>Ga0114939_10002571_pt1 | contig 13336 bp, 15 predicted proteins | sample AshMeaCrysSpring_FD_87196 | JGI IMG/M metagenome (GOLD analysis project Ga0114939, IMG submission 87196) | Groundwater microbial communities from Big Spring, Nevada to study Microbial Dark Matter (Phase II) - Ash Meadows Crystal Spring | ecosystem: Environmental > Aquatic > Deep subsurface >... | reverse complement strand
GGCCGCGCGACCGGTGCATGACCGTGATGGCGGTTCGGGTGGGAACCGGGTGAGGGGCGAGATCGAACGATGGGCCCTCGCTGGCGCTTCGGGCAAAATCACTCGCTGACGCGTCGGGTGGGCACCGGGTGAGGGGCGAGGTGGGAGGCGATGGGCCCTCGCTGGCGCTTCGGGCAAAATCACTCGCTGACGCGTCGGGTGGGCACCGGACAAGCGAGGTTCGGGTGGGCGCCAAGGCAAGGGTGGTCAACCGGGGACTCTAGGGTGTCAGGCGGAGCATGTTTACCCTGACAGGGCGAGTCGACTCAACCCGCAAGGTCTTCCGGACCGATACAGATTGTGGCGCGTCGTGCGCCGAGGGTACGTCTGGAGGAAAGCCATGTCGGCATCAGCGCCGTTTGTCGAGCCAGCGCCCGCCACGGTGCGGGAAGCATTGGCAAACTACGCTGCCGATTGGGGCCAGGCCACGTTGGATGGCTTGGCCGCCATCGGCTCGATCGCCGTCTTCGCCGGGCGGATGGCCCGCTGGCTGGTCACTCGCGTTCCCCCGCGCGGAACGCTGCTGCCGATCTTCTACCAGGTAGGCGTCCTGAGCCTGCCGGTTGTCGCCCTGACAGGCTTGTTCATCGGCATGGTCCTGGCGATCCAGGGTTACTACCAGTTCAGCGTGCTGGGCCTGGAGTCCCGATTGGGCGCCGTCATCAACATGTCGCTGGTCCGTGAACTGGGGCCGGTGCTGGCTGCCACAATGCTGGCCGGGCGGGTGGGCAGCGCAATGGCGGCCGTACTGGGAGCGATGCGTGTCACCGAGCAGATCGATGCGCTCGTGATGCTGGGGGCCAATCCGATTCATTATCTGGTCGTGCCGCGGTTCCTGGCCTGCATGCTGCTGATTCCCGCGCTGACGATCGTCGCCGACTTCACGGGCATCCTGGGCGGCTACATCTACGCGGTCCTGATTCTGCACGTCGACCATTACGACTATCTGCGGTACAGCCAGGAGTTCGTCGGAGCATTTGACTTCTTCAGCGGGATCATCAAGAGCATCTTCTTCGGCGGCACCATCGCAATTGTCAGTTGTCACCGCGGATTCAACTGCGAACCCGGCGCGGAGGGCGTCGGTCGCGCTGCCACCGCAGCGTTCGTGATCTCGTTCGTGCTGATTCTGGCGGAAGACATCATGCTGAACCTTGTGCTTGACGCCGTCTATTTCACGTTCTGGCCCTCGGGTCCCAAGTTACTGTAGGACACACCTGTGAGCGATTCATCGCGGCCGATGCTCAACAGTGACTGCCCTCCCCTGGCGGAATCCGACCAGGGCGGGCCACTGCTGCGCATCGAACATGTGAGTGTGCAATTCGGTGACAACTGCATTCTCGAAGACATCCACCTGTCGATCGAACGCGGTGAGACCGTGGCGATCATCGGTGAGAGCGGCTGCGGCAAGACGGTTCTGCTGAAGGCGATCGTCGGCCTGATCAAACCATCCAAAGGACGTGTCCTGTTCAAAGGCGAGGATCTTCAGGCGCTCGACGAGTTTCAACTGACCTGTGCTCGACGGCAGATGGGCTTCGTTTTTCAGGGTGCAGCCCTGTTTGACTCGATGACCATCGGCCAGAACATCGCGTTCCCGCTGCGACAGCACACCCGCTTGTCGGACAGTGAGATCGAGGCGCGTGTCGAGCGAAACCTCTATGAGGTTGGCTTGCCTCGCGATGTCCTCAACAAGCGGCCCGCGGAGATTTCCGGCGGGATGCGGAAGCGCGCCGGGCTGGCCAGAGCGTTGATTCTCGAGCCCGAATTGATGGTGTACGACGAGCCGACGACGGGCCTGGACCCGATCATGAGCGACGTGGTGAACGAGTTGATTCTGGTGACTCGACAGAATCATTCCATCACCAGCGTCGTGGTGACGCACGACATGCGTTCGGCTCACAAAGTGGCCGACCGCGTCGTGATGCTGTATCCGCGGCGTCGTCTGCCGAAAGGCGGCCGACAGGTTTTGTTTGACGGCACGCCCGAAAGCTTGGACGAATCGAGCGACCCGCGCGTCCGGCAATTTGTGCGGGGCGAGGCTGGCGAGCGATTGATGGAGTTGCGCGCTGACTTGTTGGACCTGACAGAAAGTCGGCTCTAACCAGACCCTCATCCGGTGGCAGCGTTCCGCTCAGCGGCACGACGAACAGGGATCACGATCATGGAAGATCGACGCTTACTGGTTGGTGTGGGCCTGTTGGTGCTCGCCGCCACCTGCCTGGGCGTGATGTTGATGCTGTACTTTGGCTCCTTCCGGAGCCTCGTTCAGCGATCCTATGGCGTCACGATCAATTTTCCGCAGGCGCCGGGGATCAGTGTCGGCAGTGCCGTGTACAAGAACGGCGTGAAGATCGGCCGAGTCCGAGAGCTGCGGCTGCACCCCGAACAAGGGGTGGATGTAGCGATGGAGATCGAATCGCGGTTCCCGCTTCGGCAAAGCGAGGTTCCACGGATTCGTACGGGCAGTCTGATCACGGGCGACGCGGTGGTTGAATTCATCTCCGCCAGCGATGATCAACTGGTCGCGGCCTTCGACGGACAGGCCGGCACCCCGGCCGATGGCCGAATCGAACCCGAAGAACGCGCATTGGCGCAACGGCCCCTGACCGACGGCGCGTACATGAACACGGGCGTGGTCGCGGGCGATCCCTTGGAAGTCCTGGTGAACTTGGAAGACGAAGTTCGCTCGGCCTTGAACTCCGTGGGCCGTGCCGGCGACGCGGTCACCCAACTGGCCGCCGACGTTCGTACCGTGTTCGGCGGTGAGAAGGAAGGCTTTCGCATGTTGGCCGAGCAAACGCGCGGGGCGATCGATGACTTCCGCGGCGTGATGCGCGACCTGGACGATATCGTGGGCGATGAACAGAGCCGACAGAACATCAAGCAGTCGATCGAAAGTCTGCCGCAGGTCCTGACACAAACCCAGGATACGCTGCTGGCCACGCGGCGCGCCTTGGAGAGTTTCGAGCGGGTGGGTGTGGAAGCAGAGCAAACCGTCAAGAACCTCTCTGAGTTCACCGCGCCGTTGGGTGCCCGCGGCGAGGAACTGCTGGACCTGGCGCTCCGCAACCTGACCAGTCTGGATGCTGCCCTCTCGGAAATCAGCACCTTCGGCCGACAGCTCAATCGAGGCGAGGGCACGGTTGGTCGATTGATGGGAGACGATCAGCTGTATTGGGATCTGAAGCGTCTGATCGGCAATGTAGAGGGCATCACCGAGCAAATCCGTCCGATCCTGGACGACGCTCGGACCTTCAGCGACAAGATCGCCCGCGATCCACGGCAGCTCGGCGTCAAAGGTGCGCTGGACCGCCGTCCCAGTGGCCTGGGCTTGAAGTAGCTGCCGTTCACTCGTTCGGCTCAGCACGCGCAGTAAGTAAAACGCGACCGGCCTGGCAGAAAAGCTCTCGCGGAACGGTCTACGTCGCTATTGCGCTGGGCAATCGCAACGTCAAAGGCCAGCCGGTCCAAGGCGATCCAATCAATAGTCGACTGTCGAGTCGGAAGCCTGACGACGATGTTGCTCGCGAAGCTGGTTCATCGTTTCGATGACGGCTTCTGCTTCCAGGCGAACGGCTTCGCGCCAGCTGCTGTTCTCCGCGGCGCGCCGGCTGTCCGCTTCCAGCTGTTCAACCCGTTGCCACTGCATCGTCCATTGCTTCTCGTTGGCCGTCGCCCGCAAGGCGTTGACGGTATTACACAGTCGCTTGACCATCGCTTCATCGGGGCGGCAAGTGAATCGTCGATAGGGGGCCGCGCCGCGCTTCGCATTTGCAACGGGCTGGGATGAGCGGGGCCGTGGAGGCCGCGCTTGATGGAAGAAAGCGACACCCAGCGCGACGGCAGCCATCACGCCGGTGATCACAGCCAAAGGCCAATTCTGCGTGATGGCGAAGCCCAGACTGCACAGCCCGCAGATCGCCGTAGTCGCCAACAACGGCGCTGACAGCGGCTCGCGGCGAACCGTCAAAGGGGGAGCCGGCCCGATGATCGTGGGTCCAGTAATCTTGCTGACAATCGCCGTGATGTTGTCGGGCCCACCACGGAGGTTCGCCAGATCGACCAGCACGCGGACCGCGCGGGCCGGCGGCAAGGATCCCAGAAGGATGCCGATCTCCTCATCCGCCACCTGCCCGGTCAGCCCATCGCTGCACAGCAGGAACACATCGCCCTCCTGCAGCGGGAACGGCCCTTCCATGTCCACCAGGATCTCCGCACTCGGCCCCAACGAACGCGTGATCACGTTGCGGGGGAACGAGTCACCGAGCGGACTGCCTTCGGCGATTTGGCCCGATGCCTGCATTTCCCAAACAAGGCTGTGGTCGAACGTCAACTGTTCGAACTGATCGCCGCGGAGCCGATAGACGCGGCTGTCACCCACGTGCGCGACAAGCGCCCCGCCAGGAAGCAGTGCGAGCACGCTGGCAGTCGTGCCCATCTGCATGAAGTCGGGATTTTCGCGGCCGCTGCGATGGATCTCGGCATTGGCCGAGGCAACCGCCTGCCGCATCGCGTCGACCGGCTGAGGTTCCGTCGACTTCAGGAAGTGATGCAGAATCGACTCGACCGCCATCCGGCTGGCTTTTTCTCCTGCCGCATGAGCGCCCATTCCATCGGCGACCACGAAGAGATGTCCCCGCCGCCGCCACCGCTCCGCCGAGTCCGCCAGCAGAGCCGTCGCTGCGTCCTCGTTGTTGGCACGTCGCATGCCGACATCCGACAGCACCGCATGCTCAAGCGACGGATCCCAAGAGTTGGACGAGGAAGTCGGCATAATCTAGCGTTCAGCGGTACGGGCTCATGCCGTTCGAGCGACCAGCGCCTCGCGACAGGGATGACTTTACTCTAATTCTCCAGTCAACGCGGCGCGCGGTTCAGGGCGGGGCCGGCGGGCAGGCCAAGTGGCGAGTATCGGACCACACCCCCGTGTCGCTCCGCAAGATCGCAGACCGCAGACTGGCCAAGGAATTGGACGCGGAAATGCCTGCTCGGGACCGCCCCCCGCGCCGGTTTCAGCGAGCGCCCCGCGTGTCGGGGCAATCGACCTTGAAACTCGGGCCACGGCTGGTCTAGCCTGCCCGACCAATGGTTTCCCCGACCCGTTCGACGCCGTTCCGTCTGACGCTGGCTGCGTGCTCCGCGCTGGCGGTGCTGCTCCCATGTTCCAACGGCTGTGTCCGCCGGCGAATGACCGTACGGACCGAGCCCCCTGGGGCACTGGTGACGATCGACAACCAAGTCATCGGGACCAGCCCCGTCGCCACTCCATTCACCTACTACGGAACGCGCGAGATCCGACTGGAACGCGATGGCTTTCGCACGGAAGTGATCCGTGAACGGATTGATCCACCTTGGTACCAGCTTCCCGTCGTCGACTTCTTCACGGAAACGCTCTACCCGGGCGAGTTGCGCGATGAACGGATCGTCGATGTGCAGATGGTTCCCCAACAGATGCCGCCGATCGATCAAGTTCGGATGCAAGCCAATCAGCTCCGCCAACAAGCGCGCTCCGGCGTGATTACCAGCAGCAGTCAAGTGACCGACCAACCCCTCCTGCAAAGCCTGCCACCGGGAGGGGTACCGGCATGGATTCCCGAATAGGAACCCGATGCACGCTCCCTACAGTGCCGCATGACGGCCAGTGACCTGGCCAACCTGCGCAGGCCCGCGTTGCTCGACGTGCTCACGGATCGAGACCCGTTCGCGGCCATGGATTGCCAGGGGCGCGTGCTTGTTCGAGCGCGACATTCATCGTGAAGGGAGACGAACGAGGGACCTCGACTGCTGACACGCCCGCCCCAATCGCCCCCCCCTGCTTGTCGATCCATCCTGAGGACTGCGACGGAGAACGATGCCCGGTATTCTGGCTCGTTATCTGCTGTGGGAGATCATGAAGATCTTCCTCGTATCACTGACGTCACTGACCGTACTTCTGGTACTGGTCGGCGTCGTTCGCCAACTGCTGCGCGAAGGTCTGGGCCCGATGGCCGTGGTCCAGCTGATCCCTTATGTGCTGCCGATCGGCCTGCAGTTCGCTTTGCCCGCCACGCTGTTATTCGCGGTCTGTTGTGTCTATGGCCGTGCGGCCGCCGATGGAGAAATCTCCGCGCTGAAAGCCGTCGGCATCTCCCCGCTGGTGGCACTCACCCCCGCGTTGGGCCTGGCCCTGTTGCTCAGCCCGGCGGCTGTCTGGTTAGGTGACCTCGCCGTGTCATGGGGACGACCGGGAGTCAACCGCGTGGTGCTCCATTCGCTCGAGGAAATCGTCTATCGAGTGCTGCGGACGCACCGGGCCTACAGCACGCCGAAAGGGCTATCGATTCATGTCAGCGATGTGGACGGTCGCCGATTGATCTCACCTACGATCACATTGTCAAGCGGCAAGAACGAACCACTGACGTTCACGGCCAGCGAAGGCCACCTCCAGTTGGATCCTGACCGTGAAATGCTCGTGCTGCGGTTGACGGATGTTCGCGCGCAGCAAGCGGGCAAGTGGAAATTGCTCTGGGGTGGTGAGTTACCGCCGGCCGAGATTCCTCTGCAAAAGGCTTTGCAGAGCGGGGGCGGTCCGACCAGTCCATCGGAGCTGCCGATCTGGCAACTTCGTCCCGAATCGACGCGCGAACGCGGTTACATCGCCGCCGCACGCGGCCAAGCCGCGGCCGTCACGGGATTGGCCTTGGCGACAGGCCGACTGGATGATCTGGGCGGAAAATTGCCCGAAACGCTCCACGATCGCATCACCGGCGGTGAGCGCCGTCTGCTCCGGCTGCAGGCCGAGCCATGGCGACGATGGGCCGGAGGATTCAGCTGCTTCTTCTTTGCGCTCGTAGGCACTCCCCTCGCGATCCGCTTGCGCTCGGCCGATTACTGGACAACCTTCGGGATGTGTTTTCTGCCGATTCTGATGATCTATTACCCCGCGTTCCTGATCGGAGTGGAGCAGGCCAAACACGGATCACTGCCACCCTACAGCGTGTGGCTGGGCAATGGTCTGCTGGCGCTCGTCGGCGGATGGCTCGTTCGGATGGTCTACCGTTACTAGCTTTTGACTAACGCGTCGTGATCCGCAGCGCCGCCTGTCTCGCGTCTTGGTCGGACTCAATCGCCACACTGAACATCTGCACCGATCGAAGGAGTGTTGTTGTCGCGCGCGGTGGTGGTGAGTTATCTTGCTCGCCACTGGATTCTTTTTCGGCTTGGTAACAGGGAGGGGTTGCACAATGACTGCCAAGACGCGGATCAAGTTAAGTAAAGCGGAAGAGTTGAGCGATTTGCGCCGCCGACGGCTCGATTTGCCGATCGCCGAAGTCGGATTGTCGGTGCGGACAACCAACTGTCTGGAAGAGACAGGGATCTTCACCGTCCGCGACCTGCTCAACGCGACACCCAAGCGACTGCTGTCGATCTCCAACTTTGGCGAGAAGACATTGGAAGAGGTCTATCAGGCGCTGGCGCAACTGGATTTTCACCGCCAGCCCGTGCCGGGCGCTCGACCTCAGCCCACCGCCCGCTAGGGGAAACAGCCCTCGCGGCATAGCGAACAGCGCTCTGCCAAGCGCAGAGCGCTGAGTTCCAGCGCCGCAGGCTGAATCACGCGCCGCAGGCTGAATCACGCGCCTCGTGCGGCGAAGGGAGCCCGTGGGAATCGCCGGTCAGAACCGCGGCGTGGCCGCTGGCTGGCGGATGGAAATCAACGGACCTGGAGAGCCATCACATGGCTCCCCAGCCCGCTACTACGCATTATGAGATAGCCATCGGACAGTGCCGGCAGGGCCCGAAACAGCTTTGCCTCGCCGTCGGCGATCGGAATCTGGAATTGTGCGGTGCGGCGAAACGTCTTGGGATCGATGGCGATTCGATCGAGCCGTCCGTTCATCCCGCACGCCAACAGTTCGTTGCCGACGCCCAGCCAGGCGGCGACACCATACCGCCGTTCTTCCCACTGCATTTTGCCCGTCATCGGATCGCAGCATCGGATATCGACGGAGCCGATGTCTTCGCGGCCATGGCAACCATACAGATAACCGTCTGCCAGGATCGGCGTGACGAACTGACTGCTGATCGCGTCTTTGCTCGACCAATGTTCCCTGCCGTCACGAATCCAGACGCTCTTGGCGTGAATCCCGTATTCGGCTGTCAGAAAGATCGTTTCCGCGGGGGTCTTCAGCGGCGTGGCGGCGATGACTTTGGCGCCGCGTGTTCCGTAGGGCGTTTGCCAAAGGACTGCACCATCGGAAACACGAACCGCGATGGTTTCGGTCTGCAAGGGGCAGATTGCGGCAGCGGCCCCGTCGATGGTGACGACGATCGGTGAGGCGTATTCAGCTTTTCCATCACCGGCCTTCCAAAGCGTCTCACCGCTTTTCAGGTTGAGTCCCATCACGGCGCGGCCCCTCGTTCCGCCCACAATCGCCACGATCGTTTGGTCGACCACCAGGGGAGTTGTTGACGCGCCGAAGTAGCCATCCCCGGCGTTTGTCTCTTCGCGCAGCGCGCGGGTCCACAGCAGTTGGCCGTCGGCAAGTGACAGGGCGTGCAAGTCGCCGGCAGCGGTGGTGCAGAGCACGATTCCATCGGCGACCACGGGAGTGCACCTTGGTCCTGCATCCGGATCGGCCCCCGAGCCATAGGTTTCGTCGACGGTCGTTTGCCACAGCAACTGGCCGTTTTCAAGCTGCAGTCGTTCGATCAGGTCGGTTTTTCCTTGTCGATGGATGACGATCGCGGTCCGGTCGACGATTGCGGCGCCGGCATAGCCGGGGCCGACAGCGCGCTGCCAAGCGATCTGCGGGGGATTCGTTGTCCAGTCGCCTAACTGCTCTCCCGCGGCCGCCCACCCGTCGCGATTTGGTCCGAGGACTTGAGGCCAGTCGGCGCGGGTCTGAATACCTGGCCAGGCACCGCCGCAGAGCAGGCTCGCGATCGCCCAGAGAATTCGGCAAACCGTCCGTCGTTTCATGGGAACCCCAACCCGACAAGGAGAACTCGAAACCGCATACGCCCGGCTCGCGAACATTGAAATCCGGCGTCAAGAGTGGTCGACAGCGCTGTCGAGAGGGGCGAAACTCATTGCAGCAAATCCGCCGCCCGGCCATCGCTCGCCAACCGATCACCCAGGCATGCCGATGCGGCACGAGGGATCGGACTTCGAAGGGCGCGGCGGGCGCGGAAGCGAGTCTTGGTTATGGTCGAGTTGCCGCGGCTATGGAGCAAGAAGCGCGGCAGCCGGCTGCTGATGCAGTATACGGCGGGAGCCGTCGGGGAAGCGCTCTACTACGCAGTGCTGTTTCTGCTGGGAGTTCTGGCGCTGTCGATCGCGGTCGCCCGGGCTTTCTCGGTGGATGATCTCTCCCAACTGAGGATAGGTTACGGCTTCTGGTTGACCTTGATTGCGTCGCTGTCCTTGATCGGTTTGGGCGGCGGTAACCTGGCCTATCGGATTCTGCGGATCAGCGCCAGCGGGGAACGCCGGGCGGCACTGGTGGGGCGGGCCGAACAGCTTGCCGTTGGCGGCCGTCCTGCGTTGCCGCTGGGCACGTTGCCATGCGTGCCCGTGCCGGCTTCGCTGATCGATAGCCCCGGGACCCATTTGGCCTATCGATTACCCGAGATCGAGTCGCCGTCCCGCGCTCTGGGCGCGGGTGCGATTCTCGCATTGGCGTGGAACGGTTTATGGCTCGTGCTGGCCGTGGTCGCCTGCGAGCAATGGCTGACTGGCCGGCGGCAATGGCTGCTGCTGATTGTGCTGGTGCCTCTGGGAGCGATCGCATGGCGGGCCGCCCGCCATTTCCTCGAGCTGCTGCGGCAGCATGCAGGCGTCGGGCCCACGATCGTCGAGGTCAGTGACCTGCCGCTGGTCGGCGGCCGCCAGTATCGCGGCTATCTGTCCCAGCTCGGCCGGCTAAGGCTGAAAAGTTTGACGGTTGCGTTGACCTGCGAGGAAGAGGCGACTTACCGGCAGGGGACGGACGTGCGGGTCGAACGGGCTCAGGTTTTCGAAACGGTTCTGTGGAATGGAAGCCGTTTGAGTATTGACCCTGGCACACCGTTTGAGCAAGAATTCGCTCTCGCAATCCCCGCTGGGGTAATGCACTCTTTCCAGAGCCCGCACCACGCGGTGCGGTGGCTGATCGTTGTCCGAGCGGAGTCCCGCGGTTGGCCCTCGTTCTGCCGAAGTTTCCCGGTCGTAGTCCATCCACCCGTCGCCCCCGAGGCGGCGAGCCGATGATCGGGCTGCGCCTTTGCCAACCGCAAGGCTGCTACCTGCCCTCGATGGAGTTCCAGTGCCGATGGCACGTGGAGCGGATCTCGTTGGATCAGGTGGATCGGTTGGAAGCCTCCGTGCTTTGGTACACGGAAGGCAAGGGCGAAACCGATCTGGGAGTTGCCGCGTTTCAACGGCTCGATCGCGACGCGGTCTTGCGAGCGAGCGGCCGAGGCTTTCTGCAGACCCAGCTCCCGGCCAGTCCTTTGAGCTACGAAGGCCGATTGCTCCGCGTCCGCTGGTGTGTGCGGCTGCGACTATTCTTGTTGGATGGGCGCGAAATCGTCGCGCAGCAACCTTTCTACCTTGGCGCATTGACGCGCGACGTTTGAGGCGAATCGGCGGGTGACGAGCGCAGGCTACGGGATCGCACGGCCATCGCTGGATGTCCAAGCCAATCCTTTCTCGACTCAGTTTGTCCGCCCGGGTGCCCTGCCCTTTCGGATCTCGCCGGGCATGGCATCGGCTGAGCCGTTGATCGAGCGGTTGCTGCAGCTCCGCCGTTGCGCCATCGTCGGACCTCATGGCTCAGGCAAGTCATCCTTGTTGGCATTCCTTCGGGAACCACTGCGTGTGCGGTTCGAGGATCGATTGCATTGGTGGCGTTTTCCCATGGAAGGGCCCGCGGCCGCGCCCCTCGCGTCTCTGTGGGCGGCGCTAGGCTCGTGGTCGCAAGCCGATCTGCTGGTTGTCGATGGCTATGAACAGCTTTCGACTTTCCGACGGATTCAGTTGCGGCGACAGGCCCGTCGTCAGCGTTTCGCCTTGTGCGTGACCTGTCACCGTCAGCCGCGCGGCGTGGCATCGCTCTATGAGACGACTCCCACGCTGCAGACCGTTCGCGATCTCGTGACCGATCTGCTTGTCGCGCACCCCGACCTGCAGCTCGACTATGATCAACGGGTCCGCGAGCGGTGGGAGAGCTTGCCCCATCGAGCGCGGGGGAATGTTCGAGAGTTGCTGTTTCAACTTTATGACGATTTCGAGCAGCAGCGCGCGACGCGGGGAGGCTGGCGGCCGTTGGCCCCTGCCATCGCTTCCCTGAAAGATCCGCCTTTTGATCGATGACTCCCCATGGCTGTTCGTTTGCCCGTCGTGATCTGTCAGTCTCCCCCAGGACATCCTGCGCGGGAGCGCGAAGCCGAGTTCGTAGCCGAGTTGATCTTGGAGTCCGGCGGCGACGTGCATTTGATTCGCTCACTGGCGCAGCCCGGTGAGACCGATCGACTGATGCTGGAAGGCATCACGGGCGAGTTCGCGCTGTGCGCTTGGGATGACCCGAGCGCACTGCAAGCCGCGTTGTCGAACCTGGGCATCCCATGTCGCTTGGGCCGCCATCAGTGGCATGCCTCCTCGTTGGCCGCGGAGCAAGGCGCTGCGGCGGCCTCGGAAACGGCTCTGGCACGGCGGGTGTATGTCTTTGACTTGCGGGGAATCAATCGGCCGCAGGCGCTTTCTGCAGAGATCAAAAGAATTCTCGCCGACCGTCGCACGCCGCTGTTCACGCTCCCCGGAATCGGAAATCTGGCTGGCTCGAGCCCAGCCGGTTCGTCATCTGGCCATCGACAGAACCCCGCGCCATCCGCTCCGCCGTCGGCCGGTCCGATGCCCGACAGCCGTGCCGCATCGCACGAATTGGAGCCGCTTGCCAAGGATCGGCTCGCGGAGTTGGACGTGCTGGTGGATTTGCTTGACGAGAGTGACCTGTAATCCACTGGCTGCCCGACAGGTAAATCCTGGTCCTCCTGCCAAGCGCCGGGGTCCACGAAGCGGACGCACCCGATGGAAGCAACGGTGGTCGAAGGACGTCGACTTGGGGGACTTTACCGTTCGGGAGAATTGTCCATTTACCGCCGTCGTGCTAGGCTAGCAGGCTGGACGAGGGAACGCGAACCACATTACTTGCCTGGAATTATTCAGCGATGGCGGCGACAACGGTGCAACCGGTAGGCGAAGTGACGGTCGTCTACTTTACGGATGGCAAGATCCTCGACATGCAACGAATTGAGCAACTGGGCAAGGAGCTGCTCGATTCTGTGCCGCAGGCTCTGCACAAGAAACTGCTGCTGAACTTTCGTGGGGTGACGTTCATGTCGTCCGCGATGATCAGCAAGCTGGTCCTGTTGAATAAGGCATGCAAGACCGCCGGCGTTACGCTGAAGTTCTGTGAGGTGTCGTCGAATCTGATGGAGGTCTTCAAGATCACCAAGCTCAACAAGGTCTTCGACATCGAAAAGACGGAAGAAAAGGCCTTGGCCTCGTTTGACAAGAAGGGTTGGTTCGGTTGAAAGCGGACCACCGGTGACGGACTACGTGCCCAGCGAAGCGGAAATTCTCGAAGCCGAGCGGCAGCGGTTGGCTCATGAATTGCATGATGGGCTTTCCCAGTGGCTCGTCGTAGCACGGTGGCAGGTTCTGCACCTGATCGAATTGGTGAAGAACGGCCAATCGATTTCTGAGGATGCGTTGCAGTGGGTTCTGCAACCGCTTGAGCAAGGGATCGTCGAGCTTCGTCGTTCGATTCTGGCGCTTCATCCCCCCGATCTCGAATTTGGATTGGTGCCAGCGATCGAGCGACTGGTTGCCAGCTTGCCGCTGGAGACCACGTTGACGCTTGATCCCGACGCAGCGCGATTGTCGGCAGAACAGGGATTAGCAATCTATCGGACGATCCAGGAAGCGCTCGGCAACTCTCTGAAGCATGGCCATGCGAAGCACGCCCACGTCCGGTTGGGGAAGGTCGGTGACCAGTGGGCGTTGGAGATTGAAGACAACGGGAATGGATTCGACGTCGACCAGCGGCGCCACGAGTCATTGGGCCTGCGGACAATGGAAGCACGAGCCGCCCGGATCGGCGGCTTCATGTCCGTGACCAGCCAACCGAGCTGCGGCACGCGCGTCCGCGTTGAGTTCGCCGAATAGTTGAGTTCGCCGAATAGTTGAGTTCGCCGAATAGTTGAGTTCGCCGAATAGTTGAGTTCGCCGAATAGTTGAGTTCGCCGAATCATGGTTCGTTCGACCTGCGAACCTGAT
>Ga0114939_10002570_pt1 | contig 13338 bp, 10 predicted proteins | sample AshMeaCrysSpring_FD_87196 | JGI IMG/M metagenome (GOLD analysis project Ga0114939, IMG submission 87196) | Groundwater microbial communities from Big Spring, Nevada to study Microbial Dark Matter (Phase II) - Ash Meadows Crystal Spring | ecosystem: Environmental > Aquatic > Deep subsurface >... | reverse complement strand
TTCGCCAGATACACGAGAGCGCACTTCAGGACGATGCACGCCACGAACAGGGCCAGCAGCCCTTCGATGGTGGGCTGCAGGCCCACGATCGCCCAGGCCTCCCGGACGATCTGGTCCAGCCGGTTGCTCCATTCCGGTGAGTGGCCGGCGCTGCCGGAGGTCTGCGCTCTCTGGTTGAAGATGGTGTTGACGACGGGCAGCAGGGCGGATATGCCGAAGCCTTCCGCGATGCCTGAGAACAGGATGGCGGTCAGCGTCAGGATCGTGCGCCAGGGATATTTCCGGGCCAGTGCCAGAAACAGTTTCATGCCACTCGATCGCTTCTGACCGGTTCGAGCCGACGGCGTCCGGTCGGTTTCAATCCGACGGTTTCCAGCCGGCGCGGCGCACATCGGCGAAGGCATTGCCGATGCGGGCGATCTGTTCAGGGGTGTGGCCCGCGCTGACGCTGCACCGCAAAAGCGAGCTTCCGTCCGGGGTGGCCGGCGGCACCACGAGGTTGACGTACACGCCGCGCTCCATCAGGGCGGTCCAGAGGGCGTGCGCCTCCTCCCGGCGGTCGAAGCGCACGGCGATGATGGGGCTCGGATCGGGCCCCGTGCGGTATCCGAGCTCTTGCAGGCGGGCATACAGGCGCCGGGAGTTCTCCCACAGGCGCTGTTTCAGCTCGGGCTGGCGGCTGAGGATGCGCAGCGCCGCGCGGGTGGAGGCGATGATGCCGGGCGAGGACGATGCCGTGAACACGTACGGCCGGTTGGCGTAGCGGATGAGATCGAGCTCCGCGTGGTCGCTGGCGCAGTAGCCGCCGATGGCGCCCAGGCTCTTGCTGAAGGTCCCGATGACGAAGTCCACGTCCGCCTCGACCCCGGCCTCTTCGGCCATGCCCCGGCCGTGCGCGCCGAGCACGCCGAGCGAATGCGCTTCGTCGACCACGAGAAAGGCCCCCGGGTAGCGGCGCTTGACCGCGGCGATGTCTCCCAGCGGCGCACGGTCGCCCAGCATGCTGTAGATTCCCTCCACGACGATGAGCGTGTTTTCGATGCGTCCGCCCAGGCGCCGCAGGCGTTTGTCCAGATCGGCGGGGTCGTTGTGGCGGAAGCGGATGATCTCGGCGCCGCTCAGCCGGCAGCCGTCGTAGATGCTGGCATGGCAGTCGGCGTCGATCACGATCACGTCGCCCGGGCCGGCCAGCGTGGACAGCATGCCGAGGTTGGCCACGTACCCCGTCGAAAAGACGATCACGCCCCGCCGCCTGAAATAACTGGCCAGCTCGGATTCAAGCTGCACATGGGCCGAATAGCTGCCGTTGGCGGCCCGCGACCCCGTCGTCCCCGTGCCCAGCTCGCGTGTCGCGTCGCAGGCCGCGGCGATGCAGTCGGGGTGGAAGGTGAGCCCCAGGTAGTTGTTGGTTCCGGCCAGGATGAGCGACCGCCCGTTCACCAAGGCCTCGGTGGCCGACACCACCCGATCCATGACCACGCTGATGGAGCGGATCCCGCTGGCGTCCATCGCCCGGCGGGTGGCCGCCAGCTGCTGGAATTTATCGAAGATGGCCATGTCTATTCTTTCCCGAGGATCTTCTGAAGCTGAACCGTGAAGTCTCGAACCGTACGGATGTCCGGCAGAATGTTCAGCGGGACCGAGACGTCAAACCGGTCCTCCACCTGCTCGATCAGGTTCATGACCTTGAGCGAATCGAATTCGAGGTCCGCGACCAAGTCCGTGTCCTCCTTTACGCTGCGGCCTTCGGGGGCCAGCGGTCGGACCAGGTCGATCACGACCGCCACTATTTCTTTATAGGTGGGCATGCGCGTTTCCTCGATCATCTGTGCAGCGCGGGCCTCACGCCGGGAGCCACCGTCCGCCGCGAAGGGATTGGAGGGTCTGCCGCATTCCGGCCTCCAATAGAAACCGCGGCGCCCAGCCGGTGGACCGCCGCAGCGCCGCGTCGTCGCAGACCCAGTCGAGGTGCGCCAGTTCGCGGACTTTTCCGGGGGTCAGCATGGGGGCGTACCCGAACGTTCGCGCCAGGATCACATTGGCACGGGCGGCGGCCCTCAGGCCCCCGAGGGGGACCTTGACCTGGCGCACCGGTTTGCGCAGAATCCTCGCCACCGTCTGAATCACATCCTGCCAGGTGTAGCCGGCCGCGCGCCCGTCGTGAATCTCGAAAGGGCCGCGGGGCCAGGTCTCGGACTCCAGCAGATGTCGGACCGCATCCGCGAGATCCGCCACATAGAGAAGCGCAAAGCGCGCATCCTGCGGGCCGAGAACCGGCGAGCATCCGAACTGCATGCAACGCACCAGCGGCAGGGTTTCGCGGTCTCCCGGTCCGTAGACCGCCGGCGGCCTCAACACCGTCCACATCATCCCGCCGGCGGCGGAGCGCAAGGCCTCCTCGCCCTCGCGCTTGCTGGCGGCATAGTGCGACAACTGCGGCTCACGGGCGGCCAGCGACGAGATCAACAGGAAGCGCGGCAGGGGCTTCTGCGCGCCGGCGACCGTCGCCAGCCGAGCGACGCCCTCGACATTCACCGCGCGGAACTCCGCGGCCGTCGCCCCCCGGATCGCGCCGGCGCAGTGCACCACCGCCGTCACCCCCTGGACCAACCGCTCAAGGCTCTGCGCGTCCTCGAGACATCCCGGCAGCCACTCGACCGACCGGTCGTCCAAATCGGAGCGGGACCGCGCGCCGGCTTGGCGGCGAAGGGCGCGGACCTGCCAGCCCGCGTTCGTCAACTTCCTCAGCAGGGCGGCTCCGATGAAGCCGGTCGCGCCGGTGAGGGCCAGCGTCCTGCGCATGGGTCTCCCATAACACACCGGCGATCACCCCTGCAACAGCCGTTGGGAGTGATCGCCGGAAAATGGTTGCGGTTGTGCTCGGCACCTGACGCGCGGGCATGCATCCAGCCGATCGGCCGGAGCCCCCGCAGCGGTCACGCCGTCTTGCGCCGCATGAAGCAGTAGGCTTCGGTGGCGCCGGGTGGCTCCGTCTTGCCGTCCGCCACCCGCTGCAGGAAATCTTTCTTGGCGCCCGACCGCGAAAGCTTGCCGGAGGTGGTGCGCGGCAGGGTATTGCGGGGGACCAGTTCGATAAAGCAGTCGATCCCCAGGTCCTGGCGAATCAGGGCCTGAATGCGGGTGGCCAGCTCCATGCGCTGGGCGTGGCGGGATTCGCGGCATTCGAGCACGAGGACCGCTTGGTCCTCGCCGTCGGCGGCGGTCACCGAAAAGGCCGACGCATCGCCGGTCCTGACTTCCGGTTGGCTTTCGGCAATGTACTCGAGATCCTGCGGCCAGATGTTGCGGCCGTTGATGATGATCAAGTCCTTCTGGCGGCCGGTGATGACGACGCTGCCCTCCGCGATGTAGGCCAGATCGCCGGTGTTCAGCCATCCGTCGCGGGACAGCACCTCGCCCGTCAGGGCTTCCTCGCCGAAGTATCCGGACATGATGCTGGGGCCGCGGACATAGAGGGTCCCCACGTGCCGCTCCGGCAACGGCTGCCCGTCGGGGCTGCGGACGTCGACTTCAAAACCGGGCAGCGGAAAACCGCACTTGACGAAGCTCTTGCTCTTCACCGTCCGCCAGCGGGAATTAGCCATCACCGGCGCGGCCGTCTGCTCCTCGGCCAGACGCTCCGGGTCCACCAGGTCCAACTGAATGCCCAAGTCGAGTGGTGAGAAACTGACCGCCAGGGAGCATTCCGCCATGCCGTAGCACGCCGTGAAGGCTTTCGCATCGAACCCGCTGGGGGCCAGCATGTCCGCGAACCGCGACAGCGGCTCGGGCCGGATGGTCTCCGCACCGACGCCGGCCAGGCGCCAGGAACGCAAGTCGAACTGGTCGGCGGTCTCTTCGCGCAGCCGCTGAACGCACAGCTCATAGCCGAACGGCGGGCCGAAGGACACGGTGGCATGGTTCTGGGAGATCAGCGTCAGCCACAACCGCGGGCGCATTCCGAAGTCCCGGGTCTTGAGGTAGTCGACCGACACCTGGGACGCCATCGGGGAGAGGACCAGCCCCACCAGCCCCATGTCGTGGTAAAACGGCAGCCAGGACATGCTTCGGTCGCCGGGCCGCACCTTCACGCCGTGGCGAATGATGCTGGCCAAATTGCTCATCACGGTCTTCTGGGTGATCATGACGCCGCGCGGAAAGCGCGTGCTGCCGGAGGTGTATTGCAGATAAGCGAGCTCGTCCTCGCCTGAAGGGCGCAACCGGCCGTCATACCGGGGAAATTCCGCGAATTGATCGGGAGTGCCCACAAACACCAGTCCGAGTCCCTCGGCGGCCTCGCCTAAAAACGACATGAACATGCCCGGCGCCACCGCCACTTGGGCGCGGCAATTCAACAGGAGCCGGCGGAGCTGAGCCACATAGGCCTTGTGCCCTCCCAGGTGGATCGATGCCGGCAGTGGAACCGGAACCATTCCGGCATACTGGCAGGCATAGAAGAAGCGCAAAAAATCGGGGTAGGTCTCGGCGACCAACGCCACCCGGGACCCGCGTTCCAAATTCAGACCCGTCAACTGTCGAGCGATGTCTACGGCCTCGTCCCGCAGGATCGCATACGGCAACGCCGCTTCGAGGTGTCCTTTTCCGTTGTAGAAATTGGCGCCCGCCTCCCCCTGTGCGGCGTAGTCCAATGCTTCGGCCAAGGTGGAGAAATCGCCATATCTCAGAGGTAACTTATTTTCGGTCGGTGTCGCCTCCATATCGATCCACTATCCTTTTGGGTTTCTCTTGCGGGTTCGAATTCCGTTCCGAGCATCTATCCACGCCGCAAAGCACCAATGCAGGCACTGTTGCCGCCGGGCCTATGAACCCCAACGGAGCCGAAGACAGCAATGTAAATTTTTTAACTTTTATCCCGATAATTATGTAATGTCAAATACTACGCTCACCGGTATGCCTTATAAGTTGCCAATTATATCCCCAGAACTATGAAAAAGCTAACGAAAAAATGCGCAAAACTAATAATTCATGTTTCTCCGAAATGCAAGAGGTTCTTCACGCACATCATCGCCAACTTGAAAACCGAGATGATATGTGAAACATTAACCGCGACGCTTTCGCCGGCCGGCGATACGCTCCGCAGCCGCGGCGTTCGGCGGTGGGTCCCGGCCGAGGGCATTCTCTGACCCGGTGGTGTATGACGCATTATCCCCCGAAACGGTTTACGGCCGTCGTTCTGGCGGCCGATCGGACGCCGAACGATCCGGTGGCGCGCCGCGCCCAGGTCGCGTGCAAGGCCCTGGCGCCTGTCGGCGACCGCCCCATGGTGCTGCGGGTGCTTGACGCCTTAACCGGGTCGAACCGCGTCGACGCCTGCATTCTTTGCGGTCCGCCCGCAGCCATCGTCGAACGGGCTCCGTTGCTCCGGGAGCGTCTTGCGGCACCCCACCTGAAGTGGCTGCCGCCGGCGGCCACCCCCAGCACCAGCGTCGTGACGGCCTTGTCGTCCGTGAGCAGCGGGAGGACGGTCCTGGTGACCACGGCCGACCACGCCTTGCTGCAGCCGGAGATGGTTGACTTCTTCTGCGGGGAAGCTCTCGCCACCGGCTGCGACGTCGTCGCGGCCCTGGCCTCCTTCGCTCATATCATGGCCAAATACCCGGGGATGCGACGAACGCGCACCCGCTTCAGAGACGGGCATTTCTGCGGATGCAACCTGTTTGCCTTTTTGACTCCGAAAAGCCATGCAGCGGCCGATTTCTGGCGGCAGGTCGAAAACGACCGCAAGCGCCCCGTCAAGATGCTGGGCGCGCTCGGGTGGTTCGTGGTCCTGCGCTATCTTTTGGGGAGGCTGTCCCTGGAAGAGGCGCTGCACAGCATCTCCCGCCGGATGGGCCTGCGGGCCGGCGTCGTGCTCATGCCGTATCCGGAAGCCGCCGTCGACGTCGACTCCGTCGACGATCTGGAAACCGCGCGGGAGATCGCGGCGCGGACGCAATCGCATGCGTGATCGGGCGGGCCAGGTCCAGCCGTGATTCTCAGACGTTACATCATCATCGAGATCCTGAAGCCGGCGGCGGCGATCCTCCTCATGCTGGTCCTCATTCTGGCCAGCTACGCGGCGATCACCTACCTGGCGCAGGCCGTCGCCGGTTCGCTTCCACTGGGCACCGTCGGGCTGCTCATCCTGCTGCGGATCGGCATGTCGCTGGAGGTGCTGCTGCCGACGACGTTCTATCTTTCCGTCATCATCGCCTTGGGGCGGCTTTACAAGGACTCTGAAATGACGGCGCTCTCCGCCTGCGGGGTGGGGATCACGGGCGTGCTGAAGCCGGTGATGCTGCTTGCGCTGCCCATCGCGATGTTGGCGGGCTGCGCGTCGCTTTACATCCGTCCGGAGTCCTATGAAAAAATCTACCAGGTCATGGACCGGGCGCAAGCCGAGTTCGACATCTCGCGGCTGGAGGCCGGCCATTTTCTGGAGATCTCCAAAGGCCGGTACGTGTTCTTCGCCGAGGAGCTCGGCGGCCCGCAGGGCGGCGCCCGGGGGGTGTTCATCCGGGTGGCCGAAGGCGACAAGCGCCAGGTGATCCAGGCGCGGCGGATGGTCCAGGGCGAGGCCGGCGGCCAGCGGGTGCTCATTTTCCGCGAGGGCGCCTTCTACGAGTTCCCGCTGAGCGGACCCCAGGGGAGCATCTCGCGCTTCGATCAGGCCGAGTACCCGCTTCCGGCGGATGCGGCCGCCGCCTCCCGCTACCGGCGCAAGGCGGCGGAGAGCCGGGAGCTGCTCTCCTCCTCGAGACTCGAGGACATCGCCGAGCTTCAGTGGCGTCTGTCCGCGCCGCTTTCCGCCGTGCTGCTGGCGCTGGTCGGGGTTCCGCTCAGCAAGAGCAACCCCCGCCGGGGCAAATATGCCAAGCTGGGCGTGGCCATCGGCGTCTTCGCCGTTTATTACCAGCTCTTTGTGATCGCCAAGACGTGGGTCGAGAAGGCCGTGGTCGCCCCCTGGGTGGGGATCTGGTGGGTTCCTTTTTTATTGCTGGTGCTGGCGGCGGTGCTGTTCTGGCGGACAGGGGAGGTTTTCTTCCGGCGGCCGGCATGAACGAATCCATCAAACTCATCGACCGCTACATCGGTCGCCATACGCTGCAGGGCTTTCTTCTGGTATTGTCCATCCTGGTGGTGCTCTTGAGCTTCATGGAGCTTCTCGTCCAGATCAAAGACATCGGAAAAGGTGCTTTTCAGATGCCGGACGCGTTCGCGTTCGTGGCCTTGACCATCCCCAAACGCATCGCGGACCTCATGCCGGTGGCGGCCCTGCTCGGCAGCATCGTGGCCCTGGGCCTGCTGGCCGATCATCAGGAACTCACGGCCATGCAGGCGGCGGGAATATCGGTGCAGCGCATCGCCTTCTCCGTTCTCGGGACGAGCGTCCTGCTCATGCTGGCCGCGATCCTCATCGCGGAGTACATCGCGCCCCCGCTCGACCAGATGGCCCGCATCCAGCGCTCGAAAGCCATCTACGGCAAAGCGGTGATGATGTCGAAAGAGGGGTTCTGGGTCCGGCACGGCAGCGCCTTCGTGCACGTGGGGCGCACCCTGTCCGGGGAGAAGGCCGCGGACATCGAGGTGTATGAAATGGACGAAGCGGGCCGCCTGCGCCAGTTCATTGCAGCGGACGAAGCGGTCGCCGACGGCCCGCGCGACTGGCTGCTCAAGGGGATCCGGGCGAAAACCTTCAGCGGTGATTCGGTCGAACTGCGGCCCATCGAAGAGTACCGCCTGGAGGCGTTTCTGACCTCGGGACAGGTGGCCCTGCTGCAGCTCCCGCCTGACAGCCTCTCGCTGTCGGATCTGTGGAGCTACATCCGCAGCCTGGACGAACGCTCCCAGAATTCCAAGGCCTACGCGCTGGCCTTCTGGCAGAAGGTCTGTCTGCCGGCGACCACCGGCGTCATGGTGCTGCTGTCGCTCACCTTCATCTTCGGGTCCACGCGCACGCGCAACGCCAGCCAGCGGATCTTCATGGGAATGCTCACCGGCGTGGTGTTTCATCTGGCCAACCAGATCATCGGGCACCTGGGCCTGATCCTGAACATCCCCCCGATTCTGACGACGCTGCTGCCGGTCGGCTGCATTCTGATCGTCGCGCTGCGCCTTCTCAGGCGCGCCTTCTGAAGAGACCCCCGCCGCCTTTGAGAAAACGTCGGGACCGCTGCGGCTCCCGGCCGGGCCGGAGCCGCGGGGCTGGCCTCTTATCCGCCCAGGTATTCGGTCCGGGAGCGGTAGCCCGGATACAGATACGGGTGGTAATCCTTCCAGCGCTTCTGGAACCACAGATACTGATCCGGGTGGCGGCGCACGGCCGCTTCGACCCGATCGGTCAGAAGCTGGGTGGTGCGCTTGAGGTCCCCCTTGAGGTTGGGCGAACGGGAGGAGCGCAGCGGGGGGCCCAGCTCGATCGCGATGATCCCCGCGGGGGTTCGATGGGAAAAGATCGGCATGACGGTGGCTCCGCAGCGCGTCGCGAGCAAGGCGGCGGCGTGGCTGGCCCGGGCGCGCCGGCCGAAAAACGTCACTTCCACGCTTTGCTTCAACCGGCTGAGATCCACCATCAGGGCGACGATGCCGCCTTCGCGGATGGCCTGCCGCATGGCGGGAAACGCTTTGCGCTTTTCGATGATACGGTTGCCGAAGCGGGTCCTCAGGCGGTTGATCCCGGCATTCATCCGGCGCGAGCCCAAAGGGTTCACCACCAGGTGGATCGGTATTCCGAACCGGCAGGCCAGGTATTGGAGGCCGAACTCCCAGTTGCCCAAATGGCCGGAAACGAGAACAACCCCCCGGCCGCTCGAGAGGGCCCGGAGGAGGTGGTCTTCTCCGGTCAGCGTGCACCGGGACAGAACCCCCGCGCGCGACAGCCACGGCAGCGTCAGGGTTTCCATTATCGACATGCCGAAGTTCTGGAACACCCGCCGGGCCACGGCGGCCGCCTCGCGTTCGGTCCACCCCGGATACGCAAACTGCAGGTTGCGCCGCACGATGCGTCGGTGGCGGCCGTCCAGCCGATAGACGAGCCCGCCGACGACGGCACCCAGACGGATGAGGCCGCCGGGCCGATGGGGCGGGTTCCCCGCCGGGGGAGGGGGCGGAACCGCGTGGGTGGACCGCAGCGGTTCTTCGCAATGCTCGGTTTCCGCGGTTAGGCTTGATGGCATGGCGCTTTCACTTTTGGCACAGGCTTCCAGGAGGCGGTGAGCCAAACGGGTTCTCCGGGGCTGAACGAACGGAAATTATAGCTGGCTGGCGGCCGGGTTTCAAGTCGCCTCGCCGAACCGGCCGACCGCTGAGAAGCCCCGCTTCACCCCCGCCAATCTTGACACTGAGGGCGCTATCCCGCTATTGTCTGCCATCGCGTTAACTTTTTTCCGGGGATACCGGTCACATCGTCGAAGGGAGGGGGCGGCGCATGGCAGAGCGAAGGGGATCCGATCTACAGGAGCTTCTGAACAGTCCTGCGATAATAAAGGCGGTGTGCGACGCCAACCGCGAATTGATCGAGCGGCGGGCGTTTCAGCCGCCCATCTGCAGCGTCTTCTCGCATCCCTACACCGTGCTCGAGGATACCGACGTCTACCGCTTCACCGTCGACAAGGAAGCCGAGCGCCAGCTGCCCAAGATCATCGGCAATCAGGTTCAAATCGTGCGCGGAGCCGCCGCGGTCGACAAGGATGGGCAGGCGCGCTACACGCGCCGCCGCAACATCGGAATCGTTTTTTCGGGCGGACCGGCCCCGGGCGGGCACAATGTGATCGCCGGTTTGTTCGACGCCGCCAAACGCGCCAACCCCGAGAACCGGCTGTTCGGCTTTCTGGTCGGGCCGGAGGGCGTCGTCGAGAACGAGGCGATCGAGATTACTCGGGAGATGGTGGACGCCTATCGCAACCTGGGCGGCTTCACCATGATCAAAACCGGCCGCGCCAAAATCGACTCCAAGCAGAAGATCGCGCTCTCGCGCAAGACATGCCGGGACCTCGGCCTGGGGGCCCTGGTGATCGTGGGCGGGGACGATTCCAACACCAACGCCGCCTTTCTGGCCCAGGAGATGTTTGCCGACGGCATCCAGGTCATCGGCGTGCCCAAAACGATCGACGGCGACATCCAGGTGCGCGACGACCAGGGCCATGTGCTGTGCGCGGTGTCGTTCGGATTCCACACGGCGGCGCGGGCCTTCGCCAACTCGATCGCCGGCCTCTGCAACGACGCCAGCTCGGACATCAAATACTACCACGTCTGCAAAGTGATGGGGCGGGTGGCGAGCCATCTGGCGCTGGAGGTGGCGCTGCAGGCGCACCCCAACCTCACCATCATCGGCGAGGATCTGGTGGACTACGTGGACGAGGAGCGCCTCGAAAGAGCGCAGCGCGAAGGCACGACGGACTACACCGCCTTCGGGGTGACGCTGCGGCATTTGTCCCGGCTGATCTGCGACGGGATCGTCAAGCGGGCGGCGGCCGGCAAGAATTACGGCGTGATCGTCATCCCCGAGGGCGTGCTGGAATTCATCAACGAAGTCGAGGTGTTCATCATGAAGTTGAACACCATCATCGCGGACTACAACCGCACCCACGACCGCGACTTTCACTCGGCTTTTCCGCTGCTGGAAAGCAAGCTCGAATACCTGCACCGGCTGGCGCAGCGCTCGCGGGAGGATCCCGCTTTCAAGCTCTGGAACACCCGGGACGAGGACCTGTTCAACGATCTGCCGGAGTTCTTCCAGGAAGGGCTTTTGACCGAGCGCGACAGCCACGGCAATTTCCAGTTCTCCCAGATCCACACCGAGCGGGTCCTGATGGGGCTGGTGCACGACTACCTGAACATCCTGAAGGAAAAGGGGCTCTACAAGCTCGGCATCTCCGCGCCTTATTTCTGCAAGACCCTGGAAGCGGCCGGCCTCGACCCGGATCGCTTCGGGCCTGCGCTGTTCAGCAACTACGGCAAGGACGACTACTACCTAGCCAAGTCCGCGATCATCTCCGCCAAGACGCTGCGCCAGGAGCTGGAGAAGGCCGGCGTGCTTGAATCGAATGAAAAGGTGCCGGAGGCGGTTGAAAAGATCTACAAAAAAACAGTGCCCAGCTTCAAGACCCAAGAGCACTTCTACGGATACGACGGCCGCGGCAACGACCCCACCCGGTTCGATTGCATTTACACCTACAACCTGGGCATGACCGTCTTCAGCCTGGTGGCCAACGGCGCCACCGGGCAGATGGCTGCAATCCGGAACCTGGAGCACGATTTCGCGCATTGGGAGCCCATCGGCATTCCCATCGCGCCGTTGATGCACCTCGAGGAGCGCAAGGGCAAGCTGGCGCTGGTGCTGGAGAAGGCGCTGGTGGACACCCAGTCGGTGGCCATGCAGGTGTTCAAGGCCCACCAGGAAAAATGGCTGGCGGCCACACCCGGCGAGGATCATTTCCGTCGGCCCGGCCCCATCTGTTGCGACGCGCAGGTGGAAGAGGAGCGACCCATCACCCTGGAGTTGAACGCGCTGGCCCAGCCGAATAGCTGAGCCCCCCGCGGCTTTTATCGGATAGACCCTTGCCGGCGGCGCAGCGGTTGTTTCGACTGCGCCGCCGTCGTTTGAGCGAGGAGCGCGCGCCGCTTCAAAGAGGGCCCCGCGGAACCGGGGAGAGAAGGATGCGCGGCAGGGGTTCGGGCGGATGATGGCGCCAGAGCATGCGATGGATGCTCAGCGGTAGAGACTTTCCAGGCGGCTCTTCTCCTGATCGGAGATAAGGCCGAGCTGCACCAAAAGGTCTCCGATGCCGTTTTCGCGCAGCTGGGCGATTTTCATCACGGCCTCGGGCTTTTTTTGGTGCAGGCTGAAGAAGGTGTAATGCAGATTCGGTTTGGCTTTTTTCAGGAAGTAGACGTTTTTAATGACGCTGGCCTCCTGGCCGTAAAAAATGACGTGGTGGCTCATCAGGAAATACGCCGCCCCCCCGACCGCCGCCAAAAAGAGATAGGTTTTGATTCGCGACCACATGACCCGGTTTCCTTGATGCAAGGAATTTGGTAGACTTGGATTGAATGAACTGCTTCAGTTTAGCAAGATTCGCTGCATTGGTCAATTTTCCGACCGGGAGGCTGCATGCGCTTTTTCGACCGTTTTCGCGCCACGCACGTGGATCTAGCCGACTCCATGGTGCTGACCGCCCTCTTCCTGGCAGCGGCGTACTGGGGGCTCGAGGCCTTGATCAACTTGTTTTCGCCCCAGGAGATCAGTTTCTATCGGGAGCTTTTCGGGCCGAACGTCGGTCCCATGGGCATGCGCGCCATCGTATTGTGCCTGTTTCTGATATTCGGCTCCCATGTGCAGTTCACGATCAACAACCGCAAGCGGGCCGAGCAGGCGTTGAGGGAAAGCGAAGAAAAGTACCGGACCATCCTGGAAACCATCGAGGAGGGATACTACGAGGTCAACGCGGAGGGCTGGTTCACCTTCGTGAACGACTCGACCAGCCGGATTCTGGGCCGGTCCAAGGCCGACCTGCTCCATATGAACATCGCAGAGTTTCTGGCCGATGGGCGCGATCGCACCTTCAGCGACACCTTTGCCCGGTGCCTTCGCACCGGACGGCCGGTGAAGGCCTTTGACTGCGAGCTGCGGCGCGAGGGCGCGACCCTGCACGTGGAAGGGTCCGCATCGCCCCTGCAGGGCCCGGCAAATGAAGGTGTCGGCGTTCGTGGGATGCTGCGGGACCGAACCGAGAAGAAGCGTTTGGAGATGGACCTGCTGCAGTCCGAACGCAAGCTGCAGCATGCACGCGCGGCGACGATTTTAGGGCTGGCCAAACTGGCCGAATACCGCGATGAAGGCACCGGAACGCATCTGGAGAGGATCCGCGAATACGCCCGGCTGCTGGCGGAGGAGATGGCCAAGATCCCCCGCCACCGCAAGCAGATCGATCAGCGCTTCATCGAAGACATCTATCAGTCCGCGATTCTGCACGACATCGGCAAGGTGGGGATACCGGACGCGGTGCTGCTCAAGCCGGGGGAGCTCACCACCGAGGAATTCGATATCATCAAATGCCACACCGTCTTCGGCGGAGACGCCATCACCGCCATCCAGTCCCAGATCGAGGGGCGCTCATTTTTGAACATCGGACGCGAAATCGCCTACCACCATCATGAGAAGTGGGACGGCTCGGGCTATCCTCGCGGCCTGCGCGGGCAGGAGATCCCGCTGGCCGCGCGGATCGTGGCGGTGGCCGACGTCTACGATGCCCTGACCTCTCGAAGGTTCTACAAGGAGGCCTTCCCGCACGCCAAGGCGATGCAGATCATCTCCGGTCTGAAGGGAACGCATTTCGA
>Ga0114939_10002568_pt1 | contig 13340 bp, 12 predicted proteins | sample AshMeaCrysSpring_FD_87196 | JGI IMG/M metagenome (GOLD analysis project Ga0114939, IMG submission 87196) | Groundwater microbial communities from Big Spring, Nevada to study Microbial Dark Matter (Phase II) - Ash Meadows Crystal Spring | ecosystem: Environmental > Aquatic > Deep subsurface >... | reverse complement strand
CTTACACTGGCCAAAGTTTTCTTATTTTGTGCGATTGAGTGCATTTTATCCACTAGTGATCGATTTCAACTTGGCCGGAACGGACCCGGCCAGGACTTGGAATTCAAACACTGAAAAGCCCTGTACGATCTCTTCAGTCCCCGGTTCAAGGCCAACCCCTTTCCGACCTTTGCCGCCATGCGCCGGGACGATCCCGTGTACGCCCACACCGCACCCGATGGCCGCGTTATCTGGTATGTGACCCGCTACGATGACATCGCCGCCGTCCTGAAAGACGACCGTCGCTTCGGCAAGGACCCGCGGCTGGGCAAGCCGGACCTCAGAGGTTTCGAAAAACCTCTAAGGTCTGGCGACATCAACGCCAACATGCTCTTCAGCGACCCGCCCGATCACACCCGGCTGCGGGCGCTGGTCGGCCAGGCGTTCACGCCGCGGCGCGTGGCCGCCATGGCCGGCCGTATCCGGCAGACAGCAGATGAACTGCTGGACCGGATCGCCCCGGAAGGAGCCGCCGACCTGATCCCCGCCTACGCCTTGCCGTTGCCGGTCATCGTCATCAGCGATATGCTGGGTATTCCCACCGCCGATCGCGATGAGATTGCTCGCTGGTCACAGGCGATCATCTCGCCCGGCAGCCGTGGCCTGACCTACAGCGCCCGCAAGCAGAGTATGCGCGCTTTCATGCACTACCTGCGCGACCTGTTCGCCCGGCGCCAGGCCGACCCGCAGGACGATCTGATCACCGCCCTCGTCCAGGCCGAAGAGGCGGGTGACCGGCTGAGCGAGACGGAGCTGTTCAGCATGGTGGCGCTGTTGCTGGTGACCGGCCACGAGACGACGGTTAATCTGATCGGCAATGGCGCACTGGCCCTGTTGCGCCACCCGGACCAGTTGGCCCGTCTCCGCGATGAACCGGCGCTGTGGCCACAGGCCGTTGAAGAACTATTGCGCTATGACGGGCCGGTCGAAACCTCAACCACGCGCTGGGTGCGCGAAGCGGCCACATTTCGCGGCCACGACATGCAACCCGGGCAGTTGATGCGCGCCGTCATCACCTCGGCCAACCGGGACGCGGCGCACTTCCACCGGCCGGACGAGTTTGACATCGGCCGGAGCGATAATCGCCACCTGGCTTTCGGATTGGGAACGCATTATTGTCTGGGGGCGCCGCTGGCCCGCCTGGAGGGCATCATCGCCCTGGAAACCTTGTTCCAGCGCCTGCCCGCACTACGACCGGCTATTCCCGCCGAAGAATTGACCTGGCGTTCCGGTGTATTGTTCCGTGGATTGCCCCAACTACCGCTTGCTTGGGATAGTTCTATACGTATAATTACGTAGTTAGCTTATATTTGGGTTGAGGCCGAGACAAGATGACACCGATCTCAACAATTAGCGGCCGGTTTCTTCCAAAGGAGTCACGCCATGTCTGATACATCACCGTCGGATAGTACCTGGATTCCCGCCGATTTCCAGATCGAACGCCCCTCAGCGGCTCGAATTTATGACTATTATCTGGGCGGGTACCACAATTTTGAGATCGATCGCAACATCGGCGACAAGTTTGTGGCGGTCTTTCCCGACCTGATCGTCTCGGCGTATGTCAATCGCAATTATTTGCGCCGAGTGGCCGAATTTATCGTCGATCAGGGAGTCAACCAATTTCTGGATCTCGGTTCGGGCATACCCACTGCCGGCAACTTGCACGAGATCGTTCGCCGGCATAACCCCGCGGCGCGCGTCGTCTATGTTGACCTGGACCCCATCGCCGTCGCTCATAGTGAAGCGATATTGACCGGTGATGAACAAACAGCCGTTATCCTAGCCGACCTGTGTGACGCTGAAACGATTCTCAATCATCCTAAGGTCCAGGGGTTGCTGGACTTTTCCCAGCCGGTTGGCCTTTTTGCTGTCGCCGCCTTGCACTTCGTCCAGGAGGAAGAGCGAGTTCTCCGCGCGTTGAATGTCTACCGTGAAGCGCTCGTTCCCGGCAGCTACCTTGCCGTTAGCGTCTGGACTTTTGACGACGCGCCGGAAGAGACGCGAACCCAATACATGGAGATCAACAAGCCGATGGCCACGCCGGGCAAGGCGCGTTCGCGCGATCAGGTGGAACGCTACTTCGAAGGCTTCGAGTTAGTCGATCCCGGCCTGGTGCACAGCCCCCTGTGGCGGCCGGAAGGGCCGGATGATCTGATGCTCGAGGATCCCGGCCGCAGCTTGACCTGGGCGGGGGTCGGCCGTCGCGTATTACCCGGGCAGGCGATCTCCGGCACGTGATGGATGGGACAGGCGACCTGCTCGATTTGAACGACGACGACCAGCAGAGCCGATCCATCGCTCGGGTCTGGCATCGCGCCGTCGCGGTCACAGCGATCATCCCCCACCCCGCTGAGGTCGTCATCGACCGACTTACTCGCCAGGCCGCCGAAGCCCGCCAGTTGTTGCTCGCTGAGGATGCCTCGACAACGACCGCCTGGCTGGAACGCGCGCGGGCTATTGGCCGGGAACTGGTGGATCTCCGCCTCACAAGCCCCCAGTCGCTGGAGCGGAGCCTGGCGGTACTGGGGCGAGAACTACCGGTGGGCGCACCCGCTGATCCCGGTATCCCGGCGCGTCTGGGCGCATTACTGTCCGGGATCGCCGGGGGTTTCAGTTACGCGGCCCAAAGAGTTTTATTGACCCAACAGGAAGAGATCAACCTGGCCAAGACAATCGCCTTACGACAGGCGCGGGAAGCGTTGGCGGATTCTTTGGAGGTGCTGGCCGAACGGAACCGCCAGCTTTCGGCGGAGATCACCGAGCGCCAACGCGCCGAGGATGATTTGCGCCATTATGCCGACCGGTTGGAGAGCCTGCAGGCGACTCACCTGGCCATCCTCTCGGCCGAATCGTTGGAGGCCATTCTCGATCTTTCTATTGAATCGATCAACAGCCTGTTGTCGCCGCTGATCACCAGCGTGCTGGCTTATGATCTCGACGCCGGCACGGCCGAGGTTTTGCAGTCCAGCTGGCCGCACCGCTACCCGCCGGGCGCCAAATTGCCAATCACCCTTTGGGAAATGATCACCCAATTACAGCAAGGTGATACTTACTACGTGGAAGATGCGCGGGTTTCGCCCGTCCCCAGCATAGGGCTACGAATGATCGCCGACGTTGGCGGCCGATCCTTTTTGGCAGTACCGCTGCTCTATCGCGATGAATTGATCGGCGCGATCACCATGGTGCTCAGTTCGGTCCAGACATTCACAACCAAAGAGTTATCCATCGTGCGCGAAATCGCCAACTCGGCCGCTGTCGCTGTTCAGCATCGCTTCTCGCTGGAAGCCGAGCAGCGGGCGGTCGCGCGTGAGTCGACATTGCGTGAGGTCACTACCAGCATCGCCGGCGGCCTGGAATTGGAAGCCGTGTTGGATACGATCCTGGAACAACTGGAGCGCGTACTGCCGACCGTCAGTTCTTCCATCATCTTTCTGGAAGGCGACGAGCTGGCGATCAAGGCCACTCGCCGAACTCGGACGCAAAAGCGTTTACTGGACGAATTGATGCGCCACTCTTCCGGCAATCTGATGGCGATAACACAAAACGGCCGGCCGGAGATCATCGGCGATACGCACCATCATCCGGGATGGGTCATCTTGCCGGGCGGTGAAGACATTCGCTGCTGGATGGGCGTGCCGCTGATCGTCAAAGGGTCCAGCATCGGCATCTTGACCCTGGATCGGACCGAGCCGAACGCCTTCTCCCAGGAAGAATTGAATCTGGCGCGGGTCTTTGCCAATCAGGCCGCCATCGCCATCGAAAATGCCCGTCTGTTCCGGGAAGTGCAACTACAAGCCAGGGAGTTAGATGTTCGGGTGCGGGAGCGGACGCGGGAGCTCCGGGCACTTTATGGCATCACCGCCGCCGCGGCCGAAGAGCGAGAACTGGAGGATGTCTTGCGGCAGGCCCTGAAACAGGCCCTGATCGCCTTTAACTGTCCGGCCGGTTGTATTTACCTGGACGCGGGCGAAGATCCGCAACTTGAGCCGGCCATCCGGCTGGCCGTGGGGGAGAACACGTTGGTGGAGGTGATATTGCACATACCGGTTGAGGAACTTCTGGCCGTCCGGGCCACATTGACCGACACGCCCCTGATCATCACCGACCCGGTTCAGTTGAAAGAGCGACTGGAGGGGATGGCGCGAGCTTACGCGATCACCGCGATGCGCGCCCACGGACGTATGCTGGGCCTCATGAGCCTGATCAGCCCACAGCCGGACTGTTTCTCAATCGAATCGCTCCCGGTGCTGACAACGATCGCCGATCAGATCGCCACCGCCGTCGAGAATATCCGCCTGCGACACAAAGCCCGCGAGACGGCTGTTCTGGCCGAACGCGACCGGCTGGCGCGCGATCTCCACGATGCCGTGACCCAGAGTCTCTATAGCCTGAGCCTCTTCGCCGAAGCGGCGCAGGAGTCGGCGCGAGCCAATGATCCGGCCAGAATCCAGCGCCACCTCGGTTCCGACATGAAGATGGCCCAACAAGCCCTGGGCGAATTGCGGTTGATGCTGTTTGAATTGCGCGCGGATACGGCCGCCCGGCAAGGACTGGCCCAAGCCCTGGGAGATCGGTTGAAGTCGGTTGAAGAACGGATCGGAATCGCAGTCGATATACAAGCGGAGTCGATAGGGTTGCTGCCGGTGGTTGTCGAAGAGGCCTTCTATCGAGTAGGTCTCGAGGCGCTCAACAACGCCCTGCGGCACGGGCCTGCCCCCCACGTCGAAGTTCGTCTTTTTACGGAAGACAGCCACCTGGTCCTGACCATCGCCGATGACGGCGCCGGTTTCGATGTCGCCGAAGCCACCCGCAGCGGCGGCATGGGTCTCAACAGTATGACCCAGCGGTTGCAACAAGTAGGCGGGACGCTGGTGGTGGACTCATCGCCGGGACAGGGTACGCGCGTCACCGCCCGCACGCCATTATTGACGGGCGGCAGGGCGACAAGTCAGGAGGTGAAGCATGGGTGAGCGTATTCGTGTTCTACTGGTTGATGACCACTCAGTTGTCCGTGAAGGCTTGCGCGCCGTTCTGGAGATGAATCCCGGAATAGAGATCGTCGGCGAGGCGGCCGACGGCGAAGAGGCAGTTGAGCGAGCCCGGCGGCTGCAGCCGGATGTTATCCTGATGGACCTGATGATGCCCAAGAAAAACGGCGTCACCGCCATCCGCGAGATCTGTGAGGAACGCCCCGAAACGCGTATCCTGGTTCTTTCCAGTTCAGCGGATGATGTCCAGGTGATCGAATCGATCCGCGCCGGGGCCAAGGGCTACTTGCTCAAAAACGCCATGCCCGGCGAGGTAACCGGGTCCATTATTCGCGTTCACAATGGCGAAACGCCACTCGATCCGGCCGCCGTTCGCCACCTGGTACGCCAATTGTCCGATCCGTCGCCGGTGAAGCCGCTACGGGAACTGCTGACCGGCCGTGAGCTGGAAATCGTCGTGTTGGTGGCGCAGGGGTTCAGCAACAACGCCATCGCCAAGCGAACCGGCATCAGCGTGCGCACGGTCGGCACCCACATCAGCCATATCCTGGAAAAGGTCGGCGTGGAGAACCGCACCCAGCTGACGCTTATCGCCCTGCGGCAGGGGTTGGTGTCGCTCTATCCGCCGGATGAGGAGAGCCCCAGCTGACGCGGCTTACACTTCAGTATAGAAACCCATCCCGACCACACCGGGGCCGACGTTCGCGCCGATGACCGGCGTCAATTCGTTCATCAGGAGCTCAAGGGGCTTGACTTGATCCTGAACCTGCTGGGCGATGCGCGCCGCGTCTTCGGGCGCGCGGGAGTGGATGACGCCGGCGTGCACGCGTTCCTGGTCCTTCACCTCGGCCATGAAGTTATCGAGCATATACTGGGTCGCCTTGCTCTTGGTGCGGATCGAGGCCAGCGGCTCGATCTTGCCGTCTTCCAGATGCAGGACAGGCTTGATCGACAGCATCGAGCCGAGGAGCCGCTGCGCACCACCGATGCGGCCGCCCTTGTGGAGGTACTCCAGCGTATCGACAACGAAAATCACTCGCAGCCGGGGAACCAATGTGCGCACGTATTCGGCGACGGCTTTGTAATCGTGGCCCTCGGCGGCGTAACGCGCGGCGGCCACCACCAGTAAACCCAGGCCTAACGAGACGGATCGCGAATCCACGATCTCGATCGGATAATCACCCATTTCGGCCGCGCCCAGGTGGGCCGACTGGATCGTGCCGCTCAGATATTCGGAGACGAAAATGGCGACGATGCTCTCGGCTCCCTCGGCTACCTTCTGGAAGTGCTCGGCGAATTGGCCGGGCGACGGCTGCGAAGTCTTCGGTAGATCGCTGGATTCCGGCAAATGCTGGTAAAAGGCTTCGGTGGAGATGTCGATCTGGTCGAGCAGGCTCTTGCCCTCCCAGTTCAATATTTGGGGGATGACGTAAATATCGTGTGCGGCGATGGTCTCCGGCGTTAAGTTGGCCGTGCTATCGGTAACGATGGCGACTCTTCTCTTGGACATGATGGCGGGTTCTCCTTCCGGGGTTGTCTTTTTAAGTAATCTAGGCGACAGTAGCGGCCAAATTGTAAGCAAGCGTCCTCGATCCGTCAACTGTCAGCGGCTTGCCGGTGATTAGGGGTTATCCCCTACAATCTTCTAAATAAAATACGTATAAAAGATCGGTATTCCAACCAATGTATGCTAGGGGGGGATATGCTATCCTATTATTGCACTCATGTGTAGAGGAGGCCGAGTAAGCTAGGTGTGCTCTGGTCGACATAAACCTGACGTCACTTAACGTCAGGTTTTTGTTTGGCCGTGGCTTTTGCCTTTCGACCCAAAGACCGGCATAATGCAGGCTTGTGAACCGCCTCACATTCATCGGCCATGCCACCCTCCTGATCGACCTCGATGGCGTTCGTTTGCTGACCGACCCGCTCCTGACGCGGACAGTCGGCCACCTGATGCGCCACAGCCCGGTCCCGATCGCCAGTCAATGGCGACCTGACGCTGTTCTCATCTCCCACCTCCATGCCGATCACTTCCATTTGCCCTCCCTGCGCCTGCTGGATCGAAGTACCATGCTGCTTGTGCCGCGCGGCGCGGGTCCGTTCCTGGCGAGCAAGGGGTTCACCCGTTATGAAGAGATGGACCCGGGCGAAGTTGTCGTAGTCAACGGGCTGGCCGTGGAGGCGACCACGGCCGACCACCCCGGCCGGCCGATGCCGGGCCGCCCCGCCACCGCCTGCATCGGCTACGTCATTCACGGTTCCCGCCACATCTATTTCACCGGCGACACCGATCTCTTTCCGGGAATGGCGGCGATCGGCGAGCAAATCGATATCGCTTTGCTGCCGGTATGGGGTTGGGGACCGACGCTGGGCATTGGTCACATGGACCCGTTTCGGGCCGCCAAGGCTTTGGAACTGCTGCGCCCCCATCTGGCTATTCCAATTCATTGGGGAACGTACTTCCCGCTGGGCTTGCGGCGATTCTTGCCGGGTTATCTGTTCAATCCGCCGCGGGAGTTCGCCGCCCACGCCCGTAAATTGGCCCCGGATGTGCGCGTCAACATCCTGAAGCCGGGTGAGTCGTGCAGCCTTGATGAGTTCTTCGACCAGTCCGACATTGCGGTGCGTTGAAACAGGCGATTCGCGCGCGCCACGATCCGTCCGGCATTAAGCAAGGCGACCAGTTTAGGCTGCCGGAAGATCCGGCCGCCCGGCGGCGACCAACGCGCGCGCCGTCGCGGCGACGTCCTTGCTGCGGACGAGCGTTTCGCCGATCAGGACCGCATCGACGCCGGCCCGCGCCATGGCGCGAATATCCTCCGGGGTCTTTAGCCCGCTCTCGCCGACGACGGCGATCTCGCCGGGAATGAGCGCCCGCAGCCGGGCAGTGTTGGCGAAATCGACTTCGAACGTCTGCAGGTCGCGATTGTTCACCCCGATGATCCCCGGCGCCAGTGGTAAGACGCGGGCCAACTCCGCCTCGGTGTGTACCTCGACCAGCACGGCCATGCCCAATTGCCGGGCCAATGCCTGCAACCGGCCGAGATCCGCATCGCCCAACACCGCGGCGATCAACAGGATCGCGTCCGCCCCGGCCACCCGCGCCTCATAGACCTGGTAGGGGTGAAAGATGAAATCCTTACGCAACACCGGCAGCCGTACCGCCTCGCGCACATCGCGCAGGTGGGCCAGCGTACCCTGGAAGTGGCGGGTGTCGGTCAACACCGAGACGGCGCGCGCGCCGGCTTGTTCGTAGGTCTTTGCCAGCCGTACCGGGTCATAGTGGGGGACGAGTAGGCCCTTGCTGGGCGAGGCCTTCTTGCACTCGGCGATGAGCGAGACACCGGGCGCGCGAACGGCCGCTTCGAAGTCACGCGGGCGGGGCGCGACGGCAGCCATCGCCCGCAGATCTTCCAGGGACACCTCGGCCATTACCTTGGGCAAATTCTCGCGGTGAAAGGCCATGATCTCGTCGAGGATCTCTCCGCGGCGTTTGGCGAGGTTGGTGACACTCATATCGTCGTATTCTCCACAGGCGCCAGTATAACACATTAAGACCGGCGGCCTGAATTGAAGCGTGTCATGCTGAACGAAGTGAAGCATCTGGCGAATTGAAGCATCCAGCAAAAGGACACGGGCAGATCCCTCGCTGTCGCTCCGGATGACATGCGCTGTCGTTTAAAAAGGCACCTGATTGTCAAGTGCGACTTCGAAAATTCCTGGGGTCGATAGGATCGCCCGCGTCACGTTTGTTGATACCTGTGGGGCGATCTGGCAATTCTGGCAAATCGCCGCGACATTCGTTTCAGGTCTTGACAAAAGCCATAGCCCATATTATTATATGTTTTATCATATATGATTAATCATATAATTTTACCGGCACACTTTCTCTGGCGAGAATAACCCTATGTCCCTGAAACACGCCACCCTCGGCTTCCTGTCCTACATGCCCCTGTCGGGCTATGACCTCAAACGGGCTTTCGACGGCTCGGTACGCCATTTCTGGCCGGCCGACCAGGCCCAGATTTACCGCACGCTGGCCCAGCTGGCGGATGAAGGCCTGGTCGAACGCGAGACGGTGACCGGCGAGAAGCAGCGCGAGCGTCATGTCTATCACATCACCGCGGCCGGGCGGGCCGAACTGCGGCAATGGCTGGCCACGCCGCAACCCCCCTCAGAAGACCGCGAGCCGTTCCTGATCCAGGTCTTCTTTGCCGCAAACCTCGCGCCGGAGGAATCGCTCCGTATCCTGGAAGGACAGCGGGACGAGTTGCGGCAGCAATATGCTTTTTATGAGGCCCTTTTCGCCCGGCTCGCATCCGGCAGTCCAGCTGACAGTGGCGCGCCGGATAAGCGGTCCTATTTTCACACCACCCTGACGTTGGAGTACGTGTTGTCCATTGGCCACGGTTACCTGCGCTGGCTCGACGCGGCCATTGACCGGGTACAACGCGAGGACTACACGCCTTTACACCCTGATAACTACCCCCGAGGAGATGAACAATGAAGTTGCTTGTCCGCGTGATCGTGTTTTATGTGCTGACGTTTGTGTTCACCGGCGTCCTGGGCGGCCTCCAGGAAGCCAGTGGCCTGGAGTATAACCGGCTGACCCTACCCCAAATGGCGCCGGGTCTGGCCGCGCTGGGGATGGTGGTCCTGTTCCGGCGCGACGGCTTGCGGTTGTCGCTGGGGGTGCGCGGCGTGCGGCCGGTGTTGGTGGCGGTCGCCTTGGTAGCCCCGTTAGCCGTCGCCGCCTTCATTTATATTATCCTGCGGCCGGCGTCGCCGGCTCTGCCCGCTCCGGTCTGGCTGATGCTGCCGGGGATAGCTCTGGGGGCTTTCGGCGAAGAACTTGGCTGGCGCGGCTACCTGCACAAACGGCTCGATCCGGCATTGCGGCCGCTGGCGTCCTCGGCCTTGGTCGGCGCGTTATGGGCGCTGTGGCACGTCGGCCTTTACCAGAACGGCGCATTGTACATGCTCTTCCTGGTCATTCTGATGATCGCTTACTCGATAGTCCTTTACGCGATCGTGGCCGGGACAGGCTTCAACGTCTGGGTCGCGGCGTTGTTTCATCTGGGTATCAACCTGGCCAACCTGCCTTTTTACACCATCCTCCAGGACACTCGGTTCATGATGATCAATGCGCTGGTCTGGGTGGTTGTGGCCTCCGTGGTGGTCATCATCCGGCGCGATCTCTTCCTGCGCCGGCACGGGCCGGATAGGGTTACACCGTCGCCGGTCGCCGCCCCCGCTGCCAGGGCCACACGCCAACCGTGAGATCGCGCCAACGGAAGATAACGATCGCCAGCCCCAGCGCGACCGGGGCCACGGCCAGCAGGATCAACAGATTGAGCGTGTCCTGGCCGTTGATCAACCCCTCGGCGGAGGAATCATGGAAATAGAACAGGAACAGCTGCTTGAAGGTAAGATTTCCGGAACCAAGGCTGTCAATGAGGTATAAATATGAACAATATGGTTTATTATTGGACAAAATATAGACAATAATGTATCATCACGCTAAATAGAAAACGCGACACTTAGTTAGTTTTACGGAAGAAAAACCATGATACATCAACAAAGAGAACAAATCGTCATCATCGGCGGCGGGTTCGGCGGTCTGTATACGGCCAAAGCCCTGGCCACCGCCCCGGCCGCCGTCACGCTGATCGACCGGCGGAACTTTCATCTCTTCCAGCCACTGCTCTATCAAGTGGCGACCGGCGGTCTCTCGCCGGAGGATATCGCCTCGCCGCTAAGGGGCGTTCTTAAAAACCAGAAGAATACGCGGGTGATCACCGGCCAGGTCATTGACATCGATCCGGCGCGTAAAGCCCTCATCCTGGAGGATGGCGACGAGGTCGCCTACGACACGCTCATCGTCGCCACCGGCGCAAGCCACCACTATTTCGGCCGCGACCAGGAATGGCAGGACGTCGCGCCCGGACTGAAGACGATCGAAGACGCGGTCAGGATTCGACGGCGGGTGCTGCTGGCCTTCGAGGCCGCCGAGCGCGAGCCTGATCCGGAGCGGCGGCGCGCCTTGTTGAACTTTGTCATCGTCGGCGGCGGGCCGACCGGCGTGGAGCTGGCCGGGGCGCTGGGCGAGCTGGCTCAACACACCATGCGCGGCGAGTTCCGCAACTTCGATCCATCCGATGCGCACATCATTCTCGTCGAGGGGATGGATCGTATTTTAACCAGCTATCCGGCGGAGTTGTCGGCTGTTGCCGCGGCATCCCTTGAGCAGTTGGGCGTCACCGTGCAAACCCACAAGCTGGTGACCGAGATCGCCGAGGATTACGTCCTGGTACGCGACACTCAAACAAACGAACAGACGGTCATACCCACCCACACGGTTTTATGGGGCGCGGGGGTTAAGGGTTCGCCGCTGGGCGAGGTGTTGGCCCGCCGGGCCGGGGCTGAACTAGATCGCGTCGGCCGGGTTGTCGTCCGGCCCGATCTGACCCTGCCCGGCCACGACAACATCTTCGTCATCGGTGACCTGGCCCACTACGCCCACCAGACCGGCGAGCCGTTACCCGGCGTGGCCCAGGTGGCCATGCAGCAAGGCAGCTACGTGGCTGATGTCTTGCGGCGACGGCGCTTCCATAAGACAGTCCGGCCTTTCCGTTACAACGACAAAGGCACGCTGGCGGTCATCGGTCGCGGCGAGGCGGTGGCCGACATCGGCCGGCTGCACTTCGGCGGCCTGCTGGCCTGGCTGATCTGGGTCTTCGTCCACATCAACTTCCTGATCGAGTTCGACAACAAGTTGAAGGTGCTGACCCAGTGGGGCTGGAACTACATCACCCGGCGGCAGGGCGCGCGGCTCATCACCGGCGAATCGAAGCCGGTCTGGCGGCAGCTGCCGTTCGGCGGCGACAGCCGCGAACAGACACGAGTGGAAACCACTGCCGACAAAGATGCGATGATTGCATAAGGTTGTCTTCCTCACGTTATTCTCGCATCTCATGCGTCTCGTCGTCCACATCGAGCGGAACGCCCCTCACGATTTTTCATTTGTCGGCCACAACAGTCCATTGAGTAGGGGCGAAGCGGCGGCGCAATCCGCTGCGTCATGCAGAACAGCTCTGTCCAGCCGCCGCTTCGCCCGCTTTGGCTCCTCCCGGTTGCCTGACCCGTACGACCATGATACCGCCTTCATGTTTTCAGATCCGAGAACTGAAACATCCTGCCTAAAACGCCGGCGTATTTGACAAACCAGCTCATCGACCCGACAATCCTGCCTCATTGATTGTCCGGATTCCGCAGCGCCCGCCAGACTGCCTGGACTTGGCGCCTCTTCGACTATACAAGGGCGAATTCAGATGAACATGACAGAAGAACCAACTCCCGCGGTTCAGCCAGATGCACTGGCGAAAGCTTCAGCCATGAGAATGGAGAAGTGGGGCGGGTTTGCGTCCTTTGTGATGGCGGCGGCCATCGTCGCCGCGCATTGGTATTACCTGACGGGGAACCTGGGCGATGCCGTCGGGCGGTATGCCTATTCGCTGGCGGATGTACTCTACGGGCCGGTGTGGGGTGTCTGCCTGGTGACGGCTGTCTATGCACTGCGCGAGCAGATCGGCCGCCGCGCTCCGCGCCTGATGACCCTCGCCTTAGTGATCACCTTGGCCGCAGCCTGCACGCTCGTGACCGTAGCCGCCATTCGCTCGGCAAACCGCTATTACCACATTATGCATCCGTACCTGAACCTGGAGAACTCCACGATGGTCCTGACTGTGTGGGCCACCCTCGTCATGGGCATGATTGGCGCGGCGTTTCACTTCCTTGGGTGGTCGCTGGCGCTCATCGGAATCGCGGGTTGGACCACCGGCCGCCTTCCCCGTCCCTTGAGCGTGCTGTATCTGGTCGCGGGATTGGTGTCGCTCGGTGTGATCGTTAACCCTGCCCTGGAGGGGACTGCCCTGGCGCTGGTTCTGGCGCTGAGCCTCTGGCAAGGGATCGTACTGTGGCGAGCCGATCCGGAAGACCTGGCGTCGGCCCGGTTATCGTCCGGCATGATCTGACCTTGCCCGGTCGCGGCAGCATCTTCGTTAGCGGCGGCAGGGCGCAGCTCATCACCGGCGAATCGAAGCCGGTCGGACTGTCACGCCGCCTCACCCTCTTCAACAATGCGACTTTCATGCCGTCAGGGCCGAAGACTGACATGTCCGGCTCGACCTTCGCCGGGGGCTATGTTCCGGAATGATAATACGAGTCGTAGGAGCCGGCCGGCGTGTAGCCCAGCTTTTCGGCCAGCGCGCACGACTCCGGGTTGGCCGCGTCCCAGTTGGGACGCAGACCGCG
>Ga0114939_10002567_pt1 | contig 13343 bp, 10 predicted proteins | sample AshMeaCrysSpring_FD_87196 | JGI IMG/M metagenome (GOLD analysis project Ga0114939, IMG submission 87196) | Groundwater microbial communities from Big Spring, Nevada to study Microbial Dark Matter (Phase II) - Ash Meadows Crystal Spring | ecosystem: Environmental > Aquatic > Deep subsurface >... | reverse complement strand
TGCTGTTGCTGCTCGGGTGCGCTGTCGTCCCACGGTCCGACCACCAGACCACCGAACGAGGCCGGCGCTCGGCCCTCCTCGAGCCGCGCCTGGGGGCTCGCCGGCTGCTCGGCGGTCGGGTCGATGGCCCGGAAGGTGCCCGTCTCGGTCACCAGCCCGGACAGCACCCAGGTGTCCTTGCTGCCGCCGCCCTGGCTGGAGTTGACCACGAGCGATCCACGCCGCAACGCCACCCGGGTGAGACCGCCCGGCAGCACCCAGACGCGTTCGCCGTCGTTGACCGCGAACGGGCGCAGGTCGAGGTGACGCGGCTCGAGCCGGCCGTCGACGAACGTCGGTGCCGTGGACAGCTGCACGACCGGCTGGGCGATCCAGTTCCGCGGGTCGCGCTGCACCTGCTTGACCACCCGCTCCAGCACGGGCGGTTCGGCGCGAGCGCCGATGACGATGCCCTTGCCCCCAGAGGCGTCCACCGGCTTGAGCACCATCTCCTCGATCCGGCCCAGCACGTGGGCCCGCTGCTCGGGGTCCTCGAGGCGGAAGGTGTCGACGTTGCGCAGCACCGGCTCCTGGCCGAGGTAGTAGCGGATCAGGTCGGGGACATAGGAGTACAGCAGCTTGTCGTCGGCGACACCGTTGCCGACGCCGTTGGCGATCGTCACCGAGCCGAACCGGGCGGCTCCGAGCAGGCCGGGGACGCCGAGCACCGACTCGGCCCGGAAGTGCACCGGGTCGAGGAAGTCGTCGTCGATACGGCGGTAGATCACGTCGACGCGCCGCTCCCCCTCGGTGGTGCGCATGTAGACGACACCGTCGCGCACCACCAGGTCGCGACCCTCCACCAGCTCGACGCCCATCGCCCGGGCCAGCAGCGTGTGCTCGACGTAGGCGGAGTTGAACACGCCGGGGGTGAGCACGGCCACCACCGGCTCGTCCACCGCCGGCGCCGTCGCCTGCAGCGCCGCGAGCAGCCGGGCCGGGTAGTCGTCGACCCCGCGGATGGGCATCGACCCGAAGAGGTCAGGGAAGACCCGGGCCATCGCCTGCCGGTTCTCGATGACGTAGGACACCCCCGACGGCGTGCGGACGTTGTCCTCGAGCACCCGGAAACGGCCCTGCTCGTCCCGGATCAGGTCGATGCCCGACACGTGGATGCGCACCCCCCGCACGGGCCGGATGCCGTGCGCGGCCCGGTGGAAGTGGCGCGAGGTCATGACGAGCTGACGCGGCACGATGCCATCCGCGAGCACCTCGCCGCGCAGGTACAGGTCGGCGAGGAACGCCTCCAGCGCCCGCACCCGCTGCTGCACACCACGCTCGACCTCGGACCACTCGTCGGCATCGATCACCCGCGGGATGGGGTCCAGCGGGAAGGGGCGCTCCTCACCGGAGAACGAGAACGTCACTCCCTGGTCGGCGTAGGCGTTGGCGAGCAGGTCGGCCCGGGCCATCATCTCCTCGGTCGACAGGCCGCCGACGGCCCGCAGCACCTCGCCGTAGGCCGGGCGGGGACGGCCTGCGGCCGAGACGGCCTCGTCCCAGGACCGCGCGCCGGCCTCGGCGTGGAGCCGGCGGTAGTCGGTCAGCAGGGAAGCACCGGGCGCGGGGGCCATGTCCGCAGATCGTAGGGCGGCGGTGATCGCTGCTATCCTGCTGTCGCAGCCGGCACGAGCGTCCTCGACCGCTCGGTAACCCTCAGACCGGCGGCCCTCACCCCGACCACAGCAAAGGCACGACACGACCCGTGGCGAACATCAAGTCCCAGAAGAAGCGCAACCTGACCAACGAGAAGCGTCGGCTGCGCAACAAGTCCGTCAAGTCGTCGGTGAAGACCTCGGTGCGCAAGTTCCGGGTTGCCGCCGACGCCGGTGACGTCGCGAAGGCAACCGAGCTCGCCGGCGAGGCGTCCCGAGCGCTCGACAAGGCCGCCGCCAAGGGTGTCATCCACAAGAACCAGGCCGCGAACCGCAAGTCGGCGATCGCGAAGCGCACCGCCTCGCTGTCCGCCTGACCGACCGTCGGGGCGCGGGCGTCAGCCCCGCGCGTCGCAGATGGCCAGGACGGCCTCGGTGAGGGCGAGCGCCTGGTCGCTGGAGTCCCCCTTGACCGCGAGGTCGGCCTCGGCCACCTGCTGCAGCGCCTGGGCCAGCCGGTCCGGGGTCCAGCCGCGCAGCTGCCCGCGAAGTACCCGCACCTTCCACGGTGGCACGTTCAGGTCACGGGCCACGTCAGCGTCGCGGTAGCCCCGGGGGACGGCGGCCAACCGGGTCAAGGTCCGCAGCGACGAGGCGAGGGCGCCCACCACGATCACCGGGTCGGTGCCGGTCGCCAGCGCCCACCGCAGCTCGGTCAGGGCCTGCGCCGTCCGGCCGGTGACGGCGTGGTCGGCGATCGTCCACCCCTTCACGTCGGCCCGGCCCTCGACGTAGCAGGCCACCTGCCGAGCGGTCACCGTCCCGTCACCGTCGGCGACCAGCTGTTCGCTCATGGAGGCCAGCCCGCGCAGGTCACCGCCCAGCACCTCCACCAGCAGCGTGGCTGCCTCTGGCTCCACCTGGCCGCGGTGCCGGCGGACCTCGCGCACCACGAAGTCGACCTGGTCCTCCGGGCGCTTGAGCGGGTCGCAGCGTTCCTCGGCGACGCCGAGGCGGCGCAGCGCGTCCAGCATCCGCTTGCCCTTCACCCCACCGGGGTGCACGAGCACGACGGCCACGTCGTCCGGTGGGGCGGCGGCCACCTGCACCAGGGCGTCGGCCAGGGCGTCGTCGGCCTGGTCGATGCCCTCGACGACGGCGACCCGGCCGGCGGCGAACAGCGACGGGCTCAGCATCTCGGCGACCCCGCCGGGGGTCAGGTCGCCCGCAGCGGCCCGGCTCACGTCGGCCTCCGGGTCGGCCTGGCGGACCCGACGCACGACAGCGGCCACGGCTCGCTCGGCCAGGAACGCCTCCGACCCGGTCACCAGCGTGATGGGCGGGACCTCAGCGGGCGGCACGACCCCCAGCCTGCCACGGCCGCCGACCCGGACGGTCACGGCCGGACGCCTCGGCGCAGCAGGGTGAGCCTGTCGGGACGGGCGGGGTCGGCGACCACGGCGACGTCCCCGTCGACATCGGTGCGGGCCACCGCGGCCCCCGAGGCGAGGAGATCGGCGAGCAGGCCCGGGTCGGGGTGGCCGTAGGAGTTGTCCGCGCCCACGCTCACGACGGCCAGCGCAGGGGACGTCGCCGTGAGGAAGGCGGGGTCCTGGTCGGGTGAGCCATGGTGGGGCACCTTCAGCACGTCGACGTCGAGGAGCGCCGGTTGCCCGGCCACGAGGGCGCGTTGGGCGGCGGCCTCTACGTCACCGGTCAGCAGCACCGACACCCCGCCGGACGTGTCCACCCGCAGCACCACGCTGGCCTGGTTCGGGGCCGACCCCTCCGGGATGAGCCGCTGCGGCCACAGCACCGTCCACGCGACCTGACCCACCTGGCCACGCTGACCGGGCCGGGCGCGGTGGACGGGCACCCGCGCCGCTGCGGCCCAGGCGCCCAGCGCCTCAGCCTGCTCGGCCGGCTCGTCCAGCACGGTGGTGAGCACCTGGCCCACCGGCCGCCCGCGGGCGACCCCCTCGACCCCGGCGGCGTGGTCGGCGTGCAGGTGGCTGACGACGAGGACCGGGACCTCCGCCACGCCGAGGTCGTCCAGGCAGCCGTCGATACGGTCGGGGTCCGCGCCGGCGTCGACGACCAGGGCCCGACCCGGACCAGCGGGCAGCACCAGCCCGTCACCCTGACCGACGTCGCAGGCCACGAGGACCCAGCCCGGTGGGGGCCACCGGTCGAGCGGGCCGGGGCGCAGCAGCAGCACGAGCAGCAGGACGCAGGCCACAACCGCCAGGACCCGCGACGACAGCAGCAGCGGGACGACGCCCAGCACCGCCAGCACCACCAGCACGGCTGCCGCCGCGCCGCCCTGCCACGGCACGGCCGTGCCGGGAAGCGCGGCACCCCGGTCGGCCACCAGCACCACCCAGCCGGTGGGCAGCATCGCCACCGTGGCCACGAGGTGGGCGAGGGCGGGGCTGACCACCCCGGCCAGCGCCGCGACCAGGCCGAGCACGGTCGCCGCCGGGACCGCGGGGGCGGCGAGCAGGTTGGCCGGCAGCGCGCTGATGCTCAACTGCTCGGTCACGCTCACCAGCACCGGGGTGCAGGCGGCCTGGGCCGACAGCGGAACGGTCAGGGCCAGCGCCAGCGGTCGCGGAGCCCACCCCATCCGATCGGCCCAGCGGGTCGCGAGCAGCACGATGCCGGCCGTGGCCAGGCACGACAGGGTGAAGCCGGTGCTGCGCGACAGCCAGGGGTCGACCAGCAGCAGCACGGTGGCGGCCACCGCCAGCGGCGCCACGCCGCGCCGGCGCCCGGAGCCGAGCAACCCGAGCACGGCCACCAGCCCCATCGCGGCGGCCCGCACCACGCTGGGCTCGGGGCGGGCCAGCAGGACGAAGCCGACGACCGCGCCGGCACCCACCAGCGGCAGCGCGCGCAGCGGGACCCCCACCCACCGGGCCAGGCCGAGTACCGCGCCGAGCACGATCGCCACGTTCGCCCCGCTCACGGCCGTCAGGTGGGTCAGGCCCGTGTCGCGCAGGTCGTGCCGCAGCGGCGCAGGCAGCAACGACTCGTCGCCGACGACCAGTGACGGCAGCAGCCCGGCCGGTTCCGCAGGCAGGCCTTCCACGGCCGCGCGCAGCGCCCGGCGCGGCGGGTCGGCCCAGGCGTAGGGGTCGGGGACTGCACCGCGGACGTCGGGGGTCTTGCTCACCACCGCGAGCGCGGCCACCGGCCCCACCCGCTGGGGGGCGCGCAGCCGGGCGGTGGTCGCCACCACGGTCCCCGGCTGCAGCCGCGCCCACGACGCCGGGGCCAGGACGACCACCGGCGTGCTCGTGCGCACCGGAGCGGGCCCGACCGACGCCTCGCTCAGCACCGTCACCTCGGCGGGCACCCGCACCTGGTCGCGTTGCCAGACCGCCTCGGCGTCCGTTCGGGGGACGGGGTCGCCGCGCACCACCAGGACCAGGGTGGCGGTGCGGCCCCGGCGGGCCAGGTCGTCCACCGGCCCTGCCGCCAGCGCGGCGGCCCGACCCAGACCGGCCACCCCCGCTCCGGTGGCGGCGATGAGGCAGACGGCCACGACGGCGCCAGCCCGCCTCCGGCGGGGCGGGTGACCGGGTCCGGCCAGCACGACGCCGGTGGCCCCGGCCAAGCCCACGAGCAGCGCGGCAGCCGGCCGGGCGGCACCGCCGAGCAGCCCGCTGGTGCCCAGCCACGCCCCCGCCCACGCAGCCAGCGCGACGGGGACCAGCCGCGCGTCGCCGACCGGGGCCGCGCTCAGACGGTGACCCTGCCCTGCAGGTCATCGAGCACGGCCGGGCCGATGCCGGCCACCTCGAGCAGGTCGGTGACCGCAGCGAACTGACCGTTGCGCTCCCGCCACTCCACGATGCGCCGGGCCAGCACCGGGCCGATGCCCGGGAGGGCGTCCAGGTCGGCCTCCGTTGCGGCGTTGAGGTCCACCGGCGCCGAGCCCTGGGCCGGGGCCGAGCCCGCTGCGGCCGGTGACCCGGGCGAGGTGAGGGCCGGGTCGGGCTCCAACCCGACCCGCACCTGCTCGCCGTCGACGAGTACCCGGGCCAGGTTCACCGAGTCCAACGACGTTCCCGCCAACGGTCCCCCGGCGGCGTCCACCGCGTCCACCACCCGTGACCCGGGCGGCAGCACCACCACCCCGGGTCGGGCCACGGCGCCGGCGACGTGGACCACGAGGTCGGGGACGGCGGTGGGCCGCGGTTTTGCCTCGCCCCCGGGCGAGGGCCCGGGCTGCACCGGCCCGGGCGTCGGGTCCGAAGTGGGCGACGGCTCGCCGGCCGGCAGCGGCACCGAGGTGGCCTGCGGCTGCGAGCCGACCAGCACCACGAGGGTGAGGCCGACGGCGAGGACGGCGAGGACCGCCACCACGGCCACGTGCGGGCCACGCAGGTCCCTGGCCGGGAGTTCCGGGCCGTCCCCGGGGGTCGGCTCGCTCCCCCGCCCCGGCCACCGCCGACGTCGAGCGGTCACCCGTACCCGGGTCCAGGGGTCGTCCTCGCGCCGTGCTGCCACGGGGTCGAGACGCTAGGCCGGGCCGCCTGGCCGTCCGAGGGCCGCAGAGGCGGGGTGGGGACGACACGCCGAGCGGGCCGCGGGCTGGGGACGACGTCGCGGCCCGCGGCGCCTCAGCCGGGACCGCGAGGGGCGACCGCGACGGCGACCACGCCGGGGCCCACGTGCGCGCCGATCACGGCGCCCATCTCCCGCACCAGCACGTCAGCCAGGTCGGGCAGCCGCTGCTGCACGAGCCCGGCCACCTTGCGAGCCTGGTCCTCGGCCTCGAGGTGCTGCACCGCCACCTGGACCGGGTGACCACCGGCCCGTTCGGCCGCGATGTCGGCGAGGCGGGCCAACGCCCGGCCGGCCGTCCGAACCTTCTCCACCGGCTCGATGCGGCCCGCAGCGACGGTGAGCAGCGGCTTCACGGCGAGGACCCCGCCGAAGAAGGCCGAGGCGGCCCCGATCCGACCGCCGCGGCGCAGGTACTCCAGGGTGTCGACGTAGAAGTCGGTGCTGCTGGCGGCCAGCACCTCCTGCGCGACCGCCGCGGTGCGCTCGAGGGACGCCCCGGCCGCGGCCGCCCGGGCCGCGGCCAGCACGGCGAACCCCATCGCCAACCCGATCTGCTGCGAGTCCAGCACGCTCACCGGCAGCCGGGCCTCCCGGGCGGCGAGCCGCGCCGCCTCGACCGTCCCGGACAGGGCACCGGACACGTGCACCGACAGGACGGCCCCCGCGCCACGGGCCCTGGCCTGCTCGTAGGCGGCCAGGAATCGGGCCGGGGTCGGCCGCGACGTGGTCACCGGCTCCCAGGCCTGCAGCGCCCGCGCCACCTGCGCGGCCTGCACCTCCACGCCGTCCTGGCCGGAGCGCCCGGAGATCACCACGTCGAGCGGCACGACGTCGACGGCGAGCTGGTCCACCTCGTCAGCGGTGAGCTGGGCCGTCGAGTCGGTGACGACCACGACGCGGCCGGGGGCGGCAGCGTCGGTTGGCACGGGCCCGAACCTAGTGCTGCACCGCCGACGCGGGGACGACGTTGACCAGGCGCGGCGCGCGCACGACCACCGTGCGCACTCCCCGGCCGGCCAGGGCCCGCTGGACGGCGGGCAGCGCCAGCACCTGCTCGCGCAGAGCGTCCTCGCCGACCTGCGGGGACACCTCGAGCCGGTCCCGCACCTTGCCCGCGACCTGGACGACGCAGGTGACGCTCTCCTCGGCAAGCATGTCCGGGTCGGCCACCGGGAACGGCTCGCGGGCCAGCGACCCGTCGTGGCCGAGCCGCGACCACAGCTCCTCGGCCAGGTGCGGGGCCAGCGGCGCCACCATCAGCACCAGCGCCTCGGCCGCGTCGCGCGGCACCGCGTCGAGCTTGGTGAGGTGGTTGTTCAACTCGATCAGCCGGGCGATGGCCGTGTTCATCCGCAGACCCTCGATGTCGGCGCGCACCGCGGCGATCGTGCGGTGCAGCACCCGGCACGTCGGCTCGTCCATCGCGACGTCGACGACGGTGACCTGCCCGGTCTCCTCCGACACCACGTTGCGCCAGACCCGCTGCAGGAACCGGAACGCCCCCACCACGGCGCGGGTCTCCCAGGGCCGGGACGCGTCCAGCGGACCCATCGACATCTCGTAGACGCGCAGCGTGTCGGCCCCGAACTCGGTGAACATCTCGTCGGGGGTGACCGAGTTCTTCAGGCTCTTGCCCATCTTCCCGTACTCCTGGGCGACCTCGACCTCGCCCCACCGGAACCCGGTGGGCACCGTGGCGTCCGGCACCACCTCGGCGGCGGGCACGTAGCTGCCACGGGGGTCGGTGTAGGCGTAGGCCTGGATGTAGCCCTGGTTGAACAGCCGGCGGAACGGCTCCTCGCTGGACAGGTGGCCCAGGTCGAACAGCACCTTGTGCCAGAACCGGGCGTACAGCAGGTGCAGCACGGCGTGCTCGACGCCGCCGACGTACAGGTCGACCCCGCCCACGTCGCCAGGCCCCTGCGGCCCCATCCAGTACCGCTCCACGGCCGGGTCGACGAACGCCTGGTCGTTCTGCGGGTCGAGGTAGCGGATCTCGTACCAGCACGAGCCTGCCCACTGCGGCATGGCGTTGACCTCGCGGCGGTAGCGGCGCGGGCCGTCGCCGAGGTCGAGGGTCACCTCGACCCAGTCGGCGGCGCGGGCCAGCGGGGGCTCGGGCTCGCTGGCCGCGTCCAGCGGGTCGTGGGCCCGGGGGGCGTAGTCGGGGATCTCGGGCAGCGTGACCGGCAGCAGCTGCTCGGGCAGCAGCACCGGCAGGCCCGCGTCCGGGCCGTCGAGCGGGTAGACCACGGGGAACGGCTCGCCCCAGTACCGCTGCCGGCTGAACAGCCAGTCGCGCAACTTGTAGGTGGTGGTCGGGGTGCCGGTGCCCTGCGACGCCAGCCAGTCGGTGATGGCTGCCTTCGCCTCGGCCACGCCCATGCCATCGAGGCTGATCTCGGCGTTGGCCGAGTTGATGGCCGGCCCCTCGCCGGTGTAGGCCTCGCCGACGAAGTCGTCCGGCGGCGCCACGGTTCGGATGATGGGCAGGCCGAACCGCTCGGCGAACTCCCAGTCACGCTCGTCCTGGCCGGGCACCGCCATGATCGCGCCGGTGCCGTACCCCATGAGCACGTAGTCGGCGACGAACACCGGGATGGGCGATCCGGTGGTGGGGTTGGTCGCGTACGAGCCGGTGAAGACGCCGGTCTTGTCGCGGTGCTCGGTCTGCCGCTCCACCTCGGTCTTCAGCGTCGCGGCCTGCCGGTAGTCGCGGACGGCGGCGGCGGGCGTGTCGGCCCCGCCTGTCCACGCCGGCGGTGTCCCGTCCGGCCAGGTGGACAACGTCAGGGCGTCGAGGAGGGGGTGCTCGGGTGCCAGCACCATGAAGGTGGCGCCGAACAGGGTGTCGGGCCGGGTGGTGAACACCTCGAGGTCGCCGTGGTCGGTGCCGAAGCGGACGAGTGCGCCGTGCGAGCGTCCGATCCAGTTGCGCTGCATGAGCTTGATCGGCTCGGGCCAGTCGAGCCGGTCGAGGTCGTCGAGCAGCCGGTCGGCGTAGGCGGTGATGCGCATCATCCACTGGCGCAGGCTGCGCTTGAAGACGGGGAAGTTGCCGACCTCGCTGCGACCGTCGGCGGTGACCTCCTCGTTGGCCAGCACCGTGCCCAGACCGGGGCACCAGTTCACCGGCGCCTGCGACAGGTAGGCCAGCCGGTGGGAGTCGACCAGCTCGCGCCGCTCGCGCTCGTCCAGGTCGTCCCAGGCCCGCCCGTCGGGGGTGGGGCGGGTACCGCTGGCGAGCTCGGCCTCGAGCTCCGCGATCGGTCGGGCGCGACCCAGCCCGCCGTCGGCGCGCGGCGCCTGCGGGTCGTACCAGGCGTCGAAGATGCGGCCGAAGATCCACTGGGTCCAGCGGTAGAACTCGACGTCCGTGGTGGCCACGCAGCGGCGCGCGTCGTGGGCCAGGCCGAGGCGACGCAGCTGGCGGCGCATGGTCGCGATGTTGGCCTCGGTGGTGACCCGCGGGTGCTGGCCGGTCTGGACGGCGTACTGCTCGGCGGGCAGCCCGAACGCGTCGTAGCCCAGGGCGTGCAGGACGTTCACGCCGTTCATCCGGTGGTACCGGCCGACGACGTCGGTGGCGATGTAGCCCAGCGGGTGGCCGACGTGCAGGCCCGCGCCGGAGGGGTAGGGGAACATGTCGAGGACGTAGAGCTTCGGGCTGCCGTCGGCGGCCTGCGGGCCTGCCATCGGGCCCGTCGGGTTGGGTGCGTGGAAGGAGCCGTGCTCCTCCCAGTAGTCCTGCCAGCGCTGCTCGATCTGCGCGGCGAGCGCAGCCGTGTACCGGTGGGGCGCGTCGTCGGGCCGGGTCTGGGTCATCGTGTCCTCGCGTCGGGGTCGGCGGCGGCCGACGGGCCAGCAAGCCTACCGAGCCGACCCTGCCCCGCCGGTCGGCGTCGGGGCCCCCGGGTCGGCCAGCGCTGCCGCCACCGCCTGCCCCACCCCCGCGTGCGTCGGCCAGTCCCAGTGCATGCCGTCCGGGTTGCCACGGCCCTCGGCGTGCATCGGCGCGACGATCGGCTCGAGGTCGACGAACCGCAGGCCGTGGGTCTGCGCGAAGTGCCGGGCCGCGGCGAGCATCGTCGGGTAGTGCCGGTTGGACGGGTAGGCCGCGGACTTCCACGGGGTCGGGCCGAGCATCACCAGCAGCAGGTCGGGCCGGTGGTGGCGCACGGCCGCCACCGTTCGGGCCCAGTAGTGCTCGGTGGCCGGCTGCGGGAGCTGGCGAATGCGCCCGGACGTGGCCCGCACCACGTGCGGGTGGGCGCTCAGGTAGGCCGAGCGCACCCGACGGCGCACCGGCCCGGGCCGCACGTACCGGATGGCCTCCCGGGCCCAGACGGGCACCGACGCCGGCGCGGCGTCCATCGACCCGACAGCCAGCACGAGCGCCGCCAGCGCGGGGTCGGCCAGCGTGGTCCAGACCCGCGGGTCCTGGGTGAGCGCCCACCAGCCGTCCCGGCTCGTCCACCCTGCCCGGGCCACCACGTCGGGGACGAGCCCGGCGTGCGTGGCGGCCACGTTCGGCCACAGCCGCGGCTCGGTGAGCAGCTCGTGGTGGGCGGGGCCGTGGAACGCCAACGAGTCTGCGAGCACGAGCATCCGCCGTCCGGTGGTCACGCCGTGCGTCACGGCCGCGAACCTATCCCGGGACGGCCGTCCGGCCAGGCCGCCAGCACCAGCAGCACGAGGTGCCCGGCCGCCACCCAGACCCGTTGGTCCGTCCCCGGCCCCCAGGGCAGCGGCGCGACGGCCAGCACCGCCGTGCCCAGCGCGGCCGTCCAGCCGAAAGCGGCCAGCCCACGCCGCCACGCCCGACCGGCGGCCGCCGCCAGGGCGACCAGCGCCAGGCTGAACGCCACCTGGTAGCCCCCGACCGCCAGGGAGTGGACCCGGCCGAGCAGCGTCACCTGCTCCACCACCGCCGGGCCGGCGCCGCACCCCGCGGCGCCGTCCGAGCAGCTCACCCGAGCCAGCCCCGCGACCCCGACGCAGGCGGCCGACACCAGCAGCAGCCGACGGGCGAGCCTGGCCGAGGGCACCACCCCTTGCACCACGACGCCGGCCGCCGCCAGGGCCGCCGCCCCGCAGCCGAACATCAGCAGACCCGGGGCCGGCGCCGCGGCACCGACCGACGCCAGGGCGCTCAGGTAGTCCCGACCCGGGTCGTAGCCGGGCTCGACCGCACCCGCGGTCAGGGCCGCGAGCCAGAAGCCCGCGACGGCCACGGCCACGCCGACCCGCGCCGGTCGAGCCCGGAGCAGCCGCGTCACCTCGCGGTCAGGCCCAGGGCCGCCGCCTCCTCCCACAGCTCCTCCCGAACGTCCGGGTGGGCACAGCTCTCGATGAGCTGCTCGGCCTGCTCGGTCTGGCTGTTGCCCCAGATCTCGGCGACACCGTTCTCCGTGATAACCGCGCTGTGCTGGAACGAGGTGAGCGGCTCGTCGATGAGCGGCACGATCGTCGAGACGTGCGCCTTGCGGTGCCACGAGCGCAGCGCGATGATCGCCTGCCCACCGGGCGAGTGCAGCGCCCCGACGATGAAGTCGGTCTGCCCGCCGAAGCCGGAGTAGATGCGGTTCTTGATCCGGGAGGCGTTGGCCTGGGCGAACAGGTCGACCTGGATGGCGGTGTTGACCGAGACCACCTGGGGGTTGCGGGCGATCGCCGCCGGGTCGTTGGTGCGCTCGGTGCGAAGCATCCGCACCCTCGGGTTGCGGTCGACCCACGCGTACAGCTCCGGTGAGCCGAACAGGAACGAGGCCACGAGCGGCCACCCGGTGTCGAGCGCGCCGGCCCGGTCGAGGGCCAGCAACCCGTCGGAGAACATCTCCGACCACAGCCGCAGGCCTCGCCGGCTGACCAGGGCGTGCAGGGTCGCGTCCGGCACCGCCCCGATACCCAGCTGCAGGGCCGAGCCGTCCTTGACGCGTGCGGCGACCCGGTCGCCGATCTCCCGCGACACCTCGTCGATCGGCACCGGGGACGGGGAGTCCAGCGGCTCGTCCACCTCGACCAGGTAGTCGACGTCGGCCAGCGGGAGGACGGCGTCGCCGAACGTGTACGGCATGCGGACGTTGGCCTGGGCGATGACGGTGCCGCCGGCCATCCGGGCCGCCTCGATGGCCGCCGGCAGCACGTTGACCTCGATCCCGAGCGAGACGCTCCCCTCGTGCGGGCGTGACGTGTGCACCACGACGATGTCGGGGCGCAGCGTCGTGCGGTGCAGCAGCGGCGCGAGCGAGAGCCGACACGGCACGTAGCGCAGCCGCGGCGAGCGGCGCATCCCCTCGCCGACGAACACCGTCTCCAGGGTGATGCCGTCCCGGTCGGGGATACCGGCCTGGGCGTTGAGCAGGCACAGCCGGAACGTCTCCAGGCAGGCGTCCACCGTCCCCAGCACCGTGCGAGGGGTGGCGAAGTTGCCGCTGACCACCACGCGCGGGTCGGCTCCGCCGAGGCCGGGCAGGATCGATCCGAGCTGGTCGAGGTCGATGACGCGCACGGCATCAGGGTGCCCAGGCGCGCCGGCGCATGGCCAGGGACCTTCGGCGTTGCCCTGCTCGTCCCGCCTGTGCCAGCGTGTCCGCCGTGCGCAGGCCGCACGTGCAGGTGGTGCTCGGCGACCCGGCCGACCAACCGGGGGATCTCGTGGTGCTGCCGGGACGGCGCCAGCACGAGCTCGACGAGCGGACGGTCGTGGTGAAGGCCCCGCGCTGGAAGCCGCCGGCCGGCAACGAGAACGCGCTCGCCGAGGCCTACCGCTGCGCGGTCGCCGTGGCCAACGGGCGTGGCGCGCGCTCCTTGGTCCTTCCCGGCATCCTGGCCGTCGGGGTGTGGCCGATGGAGGACGTCACCCGCGTCGCGCTCACCGTGCTGATGTCCACCCCGGGCAGCGCCCGCGAGGTGACGATCGCGGTGCCGACCGCGGCGATGCTGGAGGTGTGGGCCGAGGCGCTGATCCGCCAGCCGTAGCCAGGGCGGGCCGATGGTCCGTGGACGCGACGGCGTCCCGGTGCTTGTCTCGCAGTGAGCCCATCGTCCTGGGCGATGTTGAGCCGTTCACGCTCCGGGTGACCGACGACGATGACCTGTGGGCTCAGGCGAGCATGACGGTCAAGGTCCGGT
>Ga0114939_10002566_pt1 | contig 13349 bp, 14 predicted proteins | sample AshMeaCrysSpring_FD_87196 | JGI IMG/M metagenome (GOLD analysis project Ga0114939, IMG submission 87196) | Groundwater microbial communities from Big Spring, Nevada to study Microbial Dark Matter (Phase II) - Ash Meadows Crystal Spring | ecosystem: Environmental > Aquatic > Deep subsurface >... | reverse complement strand
TTACGATATTGTCACAATTTTTTATTGGTGAATGAGGCTGAAAAGCCTATTAATTCGTTTTATTTTGTTCAAAGTGTCACACAAAGAAAGAATTTTAAATGTGCCAGTTACGTAAGTCCTATTAACATCAAATACTGAACATGTGTACATAACTAATTTGTTAAAAACTCAACTACCTGCGAAATCTGGCGGTGAGAATAATCTCCCGCCAAGTTTTGCTTTTATCTGTTTTACCTTCGGTTAAAAACGATAAAAGGGTGTCTCGCTTTTAACCAAAATTCATCAAGGGCACCATACACGAAATGTATGGTATGGGGCTTATGCATGATGGAAGCTAAATACATCCATCATGTAAAGCTAGCTTTGCTTCATCATTACCATGCCACGCCCAATGCCAAGGTTCATAGGAAACTCCTTGGGTATTGTTTTTGGAGAAAGATAGGCGGAAATTATATTTTGTTGCATTTTTCTGTAACCAACCAAAGGCTTTTGTTTTCTCAAAGGAAACTTCAACGGAATTAATATCTATTCCAAAACCAGTGTGATGTTGGCTAAAACCTGGCGGGGCGCTAACTTTTGCCCTTTCTTCCTCTGTTTGTTTACGCTGTTTTGCAACATCATGAAAAAGATATTTTTGTTTTTGAATGGAACGAAATCCAGATACAGCTATTAATGCAACACCATCTTTTTGGGCTGCTTTCTTCATCTCATTAAATGCCTGTGCGGCATCCATATGCATCATTTGACCATTACCCACAGATACTAATAACTCTTTTGGCGCTTCTTTATGGGCATAATGTTTGTATTTTTTTTCTATTTTGGGACATGGTTGTTGATTGATGATTGGATTTTTTATTGGTTCTACTTGTGTGCTTGGGCTAGGAATTGATATATCTGGTATTATTCTTTCTACCTGCGTTTCGACTTGCGCTTCTACTGTTATGGGAACTTGATAATCTGATGCTTTTACATAAAAACTACTTAGCATTACCAAAATCAAAGTTGCGAAGAAAAAAAGAAGTACTTTTTTAAGCATTTTTACTGAGATATAAATTTAGATTATTAGATTTTTCTTTAGATTTTTCTATTTATTGAACCCATATCTGTTAAAAAATGGTTTTGAATAGAGATACTTTTGTTTATAAGCCTGGATGAGAATAAAATGGTAGGGAAAATGCACTGATTTTTCTACCTGGTATATTCAGTCATGTTTGAAAATTATTAATAGAATTTCTATGCTTTTATCTATTTTCCTATTACTTTTAGCATAGGTAATTAGGACTTACGCAAGCTCTACGAAAACAATCTGGTTCTTTGCTTCTAGGAACGCGGCGGTCTCGCCGAGAGGCGGTTAGACAAATGAAGCTTTCTGAAAATTTTTGCGTAAGTCCTGGTAATAACTGGAATGGTCGTAAAAACACAGGACTTACGATAGCGGAGCGCGTCATTATTGTCACATTATTTTTGTTTGTAGTTGGGCTGTCTTCCCTCCAAAAATATGGGCGCTTAGCCCAACTACGAACATGAGCCGCAGTGCCAGTTGCGGCTATCCCTGAAACAATTTTATGTCATTCTGGGCGAAGCCCTAAGCGAAGCAAAGGAACAGAAGCTAAGAATTTCAGACTATACTTAACTACTCCCTTCCTGGTGTAAGATTACCTGTCTTTTTTCTTCCTTCCTGTCTTATTGTGCACTTGGAATGCGGCTAAAACCCAGACACAGTTCATTTATTGTTAGCGCGAAGGGAGTAACCTAAGTTTCACGCTTACATGATAGATAATAGGAATGCGTGAGTCCTGAATAAAATTAACACTATTTTTATTTGTGACTATATTTTATTTAGCCTATATATCAGTCTTAATTTAGCCTTTAAAAGGCTAAATTGTAAAATATATTACATTTTTTATGGTCATTTTTTACCTTGCTAGTGAAACATTAACTATCTATATCGAGTCTTATTAAAGGTAGTCATAAAATGGTGATGGAAAAGAGAAAACTAATCAAATAAGAATCCATTAGAGAGAGTATAAGCTTCCTGACTAGAAGTTTTAGTCTTGATAAGATTAAAAATCAGTACTTGTGCTGAACTCAATACTTTTATTGATAAGTCAGTATGATATTATTAGAAATATTGGGCATCTATCGGTGCATATTTCAACTTGATTTTAACTATACTTCACATAGTCATAAACTGTCATTAGTCTCTTGCGTTTGCTTAAAAAGCGAACGCAAGGGACTAATGACAGTTACTTACCGCAGTTTATGACCCTATGGAGTATATATAAAATATAGACTTTGAAAGTCATTTTAAGTTCTATCGAATTATTTAAATTATTCAAATAATATTTTTAAAACAGTGAAAGAAAAACCTATCATACCTACTTTTGTAATTAACTTTACTTGTCTTGCTGCGATTGTTTTACCAAATGTTTTAGATAATTCTCAAGAGATAGCAAAATTAGAAACTCAAAAACTAGCCAAAACTACTTCACAGCAGATTACGATAAAAGCTGTTGGAGATATGGTCGCTGGTACCAATTTCCCTGATAATAGATTACCAGCCAATCCCCATCAACTATTTCCAAAGTCAATTAGAGATAACCTTAAAGGTTCAAATCTATTGTTTGGTAATTATGAAAGCACCTTAACGAATCATCCCAATAGTAGTAAGAATATAAATTTAGGAAGAGTATTTGCTTTTCGGTCTCCACCTAGCTATGCTGATGTTCTTCAAAAAGCTGGTTTTAATGTGATGAGTGTGGCAAATAATCACTCTATGGATTTTGGTCCTGTAGGTTTTTTAGATACAGTCAAAAACTTAAATAAAGTTGGGATTAAAGTAGTTGGAGAGAAAGAAAAAATTACTTATTTAAATGTAGATAATACAACTGTTGCCATGATAGGGTTTTGTTTTTATCAGTATTGTAATCATGTTAATGACATTGAATCTGGTAAAAAACTTATCACTCAAGCAAAGACAAAAGCAAAAATTATAGTTGTTTCCATGCATGTGGGTGCAGAAGGAATTAATGCAATGCGCGTCAAAAATGAAACAGAAATATTTTATGGAGAGAATCGAGGCAACTCGGTTAATTTTGCCAGGAAAATGGTTGATGCAGGGGCTGATATGATTCTTGGTCATGGGCCCCATGTACCCAGGGCAATGGAAGTTTATAAAGGAAAACTTATTGCCTATTCTTTAGGAAACTTTCTGGGCTATAAAACATTGATTACACAAGGAGTGACTGGCAATTCAATGATTTTAGAGGCTAAGGTTAATCATAATGGTGATTTTATCTCAGGCAATATTATTCCTGTCCGTTTGGATAAGATAGGAATTCCTCAAATTGATAATACTCATAGTACTGTGGCAATAGTGCGATCGCTGACTAAAAGCGATTTCCCCCACAGCCCCATAAATATTAGCCCCAAGGGTCAGATTAGTTTGAAACAAAATATCAAACCATAGAAAAAGGCTATAGAAATGATAACTGACATCTTGCACCTTTACGCACAAAAACTTAGAATCATAGAAATAAGTGATAAATATTACACTAAAAAAAATATTTTTTTATTCCTCTTTTAGAGGACTTTTAGCTATTAGACAGGGACTTCCAGTCTAAGAGCGGGTCAAAACTCAGTCAATAAATCTGTCAATACGCCCGTTTCCTTTATTTAGAGGTTATAACAGGTGCAAGATGTGAGATAAGCCAGAGCCAACCCACAGAGTTATCTCTACACTTGTGCATATTCCATTGAGATTCATGAGGCGAGGAAATATTAAGAAAGATAAAATAATTATCAAACTCACTTATGCCCCATCTTAAAAATGACCTCAAATTCTATATTTAAACTGTCTCCTATAATTCGTATCACTTTACTAACCTTATATATTTCCCTCACTGTGCCCTTACCCTTTTTATCAGAGGTTACGGGTTCTCCTATTTCTCCTCGATTCTTGTGGATAGGAATCGCCATCGGCTTTGTCGGATTATATGCTGTCCTCTGTGAAAGAGTTATTTTAGATGATGAGACAATCCAGGTAACTTATCCAATATGGGTTCCAAAATTTTTCCGTAAGGGTTGGTCTTTACCTTGGTCAGAGATAAAAGAGTTAAAACCTCGCACTACTGGGCAAGGGGGTATTGTTTATTATTTTCTCAGTCAAGATGGTAAAGCTTATTTATTGCCAATGCGGGTAGCTGGTTTTGCGAAAATGGTGAGGGAAGTACAACTTAAGACTGATATTGATACAACTAATGTATATCCCTTATCTCAGCCTTGGATGTATTTAATTTTGTTTGTTTTTACATGCTTTCTACTACTGGTTGATGCTTGGACTATTACTACCGCTGTTAGTTTGTAATCAGTTAGGACTTACGCAACCATTTTTTCGTAGGGGAGGCAAAATCGGGTGTGGATTTTCCTCCCTGATTATTGCCGTTGTCTTACGACAAATAGGGCGATCGCCATCTACAATAAAATTCGCAATTTATACGCAATTTATATTATTCCTTGCGAATTATTAAACAATGCTAAAGCTAGAAAAAGTTAATTATTATACAAAGTTATCTTCTGAGAAATCAAAGGAAAATTTGCCTGGATACCCAATAATACAAGATATTTCCTTTGAACTGAATCAGGGCGATCGCCTGGGAATTGTAGGTATATCAGGTTCTGGAAAAACTTCTTTATTGCGTATAATCAACCGTCTAAACGAAATCAATGGTGGCAAAATCTTTTTACAGGGAAAGGATTATCAAGAAATTTCAATTTTAAACTTACGCCAGCAGGTGACGCTGGTAGGCCAGGAACCCAGACTTTTGGGAATGACAACAAAAGAAGCTTTAACTTATCCTTTAAAACTCCGTGGATTATCAAAGCCGGAAATTCAACAGCGTTTAGTCTACTGGTTAGAAAAATTACATATCCCCGATGGATGGCTAGAACGAACAGAAGCGCAATTATCCCAAGGGCAAAGACAATTAGTTTGTATTGCTCGCGCTCTTATCATCCAACCCAAAATTCTATTACTAGATGAAGCAACTTCATCTTTAGACCTGGGTACAGCAGAAAAATTAATAAATATTTTAACGGAAGTAAATCAAAGTAATGAAATGACTACCCTGATGGTAAATCACCAATTAGAACTGATCGAAAAATTTTCTTCTCATCTCTTACACCTTCATTCAGGCAAGGCAGTTAGATTTTCACCAGTTAAACAAGTTGACTGGCTAGAGTTACGGCAATCACTAATTGATTCCCAGTCTATTATGGACGAAGAATGGGCTTAGAAACTAAATGTAAACTAAAAATGTAAACTAAAGATGAAAATTAAAAATCAAAGTCAAAAATAAAATATTCAAAATAAAAATTAAGATTCTTTTAATTTTTAGTATTAATTTTTAGCTCTTGATTTTCGATTTTTACTTTCTAATTATTAATTTCTAACTTTCATCTAGCTTTGTGTGTTGGTATTTTATCTCCAGCACTTTGCCGTGAGTTAGGAGTACTAGAATTTAATAGCTCTACATTCAATCGATAACCAACATTGCGAATCGTTTGAATTAAGCTAGGTTGCCTTGGGTCTAACTCTACTTTTTTGCGTAAAGATAGAACATGGGTATCTATGGTTCTTGGGTTATCGATAGCATCTGGCCAAGCACGGCGTAGTAACTCACTTCGGCTCAGAGGAACACCTCCAGCTTGGGCAAGTACATAAAGTAAGCTAAATTCTTGAGGTGTCAGGTCAATAAATTCTCCCTTAAAACGAGCGCGACGTTGTACTAAATCTATCTGTAATGGGCCGTAATCTAAATAAACAGGAGCTTGTGGTGTTCGCCGACGACGAATTAAAGCCTCAACCCTTGCTAAAAATTCCTGCATTCCAAAGGGCTTACTCATATAATCGTCAGCCCCAGCTTTCAAACCAGCAACAATATCACTTTCATTGTTTTTACCAGACAGCATTAAAATTAATGGCTGCTGCTGACGATGCAACCACTTACAAAACTCAATCCCATTACCATCAGGTAAATCAGCGTCCAAAATAACTAATGTCGGTTGATGGGTTATAAATACTTCTCGCCCCTGATAGATACTCGCTGCCTGAAAGACGCGATACTCTAACTGTTGCAAGTGCCAGCCCAGCAACGACCTCAGATGTGGATTTCCTTCAACTATTTCGATACAAACCAAACCCACGGCAACAAAACCCCAATGCTAAACCTGATTTCCAAAGTAACAAAGCCTTACGATAGCGTTTTGTAACGCTTGTTACTACCTTCCCAATTTCTTTTACAATTTTTAATAATAACTTGTAATTTATCGGTAGTGATTAAACATTAGTTATTAATGCTTAATAGGCAAAGACTCATAAGTAGACACTAATGAGACCTCGCCCTTAAGGGCGGGGTTTTATTTAATAAAAATAAATTACAATTTGCCAAGATAAGGCATTTTTTGCTACAATCTTATTACCAGGGTCATAGCTAAAACATTTCGTTTTGGCAATTTGGAAACCACTGAATTTTCACCATATAGCCATTTTTTATATAACCCTAACGATGGCTCCACAGTGAAAATATCCATATTTTATAAATCACCGACGTTAAAATTTTTTGTAAAATTTAATTAATTTACCCAAAAGGATTATAAAAATAATTTACCTGTAAATATCCCCCTAGTCGTCCGGATTAGGAGTAAGCTATTTTGTAGGTAAGTTTTAGAGAAACAAAAGTGTGAACCCTAATGATTGATGAATTCTTACAGTTCGGCCAAGGATGGAATTGATACTTCACTTTTTGACCTTAATACTTTACAATTCTCATTCCATAACAGATTTATACAGCAGTTATGCTCCAAGACACACAAACCATCCGCTTTTACCAGAGACTGACAGACGCCTTCGTCGAGCTATGGAATCGCGGTTATCGTACTGATGATATGCGGATGTATTTGGATGGCTATCTTGCCGCACTGCGACATGGTAACGCCATTGAACCTTATCTGATTCATCGACTAGAAGAAGAAGCTACCCGGTATTTATACGATGTTTCAAATTTTGCAATGGTACAACCACAGCCAGAACCAGAAAGCAGGTACTATTAGCCTCTGCGCCTAATGAAAAAATAGTCAATCGCTTTTTATGCAACGCAGAAAATTATAGCACTACATCCGCTATAGTTGGCAACATCTGTGGTGTGATTTATGGGGAAAATTTACATAATTTAACATATCCTCTCAGCTTTGTTATGGTTTAGTGCTGAGAGGATTTTGATTTGACCAAAAACAATTAGCCCGAAGGGGAAGACTTCGGGCTAATTGCTAATTGCTAGTTGCTAGTTGCTAATTGCTAGTTGCTAATTGCTAGTTGCTAATTGCTTTTTGCTAATTGCTTTTTGATGTCTTAGGAAGCTAAAGCGACTTCAACCATTTGCTGTAACTCACCTTTTTGGTAAAGTTCCATCATGATGTCAGAGCCACCAATGAACTCACCATTAATATAAACTTGAGGAATTGTCGGCCAGTTAGAGTATTCTTTAATGCCCTGGCGCATATCAGAATCGTCAAGAATATTTATAGTTTCAAAGGGAACGCCTAAAGAATTAAGCATCTGAACCACATTGTTGGAAAAACCACACATGGGCATCAACTTAGTTCCCTTCATAAAAACAAGAATTTTATTGTCTTGAAGAAGGGTATCTATTTTCTCTTTAAGTTCTGGCGTCATAAGAATCCTGTTGTATGAACTACTTATAGTGTAAAGGGATATCATCAGGAAGTCTAAATCCTGTAATTCCATAGGATTATTTATGTGAAAATCTCATGAATTACAGATTAATAGCCCATATTCTGCACCTCTAATCTCAAAATCTCTATTTGGGAACGCGCCACTTCTTGACTATGATAGTTAATTAACAAATTTGAGTTTGTTTTACGGCTCAAAATTACTGTTTCACCTAAGGCGATCGCCACCCCAAAGTCAGTGGATAAAAACACGGTGGGCTATAAAGGTTAGAAAATTCTTAGGGTGACAATGGGTGGGTGAGGAATGTTGTAATAGTTAGTAATAGTTATATGATGCCCTATTTTCCAACTTTCCATGTTTCGGGAGTGTAGGTTTTTAAGGCTAGGGCGTGAATTGCTTCTGTAGACATTGCTTGTTCTAAGGCACCGTAAACTAGCTGATGCTGTTTTACAAGACCCTTACCAGCAAACTGCGATGATACAACTGTGACTTGATAGTGGTCGCCACCACCGGTTAAATCTTGTACTTCAATGATGGCATCAGGCAATTCCGCCTTTATCATTGCTTCAACTTGTTGGGAACTAATCATCACCAGGTCCAATACACTTCTTTAATATTTTACCAATGGGTAATGGCTTAGGAATTTAAAATCTTAAGTTAAAATTCCCCAATAACGCTTTTATATTAGCATTAAGGCACAGCCAAGCAGTCACTAATGGGCGTGGCAATTTTAAATTTAAGAATTTGAGAATTTGAGAATTTGATAGTTTGCCTATGCTTAAATCAATTATTAAGTCAATTATTTTTTTGGTGGAGGGGGGTTGTCACCACTTCTAGGATAAGGTGTGCTGACAAATCCCAGTTCAAAGAGTTGCTGATAGGCTTTTTTTCCTAGTTCCCTAGTAGGGTTTTGAGAACGAATAAGTTGAACTAAAAGTGGGACAGCAAGTTCAGCTTGATTTTGTGCCCGGTGTACTAAAGCTAGGCGAAAAGTGGCTTCATCCCTCATTTGGGCTGTGTCTAATGCCATTTTTCTGTGAGAGTCAGCGATTCTGTTATCAATACCAGCAAAACTAGAGTTAAGTTCTTGGTAGAAGTTTGATAACTGGTTGAAAACTTGACGAGCTTCTTGTAACTTTTTAGCAGCAACATCATATTTTTCTGATGCTACGGCACTATCAGCTTCGCCCATTAATCGTTTTCCACCCTCAATGCTTAAAATTCCGCTATTTTGTCCACCGGGACGAATAACATTGGGGTCATTAGGGTCAAGAGGCTGCTGTTGATTTGCGTCGCTTGGTAATTTTGGTTTTTGGGCAAACGCCGGTGAAATCAAGCTAGATGTTGCGATGAATGATAGAGATACCAAACTTATCAAGGGAACTTTTGCAGGAAATTTCATTTTTTTATTTGATGCAATAACGCAAATAGATAGGCTCAAAGACTTTGGGTATCTTAACCCTGTTTTGCCCTTTAACAAAGCAAAGCCACATACTAAGTTTCTGTTCTTTTAGACTGCCTTTTTATTAACTCTAGTTCCCAATTCTAAACTCACTACTATGAACGCTGAAATTCAAAATACTGGTATACCCGCATCTAGCCGGGGAATGATTTTACAACGTGGTGGACAAGAATTATTATTATCTAAGGTTAATGACCGTTTTACGGTGCGCCCAGCGACTCTTATTGAACCAAAACAGTTATCTTTAACTTTTCTGGGGGCATGGCGTCATAGCATTCCCAAGGCACAATTAGAGTTATTCACTGTCGCACCCACCCAATTAGACGTTGCCATGTCCCAAGCCAGGGCTTCTCGTAATGTGTCCTTTGCTAGTCACGTATATCAGTTAGGAGATAATACGGGTGCCTATGTTTATCTTACAGACCAGATAACAGTTCTATTTGCCCCTTGGGTAGATGATGCCAGAATTAATACTATTGCCATGACCTATGGATTAGTTCAAAAAAAAATAATCCCAGATTTACCTCATGGCTTTGTGTTTTTAGTCAATAAACAAGCTGATGAAAATCCAATCAAAATTGCCAATCAATTAATGGCAATCCCTGAAGTGATTACCGCAGAAGCTAATATAGTTATTCAACAAGAAGCACACTATAAACCCCGCGACCCTCTTTATCCTCAACAATGGTATTTAAATCATAGCGGTGGTAATCAATTAGCGTTGGGTTCCCATATATCGATAGAAAAAGCTTGGGATATTACAAGGGGCATTCGCTCCATAGTAGTAGCGGTAACAGATGATTCCTTTGATTTAAATCATCCTGATTTTCAAGGGACTGGTAAAGTTGTTGCCCCTAGAGATTTAAAAGAAAGAGATTTTTTACCATTACCAGAAGAAAAAGAAACTTCCCACGGGACTGCCTGTGCTGGCTTAGCAATTGCTGAGGAAAACGGTACAGGTATTGCAGGAGTGGCACCGGGCTGTGCTTTTATGCCAATTCGCACTACTGGATATTTAGATGATGATTCCGTAGATGAAATTTTTGATTGGGCTGTAGACAATGGCGCTAGTGTTATTTCCTGTAGTTGGGGTGCATCTTCCGTAAAATATCCTCTTTCTTTAAGGCAAAGTACTGCTCTTAACCGTGCAGCAACAAAAGGACGTAATGGAAAAGGCTGTGTGATTGTCTTCGCTGCAGGCAATGCAAATCGCCCCATTGATGGGACGGTGATGGAGAACAATTGGCCCAAAAATGTCTTAAAAGGAGATACTCAATGGTTGAGTGGTTTTGCCCTCCATCCAGACGTAATAGCTGTTTCAGCTAGTACCAGCTTAAATAAAAAAGCGGCCTATAGTAACTGGGGTCAAAATATCTCTGTTTGCGCTCCTAGTAATAATGCACCACCAGGAATTTGGTTTCCAGAAACAGATTTTATATATACTCAACCAGCAATTAATACAACCCTCTCAGGTTTAGGAATGTTAACCACTGACCAAATTGGGGCTGCTGGATATACGGCGGGAGACTTTACAAATAATTTTGGTGGAACTTCCAGTGCCACTCCAGTGGTGGCAGGAGTTGCGGCTTTAATATTGTCAGCAAATCCTGACTTAACTGCCCGACAGGTAAAGAGTATATTGCACGAAACTACAGATAAAATTATTGATTCCGATCCAGACGTGCAATTTGGATTGCGAGAGGGAACCTACGATAGCAATGGGCATTGCCAATGGTTTGGCTATGGGAAAGTGAATGCAGCAAAAGCTGTCCAAGCGGCACAAATGTCAAGAAAGGAAACAGCGATCACTATCAGGGAGATTGGAGGGCAGAATTACAATAAGCAAAATATTCCAGATAATGACAGGCAAGGTGTAAAAAGCATTATTGATATCCAAGATTCTGGGACACTCAAAGATATTAAAGTAACTGTAAATATTAACCATGACTATTTAGGAGACCTAGAGATTTATCTCATTGCGCCCAATAATCAGCAAATACTTTTGCAAAGTCGTACTCTTGGCAGACGCAGTAATTTGAAAAATACCTACACTCTCAATACCCATTCGACTCTCAAGCGGTTACTATCAGCCAGCGTCAAAGGACATTGGCAATTATGGATAGTTGATTTAGTCCCTGAAGATACAGGAATTCTAAATTATTGGGAATTAGTTATAGGAATTTAAATAAATCGAAAGAAACCTGGTTCTTTTATCAACCAGGCTTCTTTAGATTTATTTTAGTTTTATATTTTGATTTTTTTTGATTTTTGATTTTTGATTCTAATTAAGAATTAGCAAAGGCGTGACTGGGGACATTCCCTTGCATATGATTTAACTCTTTTAAAGATTTACTTAAATCATGAGTTATGCGCTTGGAATCTAGCTTTACAGAACCGCTAATATAGTCTGATACAGGAATTTCTTGACCGATGTGTATGCTGACATCAGTACCCCAAGTAGGGCAAAGGTCGCTGTAGTTAATACCTATAGGTATAATTTTGACATTCAAGCCTGGTTTTTGAGCTTCGGCAGCCATTGCTAATCGGGCAATCCCAGGTTTTAGCGAATTAACTTCACCATTTCGATAGATGCCACCCTCAGGAAAAATAACTAGAATTTCTTTTTGTATAAGTAAATCTAAACCATAGCGAAGAGTGGTAACAGATGGACGCTTTATATCCACTGGAAAACCACCTAAACGCTTGACAAACCAACCTTGGATACCCTGGCATTCTGTTTGAGTTACCATAAATCGCAAGTCTCTTCCTGTAACGCATTTACCTGCTGCGTAAGCAACAAGTAAAGCATCCCATCGCGAACGATGGGTGGGAGCCAAAATAACAGGATTGTGTAAAGGGATGTTATGTTGTCCGGTTATATTGACTCTGCCAAAGAATAAAGGAATTAGGAACTGCCTTCCTGCATCGTATGCCAAATCCCTTAACCAAGGAGAAATCCTGGAATTATAGTTTGGCGTAGATGCCTTTGTGAGTTGAGACTCAATCGTTTGAGAGGTGGTAACTTTGGCTGAATGTAATTGAATCATAATAGCGGCTGCTGACTGTAGGGTTTAAATATAAAAACTCTGTTAGTACCACCCTAGATTTTCTTTTCAAACTTGTCTCGCACCAGCTGGACACTTTAATCTCTGTCCTTTAGGTGTTGCTTTGTCGTCTCTTGTGTTGAAACCAATCTTTAATTAACCGACGACAGGGTGATTCTAGTACTCCAGCAATAACTTTTAACTTATGGTTGGAAGCAGGGCTATCAGGAATATTTAAAACAGTACGTAATGCCCCTGTTTTTGGGTCATCTGCTCCGTATACTAACATTCCCAAGCGGGCAAGAAAAATAGCACCAGCACACATTGAGCAGGGTTCTAAGGTGACATATAAAGTACAATTTGTAAGACGCCAACTATTTAAGTTTTTTGTCGCCGCCCGAATCGCAATGATTTCAGCATGACCTGTAGGGTCTGTATCGCGTTCCTTTCGGTTTTCAGCTTCTGAAATTAATTCTCCAGATGCATTAATAATAACAGCACCCACAGGAATTTCACCAGCATCTCCCGCTAATTGTGCCAGTTTTAAAGCATGGTTCATCCAGTGGCAATGTATTAGATATTCTGAGTGATTCATTAATTTATTCTTATGTATTACTTTAAGCCTTACTTTAATAAATAAAACCTGATAAAAATTAGGTAACTATCATATCAAAAACTCATACTCAGAGCATTTACTAGCTTGATATTTGATTGCTAAGCTAAATTAATTTTAACTATGACAGGAATAGCCGCAAAATAACGAATTTCTGTCATTAGTCGCGCTCTTAAAGAGTGAAACGAAGGAGCTGAAGAGAAGAATCTTCCGATATGCTTGAGTTAAGTAGTTTTTACTGAAAATGACTATTTATCCTTTGCGTAAGTCCTATATGAGTAATAAGTAAAAAAATATGGCGTTGCTAAATAGGAGTATGAATTAAAATTTTTGATAAAAATAAGCAACGAAACTTTGCACTTTTGTGCATTTGCGTGACGCTAAAAAAATCATCATTCATGAAGCTATCCCACTATTCTAAAAATGCTTACTTATTAAAGTAAAATCAGCTTGAAAACCTTATTTTTTCGTTTTAAGAGG
>Ga0114939_10002565_pt1 | contig 13351 bp, 14 predicted proteins | sample AshMeaCrysSpring_FD_87196 | JGI IMG/M metagenome (GOLD analysis project Ga0114939, IMG submission 87196) | Groundwater microbial communities from Big Spring, Nevada to study Microbial Dark Matter (Phase II) - Ash Meadows Crystal Spring | ecosystem: Environmental > Aquatic > Deep subsurface >... | reverse complement strand
TCGTCGCTCGCCGCCCGCCGGCTCGGCGAACTGACCTACGGCCTGTACGCGGCGGACAGTTACCTCGCCCGGCGCGGCGCGCCGAAGTCCCTCGGCGCGCTCGATCGCCACGCGCTCGTCATGTTCACCGGCGGCGCGTTCCGCGCCGGCTGGCGGCTGGCCGACGCGCACGGCGAGGCGCTGATCGAAGGGCCGTGGCGGCTGCGGGTGAACAACGCCTTCGCCGCCCGCGACGCGGCGGCCGCCGGACTGGGCATCGCGCTGCTGCCGGACCTCGTGGCGCGCGGCACGCCGCTCGTGCGCGTGCTGCCGAAACTGGCCGGCCCGCGGGTGCCGTTTCACGCCGTGTTTCCCAGCGCGCGTTTCCTGGGGCCGAAGGTGCGCGCGTTCGTCGACCTTGCGCTGGAGCTTGGCGCCTGAAGAGCGACCCGATCCGGCGCAGGGACGGCCCGGACGCGACGCCGATTGCCGATCGCCTCGCCTTGGAACAGACTCGGCGGCGCGACGCTGACCAAAGTTGCCGCCATTCGCGCTGCTTCCGCGCATCGCCATGACCTGAAATGCGAATCGTCGCCGCGCGCCTCAATCACGAGACCAATACGTTCTCGCCGCTGGCCACGCCGCTGGCGGCCTTTGGCCCCGACGGTCCGAGCTTCGGCCGCGCCGCCTTCGACAGCGCACGCGGCACGCGCACCGCGCTCGGCGCCTTCATCGATGCGGCGGCCGCGCGGGGCGACGCGATCACCGTGGCAGTCAACGCCACCGCCAATCCGAGCGGCACGGTCGATCGTGCCGCCTACGAACAACTGGCCGGCAGCATCGTCGAGGCCGTGCGCGGCGGCTGCGACGCGGTGCTGCTCGACCTGCACGGCGCCATGGTGGCGCAGGGCATCGACGACGGCGAAGGCGAACTGCTGCGCCGTATCCGCGCCGTGGCGCCCGATGTGCCGCTGGCGGTGGCGCTCGACCTGCACGGCAACATCACGCAGGCGATGGTCGACGCCGCCGACGTCATCGTCGGCTTCAAGACCTATCCGCATGTCGACATGCACGAGACCGGCGCGCACGCGGCGCGGCTGCTCGCCGACTGGCTCGACGGCGGCCCGCGTCCGCACGTGGCCTGGGCGCAGCCGCCGCTGCTGTCGCACACGCTGAAGAGCGCCACCGGTGAGGGGGCGATGCAGCGCGCCGTGCAGCGGGCGCGGCAGATGGAGACCGACGGGCTGCTGGCGGCGACCGTGTTCGCCGGGTTCTCGCTCGCCGACTTCCGCGACGCCGGCATGAGCCTGGTCACTGTGGGCCGCAGCCGCGGGGAAGCGCAGCGCGCCGCCGACGCCCTGGCGCGGCAGGTGTGGGCCGAGCGCGACGGCTTCGTCTACCGCTCCGAGCCTCTCGCCGACAGCGTGACGCGCGCGCGCGCCATGCGCACGCCCGGCCGCCCCGTGCTGCTGCTGGACCACGGCGACAACGTGATGAGCGGCGGCACCTGCGACACGACGGCGCTGCTGGAGGAATGCCTGCGCCAGGGCATGCGCTCGATCGGCGTCTGCCCGTTGGCCGACCCGGCCACCGTGGCGCAGGCGTTCGCCGCCGGCACCGGCGCGCGCCTGCGCATCGCGCTCGGCAACAAGGTGCCGCAGGGACTGCCGGTGTCGCAGGCGGCGCCGCTCGAATGCGAAGTCACGGTGCGCGCGCTCGGCGACGGGCGCTTCCGCATCACCGGTCCGATCTACACCGGCGAAACCTGGGCCATGGGCCGCACGGCCGTGCTGGAAGACGCGGCCTTCACGGCCGTGGTCAGCGAGCGGCCGATGGAGCCGCTGGATCTCGCGGTGTTCGAAAGCGTCGGCGTCGATCCGCGCGCCTTCGACTTCCTGCTGCTGAAGTCGCGCATGTACGGCCGGCCGACGTTCGTGCCGATCGCCTCCGGCCTGGTCGAGTGCGACAGCCGCGGCGCCTGCAGTTCGGACTACGGGCTGTTCCGCTTCCGCAAGCTGCGCCGGCCCATTTACCCGCTCGACGCCGGCGCGACCTTCGCCGCGGCGTAACGGCTCGCGTCGACGCCCCGCCCCGTCGCGAAAGCTTGAGGCAACGCAGAAGCCGGCCGCGTGACCCCCGCGTATCCTTGGATAAAGGCGAGGCGAGAGGGCCACGATGAGCCACAAGCACGAGCAACTGCTGAAGCTGATCTTCCACGATCCGATCAGCGGCAACATCCACTGGCGCGAGATCGAGTCGCTGCTCAACCACCTCGGCGCCGAGGTCGAGCCGCTGTCCGGGGCGCGGATCCGGGTCAAGCTGAACCGCGCCGAGGGCATCCTGCACCGGCCGCACCACTCGAACGTGATGAACGTGCAGGCGATCAAGCACCTGCGCGAGTACCTCGGCCGCGCCGGCGCCACGCCGTCGATGTACGAGGCGGCGCGCGAGGCCGAGCGCAAGGCGTGAACTGAAAGCGCGGCGCGCTGCGGAGGCGCGCCCCGGGGAACAATGTCAATGCCCCGCCACCCGGCAAACGTGCTTTTCCGGGGGGCTTGTGTCATCGCCATCCCGGCGCTGCTGGCGGCCTGCGCGACCACTGGACAGTCGATCCAGCAATCGATCTGGATCGAGACGCCCGAGTGCCCGGCCGCGTCGTGCCAACTCCGCAACGATCTCGGCCAGTGGACGCTGGAGCGCACGCCCGGCCAGGTCACGGTCACGACCTCGTCGGCGCCGCTGGAAGTCGTGTGCCGCGCCGGAGAGCTGACAAGTCAGGCCAGCGCGCCGTCGACGGTGCCACCGGTGCGCGGCGGCGCGGCCGCGGTCGGCGGACTGGTCGGCGCCGGCGCAGCAGGCGGCGCGACGGCCGCCGCAACGGCGGGAGCGGCGGCCATAGGAATGGGGCCGCTTGCCGCCGCGGTCATTGTGGGAGCCGCCTTGCTCGGCGGAATGGCCGGCATCGGCATCGGCGCCGGCGTCGATGCGGCATCGCGAGCCATCGCCTATCCCGAGCGGATCACGGTGCCGCTGCGCTGCCAGAAGCCGGCCGGCGAAAGCCCTCGGATCGGCATCGTGGTGCGCGCTCCAACGGCCGAGGAGGTGCTCCGCGCCGGCCTGCCCGACGCATCGGCGGTCTGGGTGGTGGACGTCGCCGAGGGCAGTCCCGCCGCCGCGGCCGGCCTGCGCGCCGGCGACCTGGTCTTGCGCGTGAATGACGTGCCGATCGACGATGCAGCACGGTTGGAGACGCTCGTGCGCGCGGCGCCGCCGGCCTCGGTGCTGACATTGCAGGTTCGTCGCGACGGCGAGTCGATCGAGGTCCGGCTGCCCCTGGCCGCCGCCGATGGACCGCCAAGATGAGGCCTGCGCTTGGCCGTGGATTGGCCCGCGCAGCGCGACCGACGTGCACTCAGCGGTCCTCGTGCGCCAGCCGCTGCCCGTGCTCGCGGGTGGCGTGGAAGTGGACCTGCGGCCAGTACTTCATCGTCACTTCGAGGTTGACGCTGTTGCTGGCGAGATAGACGGAGTTGCCGTCGACGTCGCGCGCCAGCCGTGCCGATTGTTCCTTCTCGAACTCGCGCCGGGTCTTCTCGTCCGGGTAGGTGAGCCAGCGCGCGGTGGCGATGCCCGGCGTGTCGTAGACGGCGTCGACGCCGTATTCGTTCTTCAGCCGGTGGGCGACGATCTCGAACTGCAGCGGCCCGACCGCGCCGAGCAGCAGTTCGCCAGTGGCCATGGCAAGCACCTGGATCGCGCCTTCCTCGCCGAGTTCGGCCAGTCCTTTCGCAAGCTGCTTGGCCTTGAACGGATCGCGCGGCCTCGCGGCGCGGAACAACTCCGGCGCGAAGTACGGGATGCCCTTGAAGCCGAGCGTCTCGCCTTCACTCAACGTGTCGCCGATCTGAAGCTGGCCGTGGTTGTGGATGCCGATGATGTCGCCGGCCACGGCTTCGGTACTGGCCACCCGCTCGTTGGCCATGAAAGTGAGCGCGTTGCCGAGCTTCATTTCGCGGCCGGCGCGCACGTGCCAGACCTTGATCCCCGGCGAGTAACGGCCCGAGCACACGCGCAGGAAGGCGATGCGGTCGCGGTGGCGCGGGTCCATGTTGGCCTGGATCTTGAACACGAAGCCGGAGAACGCCGGCTCGACCGGCGTCACCGCGCGGCTGCCCGCGTCGCGCGGCTGCGGCGCCGGCGCCCACTTCACCAGCGCCTGCAGGATCTCCTGCACGCCGAAGTTGTTGATGCCCGAGCCGAAGAACACCGGCGTCTGATGGCCTGCGAGGAACTTCTCCAGCTCGAACGGGTGGCTGGCAGCGCGGATCAACTCGACGTCGTGCGCCAGAGTCGCCGCCTCCTGCGGGAACAGCTCGGCCAGGCGCGGGTTGTCGAAGCCGCGGATCTCCTCCGCCTCGCCGGTGAGCCTCGCCTCGCCCGGCGCGAAGCGCAGCAGCCGGTCGTCGAGCAGGTGGTACACGCCGCGGAAGTGCTTGCCCATGCCGAGCGGCCAGGTCACCGGCGCGCAGTCGATTCTCAACACCGACTCGATCTCGGCCAGCAGGTCGAACGGCTCGCGCACGTCGCGGTCGAGCTTGTTGACGAAGGTGATGATCGGCGTGGCGCGCAGGCGGCAGACCTCGAGCAGCTTGATCGTCTGCGCCTCCACACCCTTGGCGGCGTCGAGCACCATCACCGCCGCGTCCACGGCCGTGAGCACGCGGTAGGTGTCCTCGGAGAAGTCCTCGTGGCCGGGCGTGTCCAGCAGGTTGATCACGTGGCCGTCGACCTCGAACTGCATCACCGAACTGGTGACCGAAATGCCGCGCTGGCGCTCGACCTCCATCCAGTCTGAGGTGGCGTGGCGCGCGGTCTTGCGCCCCTTGACGGCGCCGGCCAACTGGATCGCGCCGCCGAACAGCAGCAGCTTCTCGGTCAGCGTGGTCTTGCCGGCGTCCGGGTGCGAAATGATCGCGAAGGTGCGGCGGCGCTGCACGTCGCGTGCGAGCGCGGAGGATTCGGGGGCGTTCATCGGGGGTCGACAGCGGGCCGCGAACATGGCGCGGCGTCGTGCGGAGGGCGAAGGATACGCGCCTGCCCGCGACGCCTGGCCGCGCCTGTGGTCGGGGCGACCGCCACGCCGGAATGCGGCACGGCTTGCGCTGTGTCAATGGCCTTCGCGGCGCGGCTGCGGTCAAATGCGGGCTCATGTCCGCCGCCTCGCCCCCCTCCGAGCCCCTGCCGCAGCGACTGCTGGCTCGCGCGCGCGGCGGCTTCGCCGCGCTGGTGCTGGCCGCCAACGTGCTGTTCTTCTGCCTGCTGCTGTTGCCGGTGTCGCTGGTCAAGCTCGTCGTCCGCTACCGGCCGGTGCGACGGGTGGTCGACCGCATGCTCAACTGGATCGCCATGTCTTGGATCGGTGTGAACAACGGCTGGATCGCCGCCGTCGGCAACACCGGCTGGCAGTTGTCAGGCGTCGACGGCCTGCGTCGCGACGACTGGTACCTGGTCGCCGCCAACCACCAGAGCTGGGTCGACATCCTGGTGCTGCAGAAGGTCTTCTCCGGCCGGGTGCCGATGCTGAAGTTCTTCCTCAAGCGGCAGCTGATCTACGTGCCGGTCATCGGCCTGGCGTGGTGGGCGCTCGACTTCCCGTTCATGGCGCGCAAGGGCGGCATGAGCAGCGCGGCCGACCTCGCGCGGGCGCGCCGGGCCTGCGAGAAGTTCCGCCTGGTGCCGACCTCGGTCATCAACTTCCTCGAAGGCACGCGCTTCACCCAGCGCAAGCACGACGTCCAGCGCTCGCCGTACCGCCATCTGCTGAAGCCGCGCAGCGGCGGCATCGCGATGGCGGTGTCCGCCCTCGGCGAGCACTGCCACCGGCTGCTCGACGTGACGATCGTCTACCCGCACGGCGCGCCGACCTTCTGGAGCCTGCTGTCGGGCCGGGTGGACGACGTGATCGTGCGCGTCGAGCAGCGCGAGATCCCGGCCGAACTCGTCGCCGGCGACTACGCCAGCGACCCGCAGTTCCGCGCCCGCATGCAGGACTGGGTCAATGCGTTGTGGGTGGAGAAGGACGAGCTGATCGAACGGCTGCAGTCGGCGCCTGCTTCTGCCTCGACGTAGCGGAGGCGCAGCGGCCGGTGCCGCCGCCGGGCGCGCCGTCGAGTCAAGGCGGGAAAGCACCGTCGCAGCCGACCGTGCCGGCCGCGAGGGATGCTGCGCGCCGCCGGTGGGCGACGGCGGCAGTCCGCGTCAGCGGCCGCTGTCGAGGAAGCGCTGCACCTCTTCGAACAGCCGCATCCGGTTGCGCTCCATGACGATGGTGTGCGTGCCTTCCGGCAGGATGCTCAGGCGCTTGTATGGCGCGTTCACCAGGTGCGCCGCAAGCGCCTCCGCCATGTAGGTCGGCGTGTCCCGATCCCACTCGGCGACGACGAGCAGGGTCGGTACCTTGATCAGCGCCGGGTCGTAGTACGGCTTGCCGATCCAGTAGGAGTTGCTGCTGTCGAGCAGGATGCCGTTGGGCGCGCGCAGCGTCTGCCCGCCGCCCTTGGGGTCGGTGGCGAAGGTGGCGTCGGCCCACGCCTCGAACCAGCCGGCGGGGATCAGCGTCTCGCGCGCGTGGGCCGGCACGCCGTTCAGCCAGCGGTCGCGCGCCTGGGCGCGCGTCACGACGCGGTACGCGGTCTTCGGCGCGGCCGGAGGCGGCCCGGACTGCGCGTTGTCGCGGACGAACTGCGGCGCGTACAGCAGCAGCCGCTCCACCTTGGCCGCGTTCCGCGTCGTGAAGGTGGCCATCAGCGTCGTCCCCCACGACCAGCCGAGCAGGGTGACCCGATCGATGCCGCGGCGCTGGCGGATGAAGTCGATCACGGCGTCGAGGTCGCGCTGGCCGACCGCTCCGGTGACCAGCGGCGGGTTTTTCTCCGGCGGCTGCTCCATCTCGGGCGGACGCGTCGACCGGCCGTAGCCGCGCAGGTCCAGCAGCCAGACGTCGTAACCGCGCTGCGCGATGTAGTCCATCCACGAGACGCCGTCGAGGGCAAGGTCGAAGGCCGTTTCCGACGGGTAGGTCGCGCCGTGCACGAAGACCACCGTGCGCGCGGGCGAAAACGCCGTCATGTCGGCGGGACGCTTGTTGCGCACGTAGAGCTGGATGCCCGCGTCGATGCCCGCCACCATGTGCTCTTCCATCCGCACCGTCGTGCGCGATGGCGCGCTCGTCCCGCACCCGGCCAGGCCGATGGCGGCGAATCCAGCGGCTGCGGCAAGCAGGTCTCGGCGCGTCAGTTCCATCGGCTCCTCCGTGTCAGTCCTCGCCCGACGACCGGCGCAGGCACTTCTCGCACATGCATCCGGCGCCTTCAGCGTACACCTCGCGCGGCAGCGGCGGCAGCTTCGCGCACCAGCAGCCGCCGGCGTCGTCGATGCCGCAGCGAAACGGCGCGCCGCAGCGGGCGCAGCGCGCAGGCGCCGGCTCCCGCTGCGCATCGTCGCGGCGGAGTTCCGGCATCAGGCGAGCGTCTTCTTCATGCCGAGGTGGCTCGGCGCGTAACCGATCCGTTCGTAGAAGCGGTGCGCGGCCAGCCGCTGTTTGTCGGTGGTCAGCTGGATCAGCCCGCAGCCGGCCGCGCGCGCCCGCCGCTCGGCGTGCGCCATCAGCGCGGCGCCAATGCCGCGGCTGCGCAGGTCGGCGCGCACGCGCACGGACTCGACCAGCGCCCGCCGCATGCCGCTGCGCGACAGGCCGGGGATCAGCGTGAACTGCAGCATGGCCACGATCTCGCCGGCGCGTTCGCCGAGCCACAGCTCGTTGTTCGAGTCGCGCTCGATCTCGGCAAAGGCGGCCGCCACCTCCGTTGTCACTGCGGCCGAGTAGCTGCCGCGCGCCTGCGCGATGTCGTCGTCGGCGAGCAGCTTCAGCAGCGCCGGCAGGTCGGCGGCGGTGGCCTGGCGGAAGGTGACGTCGTCCACCGGTTCAGTCGTAGTTCGGGCCGACCGCCGCGTCGATCCGCGCCTGCACCTCGGGCACGAGGCGTTCGGCCACCTGCGGCGCCTTCATGTTCTCCTGCAGCTGCGACACGCGCGTGGCGCCGGTGATCACGCTCGACACGCGCGGGTTCTTCAGGCACCAGGCCAGCGCCAGCTGCGCCAGCGTGCAGCCGAGTTCATTCGCGATCGGCTCCAGTTTGCCGACGATCTCGTTGCCTTTCGCGTCGGTCAGGCGCGGGCGCAGGAAGGCGTAGTTCTCCACCGCGCCGCGGCTGCCGGCGGGGATGCCGCCGCGGTACTTGCCGGTGAGCAGCCCGCTCGCCAGCGGGCTCCAGGTGGTCAGCCCCAGCCCGATGTCCTCGACCAGCCGCGCGTACTCCTGCTCGACCCGCCTGCGATGCAGCAGGTTGTACTGCGGCTGCTCCATCACGGGCTTGGCCAGCGCGTGCCGCTCGGCGATGAGCCACGCGGCGCGGATCTCGTCGGCGCTCCACTCGCTGGTGCCCCAGTACAGCGCCTGCCCGCGCTCGACCATCTGGTGCATCGCCCACACCGTCTCCTCGATCGGCGTCGTCGGATCGGGCCGGTGGCAGTACACCAGGTCGACGTAGTCCAGCCCCAGCCGCGACAGCGACCCTTCGATCGCGTGGCGCAGGTACTTGCGGTTGAGCGTGTTCTTCTCGTTCGGCCCGTCGGAAAGGCCCCAGTAGAACTTGGTCGAGACCACGTACTTCTGCCGCGGCCAGGCCAGCTGCCGAAGCGCGGCGCCCATGATCCGCTCGCTCTCGCCGCGGGCGTAGATCTCGGCGTTGTCGAAGAAGTTCACGCCGGCATCCCACGCCGCGGCCATCAGCTCGCGCGCGGCGCCGGTGTCGACCTGGTTGCCGTAGGTGACCCACGAGCCGAAGGACAGCTCGCTGACTTTCAGGCCGGAGCGGCCAAGGCGGCGGTAGTGCATCGGGAGGCTTCCGCAGGCTGTGGACGAGACGGCGCGCCGATGGCGCGGCCGCAGGCGGCGCGATTATCCCGCGACGGGCCCTGCCTCAGGCCGGAAGCCGGCGTTCAGTTGAAGCGGCCGCTCGCGCCGCCAACGCTGAACCGCCCGGCGCCGAGCAGGGCGATGGCCAGCGCGCCGAACAGGTACAGCCCCTGCAGCTCGAGCGCCCAGCCGCCCTGCCGGGTCAGCAGCAGCAGGTCGTTCGCGTGCGCCAGCCAGATCGCGACGATCATGGTGACGACCATCAGCAATGCCGCCGGCCGCGTCCACAGGCCAACGATCACCAGCGCCGGCGCCAGCACCTCGCCGACATAGACGAGGTAACCGAGCGGCCCCGGCAGTCCCGCCTTGGCCACCAGGCCGACGATGCCGTCGACGCCGGCGCCGATCTTGTGGATGCCGTGCATCAGCATCAGGATGCCGACGGACAGGCGCAGCACGAGCTTGCCGAGGGCATCGACCGCGGAACCGGCGGGCATGGCGCTTCCTCCTCGATTGAAGACCCGACGCTAACAGCGTGGCGTCAGCGCGCCAGCGCCAGCCGCTCGCGCGCGGCGAGGTACTCGCGCTCGAGCTGCTCGACGATCTGCGCTGCCGGCCGCACGTCGTGGATCTGGCCGACGCCCTGGCCGGCGCCCCAGATGTCGCGCCAGGCCTTGCTGCGGCCGGAGCCGAAGTTCATCGCGTTCTTGTCCGACTCGGGCAGGGCGTCGGGGTCGAGGCCGGCGTTGACGATGCTGCCGCGCAGATAGTTGCCGTGCACGCCGGTGAAGAGGTTCGAGGTGACGATGTCCTCGCCGCGCGATTCCACGATCATCTGCTTGTAGGCCTCCGGCGCGTTGGCCTCGGCACTGGCGATGAAGCGGGTGCCGATGTAGGCGAGGTCGGCGCCGATCGCCTGCGCGGCGAGGATGGCGTCGCCGCGGGCAATGGCGCCCGACAGGATGATCGTGCCGTCGTAGAACGCGCGCACCTCGGGGACCAGCGCGAACGGCGACAGCCGGCCGGCGTGGCCGCCGGCGCCGGCGCAGACCAGAATCAGCCCGTCCACCCCGGCGGCGAGCGCGCGCTGCGCGTGCTTGAGATTGGTCACGTCGTGGAACACCAGCGCGCCGTAGCTGTGCGCCGCCTCGACCACCGCGTCCGGCGCGCGCAGGCTGGTGATGAAGATCGGCACCCGGTGCTTCACGCACAGGTCCAGATCGTGCTGCAGGCGATCGTTGCTGGCATGGACGATCTGGTTGACCGCGAACGGCGCCAGCGTCGCCTGCGGGTTCGCCGCCCGGTGCGCCGCCAGTTCGCCGGTGATCCGCGTCAGCCACGCGTCGAGCAGTTCCGGCGGCCGCGCGTTCAGCGCCGGAAAGCTGCCGACGATGCCGGCCTTGCATTGGGCCAGCACCAGGTCGGGGTTGGAGATGATGAACAGCGGCGCGCCGATGGCGGGCAGGCGCAGGTTCTGCAGCAGGGCGGGCAGGGCCATGTTGGCGCGTATCTCGCAGGGCTCGAACGACAGGCGGCATTACACCACCGGCAGGACGCATCGCAGGGGCGTCGTCCTCCACCGCCGAGGCGCGGCACCATGCCACGCCGTCTGCCGCAGGCCCGTGCGAGGCGGCGCTTGCCCACGGTCGCCGGGCGCTAACGCCGGCGCACCACGCAGTCGATCAGCGCCGACAGGCCGGCGTGCTGCGTGCCTTCGGCGAGCACGTCGTCGTGCTCGCGCAGCTCGACGATCTCGTGCCCGGCGAAAGCCTCGCGCAGCAGCGGCGGCGTGTACAGGTGCCCGGCGTTCGGCGGCCCGCCCGTGCGGTAGTCGAGCTGGCGCGGCGTGTAGCCCTGCAGCAGCAGCCAGCCGCCCGGCGCGAGCGTCGCCCGCATGCCGGCGAACATCCGCGCGCGGACCTCCGGCGCGGCGAACTGCACGAAGATCGCCGCCACCACGTCGAACGCCCCGGGCGTCCACACCCAGTCCTCCACCGCCGCCACGCGGTAGTCGACGACGACGCCGCAGCGCGCCGCCAGCGCGCGCGCCTTCTCGACGCCGCGCGGCGACAGGTCGAACGCCGTCACCCGCAGGCCCTCCTGCGCCAGCCAGACGCTGTTGCGCCCTTCGCCGTCGGCCACGCACAACGCCCGCTGTCCCGGCGCGAGCCGCGCCCGCTGCGCGGCGAGGAAAACGTTGGGCGCGGTGCCGAAGATGTAGTCGTCGCCGGCGAAGCGCGCGTCCCAGGTCTCGCGCGGATGGGCAAAGCCGGTGCTCATGGGGCAAGCCTACGCGACGGACGCGGGGCCTCGCGCCGCCGGCGGGGCGGCGTCGCGGCGCGCTGCGCCTCGAAGCGCACGAGGTCGGCCACCGGGGCCGGCGGAACCATCCGCCGCCACGCGCCGGGCGCATGCCCGGTGACGCGCCGGAACGCCTTGGAGAACACCGCGTCCGACCGGTAACCCACCCGCTCGGCGACGCGCGCCAGCGGCAGCCGCGCCTCGCGCAGCGCGTTGGCCGCACGGGTGATCCGCCAGCGTGTCAGATAGGCCATCGGCGGTTCGCCGACCAGTTCGCGGAAGCGCACCGCCAGCAGCGTCCGCGAGGTGCCGGCCTCGCGGGCGAGCGATTCGAGCGTCCACGGCTCCGCATACCGCTCGTGCAGCAGCATCAGCGCCCGCCCGACGCGCGGCTCGGCCAGGCCGCGCAGCCAGCCGGCGACGTCGGCCCCGGCCTCGGCGTGCAGGCGCACGGCCTGGATGAACAGCACATCGGCCAGGCGTCGCAGCACCGTGCGCCCGCCCAGCGAACCGGCGGCGATCTCGGCCTCGACCAGCCGCAGCGTCGGTGCCAGCAGACGCTGCACGCGCGGGTCGGCTCCGCTCAGGTGGATCACCTCCGGCAGCGCATCGAAGAGCGGATTCAGGCGCAGCGGGTCGACGGAGAAGAAGCCGCCGGTCACGCGGGTGGCCGCGCCCGGCCCGGCATGCCGCGTGGCGCCCCGACGGTCCATCGGATGCGACTGCAGCCAGTCGTCGAACGGCACCACCGGCGCCTTGCCATCCGAACGCACCACGTGCGGCGCGGCGCTCGGCAGCAGCACGAAGTCGCCGGCCCGCACGCTCCGAACCGCGCCGCGCCGGCCGACCTGCAGCTCGCACGCCCCGGCGGTGACCGCGTAGAACGGCGCGCGGGCCCGGCGGACGATCGAGATACCCCACGGCGCATGCAGGTCGGCGCTGAAGTACACCGTGCCTTCGAGACGCACCTGCTCCACCACGTCGGTCAGCACGTCGAAGGACAGCGCCGCCGGGGCGTCGCCGGAGGCGGATCGGTCTGAACGAATCGACATGAAAATTGACCTGAAGCGCCTTTTTATTCTGGCACGGCCGGCGCACAGTGCAGGTGTCGAATGCAACGGTGCCCGTCGGCACCGACCGACACCCGAAAGGAGCAAACGATGCGCAACACTTCCCTCCTCATCGCGCTGATGCTGGCCGGCTCCGGCGTCTTTGCGCAGCAGGCCCCGGCCGAACGCGTCCGCACCGAATCGGCGACCAGCCCGTTCACCTACGAGGCGCTCGGCGCGACACCGTCGATCCAATTGCGCCGCGCCGCGCCGGCCGCCGATGCGTCCAGGGCCGCGGCCGCCAGGCCCGCGGCCGACGCCAGCCAGAAGCCGGCGACGGCCGTAGCGACGACACCGGCCCAGGGCGGCCGTCCGCACGCCGCTGCGCCAGCGACGTCGACCACGCACTGAGGCGGGCGCGACCGAAGCCGCCGCGCGCTGACGCGGCGGCTCGCGCGGCTGTCGCCGGCGACCGACCTATCCCCCGCGCGTCAGCGGCACGAAGCGCACGTCGAGCACGCTGCGCGTGACCACGCGGCCCTGCGCGTCCTTGCGCAGCAGCTGCAGCTGCTGGATGCCGTGGCGGCTGCCCACCGGGGCGATCAACCGCCCGCCGGCGGCGAGCTGGTCGACCAGCGGCTGCGGCATGTGGTCGGGCGCGGCGGTCACCACGATGGCGTCGAACGGCGCCGCCTCGGGCCAGCCGAGATAGCCGTCGCCGATGCGCGTCTCGACGTTGCGGTAGCCGAGCGCCCGCAGCAGCGAGGCCGCCTGCTCGCCGAGCGGGCGCACGATCTCGATCGTGTAGACGCGCGCGGCGAGCTCGGCCAGCACCGCCGCCTGGTAGCCGGAACCGGTGCCGATCTCCAGCACGCGGTCGGCGGGCCTGACCTCGGCCAGCTCGGTCATCAGCGCGACGATGAACGGCTGCGAGATCGTCTGCTCGTGGCCGATCGGCAGCGGCCGGTTGTCGTAGGCCGAGGGCGCGAGATGCGCGGGCACGAAGCGGTGCCGCGGCACCTTGCCGATCGCCGCGGCGACGCGC
>Ga0114939_10002563_pt1 | contig 13359 bp, 11 predicted proteins | sample AshMeaCrysSpring_FD_87196 | JGI IMG/M metagenome (GOLD analysis project Ga0114939, IMG submission 87196) | Groundwater microbial communities from Big Spring, Nevada to study Microbial Dark Matter (Phase II) - Ash Meadows Crystal Spring | ecosystem: Environmental > Aquatic > Deep subsurface >... | reverse complement strand
TCCACCACGAGGCCATTGCCGGAACTGCCGCTTCCCAGGGAAGCGAAGCGAAGCCGCATCGGCGCGCCCGCGCGCTACTTCAGCTGCTCGAAGAGGAGCGAGAGGATGCGCTTGCCGGTAGGCGAATTCTCCGGCTCGCCCTTGACGTTCTGAACCACCACCTGCGTGGACCCGGCCCCGCCGTCCGACAGCTGGATGCGGTACTGGGGCTGAACGGCCTTGGGCGTCGGCTTCCAGAAGGCGAGCTTGTCCATGATGCCCTGCGTGTCCTTGGCGTCCTCTTCCGGGTCGATGTAGCGAACGAAGAAGGTGCCCTTGGTCCGGTCGCGGTCCTCGACGGTGAATCCCACGCGGTCGAGCGCGAGGCCCACGCGGCGCCACGCGCGCTCGAAGCCGTCGTTGACCACCAGCGGTCCGGCGCCGGCGTTTTCCAGCACCGCGTTCGCCGGCACCGCGGGCGCGGCAGTCGCGAATCCGGCCGGCGGCGGCTTCGAGCCGGGCGCCGCAGGGGCGGGCTTGCCTGCGCCGGCGGCCTGGGTCGCGGAAGGGCCCGAGCCCAGCCTCACGAGCAGACGGCCGAGCATCTCCGTCTCCAGGTCGCGGTCCGTGCCCGTGCCGCGGGGCACCCAGCGCGTCGCGTCCTGCATGGCCGAGGTGTAGACCTCCTCGAGCCCCCGGTGGCTCACGTAGATTTCCGTGGTGCCCGGCTCGAGGCCGCGCTCCAGCCGCGTGCGGAAGCGGTCGCGCTCGCTGGTGGCGTACATGCCCGGCAGCGCGCGGTCGACGAAGCCGCGAAAGCCCGTCGTCTCGACCCGGGCCCGCGTGTCGCGCCAGTTCGTCTCCATGATCCCGGCCTCCGGTGCCTCGCGCGCGATGCCGAAGCCGTTGTCCAGCCAGAAATCGCGCACCAGGGGCCAGACCTGCGCGGGGTCGGCCTTCGCGACGATCCAGCGCTGGTCGCCGGCGCGCTCCAGCCGCGCATTGGCGACGGCGGGCAGCACGCCCTGCGGCGTGGCCACCGTGCCCTGCGGCGCGGCACTCCGGTCGCGGCTGTACTGCGTGAAGCTGGTGGAGGCGCGCGGATCCGGCACCGCGAAACGCTCGTCCTGGGTGGGCGTGGTCAGGTCGGGCGGCACCTCGAGGTTACCCTCGCGCGTGCGGGAGGTCTTCTGCTGTTCCTCGGTCTTCAGGAGCCCGCAGCCCGGGACGAGGGCCAGCATAACGGCCAGGGGAGCAAGCAGGCGGATGCGCGTCATGGATGAGTTCCGGTTCAGGAGAGGCATCCCGCGGCCTGCAGGGCCGCGGTGACGGTTTCGTGGTGGGCGGGCGCCAGCGGCGTGAGCGGCAGGCGGATGCCCTCGCCGATGCGCCCCATGCGGGCAAGCGCCCATTTGACGGGGATGGGGTTCGCCTCGACGAAGAGCTTCTGGTGCAGCGGCAGCAGGCGCTGGTTGATGGCGATGGCCTTCTTCGCATCGCCGGCGAGCGCCGCCGCGCACATCTCGTGCATCGCGCGCGGCGCGACGTTGGCCGTCACGGAAATATCCCCGTGGGCGCCGAGCAGGACATAGGCGAGCGCGGTGCCGTCGTCGCCCGAGTAGACGAGGAATCCCTCGGGCTTGCGCTTCAGCAGGTCCGAGCCCCGCTCGAGGTTGCCGGTCGCGTCCTTGATGCCGACGATGCCCGGCACCTGCGCCAGGCGCAGCGTGGTGTCGGTGGCCATGTCCGCGACCGTCCGGCCGGGGACGTTGTAGAGGATCATCGGCAGGTCGACGGCTTCCGCGATCGCCTTGAAGTGCCGGTACAGGCCCTCCTGCGAGGGCTTGTTGTAGTACGGCACGACGGAGAGCGAATAGTCGGCGCCGACGTCCTTTGCGTATTTCGTGAGCTCGATAGCTTCGGTGGTCGAGTTGGCGCCGGTGCCGGCGATGACCGGCACGCGCCCCCGGCAGTGCTCCACGGCGGTCCTGATGAGCAGGCAGTGCTCCTCCACGTCCACCGTGGGCGACTCGCCCGTCGTGCCGACCACGACGATGCCGTCCGTGCCCTCGGCGACGTGCCAGTCCAGGAGGTTCTTGAAGCTGGGGATGTCGAGGGAGCCGTCCGCCTGCATGGGCGTGACGATCGCCACTAAGCTGCCGGTGAGCATGGTTTCCGCAGGAGCCTGCGCCGTTTCGAGGATCCGCGATTTTACCGCATTCCCTCTCTCAATCGGCCGCCCCGGGGCCGTGCGCGCCCTCGCGGCGCGCGCACAGGCGCTGCACCGCCGCCGGGCGCGGGGATTCGACCACGAGATCCTCGTAGGCCACCACGCGCAACCTTTCGCGCACGGCCTCCAGCAGCTCGCCGGGCGCCAGCAGGAAGGCGGGGTTGGAGGGCTTGCCGAATCGCTCGTTGCCGACGGCGAAGGTTTCGTAGACGAGGACGCCGCCCGGTTCCAGCGACGCCACGAGCAGCGGCAGCAACGGGCGATGCAGGTAGTTGGCAACGACGATGCCATCGAAGCCGCGGCCCTCGAACGGCCAGGGCCCGGCCTCGAGGTCCGCGCCGACGAGCGTCACCCCCACGGGCGGGTCGGCAAACAGGCCGGGATCGCGGTCGACCGCGCACACCTCGAATCCCAGTTGCGCGAGGAGGCGGGCGTGGCGCCCCGCGCCGCAGGCGAGGTCGAGCACCTCGCCGCCGGGACGGAAGAGGCCCGTCCAGCGCGTCACCCACGCGGAGGGCGGCAGGTCGAAATGGGCGTGCATGGGGGGGTATGATCGATCGGGCCCGGCGGCATTCGGCGCTGGTCCGTTCCTCCGATACTACCGCACCGCCATGCCCTCCGTTCCCGACCGCGCGCGCCTTGACTTCAGTCGTGCACGTAGCGAACGAGCAGCGCGTCCGGGTCCGTGTACGGGTGGCCCAGCGCCTCGGCCACCTCGCGGTGGGTGACCTTCCCGTCGCAGACGTTCAGGCCAGCCTTGAGGTGCGCGTTCTCCGCCAGCGCCCGCTTCCAGCCCAGCTCGGCCAGCTGCAGGGTGAAGGGCAGCGTGGCGTTGTTGAGGGCGAAGGCCGAGGTGCGCGGCACCGCCCCCGGCATGTTCGCCACGCAGTAGTGGACCACGTTGTCGACCACGAAGGTGGGCGCGGTGTGCGTCGTGGGGCGGGAAGTCTCGAAGCAGCCGCCCTGGTCGATGGCGACGTCCACCACCACCGCGCCGGGCTTCATCTGCCCGACCAGCTCGCGGGAGACCAGCTTGGGCGCCGCCGCGCCCGGGATGAGCACGCCCCCGATCACCATGTCGGCGTTGCGCACGTGGTGCTCGATGTTGTCGCGGTTGGAATGGACGGTGATGGCCCGGGCGCCGAGCAGCCGGTCGATCCGCCGCAGGGCGTCGATGTTGCGGTCGACCACCACGACGAGCGCGCCCGAGCCGACGGCGATCTGCGCGGCGTTCGTGCCCACCACGCCGGCGCCCAGGATGACGATCTTCGCCGGCGGCACGCCCGCGACGCCGCCCAGCAGGATGCCCATGCCGCCGTGCGCCTTCTCGAGGCTGTGGGCGCCGGCCTGCACCGCCATGCGGCCGGCCACCTCCGACATCGGTGCCAGCAGCGGCAGCCCGCCGCCGGCCTGCGTGACCGTCTCGTAGGCGATGCACACCGCGCCGCTCTCCATGAGCCCCTGGCACTGCGCGGGATCCGGTGCGAGGTGCAGGTAGGTGAAGAGGATCTGTCCCGGCCGCAGGCGCGCGATCTCCACGGGCTGCGGCTCCTTCACCTTGACGATCATCTCGGCGGCCGCGAACACCTCCGCCGCGGAAGGCAGGAGCCTCGCGCCCGCCTTCTCGTAGACCGCGTCGAGGGCGCCGATGCCCGCCCCGGCGCCCCGCTCCACCAGCACCTCGTGGCCGTGGGCCACGAGCTCGCGCACCGACGGGGGCGTGAGCCCGACGCGGTACTCGTGATCCTTGATTTCCTTCGGGAGGCCGACGCGCATGGGGGTCTCCTGTCCGGGGGCCGTCAGGCCGCGGCCTTCAGCCGGGGCGCCACGTGCGCGACGCCCATGTCGCGCAGGGTCTCGGCGACGGCGGAAACGACGTTGCGCATCTCGTTCGCGTCGATGGCCCCGATGCAGCCGACGCGAAAGGTCTCCACCTGCGTGAGCTTGCCCGGATAGAGGACGTAGCCGCGCGCCTTCACCTGCTCGTAGAACGCCTTGAACGAATAGGCCGGGTCGCCCGGCGCATGGAAGGTGACGATCACCGGCGCCTGGATCTCGCGCGGCAGGAAGGACTGGAAACCGAGCGACGTCATGCCGTCGATGAGCGCCGCGCAGTTTGCCGCGTAGCGGGCGCCGCGCGCCGCCTGCCCGCCCTCGGCGAGGAACTGGTCCAGCGCGGCGCGGAAGGCCGCCACCACGTGGGTGGGCGGCGTGAAGCGCCACTGCGTCGTCCTCTGCATGTAGGTCCACTGGTCGAAGAGGTCCATCGCCAGCGAGTGCGAATTGCCCTGGCACCGCTCCAGCACCTCCCTGCGGGCGATGACGAACCCCATGCCCGGCACGCCTTCGATGCACTTGCCGGAGGCGGCGATGACGGCGTCGACGGGGTAGCGCGACACGTCGATGTCGATCGCGCCGAAGGAGCTCATGGCGTCGACGATGAGGCCCTTGCCGTGGCGCGCGCAGGCCTCCGCGATCTCCGGCAGCGGGTTGAGGATGCCGGTGCCCGTCTCGCAGTGCACCTGCGCGACGTGCGTGATGGCGGGGTCGGCCTTCAGCGCCTCGTCGATCATGGCGCCCGTCGGGTACCGGTCCTCGGCGATGGCAAGTTCGACGTGCGCGCGGCCGAGGTATTTCAGGATCTTCAGGATGCGCTGGCAGTACGCGCCGTTCTGCGGCACCAGCACCTTGCCGTCGCGCGGCACGAGGTTGCCGATGGCGGCTTCCACCGAGAAGGTCCCGCTGCCCTGCAGCGGCACGCACACGTGCGTGGCCGACCCGTGCACGATCCCGACGAGGTCGCGGCAGAGGGTGCCGGTGATGGCGTTGAAGGACGCGTCCCAGGAGCCCCAGTCGCGCAGCATCGCCTGCTTGGTCGCAGCCGAAGTGGTGAGGGGGCCGGGCGTGAGGAGGATCGGGTCGTTGCCGAGGATCATGGGAGGTCTCCGGGCATTCAGGCGCGCCAGCGCTGGGTGCGCCGGTCCAGCCAGACTTGCAGAAGATGATAGACGGCGCAGACCGCCGCCGAGGTGACGACGATGAGCGTGGCCATCGCCGCTGCCGCGCCGACGTCGCCGGCCTCGTCCAGGTTCACGATGGCGACCGAGGCCACCACCGTCTTCGGGGAGTACAGAAACATCACGGCGGAGACCGTCGTCATCGCATTCACGAACAGGTAGCGGCTGATTTCCAGCACGGCCGGCAGGCACACGGGCACCGTGACCCTGAAGAAGGTCCGCCAGAAGGCCACGCGCAGCGACGCCGACACCGCCTCGAACTCGTCGTCGATCTGCTTGAGCGCGGTGAGCGCCGTCAGGTGGGAGGACGTGTAGTAGTGCACCGTGGTGCAGATCACCAGGATCGCCATGCTGCCGTAAAGCGCGTGCAGGGGGTTCGACTCCTGCACGAAGAGGAAGATGTAGCCCAGGCCCAGCACCATGCCCGGCACCCCCATGGGCAGCACGGCGAGGAGCCGCACGAACGGACGCCACGAGGCCATGCCGCGCGTCTTTTCCAGCAGGTACGCGGTCAGGAAGATGAAGACCGCGCCCAGGGTCGCGCACCAGAAAGCCATGGTCACGCTGTTCACGTAGGCGCCGAAGATTCCCGCCTCGACCAGGCCCATGCGGTAGTGGGTGAGCGAAAGCGAGAAGTTGTACGGCCACAGCTTGATGAACGACGCGTAGATCGCCATCCCGAGCACGGCGAGCATCACGGTGGCGGCGTACCAGCAGAAGGCCGCCATCGCCCAGTCGAAGCCGCGCGAGGGCTTCGGCACGTAGGGCACCGAGCGCGCCGAGAGGAGCGCCGACTGGCGCTTCTGCACGTAGCCGTCGACGATGTAGGTGACGGCCACGGGCAACAGCAGGATGAGCGACACCACCGCGCCCTTGGCGAAGTCCTGCTGGCCGATCACCAGCTTGAAGATGTCGGTGGCCAGCATGTTGAAGTTGCCGCCGATCACCTTCGGGATGCCGAAGTCGCTGATCGCGTAGGTGAACACCACCATCGAGGCGCTGATGAGGCCGTACTTGGCGCCCGGCAGCGTGATGGTGAGGAACTTGCGCACAGTCGACGTGCCCAGCGCATCCGCCGCCTCGTAGAGGCGAGCGTCGGTGAGGGAGAGCGCCGTCACCAGGATCATCAGCGCGTGCGGGAAGGTCGCGAACACGAGCGAGATCACGATGCCCGGCGCGCCGTAGATCTGGGTCTCCCCCAGGAGCCCCTTCAGCACGCCCTGGTTGCCGAACCAGAAGATGAACGAGATGGCCGCGAGGAGCGACGGCGCGAGGATCGGGACGAGCGCAATGTTGCGCAGCAGCGCCTTGAAGCGCATGCAGCTGCGCGTGAGCCCGTACGCGAAGGTGAAGGCGAGCGGGATGGTCGCCACCGTGACGAGCGCCGACACCCACACGCTGTTCCAGATCGAGCGCAGCAGCGCCGGCGTCCGGAAGTAGGTCTCGAAGTTGGCGAGCCCGACGAACTCGCCGGCGCGGTCCTGCACGCTCTTCATGAGGATCATCGCGAGCGGCGCCAGCAGGAAGATGGCGAGGCCGGCACCCGCGACGAGCAGGATCGCGTGCGCGATGCGATCGCTCCAATGCACGCGCAGCCGCGGTTGGTGGACGCGGCCGAACGACTGCGGCTGGCGCGGCGCGGCGGAACTGCAGGCGGGAGGGGGGGCGGACGCGCTCACGGCTGCCCCTGGGGCGCCGGCGCCTCGAAGACGCGGATGCGGCCCGCGGGCACCGCGACCCTGAGCGTATCGCCGGGCCGCACGCGGAATTCCGCGAGATCGTTCACGGAAAGGTCGGCCAGCAGCGGCTGCGCGATGCCGCTCACGCGCACCGTGAGGCGGGAATAGGCGCCCAGGAACTCGATCTTCTCGACGACCGCCGCGGCGGAATTGGCCGTCGAGCCGTTCACGCCGCGCACCAGGACGTCCTCGGGCCGGAAGAAGACTTGCAGCGCGCGCCCGGCCGCCAACGCAGGATCCAGGTCGCAGTCGAAGCGCTGGTCACCGACCAGAATGCCGTTGTCGCCCGCGCGCTCGGCGGGCAGCAGGTTCGTCTTGCCGACGAAGTCGGCCGCGAACGGCGTGGCCGGATCGCGGTAGATCTCCTCCGGCGAGCCGACTTGCTCGATCACGCCGTTGTTCATCACGACGATGCGGTCGGCCATGGAGAGCGCCTCCTCCTGGTCGTGCGTGACCAGGATGGTGGTGATTCCGAGGCGCTGCTGGAGGCTGCGGATCTCGCCGCGCAGCCTCACGCGGACGCGCGCGTCCAGCGCCGAGAGCGGCTCGTCCAGGAGCATGAGTCCCGGCGAGGTGGCGAGCGAGCGGGCGATGGCGATGCGCTGCTGCTGGCCGCCGGAGAGCTGGGCGGGGTACTTCGATCCGCTGTCCGGGAGACCCACGAGGGTGAGCAGTTCTGCGACGCGCTTCTCGCGGTCGGCGCGGCCCACGCGGCGGTTGACGAGGCCGTAGGCGACGTTCTGCGCCACCGTGAGGTTCGGGAACAGCGCGTAGGACTGGAAGACGATGCCATAGTCGCGCTGCATGGGCGGCAGGCGCGAGATGTCTCGCCCCGCCTGCACGACCCTGCCGGCGCTTTGCACGTCAAGGCCGGCGATGATGCGAAGGAGCGTTGTCTTGCCGCACCCCGAGGGCCCGAGGAAGCAGACGAGCTCGCCCTTTCGCACGGCGAGGTTCACGTCCCTCAGCGCGACGAAGGACCCGAACTCCTTGCGGATGTCCTCGAGGACGAGAAAATCGGGAGGCGCGGCGGACACGATGGGGTTCGCAAACGAGAGGGCCGGAGGTCGCCTTGCCGCGCCGCTCCGGCCCCGGAGCCTCAGCGGCGGCTCACTTCTTCGGTTCGGACTTCGCGTCGTAGCGCTTTTGCCACTCGGCGAGGATCTTGTCGCGGTTCTTCGCCGCGTAGGCGAAGTTGTTCCTGATGAGCTTCTTCTCCAGGTCCGCGGGCAGGTGCGGCAGCGCCGGCTTCACGTCGGGGTGCGCGACGATGGCGAAGTTCTTGGCGTAGGCCTCGTTCGCCTCCTTGGTGGCGACCCAGTCCATGAGCTTCTTCGCCGCATCCATCTTCTTCGAGGTCTTGACGATGCCGGAGGCCTCGATGTCCCAGCCCAGCCCCTCCTTCGGGAAGACGAGCTCGACGGGCGCGCCCTTCGCCTTCACGTCGTTGCCGCGGAAGTCGAACGAGATGCCGACGACGAACTCGCCCGCGCCCGACTGGCGGCAGGGCTTGGAGCCCGAGTGCGTGTACTGGGCGATGTTCTCGTGCAGCTGGTCCATGTACTTCCAGGCGCCGGCCTCGCCCATGGTCTGCAGCCAGCCAGAGACGCTGAGGAAACCGGTGCCGCTCGAGGCCGGGTTGGGCATCGTGACCTGCCCCTTGTAGACGGGCTTGGTGAGGTCGGACCACGACTCCGGCTTCGGGATGTTCCGCTTCTTGCCCTCGACGGTGTTGTAGCAGACCGTCGCGGCGTAGACGTCCTGCCCGACCCAGGAAGGCGGCTTGCCGCTGTCGCTGAAGGTGGCCTTGAGCTTCTGGAACCCCTGTGGCGCGTAGGGCGCCAACAGGCCCTCGGCCTTGAAGATTTCCATCGAGGAGGCGGAGACGCCGAGGATCACGTCGGCCTGCGGGTTGGCCTTTTCGGCGAGCACCTTGGCCGTGATGACCCCGGTGGAGTCGCGCACGAACTTGAGCTCGATGTTCGGGTTGGTCTTGTTGAAGGACTCGCTGTAGGCCTTGAGCTGGTCGGTCTCGAGGGCCGTGTAGACGAGCAGTTCGGTCTTCTGGGCCCACGCGGCACCGGTCGAGAAGGCGGCGGTGGCGGCGAGGGCGCACGCGAGCGGGCGGAGCGCGGATTTCATGCGGTTCTCCTTGAGGGTTGATGGATGGGCGATGCGGGGGCGGGGATTCGCAAAGGCGTCCGATTATCGCCCAATGCGGTGAAAGGCAATAGCGCAGTCGTGTGACAGTTGCATGACGTTCGTGACCGGTTCACTTCCTGCCCCGGTCGACCAGCCCCGCGAGATGCTCGCGGGCGTGCTTGTCGTCCCGCATCGCGGCGAGGGCGGCAACGGCGAGGTCGGACGCGGCCGTCCGCCTCGCGAGGCGGGCATGGACAGGGATGGACCTCGTTGCGTTTCTCCTGGGGGATTCGGTCAGGGTACGATCGCCGCGCGCAGCACCTTGCGCTCCTCGGCGTCCTTCATGGCCCGGCCGACGTCTTCCAGTCGATGCTCGCGAACGAATCGGGGTTGACGACGCCCGCCAGTACGTAGCGTCCGCCATTGCGCAGGAACCGGATTCCGGCGGGGATGACCTCCGGATGGCCGCACACCTCGATCACCACGTCCGCGCCTTCCGGCTTGCACAGGGCGCGAACCTGCTTCGCCAGCTCCGCCTCGCTCATCGCGGAAGCGTCGAACGCATGGTCGACGCCGAATTTCGCGCCCAGGTCGCGGCGTGAGGCGACAGTGTCCAGCCCGACCACGAGACGCGCGCCGCGAGCCTTGGCGATCGCCGCGCCGTAGAGGCCGAGGAGCACCAGCCCCTGGACAATCACCGCGTCGCCCATGCCGATCTCGGCGCGCGAAGTACTCGCTCCAGGTGATGCGGTCGCCCGGCGCGAGCGCGTCCCCGCGCATGTCCCGGGTGATGCCCTCGCCGAGCTCCACTTTCGTGCCGATGATCTCGTGTCCCGGCACGCCGGGGCAGGGGCTGGGCCGATGCCCGAGATACGAGTGGATGTCGGAGCGGCAGATGGTGGACATGCGGATCTTCACCCGCACTTCCCCGGGGCGCGGCGAAGGCACGGGAAAAAGGCGGATTGCGAAGGGCCGGTTCGGGGCGTCTTGGACCGCGAGGCGGCCCTTGAGATCGGCGCCGACCGACATCAGCGCGCCGTGCCGTTGATCGCGAAGTCGAAGAGCTGGTAGCTCCTGAGCACGGCAGCGCCGCCCTTGAGCCTGTACTCATCGTTCATCGGGGTGTTGATGATGAACGGTACCCTGGCTTCCGAGACGCCGCCATGGGTGCGCAGGCGGTGCCCGGCAAGGCCCGAGAGGTCGTGGTCCTTCTCGGAGGCCCCGACGCACACGCTGGCCGTGGAAATCACCACCACATCACCCTCGCGATCGAACGGCAGATCCAGCGTCCGGCAGGCGGTCTCCTTGTCCAGGACCGATTCCAGGCCGGGGATGCCGCGAATGGCCTCGATGACCTGCTGCGGCGTCGCCTTTCCCGTGCACCACACGCGCACGAATCCGCCCAGCGCCCCGTGATGCGCGACGAACGCGTCGGTGATGGGGCAGATCACTCGCGTGTCGCGCTTGCCGAACTTCGCGTCGAGGATGTCCTGCAGCCAGATGACGTTGGGCTTGCCCTCGGCATTCGACTTGTCGTTCATGCCGTGGTCGGCGGTGAGGGCGACGATGGCGCCCAGTTCGGCCAGGCGCCCGAAGCGCCGGTCGATCTCCTGGTAGAAGCGCTTCGCCTCGCCTTCGGTCGGCGCGTACTTGTGCTGCACGTAGTCGGTGAGCGAGAGGTACATGAGGTCGGGCCGGTCGCGCTCGAGGAGCTTGACGCCGGCGTCGAGGACGAAGAGCGAGAGCTCCATCGAATACATGTCCGGCAGGGGCTGGCCCACCAGCTCGAGCACGTTCTCGATGCCGTTCTCGGCCAGCGTGCACTGGTCGGCCTTCTCCGAGGAAAAGCTCACGTTGCCGCGGCTCACGTCGAGACCCTTGCCAAGCTGCTTCCTAAGCTTGTCCTTGGCGGTGATCGAGACCACCTTCGCGCCGGCGTCGGCGAACTGCTTGAGGATCGTGTCGCCGCGCAGGAGTTCGGGTCCGGTCATCACCACCGCCTCTCCCGATGCCGTGTCGAGATAGTAATTGCCGGAAATCCCGTGCTTCGAAGCCGGCGTTCCGGTGATGATGGACATGTTGTTGGGGCAGGTGAACGAAGGCACGGTGCCCTCGGCGACGACCGCGAATCCCTCCTTCATGAACCTCGCGATGTTGGGGATCGCGCCGTCCTTCAGGAACTGCTGGATGTACGTCGGGTCGCCCCCGTCGATGCAGACGGCGACGACGGGGCGGCTTGGCCAGCGGTACGCGATCCCGTTCACTGAGACGCGGGCGTTTTCGTGGGACACGGGGAGATTCTCCTGTCGGGAAGGGTTGCCTGGTCGGCCGGTCCATGCCGGCCTCGATGTGCATCTTCCGTCTTCATGACGAAAGGGTATTGTCTGTGCAATGCGGATTGTCGACAATCCGCAAACCGGCCGTTTCCGGCGTCAAGCGAACCGGCGTCACGATGGCGCCAAAAAGTGACGAAATGGCGACAAGAGCAGCCCCCGTGGCCGCTGCCACGGCGGTCGGGGCGGGCGTGGAGGAACTCGTCGGCCGGCTGCTTCGCGAGCACGTGCTCTCCAGCCGGCGCCGGTTGCAGACGGCCCTCGACGCCGACCAACCGCTTCCTACCCCCGCTCCCGTCCGTGGAGGACAACAATCATGAATGCCTTCGCCACGCCCCCGACAAGTCCCCGATTCCGCAGCGAGGCCATGCGCATCGGCGGTGAGCGCGTCCTGCGCGACAGGGTCCTCGAGATCTTCAGCCCCTGGTCCGGCGAACTCGTCGGAACCGTGCCCAAGGCTTCGGTCGACGATGTCCGGCGCGCCTTCGCGATCGCGCGCCCATACCGGCCCATCCTCTCGCGCCACGAGCGCTCCTCCCTCCTCCTCAAGGCCGCCGCACTGCTGCGCACCCGCGTGGACGACGCCTCGGACCTCATCACGCTCGAGTCCGGCCTGTGCAAGAGGGATACCGTGTACGAAGTCGGCCGCGTCTGCGACGTGCTGACCTTTGCCGCGATGGAGGCGCTCAAGGACGACGGCCAGTCGTTCTCGTGCGACCTCACCCCGCACGGCAAGAAGCGCCGCGTCTTCACGCGGCGAGACCCGCTGATGGGCGTCATATCGGCGATCACCCCGTTCAACCACCCGATGAACCAGGTCGCGCACAAGGTCGCGCCTGCGGTTGCGACCAACAACCGCATGGTGCTCAAGCCGTCGGAGAAGACACCGCTTTCCGCGATCTATCTCGCCGACCTGCTCTACGAGGCGGGCCTGCCGCCGGAGATGCTGCAGGTGGTGACCGGCGACCCGCGCGAGATCGCCGACGAGCTGATCACCAACGAGCATGCCGATATGGTCACGTTCACGGGCGGGGTCGCGATCGGCAAGTACATCGCGGCGAAGGCCGGCTACCGTCGCGTGTGCCTGGAGCTGGGCGGCAACGATCCGGTCATCGTCATGGAGGACGCCGACATCGAGGAGGCCGCCGCCCTCGCGGCGCAGGGCTCCTACAGGAACAGCGGGCAGCGCTGCACCGCCGTGAAGCGCATGCTGGTGCACGAGAAGGTTGCCGACCGATTCGTCGATCTCCTCGTCGACAAGACCCGAGCCTGGTCGTACGGCGACCCCTCCGATCCCGCCATGGAGATGGGCACCGTCATCGACGAACCCGCCGCACAGCTCTTCGAGACGCGCGTGAACGAGGCCGTGGCGCAAGGCGCCCGGCTTCTGGCCGGCAACGTGCGCCGGGGCGCGCTCTATTCCCCCACGGTGATCGACCGCGTCATGCCGGGAATGACCGTCGTGCGCGAGGAGACCTTCGGTCCCGTCTCGCCGGTGATCCGCTTCTCCTCCATCGACGAGGCGATCGCGCTCTCGAACGGCACCGCGTTCGGGCTGTCCTCGGGCGTCTTCACCAACCGCCTCGACTACATCGCGCGCTTCGTCGCCGAGCTGAACGTGGGCTCCGTGAACGTGCGCGAGGTGCCCGGCTATCGGCTCGAGCTCACGCCCTTTGGCGGCATCAAGGACTCGGGGCTGGGCTACAAGGAGGGCGTGCAGGAAGCCATGAAGAGCTTCACGAACCTAAAGACCTTCAGCCTGCCGTCGTTCTGACCACGCGGCGCAGCATCTCGACCGCCTCGCCGACCAGTCGGTGCAGTCGATCGAGACCCGCTCGCTGCACCCCGACATCATCAGCGACATGCGCCGCATCAACTCCTTCTTCTGCTCGACGGCCTACCCGGGCAGGGCAGCTCCG
>Ga0114939_10002562_pt1 | contig 13377 bp, 10 predicted proteins | sample AshMeaCrysSpring_FD_87196 | JGI IMG/M metagenome (GOLD analysis project Ga0114939, IMG submission 87196) | Groundwater microbial communities from Big Spring, Nevada to study Microbial Dark Matter (Phase II) - Ash Meadows Crystal Spring | ecosystem: Environmental > Aquatic > Deep subsurface >... | reverse complement strand
TGGCATTACAGCTGTGCCAACGGCGCTGATCGCCGGCCTCACAGGTGCTGCGGAAGCATTTGGCGTCCCCACTCTACCGGGCATTCCGGGCGGTGAAGAACCAGAGCCGGAGCCTGCTGGAGAAAAAATTGGCTCGGTTGTTATCTCCGCCACAGGTACTGCAGCAGCCGCCAACGAAGATTGCGAGATTACCTCCGCGCCAGTAGCGTTTGATTTCGGCACGGGTCTTTCATTCGCCACGAATGCTACTCGCGCGCTGGGTGATGCGCCCATCAGTATCACCTGCGGTGAAGACCGTGCAGCTAGCGCAACCGTGTTCTTATCCACCACGGATACCGATACACCGAGTGAAGCTACCGATACTGTATCGGGTAAAGTCGGCGACGCAACCGTAGTGTTTACCATCAAGCAAGCCGGTGCAACCGCCGCTGAAGATACTGCCATTGGCTCTACACAAGCAGGCTCGGTGACTCCAGGCGATGATAAAGACTTTGATCTCGCCGCCACCTACGATAAAGCAGGTGCAAAAGCCGGTGGTGCGATCAGCTTCAACGCTGGCTCGGCCATCTACGTTGTTATTCAGTAACCTCTGAAGAAGCGGGGCCTCGCATCGAGGCCCCGTTTGCAGTTCACTCGCTATGTTTAAGATTGTTTTTGCGTGTTTGCTGCTTTGCAGCACCTCGGTATTTGCCAAGTTTGAAATTTCTGAAAAGCGTCTGTTTTTTTTCAGTCGCGATAATAGTTCCGGCCTGACCCTGACCAACACGGGCAGCGAGCCACAAGAATACATCCTCAGCACCCAACACTGGGGCCATCAAGCCATTAACCAAGTGGCAGACCTCGTCGCCTATCCGCCGGTTTTTACCTTGGCGCCCGGAGAGTCGCAGCGGGTTCGCTTACTCCTGCGTGATAAAGAAAAGCTCAAACCACCGATTTTTTTTCGTCTGCGGTTACGGGAACAAAAGCCCAATGTTGAGTTAAGTAGCAGCCAGTTACCGACGGTATTTAGCTTCCCCGTCTACTATGTTGACCACCAAGTGAAAGCCTCCTTACGTCTGGCCATGGCGTATCACGCACGCACCGGTAAGCCGGCTAAGATCATGGTCAACAACAACAGTAATACGGTGGCTCACATTACGGCTGTTCGTAATGGCCGTAACCAAGTCGCACCATTAGACTTGGTCTTACGCAGCGAAGAGACCTACGACTTTTTACTCGAAGACACACCACTGCCCGTCAGCTTTAGACTGAAAGATGGCACGTGGTATAGCGATCTTGAGCCTACTGCGAAGCCCGTCACGCCATGACCGCACGCGCTCCGTCTTGGCGTTGGCAACTGCTCCCTCTGGCCTTACTGACAAGCGCACTGGCCTACGCCGCACCGGTCGGCGTGTTGCTCAGCATTGAGGATCAGCCTGCTCGCGCCATCGTGTTGGAAGAAAGCAATGGCATTTTATTTATCGCGGAAAAAGATTTACCGCTGCCATTGATTAGCACCTCGGCATTTCAAGACCTACCCCGCATTGAGCTGCCACAATGCAGCGTGTGTATTCCCCTCAATGCCTTAGGCCAGTACACCGAAAACCGAAGTGAAGCGACCGCTAGCCTGACCCTGTTTAATCACATCAAACCGGTCAAGTCGCTCACCATTAATGCCAGCCCCGCTCGCTCGCAAGCGCCGGTGCAACAAGGCTTTGCCCTGATTAACCAATTCACTTTATCCGCGCGCGACAGCAGTGAGCAAGGCAAAAGCTACTTGGGGCTTATGGAAAATCGCCTCAGTCTTGGCCCCTTGGGCACCCTGACCACCGGTGTGCGCTACCGCGACCAAGACGGCGACACACCGGCCAGTGTGGATCGTTTAGCCAGCCTACTTACCAAGCACTGGGTAGACCAACAGCTCAGTATCGATCTAGGCGATACCCGTACCGATGTGGACCGTAACGAATCCGGCTTGAGCCTCTTGGGCCTGCGTCTTTACCGTAACTTTGCAACGCGTCCGGATAAGCTCGCGACCCCGAGCTTGGACTTTTACACCAACCTCGAGCGCCCTTCGGTTATTTCACTCTTTCAAAATAACCGTGAAGTATTCAAGCGTGAAATCAATGACTCTGGCCCCGTGCAGCTCAGTGATTACCGCCCCAGTGGCAGCGGCGAAGTCCTTCTGGTGGTCACAGACGCGCTTGGCAGCCAGCGCATTATTGCGACGGACTTTTATCAGGACGGCGGCCGATTGGATGCCGGCTTATTCGACTTTGGTTTAACCGCTGGCGCACTCAGCCAAACCAACGACAAACCCCTGCGCAGCTTGGGTTACGGTGCCCGCAGCAGCTATGGTTTTACGCCGCTGTTCACCGCAGGTGTATTTGCCGAAGGTGTGGCCTTAGACCCCCGCGATGAGTTCGATCTGCCTTTTCGTTACAGCTGGGCCATGGGCTTACGCGCGGCCTTAAGCTCTAGCTTAGGTGCTTTCGAGCTCAGTGGCCGCAGTATTCAAGATGACCGCGAAGCTCGCGCAGGTTATAGCGCCAAACTGAATTGGCGATTTGTCGAACCCATGCGTTGGGGCGCACTGTCCTTTGGTGCAACCGGCATCATGGAAGAAGACTTCCGCAGCCTCTTGGGTGAGGCTCGCGACCTGACCGGCTGGCGCGCCTACGGCACCGTCACCACCTCGCTGGGCTTTCTTTCCGCTAACCAATTTGCGTTTCGTGAGCAGCAAGGTTACGGCGCTAGCCTTGGCTTTCGCTTGGGCTTACTGAGCACGCAATTAGCCTGGCAGGTCATTGATGATGTCGGCGAATTTGCCAGCATTGGTTTTAGTTTACCGCTCGATCGTGTGCGGACCGTGGTGGGCACCCGCGTTCGCTTTGACCTGGAGCAAGGTAACGAGCTGTATCAAGTCACCACCCGCACCAGCTCTGCCGACAGTCGCTTCAACCTGAGCCTGAGCGGCGCTGAATCCTCCACGCTGGAGAAGCGGTTGGCACGCTATGAAGCCAGCCTGTCCGCGCGTCACGATGTGGTTTCCAGCAATTATCAATATCGTTATTTCGGCGGTGAAGATGAGCATTTGCTGAGCGTGGGTAGCACGTGGTTTTTAGGCCCGCAACTCAGCTCAGGCTGGGCGCTGAACGTACCCTCTAGCTATGGTTTAGTCACCGTGGACACCGCCGTACCGGATATTGAGCTGCGCAGCGGGCCCTTCCGTGCCGTATCCAATTCGCGCGGCCTCGCCACGTTGCCCATTCAAGGCTTTACCGAAGAGCGCGTTTTCCTTGAGGAAGGCACACTGCCGAAAGGTGCCACGCCCAATGCCGACAAACAAAAAGTGGTGGTCATACCGGGTCAGGGCGCGAAGCTGAAATTGACCATTCAATCCAGCGGCGCCTTTATTAAACTGCCGGGCCTGCGTACCGGAGACATGGTCACAATCAACAACACGGCACTACCGGCTTACGATTTCGGTGTTTATGTCGAGTCTTTGCCTCTGGGTGAAAGCCGCATTAAGCTGCGCAATAAGACCTACCGTTTGCGCATCGACAAACCCTTAATGGGCCTTCCCACCCTCATGGTGACTGAGCAGATCAAATGACTTATTCGCCAACCATACCCACCGCGCTCGCATTCGCGGCCCTTATCGGGATGCCGTTGGCACACGCCATCACGTTACCCACGCCCAATGGACTCCCGACAGTCCCCGAGCTGAGTGCGCCGACACTGCCCAGCACAGCCGATGTCGTGATGCCCAGCCTGCCTAACGTGCCGCTGGGTACAGAGCAAACACCCGCACCCGGGGCTAGCGGCAGCGTGATATGGCAAGTCCTGCCAACCCCAACCTTGCAGGCGCTGCAGCAAACGCCAAACAGCTTAATTAGCTTCGACATGGAGGGACGTCCTCTCCTCGACCGCCCCCTAGCGCCCATCGACACACGACAAGCGACAAAGCCCATCCTTGGCACACCCTGCTTCGTTTCTGCCGATGGCTTGGAACTGTCGTTGCGCTTTGATGAGATTCCGCGGCGTCAGAGCGTGGACCTTGCCGAAGCAACGCTGATTACCCTATGTCCACCCGGCTATCGCTTTCGCTACGTCATCTCCGCCAATATGCTCGCCACCCGACAACTCACGGGTACCGTTGGGCCGTCGCAACGTGTTGTGCTGGAGTTGTTTGAATTAGGTGGCTCACCCCTCGACTCCCGCGTTCATGTGGGCACAGGTAAGGCAGAAGCCGTGCGCGTGATTGGGCAACTCAGCACCAGCAATGGCGAGCGTTTCCGTGAAGGCACACTGCGACTCGATCCTGGCGCCCAACTCACACTTCAAGCGGAATAACAGCCCAGCGCCTGAGCGCCGGGCTGTTTGCGCAGGACTTATACCGCGATTTCTCCGCCATCATCTTTGGTAATAACCAGGGTAACCGAGCGCGCCCGACGACTCCCCGGCGTTTGCTCTAGCGCGTTAAAACTACTTTGCTCAGTGAAACTAACGGCTTGTGAATAGTTGCTAAAGCCGCCTGACTCACCCGGGTGTTGAATATTCACAAACAGGGCCTTGCGATCGGGCGTCATATCAATACCGGTAATTTCTGCGCCCTTAGGCCCTACCAGGAATCGCTTCAAATTATCCGTCGTCGGAGCCTTACCGGCGACCGTAACAACCGTGCTGGTATGAGTTCCAATCGCATTATTGACGGTCACTGGGCCGCCATCGCCGACTTTGCCGGGAATCGCCGCCAGCATCATGCAGTTCGTTTCATCCAAGTAGGCACCGTCATCGGTTTGAATCCAGAGAATGCCGCGCGGATCAAACCACAAGCCGTCTGGGCTGGAGAAATCGTTGCTGTCGGTTAAGCCGGAGAGATTCACGGAGGCTGCTGCATCGGCCTCAGCACCGAAGGCATAGATATCCCAGCGGAACGTGGTGGCGGCGGGATCATCGCTGGTTTCTGCTAAGCGGATGATGTGGCCATTGACGTTACCGTTGTTGGTGCGTGTGGTCGGATTGCCGAAAGTATCGCTATAGGCGCGCGGATTGGCAGCATCGGCCGTGTCGGTTCTGCGCTGACTGTTATTGGTCAGGGTGAGATAAACATCCCCGTTACGGGGATTGACCGCTGTCCACTCGGGGCGATCCATTTTTGTCGCGCCCAATTGATCAGCCGCTTCACGGGTAAATACCGCAATCTCTGCCGCCGTCATGGCCAACGTCGCATTACTCGCCACCAAGGGCAACCACTCACCCATACCGTTGGCATTGAATTTCGCGGCGTACAGCGTGCCATTGTCTAAAATGTCGTTAACGCGATTTTCGTTTCCGGTGAACACGGCATCGGTAACGAACTTGTAGAGATACTCACCGCGGGAATCATCGCCCATGTAAAAGGCCATTTTCTTGCCCACAATAAACTTGGGCCAGCAGCCTTCATGGGAGAACCGCCCCAATGCCGTCCGCTTTTTCGGTACCGAGGTGGGATCGTAGGGGTCAATTTCGACCACGTAGCCAAAGGTGTTGGCTTCGTTACGGTAGTCGTCGGCCGCCGTCATGCCCTTGGGCTGGAGTTGAAAGCGCGACATTAATTCGGCGCGATCACCCGTTCCAGCGGGGTCCGGTGCTGAGTACCAGCGCAACTGCTGAAAACCATGGCGTGTAATACCATAACGAGCTTGACGCTTCTGCTCTAACGTACCGGAGGCTAAGCTAATACGACCCGCCGTATTGTCATTACTGTCGAACTTGGCATCGGCATGGCCAAAATAACCAGCCCAGTTCTCTTCGCAGGTCAGGTAGGTGCCCCAAGGCGTGAATCCGTTGGCGCAGTTGTTCAGCGTGCCACGTGCTTTGGTCGCGGTGTTGTCATAACGCGTTTTGAGCAGATCGCTCCCACGCGCTGGCCCGCTGATCTGCATAGGGGAATAGGGTGTCAGGCGACGATTAAACGGACTGCCCTGCACATATCGGTAACGGCCATTTTGCTTCACGATCTCCACCACGGAAATACCGTGTAATGCCATTTCCTTTAAGCATTCTTCCGCATCAGTACGGGCGCTATCTTGGCTGTAATCGCCCGCCTTTGGCAGCAACTGCGAATTGCTGTCCAGTGTCGACTTATTAAATGTGGGTCCATTGGGGTGCACAAAGTCTTCGGTGACGGCTTCATGGTTAATGACTAGCAGGCCGCGATCATTGCTATTGCGATCCGGCAAGCCCGCCGCACTCATGCCAAAGTAATACATGCCATCGTGATGATCGCCAATGGCTTGCTCTTGTTGGGCAGACGTTAGCGCGGTAATTGTGCTGGGTACTGTGCCGCCGGAAAACAGCGGATCACCCCAAGAGACCAATGGGCGAGCGGTATAGCCGCTGGGCACCGTGATGCTATCGGCAACAGACTTGGCCACTGGATTAAACTTCAGCGTCAAGGCGTCCGCTGCCTTCGTTTCACCGCAACCCGTGAGCGCCACACTGCCCATCATGACGCCCGCGCCAATGGTCGCGCCGCCCTTTAATACATCGCGACGACTCATCCGCTGTGCGATTAACGAGTCTAAGTGGGTGTTAGAAGTCGGATTACTATTTTCCATGGGGTGGTTGTGGCTCATTGCGCGACCTAAAGGTAGTTTAAGATGGCCATACCATGAGCCTCAGTGATGACAGCGGCCTGATAGTTTCATGACAACGCCGTGAATTTTCGCCATGGCTTCGAGCGCGACAGCAGTCGCGTTACACTGCATGACCTTGCGTTAGTGGCAGCCTGATTTTATGAACTACCTCACCCTTCTCGCCCGCCTGCGGACACTGATTGCGACGCCCAGCGTCACCTGCACGGATCCCACCCTCGATCAGGGCAATCTCACCGTTATCGAGCATTTAGCGAGCTGGGCAGAGACCCTCGGATTTCGTTGCGAGATCATGCCGGTAGCGCCGGGCAAGGCCAATTTAATTGCGACCTTGGGCGAGGGGCCGGGCGGCTTAGTCTTTGCCGGCCACACCGACACCGTGCCATTTGATAGCGCCAAATGGCAAAGCGACCCCTTCACGCTGACCGAGCGCGACGGCCGCCTGTTTGGCCTTGGCACCGCCGATATGAAAGGCTTTTTTCCCTTGGTGCTGGAAGCGGTTGAAGCGGCGGTGGCGGCCGTTCGCCGGGGCGAAACGTTGAAAGCTCCGGTCATTATCTTGGCCACCTGCGATGAAGAGACCAGCATGGCCGGTGCCAAGGCGCTGGTGGCGGCAGGCAAGCCAAAAGCGCGTTTTGCCGTTATCGGTGAGCCGACCAGCGGCAAACCGCTGCGCCTGCAAAAAGGCGTGATGATGGAGCGCGTCATCATTGAAGGGCGAAGCGGACACTCCAGCGACCCATCGCTCGGCCACAACGCGCTAGATGCCATGCATGCGGTGATCAGCGAGCTCATGACCTACCGGCGCGAATTGGCGGCGACCTGGCATAACCCACTGTTCACCGTGCCCACGCCCACGCTCAACCTCGGCTGTATTCATGGCGGTGACAACCCCAACCGCATCTGCGCGCGCTGCGAGCTGCAATACGACTTGCGACCGCTGCCCGGCATGGAAATGGACAGCCTCCGCGCCGACATTAAGCGACGCCTAAAGCCGTTGGCCGAGGAATATCAGGTCAGCATCAGCAATGAATCACTGTTTAGCGGCACGCCGGCGATGGAGACCCCCGCCACCTCATTATTGGTGCAAGCGGTGGAAAGCCTGACCGGCTTTAGCGCTGGCGCTGCCGCCTTCGGTACGGAAGGGCCTTACTTTCAGGAGCTGGGCATGGAAACCGTGATTTTCGGCCCGGGCGGCATCGAAACCGCGCATCAACCGGACGAGCATTTGGAGATTGCCAGCTTGCAGCCGACCATCGACAAGCTAGCCGCCTTGGTGCAGCGTTTTTGCTTATAAGGTGACGCTACCGCCCGACCCTGCTTCACTTATACAATCGTCGTACTTTGAGGCGTTGCCTTCCACTGACCTAGGGCTATTCCGTTGAGCAGCCAGAATCCGTTTCAAGACACCATGTCGGAACAGTACGTGCACTGGTTCCGCAATTCCGCGCCGTACATCAATGCGCATCGCGGCAAGACCTTTGTCCTGCTGTTCGGCGGCGAGGCCGTGAATCACGAGAATTTCCGCAACATCGTGCACGATATCGCCCTGCTGCATTCGCTGGGCATCAAGCTGGTGCTGGTGCATGGCGCACGCCCCCAGATCGACGAGAACCTCGTCGAATACGGGCTGACCACGCCGTATCACAACGGTCTGCGTGTGACCACGCGTGAAGCCCTGCGCTGCGTCATGGATGCCGTCGGCGCCATTCGCTTAGAGATTGAAGCGCTGCTGTCCATGGGTTTGTCGAACTCGCCCATGTTCGGCGCCAAGATCGATGCCGTGTCCGGCAATTTCATCACCGCTAAGCCCTATGGCGTGCGCGATGGTGTCGACTTCTGCCTCACCGGTGAAGTACGTGCCGTGGACACCGAGGTCATCAATAAGAACCTCGCCAATCACCACATCGTCATTCTCGGCCCAACCGGTTATTCGACGACGGGCGAAGTATTTAATTTGCTCGCCGAAGACGTGGCCGTGTCCGTCGCCACCGCATTACAGGCCGACAAATTGATTTGCTTGGGCGAGCGCGAAGGCATCGTGGATGACAACGATGACCGTCTGCTACGCGAGATGATCCCGAACGAAGTGGATCAGTACCTGCGTAATCGCGCCATCGACACCGAGTTGCTGCGCCACATGAATGCCGCGCGCGAGGCCTGCCGCGAGGGCGTGAAGCGCATCCACATTATTTCGTATGCCCGCGACGGGGCGCTCTTGCAGGAGCTGTTTACCCGCGATGGCTCGGGCACGCTGATCACGCACGACCCCTACGAAGAAATTCGCACCGCCGAAATTGAAGATGTCGGCGGCATCATCGACCTCATCGAGCCGCTGGAAGAAGAAGGCATTCTCGTGCGCCGCTCGCGTGAGAAATTGGAGAATGAAATCTCCCAATTCGCCGTGGTCGAGCGCGATGGCATGATCATCGGCTGCGCCGCGCTGTACCCGCTGCCCGTGCTCAAGGGCGAAGAGCCGGCCGGCGAGATCGCCTGCGTCGCCATACACCCGAACTACCGCAAGAGCGATCGTGGCACCGAGCTCATGGAGTTTTTGGAAAAACGCGCCATTAGCAAAGGCCTGCGCAAACTCTTCGTGCTCACCACGCGCACCGGCCTCTGGTTCCAAGAGCATGGCTTCGAGCCCGCCTCGGTCGATGACTTACCGAAATATCGCCAATCCCTTTACAACTACCAGCGCAACTCGCTGGTACTCAGCAAGCCACTTTAAGGATCACGAACATGACTGACATCACCCCGAACATGCGTAAGTACTCCTCCCAAGTGGTGGATGGTGTGGAGGCTGCTCCGGGCCGCGCCATGTTGCGCGCCGTCGGCTTCACCGACGAGGATTTTAAGAAGCCGCAAATCGGCATCGCCTCGACCTGGGCCAATGTCACCCCCTGCAACATGCACATCAATAAGCTCGCCGAAGAAGCCGAGAAGGGCGCCAACGCGGCCGGTGGCAAGGGTGTGATCTTCAACACCATCACCATTTCCGACGGCATCGCCAACGGCACCGAAGGCATGAAGTATTCGCTGGTGTCGCGCGAGGTCATCGCCGATTCCATCGAAACCGTGGCCGGCTGCGAAGGCTTTGACGGCATCGTCGCCGTCGGCGGCTGCGACAAGAACATGCCCGGCTGCATCATCGGCATGGCGCGCCTGAACCGCCCCTCCATTTTCGTCTATGGCGGTACCATCAAACCCGGCTACGGCCACACCGACATCATCTCCGTGTTTGAAGCCGTGGGCCAACATGCCAAAGGCGACATGGATCTGATCCAAGTTAAACAAATCGAAGACACCGCCATCCCCGGCCCCGGCTCCTGCGGTGGCATGTACACGGCCAACACCATGGCCTCCGCCATCGAAGCCTTAGGCATGTCCCTGCCCGGCTCATCGGCACAAGATGCCATTGGTAGTGACAAGGCACTGGACTGCTTCCGCGCCGGCGAACAGGTCGTGGAGCTGCTGCGCCGCGACATCAAGCCGCGCGACATCATGACCCGCAAAGCCTTCGAGAACGCCATCCGCGTCATCATCGCGCTGGCTGGTTCCACCAACGGCGTGCTGCACCTGCTGGCCATGGCCAATGCCGTGGATGTTGACCTCACCCTGGATGACTTCGTCGAACTCGGCAAAACCACGCCCGTGCTGGCCGACCTGCGTCCAAGCGGCAAATACATGATGTCCGAACTGGTCGCCATCGGTGGCATCCAGCCGCTGATGAAGCGCATGCTCGACGCTGGCTTACTGCACGGCGATGTCATCACCGTAACCGGCCAGACCCTGGCCGAAAACCTGGCCGATGTGCAGGACTACCCCGCTGGCCAAGACATCATTCGTCCCTTCGACAACCCGATCAAGAAAGATTCGCACTTGGTCATTCTGCGCGGCAATCTGTCGCCGACCGGCGCGGTGGCCAAGATCACCGGCAAGGAAGGCCTGCGCTTTGAAGGCAAGGCCCGCGTTTACCACGGCGAAGAGGCGGCACTGGCCGGCATCCTCAACGGGGAAGTGGTCGCCGGCGATGTCATCGTGATTCGCTACGAAGGCCCTAAGGGCGGCCCCGGGATGCGCGAAATGCTGTCGCCGACCTCCGCTGTGATGGGCAAAGGCTTAGGCAAAGAAGTCGCGCTCATCACCGACGGCCGCTTCTCCGGCGGTTCGCACGGATTCGTGGTCGGGCACATCACGCCAGAAGCCTTTGAAGGCGGCCCCATCGCCTTGCTGGAGAACGGCGACCCCATCACCATTGATGCCGAAACGCGTGAAATCACGGTCGGCGTATCGGATGCCGTGCTCGCCGAGCGCAAGGCGAAGTGGGTGCAGCCTAAGCCGAACTACACGCGCGGCGTGCTGGCCAAGTACGCCAAGCTGGTGTCTAGCGCCTCCGAAGGGGCGGTGACGGATAAGCCATGACCGAAACCGTTGCCGTGCTGGGCGCCAGCCCCAAGCCTGAGCGCTATAGCCATCAAGCGATCCGCTTGCTGGGCCAATACGGTCATGAGGTCATCCCGGTTAACCCGATTCAGCGTGAAATTGCAGGCCTGTCGGTGGCGCCCGCCTTGGGCGCCATCACAAAGCCGGTCGATACGGTGACGGTCTATGTCAGCCCGGCTCACCTCGAACCGCTGGTGGATGGACTGCTGGCGCTGAAGCCGAAACGAGTCATCTTCAATCCGGGTGCGGAGCATCCCGCGGTGGCGGCTCGGCTAGAAAAAGCCGGCATTGCGACAGAAGAAGCCTGCACGCTGGTCTTGTTGAGAACGAGGCAGTTTTAACCTTCAGGCGCGCGTGCGCATCCAACCAGCGATGCTCAAGCGCTCGCGATTCGCAGCCAGCACTTCATGCGGCAGATTGTCGCTGCGAAACACCACCAGCGTGCCGGCCTCGGGCATGACATGCTGTGGTGCCGCATCCGGCGGATACAACACCAGTTCACCGCCGGCGTCTTGGGGCCAGCTAGGCTGATTGAGATAACACACCGTAGAGATGACACGCTGACCCAAGCCAGCTTGGGTTGAATCCAAATGCCTATCCACATGCCGGCGGTAAAAACTACCCGGGGCATAGCGCGCGTAATGCGCCTCGTACTCGGCGAGCCCAAGAAACAATTCGCGATTTAAAGACTCGCGCAACCCCTCCATAAACGCCAAGTAGCGTTTAGCCGCCGGCCATTCGGCATCGAGCCACGCAATGCGATCACCTCGAATTCGTGTCTCCACCTGCTGTGTGCTGCCACGCCCGATGCCCGCTGCATGAAACGCGCCCGCCGCATCCTGAGCGCGCAATTCATCGCGTAAAGCGGCCACCAAATCAGCAGGGATGGCCTCTGGCAACACCACCCAACCGGGCTCAGGCAGAACAGCCAACACCGCACGCCAATCTGAGTCGGGCAAAACAGGTATCATGTGTCCCTCACTGTCTATTGTTGCTGCCATGAACTATCGCCACCATTTCCACGCCGGCAACTTTGCCGATGTGATGAAGCACAGCCTGCAAATGAGCCTGCTCGCCGCACTCAAAAAGAAGGATACCGCCTTCTGCTTCATCGATACCCATGCCGGTGCTGGCATTTACGATTTACATGGCATGCAAGCGCAAAAAACCGGCGAGTACCAACAAGGCATTGAGCGCATTAGCGATCATCGCGGTGCGCCCGCTTGGGTCGCGGAATACCTCAACAGTATTCTCGCCTGCCAAGCCGCCGGCGGCCGCAGCCACTACCCCGGGTCACCGTGGCTCGGCCTGCGCCAGTTGCGCGATCAAGACCGTGCCATTTTCATGGATGTGCAACACGCCGAAGTCGCCAGTTTGCGCCACTATTTCAAAAACGACGCCCGTGTTGCCGTTCATCAACGCAATGCCTACGAAGGCTTGCTGGCGATGATCCCACCCAAGGAAAAACGTGGTTTGGTGTTGATCGACCCGCCCTATGAGCTGGAGCGCGACGCCTTCCCACAGCTGGTCAAATTAATTGTCGCCGCGCACTCGAAATGGCCCACAGGCGTCTTTGCCATTTGGTTTCCGATTAAACAACGCGCGGCCATCGTGAAGTTCTACCGCGAGCTCATGAACAGCGGAATCCCCAAAATGCTGACCTGTGAGTTGCTCATGCAGCCCGATGACAACGCGCTTGGCCTGAACGGCTCAGGATTGATCGTGATTAACCCGCCCTGGGGATTCGATGAAGAGGCGCAAAAAACGCTGAGCTGGTTACTCGACCGTCTGTCGGATCACCCGCAGAAATCCAGCAAAGTGCGCTGGCTGGCAAATATAGAGTAATTGCTCTAGACTCTCGCGTCGCCATTCCTAGGACGCGAGCGTCTCATGAACCTGAATAAAGAATCCTTGGGCTACGAAGCTCAAAAAGCCTATGTCACCACCATGATGAAGATCGTCGGTGGCGGCTTGGCAGCTGCCAGTCGTGTCGATGCCCATGTACAGCACGACCTGAAAGCATTCCCCGCCGGCTATCAAATTTGCATGACCGTGTTTCCCGCCGGTCCCAGCTTCTTTTTGCGCATGGAAGCCAACGGCTTTGCCCATGTGGTGGATAGCCCCGTCGGCAAGCCCGATCTGACCATCCGCTTTAAGCACATGGCACATGCCTTTATTGTCTTCTCGTTCCAAGAAGGCACTGCACAAGCCTTTGCTAACGACCGCATGGTGGCCGATGGCAACGTCTCGCACGCCATTCGTCTGGTTCGCTGCTTGAATCGAATGGAAACGTTGATTCTGCCCAAGCTCA
>Ga0114939_10002561_pt1 | contig 13378 bp, 15 predicted proteins | sample AshMeaCrysSpring_FD_87196 | JGI IMG/M metagenome (GOLD analysis project Ga0114939, IMG submission 87196) | Groundwater microbial communities from Big Spring, Nevada to study Microbial Dark Matter (Phase II) - Ash Meadows Crystal Spring | ecosystem: Environmental > Aquatic > Deep subsurface >... | reverse complement strand
CGAGAACTTCGGCTGGCTGCAGAACGTGGCCGCGAGCCTCGGCATCGGCCAGCCGGTGCACATGATCATCTATGCGTCGCTGATCATCTTCTTCTGCTTCTTTTACACCGCGCTGGTATTCAACTCGCGCGAGACCTCGGAGAACCTGAAGAAGTCGGGCGCGTTCATCCCGGGTATCCGCCCCGGCCAGCAGACCGCCGAGTACATCGACAAGGTGCTCACCCGGCTGACGGTGTGGGGCGCACTGTACGTGGCCCTGGTCTGCCTGCTGCCCGAGATCCTGATTTCCCAGTTCAAGGTGCCGTTCTACTTCGGCGGCACGTCGCTCCTGATCATCGTGGTGGTGATCATGGATTTCATGGCCCAGCTGCAGGCGCACCTCATGTCGCACCAGTACGAGGGGCTCATGAAGAAGGCCAACCTGCGCGGCTACGGCCGCCCCGGCCAGGTGCGTTGAGCCGCCCGGTCGTCCCAGAGAGAGCAAAGTCATGAAAGTTCGTCCCTCGGTCAAGCGCATCTGCAAGAACTGCAAGGTGGTCCGGCGTCGCGGCGTGGTCTACGTGATCTGCAGCACCGACAAGCGCCACAAGCAGCGGCAGGGCTGATGGCCCGGTATTTGCATTGAGCAATTCCGGATTTTTTGATATTATTCCGCGCTTTTCGCGCCCCTAGGTGAGCCAAAAATGGCCCGTATAGCCGGCATCAACATCCCGATGAACAAGCACGTCTGCATCGGGTTGACTGCAATTTTCGGCGTCGGCCGCACCCAGGCGCTGGTCGCCTGCGAAGCGGCGGGCGTCAAGCCCGACACCAAGGTGAAGGACCTTACCGACGCCGAAGTCACCGCGCTGCGCTCGGCGATCGCGAAGCTGCCGGTCGAGGGCGACCTGCGCCGCGAAGTGTCGATGAACATCAAGCGCCTGATGGACCTCGGTTCATACCGCGGCCTCCGTCACCGCAAGGGCCTGCCGATGCGTGGCCAGCGTACGCGCACCAACGCGCGCACGCGCAAGGGCCCGCGCAAGGCGGCGGTCAAGCTGAACGCACCTCCGGGCAAGGCGTAATCCGCTCCCGTCCGGCCGCACTTTTAAGGTTGTACTCGAATGGCTGACGACAAGAAGACCGCAGGCAAACCCCGCAAGAAGATCAAGCGCGTCGTGACCGACGCGGTTGCTCACGTGCATGCCTCGTTCAACAACACGATCATCACCATCACCGACCGCCAGGGCAACACGCTGTCCTGGGCGACGTCGGGCGGCTGCGGCTTCCGCGGCTCGCGCAAGAGCACGCCGTTCGCCGCGCAGGTCGCCGCCGAAAAGGCCGGCGTTGCCGCGCAGGAGTACGGTGTCCGCACCGTGGACGTAAAGGTCCGCGGCCCGGGCCCCGGCCGTGAATCCGCCGTGCGCGCGTTGAACGCCGCCGGCCTCAAAGTCACCAGCATCGAGGACGTGACGCCGATCCCGCACAACGGGTGCCGTCCGCCCAAGAAGCGTCGCGTCTGACGCGCCGCCGTCGAGGAAGCAAGAGAACATGGCAAGGTATCTGGGTCCGAAGTGCAAGCTCTCGCGTCGCGAGGGCACCGATCTCTTCCTGAAGAGCGGCGTGAAGTCGCTCGAATCGAAGTGCAAGCTAGAAGTGCCGCCGGGCGGCATCAAGGGCGAGCGCCGCGCGCGCGTGTCGGGCTATGGCCTGCAGCTGCGTGAGAAGCAGAAGCTGCGTCGCATGTACGGCGTGCTCGAGCGCCAGTTCCGCGGCTATTACCAGCAGGCGGCCGGCCGCCCGGGCGCCACGGGCGAGACGCTGCTGCAGATCCTCGAGTCGCGCCTCGACAACGTCGTCTACCGCATGGGTTTCGCCGCGACGCGCAACGAAGCGCGCCAGCTGGTGAGCCATGGCGCCGTGCTCGTGAACGGCGAGCGCCTCAATATCCCGTCCTACCAGTGCAAGGCGGGCGTGGTCGTCGCCCTGAACGAAAAGGCGCAGAAGCAGGCGCGTGTCGCACAGGCTCTGCAGATTCGCGCCCAGACCGGCTTCCCGGACTGGGTCGAGGTGGACGATAAGAAGTTCTCGGGTGTCCTGAAGTCGCTGCCGGAACGCGGCGACATTCTGCCGGACATCAACGAAAGCCTCGTCGTCGAGTTGTACTCCAAGTAATCCCCCGGGCCCGGTCGAACCGGGTCCTTGTCAGGCAAGGTGGCTTCAATGCAATCAGCCGTTGCGGAATTTCTCCGTCCGCGCGTGGTGAAGGTGACCCCGACGTCGCCGCGTCACGCCAAGATCACCATCGAACCGTTCGAGCGCGGCTTCGGCCATACGCTCGGCAACGCGCTGCGGCGCGTGCTGCTGTCGTCGATGCCGGGCAGTGCCATCACCGAAGTCGAGATCGACGGGGTGCTGCACGAATACACCAGCATCGAAGGCGTGCAGGAAGACGTGGTCGACATCCTGCTCAACCTGAAGCTGGTCGCGCTGCGTCTCAACGCGCGTGACGAGTCCGAGCTGCGCCTGTCGAAGAAGGGCCCGGGCCCGGTCCGCGCCGGCGACATCCAGGCCGACCACGACGTCGAGATCCTGAATCCCGAGCTCGTGATCGCCAACCTGACCAAGGCCGGCGAACTCAACATGACGCTCAAGGTCGAGAAGGGCCGCGGCTACCGCCCGGCCGGCCAGCGCCTCGCGTTCGAGGAGGCCAGCCGCCCGATCGGCCGCCTGCTGCTCGACGCGTCGTTCAGCCCGATCCGCAAGGTCACTTACAATGTCGAAGCGGCGCGCGTCGAACAGCGCACCGACCTCGACAAGCTGATCATCGACATCGAGACCAACGGCACGATCGATGCGGAAGAAGCCATCCGTCGCGCCGGCTCGATCCTGAAGGACCAGCTGTCGGTGTTCGTCGACCTGCAGGGCCAGGACGAAGAGAAGTCGCGCCCGGCTGACCATCACTTCGATCCGCTGCTGCTGCGCCCGGTCGACGAGCTCGAGCTCACGGTCCGCAGCGCCAACTGCCTCAAGGCCGAGAACATCCACTACATCGGCGACCTCGTGCAGAAGACCGAAGTCGAGCTGCTGCGCACCCCGAACCTGGGCAAGAAGTCGCTCACCGAGATCAAGGAAGTGCTGGAAAGCCACGGCCTGTCGCTCGGCATGCGCCTCGACAACTGGCCGCCCTCGGGCCTGAAGCGCGACGACGAGCGCGACGTCCTTTAAGAAGTGACTAGTGACTAGTGGCTAGTCAGAAAAGAGAACAGACATGAGACACGGACTGACCGGGCGGCAGCTGAGCCGCAATGCAACGCACCGCGCCGCGATGCTGCGCAACATGGCGGCCTCGCTGCTGCGACACGAGACCATCAAGACGACGGTCCCGAAGGCGAAGGAACTGCGCCGCTTCGTCGAGCCGCTGATCACGCTGGGCAAGCAGGACAGCGACGCGAACCGGCGTCTGGCGTTCTCGCGCCTGCGCGACGCCGAAGTGGTCACCAAGCTGTTCGCCGAACTGGGTCCGCGCTTCAAGGCGCGCCCGGGCGGATACACGCGCATCCTGCACATGGCCACCCGCGCCGGCGACAACGCCGACATGGCGCTGATGGCGCTGGTCGATCGCGCCGCTGCCCCGGCCGCGGAACCCCCGGCGGCTGATGACGGCAAGGCGAAGAAGTCGCGCGCGAAGAAGAAGGCCGCTGCCGAAGGCGCGGCGGAAGCCGCTGCGGGCGGCGAGGAGCCAGCCAAGAAGCCGCGCGCGCGCAAGAAGAAGACCGCTGCCGAGGAGTGATCCTCGGCGCTGCCGCGGCCTGCGTTCGACATGAGCGCAGTCGCGGGCAGGAACGCAGAAGCCGGACCCCGCGTCCGGCTTCTTTTTTTTCGTGCATTGAAATAACGTGCCTGCTATCAGCCACGACCAGCACAGGAGCCGTCACGCCATGAGCATCTTCACCGAGTTCAAGGAATTCGCCATGAAGGGCAACGTCGTCGACATGGCCGTCGGCGTCGTGATCGGCGCGGCTTTCGGCAAGATCGTGTCGTCGCTGGTCGGCGACGTCATCACGCCGATGATCGGCAAGGCCGTGGGCGGAGTGAACTTCAAGGACCTGGCCTACAGCCTCGGGACGGACCCCGCCGGCGAGCCGATCCTGGTGAAATATGGCGCGTTCCTGCAGAACATCTTCGACTTCCTTGTCATCGCCGCAGCGATCTTCATGGCGCTGAAGGCCATCAACAGGCTGAAGACGCCACCGCCCCCTGCAGCCGACCCGGCACCGGCTGCCGACGTCGTGCTGCTGACCGAGATCCGCGACCTGCTGAAGAAGCAGTAAGCGCGTCTTCACCTATCCCGCTTCAGCGGGAGCGGTCGCCGCGGGACGAGATGCGCGACGGCAGCGGTGCGATCACGCCACCTGCTTGAAGGCATCCCGCGTCAGGTTCTCCGGCGTCGCCGTCGTCGTGCACGCGACGTCGTCCTCGATGCGGATTCCGCCATACGGCTTCAACCGCTGCACGAGTTCGCCATTGATGAACCTGCCCAGGCCCTTCGCATGCGCTTCCGCGAGCAGCAGGTCGATGAAGTACAGACCCGGCTCGATCGTGACGACGAAGCCCGGCTCGAGCTTGCGCGTCAGGCGCAGGTAACGATGACCCGCGGGTCGCGGGATTTCGGCGCGGCCCGTGTCGTCGGCCGCGAGGCCCGCGACGTCGTGCACCTGCAGGCCGAGCAGGTGGCCGATGCCGTGCGGGAAGAAAACGTGCGAAACGCCATTGGTCGCTGCCTCTTCCGCGCTGCAACCCTGGATCACGCCCGCATCGGCCAGCGCGCCGGCGATGAGGCGATGCGCGAGCAGGTGGATGTCGCGGTAATCGACGCCCGGCTTCACGGCGGCGCACAGCTCGAGCTGCAGCTCTTCCATCGCCGCCATCAGCTGCAGATACGTCGCGTCGGTCCTCCCGTCCCTGGCGACGTGCGTGCGCGTGATGTCACTCGCGTAACCGCGGAACTGGCCGCCGGCATCGATCAGCAAGGTTGGGCGCGGCACGTCGCGCGAACGACCGAGAGTCGTGTAGTGCAGGATCGCCGCGCCTTCGCCGAAGGCGATGATGTTGCCATACGGCAGTTCCTGCTCGCGCAGGCCGATGGCAGAGCAGTAGGCCTGGTGCACTTCGTACTCCGAGGCGCCTGCGTGATAGGCCGCGGCTGCCGCCAGGTGGCCGATCGCGCCCAGTCGCGACGCCTCGCGCAGGCAGGCCAACTCGTACGGCGTCTTGGCCGCGCGGTGGTAGTGCAGGCAGGCGAGGAGGGGCTCGGTGTTGATCGCCGCGAAACCCCACCCGGCGATCTCGGCGGGGGCTTCGCCGACGAACACAAGGCGCTGCCGGTCGCCCCCGAGCAGAGCCTTGGCTTCCCCCGGTTCCCGGATGACCTTCAGGTCGAATTCCCGGGTCCAGGGACCGGTCGGCACCGCCGGCGGCTTGTGCCAGTAGTCGGCCGGCTGGTGGAACAGGAGTAGCGGCCTCTGGCCGGGCACGTAACGGACGAAGCAGTCCGGGGCCTCCTGCAGCGGAGCCCAATACAGAAAGTGCGGATTCGCCTTGAAGGGCGGGCCATGGTCGTCCAGGAAATGCAGTCCCGGCCGGCCCGAGTACACGACCAGGCCGTCGTAGCCGGCGCGCTCGAGCGCCCGGTCAGCCTGGCCCTGCACGTGCTGCAGGTGGGCGGGAAACAGGGAATCGACGGCATCGGTCATGGCATCAACCCGGGAACCAAGATCCGGGGATGATAGGAGAACTGGGGCCGGGCGACAGGCCCGTCGCAGGCACCGGCCTCGAACGCTGTCGCCAGATAGAGACAGTTTGGCCAGTGCCCTTCTCGGGGCGGGGTCCTAGAATGCCTTCCCGCGCATCAGGCCGATCCCGCTCGCAAGAGAGGAGCCCGGCTCAAGGTGCACAAGAGTTCGAAATCATCCGACTGTCATTTTTGGGGTAACTATCAAATGAACGCGAAGATCGCCCTCGCCGCCGCCCTTGCCGCCCTGGCCCTCGCCGGCTGCGCCAAGAAGGAAGAAGCCGCCGTTGAAGCCACGCAGGAAGCCGCTGCTGACGCCGCCGCCGCTGCTGGCGAAGCTGCTGACGCCGCCACCGACGCCGCCGCTGCCGCGACGGACGCTGCTGCCGCCGCTGGCGAAGCCGCCGTTGACGCCGCTGGCGCTGCCGCGGCCGACGCCGCCGCTGCCGCTGGCGATGCCGCTGCGGGCGCCGTGCAGGCGACCGGCGAAGCCGTCGAGAACGCCGGTGAGGCCATGCAGGAAGCCGCCAAGTAATTACTTGACGCTGACTGTCCGGCAGCCCTGCATGGGCTGACAACGAAAAAGGATGGAGCGGATCCCGGCTGGGGTCCGCTCCATTCTCGCCTCAAGACCGCACCAGCCCCGGCCCGCATCGGCCCGGTGATCCGTTGCCCGCTGGAGGCGGGTCGAGCAGTGCCAGTAACGGTACGTGACGCTCGCAGTTCCGCTCTCGACCGTGAATGGATCCGCACGGTCTACCGCGATTATCTGTCCGAACTTTCTGTCTCGAAAACCGGCCTGTTCCCCGCACTGGGCGAGTGGGATGCCCGCGAAGGCGAGTTCCTTGCCGGCTGGTTCGCCGACTCGAGCGCCCATCCCTTCGTCATCCTGAGCGACGGCCACCAGGCTGGCTTCGCGCTGGTCTCCCGTCCGCCGCCGCTTCCGCGCACTTCGGTTGAATATCGCATGGCGGAGTTTTTCGTCGTGTCGGCGGCACGACATCGTGGTGTGGGCGCGGCGGCAGCCACGCTGCTGTTCCAGCGGTACGCCGGCGACTGGGAGGTGGTCGAGGACGAACACAACCGTCCTGCACTGAATTTCTGGCGGCGCGTCATCGGCGCCCAGACGGCCGGTAAGTTCAGCGAATCTCGCAGTGGGGGCGAAGTGAGGCACAGGTTCCGCACGCGCACTGCCGGTGCCTGAACGGGACTGCCCGCCCGTGCGACGGCACAGCGCCGCATCGCGGCAAAGCGTATTTCGGATAGCCCTGTTCCGCCGCTTCCCGCTAGCCTGCCTCGAATCCAAGCCGTGCGCGCTGCTGTCGCCGAGGGCTCAATGAATGGAAGGATGAAGACGCGCCTTCGACACCTGATCTGCCTGGCCGCCGCATCTCTAATGGGTTGCGGCGGCGATCCACCACAGAGTGCCGCGCCGTCATCGGTGGCCGTCGAAGCGCAGGCAACCCCTGCAGGCATCCACGGCGATCCCGCGGTTGCCATTGCAGGCCGCGTCCTCGGTACAGTGGTCCATACGCAGGATGCGGAGGAGCTCCGCTATGTCGTGCTCAAGGAATTGACGGACCGCTACGCTGCGGCGCAGGGCATTACGGTGACGCAGGCCGAGAAGGAGCGCTATGCGGCTCTCGTGCGCGAAGCGCTGAGTAAGGACCCGGCGGTCGCGGCGGAACTCGGCGAAGAGACGGCGGAGGATCGCGCCGCGCGGCTCGAGATCGCCGCTGCATTCATCAAGCAGTGGAAGATCAACCGGGCGCTGTACCAGCAGTACGGCGGTCGGATCGGGTTCCAGCAGGGTGGCCCTGAACCGCTCGACGCCTATCGGGCTTTCCTGGAGGAACGTCAGGCGGCCGGCGACTTCAGCATCGAAGACACGGCGCTGGCGGCACAGTTCTGGCGTTACTACGAGGACGACTCGATTCATTCATTTGTCGAGCCCGGCAGCGCTGACGAAGCCAAGGCATTCGGCATACAACCTTGGATGAGCGGCCCATAGTCGCGCTGCAACCTGCCTTAGCATCACTGCAGCCGCCATCCAATCGCGATCTGCCGGCGCGCATTTTCATCCGCCAATGATGACCGCGTCGGCGATCTCGTAACGCTCGTCGCCGACGCGAATCAGGGTGAGGTCGCCGCGCCGCGCTGCCTCGAATGGCTTAAAGCCATCCGCCTCGCTCGTGTCGGCGCCGATTGCACAGCCCATGCGGAAGTAGATTGCGCGCGTGCCGCCGTCGGGCTTTTTGATCACGACTGTGGCGTAGCCGCCGCCTGCGCGGGCGACGCCGAACTCGCACTGGCCCATCGGCTGGCCGGCAGCCATCGCGCACGGCAGTGGGCCGGTTGCATCGAACTGACCCCGCCCCGCACGCAGCGCGGAGTCGTCCGGACCCATCGCGGCGCTGCCGTCCGGCGAGATGGCGGGGCGGATGTAATCCGCGGCCACGTAGCCGCGCGGGCCTCCGCGGAGTCGCTGCACGTCGCACCAGGTCCGGCCCTCGGCACGCTGGCAGCCGAGGTTATCGAGGGTCGTGCCCGGGCGGAACGTGGCGAGAATCCGCGCGGACGTGCTTGGCTGCTCGCGCAGGTTCAGCTCGCGGACAACCTCCCAGTTACGTGGCCCGCCGTTCTCCGGCGCCGCGGCGACGTCGGCCGCAGAAGGGGCACCTGTCTCGCGCGCCCACACGTAGATGCCACCGTCCGCCATCAAGCTCAGATACAACTTGTCGTCCTTGAGCAGGTAGGAGCGCACGTAGCTGGACTGGGCGACGATGCTCTCGTCCATGCTCGGCGGCGGGCACAGCGCGCGCGTCGCTGCGAGCGGTCCGAACTCGAAGCGGCCACTTGCCGCGTCGCTGTCGGAGGCGGCGGACCAATTGCCAGTGGCGCGGTTGCAGTTGAGCTGCATGGTGACGCTGCCGTCACCATGCAGCCACATCGTGTACACCGTTCCTTCGCCCGGACGCGTGGTTCCCTGCGCGTCGTCCATCGACTGGAATTCGACGAGCCGCCAATGCGTGCCGGCCAGCGCGGGGGGCGGCACATCGTCTCCAGCGGCGAGAGCCTGGCACGCCCACAACGAGAGCAGGGCACTCAGGAAATTGCGCGTGCAGCGACGCATATCGGTCGCCCGGTCAGCCGCCGAAGACGAAGGATTCAACAATCTCATACCGTTCGTCGCCCGCTTCGATGAAATAGACGCCACCCCGGTTCGATCCGCGGAAAGTCATGTTGCCGTCGGCCTGGCTCAGGTCGGCGCTCACAGGATTGCCCTTCTCGAAATGGATGGCACGCGTGCGACCGTCAGGGCGCGTCACCACGATCGTCGCGGTGCCGCCCGGATCGCGGGCCACCGCGGCCCGGCACTGCCGCATGGGTTGCCCCGGTCGCTCCGCGCAGTCCACCGGGCCTCGCGCGTCAAATCGACCCAGGCCGGCGCGTTCAGAGGTCGATGGCCGCTGGCCGCTGCCCGCAGCGGCAGAGTGTCCTGCGGGGGGTGCGAACGAAAGGATCTCGCACCCGCCGAAGGACTTGTCCTTGGCCGTGTAAGTGACTCGCGGCGGCTGGTTGCCCTGGGGAGTGATGTCGACGTAAACGCCACCCGACTGGGCCGTGATCTGGCCGTCCGGTCGATTGATGAGCTTGGCCACCTTGCCGTTGACGTAGACCTGGCCTTTCTCATTGGAGTCGGCGGTGATGCCTTGGCCGCACTTGGCGGCGAACAGCGGTACGGCGGCGCTGGCCGTGCCGGCCATCAGTGTCGCAGCGATGGCAATGACGAATCTATTCACGGTCGTCTCCCGGTCAGATGCTAGTGGGACGCTGGTCAGGCGCATGTCAACCTCCTGCACTTTCGCGAATCTGACGGCGGACGTGCTATCCGGAAAGCGCGAAGGATGCGAATGGCCGGCGCATTCACGGCGGATTTCGATGTCGAGGCCCCGCCATCGATCCCAAGGCTGGCTACTTGAGCCAGCCCAGGACATCCCGCGCGATCGACCAGCGCGGCGCATGTTGCTCCGTCCCCTTGCCGAGCACCCAGTAGTCGTAGGCGCGCGACGTGTTGCCGCGCGCCTGCTGCAGGCGGACCCACTCGTCCACGAATTCGCCCAGGTGATCCGATTCCCGCGCCAGGCCGAAGGCCAGCGGGCGGCGGATCAGCGCGGGCCGTGGAATCACGACGCTGAACTCCGGATGGAGGAGCGACCACGCCATGCCGCTCTCGGCAATCACGACCGTCGCATCGACGCGGCCAGGGTCGGGACCATCGATGAGTTGCCCGATCGAGTCGAACACAAGGACTTCGTAAGGCACGCCGCCCAGGAACGCACGGATGTAGTCGTCGGCGAGATCGCGTTCGCCGAGCACTCCGATTACGAGCCGGTCGTGCGAGCGGATCTGGTCGAGTGTGTTGAACTCGTCCCGCCGCGAGTCCCGCACCAGCAGACCGACGGTCACGTCGGAGTAGGGGATCGACATCCGCAGGCGCGGCAGCCAGTGGTGCGTGTATCGCAGGCTGGCCACCACGTCGACCTCCCTGGCATCGAGTCGCTTCTCGAGGTTGTCCAGCGTCACGGCCACCAGTTCGAGCCCGACACCGAGGTCCTGGGCCATCTGGGCAGCCATCTCAATGTCGTAGCCCACGAGATCGCCGCGCGCATTGCGGAACGAGAACGGCACGCGATCCTCAAAGTAGCCGACGCGCAGCACGCGGCTCTCGAGCACACGCCGCATCGAGTCGAGGCCCATGTCCGACGCCGGCACAGGGGGCGGCTGGTCGCGATAGATCGCCATCGGTGGCGGCGAACGGCTCAGTTGCAGGTTGCGGAGCGCGTTTGCCCGCGTGTCGCTGGTGTCGACCACCGTCGCCAGCACGAGCCGCACGGCGACGACCGTGACTGCCAGGCTGACGGCGGAGATGGCCCCGAAGCGCAACAACCGACGCGGATTGAGCCGTAGTCGGCCGGCCATCGCCGTCGCGATGACGAGCGTGAAGCCGAACAGGCTCATCGCGCCGACCATGGAATCGAACTTGCCATTGATCAGCGTGGTCGGGATGTACAGCTGGAAAAGGTCATGCGGCACCTCGACGAGGTCGAGGAGAAAGGGCAGGGCCACCTGTGCCTTGGCGAAATAACTGAGCACTCCCGCCGCCATCAGGCCAGGGTACCGGGCTGCCTCGAGCGAATTGCCCGCCAGCCATGCTGCGAACGGCACGAACAGCAGCGTCAGCAGCTTGCCGGCGGTCGGAAAGTTGAAGGCGATCGGGACGACAACCTCGCCGATCGACCCGTCGCCCCGGTCTGTGAGACCGTGGCGCCGTGCCAGTTCCTCCGCTCGCTCTGCGATCATCGGCAACACGATGAACACGTTGTTGGTGACGAAGGCCGTCAGCAATGCATCGCGGCAGGTGCCGACGACCTCCCGGTAGCTGAACGGCGTCAGCGCAGTCACCAGCAACGGCAGCATGACCAGCCCGAGCACCAGGGCGCCGGCGACGAACGTGATGAGATAGGCCTCGAGGCGCGACAGTTCTTCCGGCGACAGCGTGCCGGCGGCCACGGCTGCGATCGGCACGACACCGAGCGGCGTCAGCCGCACGATGAAGTGAGTGACGCGCGCGATCGCCTGCATGAAGGCGTCGAAAGGCTCGAGGAATCGCTCCTTGCCGGGTACTCCGATCAGCGCGATGCCCAGCGCGGCACTGAACAGCGTCACGGCCGGCACGATGCTGTTGGCCAGCGAGTGGAACGGATTCGCGGGAATGTACAGGTCCACGAACGACAGCGGCTCGGGCTGCTCGAGCAGCGTCGTGCTGAAGAAGAACGCAGCCTTGTACTGCGGGAAGGCGAACGGCATCGCGCCGACGACGGCGAGCGCCATCAGCCAGAACGCCAGCAACGTGAGCAGGCCGTATTTCGCCAGCTGCACGGCCTGGGTGCGGTCGAGCCGGCCGAGCCCGAGCACCAGGCCGACCGACAGATACGGCAGCACCGTCATCTGCATGAGCCGGATGTAGGCGTCGGCAAGTGGCTTCAGCAGGCGCATGTGCTCGCCGAAGAACAGGCCGAGCGCGATGCCGAAGACGAGGCCGATGACGATCTGCGTGGTCAGCGACAAGCGCGGGCGCCGTCCTCCGTTCCCGGGCGCCTGCGCCGAGTCCGCGTTCAACGCGCAGACTCCCCGTTTTCGGGCACCAGATCCTTGAAGCGACGGCCGAGCAGCGCCGACACCGCCAGCCAGGCCACGCAGAGCACGATCGTTACGATGGCGAAGCCACGCACGCCGAGCGTGAACAGGTGCGTACCCGCCAGAACGAGTCCGGCGGAGCACAGGTCGCCGGCGCGTACGAAGAAGGTATCGATGGCCTGCTTGGCCTTGTACTTCTCGGCGCGGGTCGTGGGTAGGTAGAGCACCTGCTTGAGCGTGCTCTGCAGTGAGTAGTCAGTGGAGTTCTCCGCGGTCTTCACCCACCGTACGACGCCGAGGATCGGCAGGGCGATGATCGTCATGTAGCTGCCGAGGGTGATCGCAGGCAGCAGACAGATCGCAAGCGGCACGCCGACGTACTTGATGACGCGGGACACCACGAACAACTGCAGGAGCATGCCGGCCAGGTTCACCACCCCGAAGTACCCGGCGTAGAACGATGCGATGTACTCTTCCTCGAACAGCTCGCCACGGCCCGCCGCAAACTCGTCGGCAGCCTCCTTGACTATATGCCCGAGCAGGTATTCGCCGTTGGAGTTGACCCAGTTGTTGAGCAGCAGCATGACCGCCATCAGCAGCAGGTAGCGGTTGCGGAACACCATGGCGAAAGCGTTGCCGCCCTCGATGGGTTCGTCCTCTGCGGCTGCAACTGCGGTGCCTGTCGCGGCGCTGCGCTCGCGCGTACTGACCCAATGCGTGACCAGCAGCGTGGAGGCCAGCACTGCTGCGGCGACGAGCAGCATAGCGTGCACGCCGATCACGGGAATGAGCCGGTTGGCCATGAAGCTGCCAAACACCGCGCCGCAGGATGCGCCGAATGCGACCAGGACGAACAATCGCTTGCCCTGGTCGGGCGTGTACAGGTCGTTGGCAAAGGCCCAGAACTGGGCCGGGATCATCAGGTTGAAGATCCCGACCCACAGGAAGAACGCGACTCCGACGTGTGTCCCCGACTCCACGACGAGGTAGAAGCCCACCAGGCAGGCCGCGAAGACGAACGTCACGGAGTCGATGAGGCGCATCCGCGAGATGCGACTGGCGAGCCACCCGTAGGCGGGCACGGCGAGCAGCAGCAGCAAGGCCTGGCCGGCTGCGGAGTAGCTCTTGAGTTCCGGTCCGCCCGGGACCGACAGAATGAGTGCTTCACGGACGGGCTTGATCAGGTAGTACGTGCTCAGGATCAGGAACACGTTGAAGGCGAGTGCAAGGAGAGTGACGCCTTCGCCGCCGCGCACTTCAGTGAACAGGCTGAGCATGCGCTCGAGCGGTGAGCGGTGCGCAGCGATCGTCGCGGGCTGGCTATTCGACACGATCGGCTCCTTCGGCCCCGGCCCCGGCCCCGGCCCCGGCCCCGGCCGCGGTCGTCAGGTCGTCGCGGATCAT
>Ga0114939_10002559_pt1 | contig 13380 bp, 11 predicted proteins | sample AshMeaCrysSpring_FD_87196 | JGI IMG/M metagenome (GOLD analysis project Ga0114939, IMG submission 87196) | Groundwater microbial communities from Big Spring, Nevada to study Microbial Dark Matter (Phase II) - Ash Meadows Crystal Spring | ecosystem: Environmental > Aquatic > Deep subsurface >... | reverse complement strand
TTCCAGGCCGGGGAGCCGGTCGCGGTGGCCACGGTCGTGCGGGGCCCTGCGCACGTCGGGCGGCGCCTGGTCGTGCGCGGCGGCGCGGTCGAGGGGTCGATGGGTGACCCCCGCCTCGATTCGTCCGTGGTCGCCGAGGTGCTCGGACTGCCCGTCACCGTGGAGACGCGCTGGCTCTCCTGCCGTCCCGAGGGCGAGCGAGCCGGAGCCTCCTTCGAGGTCTTCGTCGCGTCTTACGCGCCGCCGCGGAGCCTCGTCGTCTTCGGCGCGACCGACGTGGCCGGCGCGCTGTGCCGCGCGGCGCGGCCGCTCGGCTACCGCACCACGGTGGTGGACGCGCGACCCGTGTTCGCCACCCCTGAGCGACTCCCCGACGCCGACGAGGTTGTCGTCGACTGGCCGGACCGGTGGCTGGGGGCCCATCCGGTCGACGAGCGCACGGCGATCTGCGTCCTCACCCACGACCCCAAGTTCGACCTCCCGGCGTTCGCCGCGGCGGTCCGGACCCCGGCGGCGTTCATCGGGGCGATGGGCTCGCGGCGCACCCACGCCGACCGCGTCGCTCGGCTGGTCGAGGCCGGCGTCAGCGACGACGAGATCGCCCGCATCCACTCACCGATCGGGCTGGACCTCGGGGCCCGGACGCCGGACGAGATCGCCCTGTCGATCGCGGCGCAGCTCGTGCAGGTGCGCCGAGGCGGCTCCGGCGCTCCGCTGTCCGGAGGCGCAGGTCGGCTGCACGCCGGAGACGGCCCGTGACCGCCCCCCTCGGGCTGGTGCTCGCGGCTGGGTCGGGCCAACGCCTGGGCGGCCCCAAGGCGCCGGTTGCCGTGGCCGGCGAGCGCCTCGTCGACCGGGCGGTCCGGGTCCTGCGCGAGGGCGGATGCAATCCGGTGCTCGTGGTCCTCGGCGCCTGGGTGGGCGACGTCCCCGGGGCCGAGGTGGTCGTCAACGCCGAGTGGGCCTCGGGGTTGGGGTCATCGCTGCGCTCCGGGCTGCGGGCCGCAGAGGCGTACCCCGCCTGCGATCGGGCCCTCGTGACACTCGTCGACCTGCCGGGGCTGACCGGCGCCGCCGTCGCCCGCGTCGCCGCGTGCCCGGGTGACCTGGCCGCCGCTGCGTACGGAGGTAGGCGCGGCCATCCGGTGGCCTTGGGGCGCAAGCACTGGGCCGCCGTCATGCGCGAGGCGTCCGGAGACCGGGGCGCCCGGGACTACCTGGCCGCCCACGCGGTGGCCTTGGTCGAGGTGGGAGATGTGGCGTCTGACGGCGACCTCGACGCATGGCTCGACGCATGGTGACGAGCCGCGGGGACCTTCGGCACTAGGCGGGGGCGGCCGTCCCCGCGAATGTCGGTGGCAGGCCGCAATTCTCGTCGCGCCGCTGGCGCCGACCGATTGGGGGCGCCGTGGAATTCGTGCTGAACGGCAAGCCGATGACCGTCCCAGTGGCCGAAGGCGCGACCCTGCTCACGCTGCTCCGCGAGGGCTGCGGTGTGACCTCAGCCAAGGACGGCTGCGCCCCGGAAGGCTCGTGCGGCGCCTGCACGGTGCTGGTGGACGGCAAGGCCGTCGTCTCCTGCGCGCAGCCGGCCGCCCGCTTCGAGGGCCGCGAGGTCATCACCCAGGAAGGCCTCGACGCGCAGCAGCGCGAGGTGTGGGCCGAGTGCTTCGTGGCGGCGGGCGCGTCGCAGTGCGGCTACTGCTCCCCCGGGATCCTGATGAAGGCGGAGTCCCTGCTGCGCAAGAACCCCGCGCCGACGCGCCAGCAGGTCACCGCGGCGCTCGCCGGCAACCTCTGCCGGTGCACCGGCTACGTCAAGGTCGTCGATGCGGTGCTGTTAGCGGCCGGCGTGCGGGCCGGCGGGCCGCTCCCGGCCGTGGATCGCAGCGGACGCGTCGGCAGCCGCACGGCGCGCTACCAGGGCCGCGAGCTCGCGCTCGGCGACAAGCCGTACGTCAACGACCTGTCGATGCCTGGGATGCTGCACGGCGCGGTGCGGTTCTCCGACCACCCGCGCGCACGGGTCCTGCGGATCGACGCCTCCAGGGCGTTGGCGCACCCGGGGGTCGTGGCGGTGCTGACCGCCGATGACGTCCCTGGGGAGCGCAACCAGGGCGAGATCATCCCCGACTGGACCCAGCTGGTCGCGGTGGGCGAGACCACCCGGTACGTCGGTGATGTGCTGGCGCTGGTCGCCGCGGATGACCGCGCCGCGGCCCGCGACGCCGCGGCCCTCGTCGAGATCGAGTACGAGGTCCTGGCGCCGCTCACCGACCCGGTGGCCGCGCTCGCGCCCGGCGCGCCCCAGCTGCACGCGCACGCCCCGGGCAACGTGCTGTCGGTGTCCACAGTCAAGCGCGGGGACGTGGACGCCGCGCTGGCCGGCGCCGCGCACGTCATCACCGACACGTACACCACCCAGCGCATCGAGCACGCGTTCCTCGAGCCGGAGTCGTCGCTGGCCTACCCGACGGACGAGGGTGGCGTGCACTTCTTCAGCCAGGGCCAGGGGATCTGGAGCGACCGCCGGCAGGTGGCCGGGCTGCTCGGCCTCCCGGTCGGCAAGGTGCGGGCGACCCTGGTGTCCAATGGCGGCGCGTTCGGCGCGAAGGAGGACCTGAACGTCCAGGGCCACGCCGCGCTCCTCGCCCTGCGCACCGGGCGGCCGGTGCGCCTCACGCTGAGCCGCGAGGAGAGCCTGCGCTTCCACGTGAAGCGGCACCCGCTCACGATGACGTACACCGTGGGTTGCGACGCCGAGGGGCGGCTGTTGGCCCTGCGGGCGCGGATCACCGGCGACACCGGGGCGTACGCGAGCGTTGGCGCGGCCGTCCTGGATCGCGCCTCAGGCCACGCGACAGGGGTCTACAAGTTCGACGCGGTGGATGTCGAGGGCCGGGCGGTCTACACGAACAACGTGCCCTGCGGGGCCATGCGCGGCTTCGGGGTCAACCAGGTGATGTTCGCCCTTGAGGGCATCGTCGACCGGCTCGCCGAGCAGGTCGGCCTGGACCGCTGGCAGATCCGGTGGCTGAATGCGCTCGACGTCGGGGACGCGTTCGGGACGGGGCAGGTGCTCGGCCCGGGCGTGGGCATCAAGAAGACGCTGCTCGCGGTGAAGCCGGCCTTTGACGCGGCGCGCTTCGCCGGCATCGGGTGCGCGGTGAAGAACACCGGGATCGGCAACGGCCTCGTCGACGCCGCGCGGGTCGTTCTGCGCCCCGAGGCCGACGGCTCGGTGACCCTCTTCCACTGCTGGACGGAGATGGGCCAGGGGGTGCACACCGTGCTGTCGCAGATGGTGTGCGAGGAGCTCGGTCTGACCCCGGACCTCGTCCACGTCGTGGTCGACACCGAGCACGAGCTCGGCACCGGGCAGACCACCGCCTCGCGGGGCACCACGCTCGGGGGCCGGGCGGTCCTCGACGCCGCGGCCAAGGTCAAGGAGGCGCTCGGCAACGGCAACCTGGCCGACCTCGCCGGCAGCGAGTTCCCGGGCGAGATGGTCGTCGACTGGACGACCCCCAACAGCCGGCCCCCGCGGGAGCGCGTCACGCACTTCGCGTACGGCTGGGCCACGCAGGTCGTGGTGCTCGACGACGAGGGGCGCATCGACAAGGTCATCGCCGCCCACGACGTCGGCCGGGTCATCAACCCGTTGCTGCTTGAAGGGCAGATCGAGGGCGCGGTGCACATGGGCCTCGGCCAGGCCCTCTCGGAGGAGTACATCGTCGCGGACGGCGTGCCGGTGACGACCACGCTGAAGTCGCTCAACCTCATCCCGCCGGCCGGCATGCCGCCGGTGGAGTGCCTCTTCGTGGAGGAGCACCAGCCGGAGGGCCCGTACGGCGCCAAGGGGGTCGGCGAGATCGGGCTGGTGCCCACCGCCGCCGCCGTCGCCAACGCGCTGCACGCCTACGACGGGCGGTGGCGCACCGCGCTGCCAATGAAGGACTCGCCGGCCGCCCGGGCGGCCGTGCCGAGGCTGGCGCACATCCGATGAGCGGATCTGACCAGGAAAGGGGTGGGTGGGCATGGCCGTGACCAGTGAGGGGCGCGTGGCGCTCTACCTCCAAGACAAGCATCCGCTGCGCGACGGGATGCACTATGCCCAGTACGCCGAGGAGCGCGGGTTCGAGGCGGTCTGGCAGGCCGAGAGCCGCCTCGTCCGCGAGGCGACGGTCCCGATGGCCGCGTTCGCCGCGGTGACCTCGCGGATCAAGGTGGCCTCCGGGGTCATCCCGATCTGGACCCGCAACGTCGGCCTGCTCGCCGCCACCTTCTCGACGCTCGACGAGCTCGCGCCGGGGCGGGTCATGCTCGGGCTCGGCGCCTGGTGGGAGCCGCTGGCCACCAAGGTGGGCGTCGACCGACGCCGCCCGCTGCTGGCCATGCGGGAGACCGTCGAGGCCACCCGGCGGCTGCTGGCCATGGAACGGGTGACCTTCCACGGAGAGTTCGTGCACCTCGATGACGTCGAGATCGACATCGTCCACGGCGACCGGTCCCCCAAGCACGTGCCGATCTACGTCGGCGCCACCGGCATGCAGATGATGGAGGTCGCCGGCGAGATCGGCGACGGGGTCGTCCTCAACTACATGGTCGGCCCGGCGTACAACAAGCAGGCCCTGGCTGCGCTGGCGACCGGAGCCGCCCGAGCGGGCCGGACCATCGACGACATCGACCGCCCGCAGCTCGTCGTGTGCTCGATGGACCGCGACCGCGCGCTGGCCCTCGACCGCAGCCGAGAGCTGCTCACGCAGTATCTCGGCCAGCAGCCGCACATCATGAAGGCGAGCGGCGTCGACCCGGCGCTGATCGAGGAGATCGGCAAGCAGCTGACCTGGCCGGCCTCCCCCGAGGAGATCAAGAAGGCCATGCGGCTCGTGCCGGACGAGGCCGTGCAGCAGATCTCGGCCTCGGGCACCCCGGATGAGTGCCTGGAGAAGGTCGCCGAGTACGTCGCCAACGGCGCGACCTGCCCGATCCTCTATCCGCTGGGCGACGACGTGGAGCTCATGATCGACACCTTTGCTGTGCGCTGACCCCTGTTCGGTCTCAGCCCTCGTGCAGCCAGGGAGTGAAGCAGACGCCGATGAGCACGCCGTCGGCCGACTGAAGCCGGGCGACGACCTGCTCCCAGGGCTCGGTCCGGGCCGGGTGGAGCAAGGTGTACCCCAAATCGACCAGGCGCTGGGCCGCCGCGGTGACGTCGTCAACCTCGAACTCGATGCTGGCCTGCGGCGCCGGGTGGGTGTCCGGCCATCCCAGGGTGCCGAAGCACGCCTGCGCTGCCTCGGCGAGCGGCCAGACCCCGAAGTGCTTGGTGCCGGCCAGCGACTCGGAGAACAGGTACCCGCCCGCGGCCGCTCCTTTGGCGGCGTGCAACGGCAACCCGAGCGAGTCGACCAGCAGCCGCCGGTCGGCGGCCGGGTCAGAGGTCACGACCGACACGCTGGCGACGAACCGCACGTCAATCGGCGCCGCGACCGCCGCGGCGGCTTCGCCGGCCACGCGCCTCCGCTTGCGTGGGGCGAGGAAGGCGTTGGCAAGGTAGCCCGTGAGGGTGCCGAAGATCCCGACCCCCAAGATGATCACCAGCGAGCCGAGGACGCGTCCCTGGTTGGTGACCGGGTACTGATCGCCGTAGCCCACGGTCGAGATCGTCACGATCGTGTACCAGATCGCATCCGACGCCGAGCTGATGTTGGCGTCGGGGGCGGCGGACTCGATCTTGAGCATCCACAGGCTGCCGAACTCGAGCACGAGGAAGGCGAGGAGCACCAAGCCCAGCAGCGCGCTTCCGGCCCGCTCATCGAGCACGGCCCGCCGGATGTTGCGGACGCCGTACTCCTTGAGCAGCCGGTACACCCGGACTAGCCGGAAGGCTCGGAGGACCTTCAGCTGCATCAGCGGCAGGCTCGCCAACAGGTCGGCCCACCCGAACTGCCGGAAGAAGTACCGGGACCTCGACTCGGCGGTCCACAGGCGCAGGCAGAAGTCGAGGAACAGCACCCCGCTCAACATCGCGTTCATGAACTTCAGGACGTATTCGAGCGCCGGGTCCTGAACCAGGTAGATGAGCACCAGGTTGAGGATCGAAAGCACCGACAGGGCCGCGACGAAGATCTCGTAGCCGGGGTTCTTGAGCTCCTGGCGCTCATGGACATCGAGCGCGGCCTCGCCTGGGTTCAGCGTGTCGGCGCTCTGGGTGTCGGCGGTCATGGGGCTCCTCCTCGGATAGGCGCGGGAACCGTACCCATCCCGCGTCGAGAGATGGCGGGCGCCCGCACGGAGTGGCTGCCAGACTCCCACCACGGCGAGAGGGCGGGAGGCAGTCGATGCTGCAGGCGGCGGAGGTCGGCAACACCCTAAGCAAGGCGGAGTTCCGCGAGGTGGTGCCGCGACTGCGGCTCGACCTGGTCAACGCGCAGTACGACCTCAAGGGCGCGGACTTCCCCGTGGTCGTCATCATCGCCGGCGATGACCGGGTGGCGGCCAACGAGGTGGTCAACCGGCTGAACGAGTGGCTGGACACCCGGTTCATCCGCACCCATGTGATGGGCGGGCGCAGCGAGGCCGAGCTGGCCCGGCCGCAGTTCTGGCGGCTGTGGCAGTCGATCCCGCCGAAGGGCTCCATGGCCATCTGGGCCGGCGGGCTGCTGCGGCAGGTGGTCGCGCACCTGGCCGGCGAGGTCAGCGACCTCGACTTCGAGTCCTGGGCGTCCCACCTCGAGGGCCTGCAGGACGCACTCGTCGCGGACGGGGCGCTCGTCGTCAAGTTCTTCCTGCACACCCCGGAGAGCGAGCAGCGCGTTCGGTTGAAGCGCGCCCAGAAGGACCCCGCCCTCGGGTGGCGGGTCGACCAGCGGGACTGGGCGGCCCTGGACACCATGCCCGAAGCCCGCCCGGTCGTCGAGCGGCTGCTGCGCAGGCTGTCCGCGGCCGGCGCCCCCTGGACGGTGGTCGAGGCCACCGATGCCCGATACCGCGACGTCACCATCGCCCGAACCCTGCTCAGTGCGCTCACCGCGCGCCTTGCGCAGCAGCCCGCGGCGGGGGTCGCCCTGTCGCCGGAGCTCTTCGCCCCGGGGGCAGACCAGCTCACGGTGCTCTCCCACTGCGACCTGTCCGCCAGGTTGGAGAAGGCCGACTACCGCAAACGGCTCAACCGGCTGCAGGCCCGCCTGCACGCGCTCTCACTGGAGGCCCGGGAGCGCGGCATCTCCACCGTGCTGGCCTTCGAGGGCTGGGACGCCGCCGGCAAGGGCGGGGTCATCCGCCGGATCACCCAGTCGCTGGAGGCCGGCGACTACCGGGTGATCCCGACGGCCGCCCCCACCGAGGAGGAGCGCCGCTACCACTACCTGTGGAGGTTCTGGCGCGATCTGCCGCCGGCCGGCACCTTCGCGATCTTCGACCGCACCTGGTACGGCCGGGTGCTGGTCGAACGGATCGAGGGCTTCGCCTCGGACGCCGAGTGGCAGCGGGCCTATGACGAGATCAACGACTTCGAGGAGCAGCTGGCCGAGCGCGGCTACCTCGTCCAGAAGTTCTGGCTGCACATCTCACCCGACGAGCAGCTGGCGCGCTTCCAGGCGAGGGAGGACACGCCGTACAAGCAGCACAAGATCACCGAGGAGGACTACCGCAACCGCGAGCGGTGGTCGGAGTACGAGCAGGCCGTGGACCAGATGGTGCTGCGGACGTCGTCGGATGGCGCCCCGTGGTTCGTCATCGCCGCCAACGACAAGCTCAGCGCGCGCATCGAGGTGCTTGAGAAGGTCACCACGGGGCTCAAGCAGGCGCTCCGGAGGCTGTAGCCGACGGCGCGATCGGCTCCTGCGTAGGCTGTCGGGCCGTTGGCCCGTAGCGCGACCTGCTCACCGGGGGTTGGCTGGAGACGAGAGAGGTGGGTCCCATGCGGGTGGCTCACACCAAGGCTGCGGCCCTCATCGCCGGCGGCGTCCTCTTGCTGAGCGGCTGCGCGGCCCAAGGTTCCTCCGAGGCCGCACCCAGCGGGCGCGCCACCCCCTCGGCGCGGGCCGCCACGCCCACGCCTTCCGTGACGCCGACGCCTGTTGCCCCGACCTCGACGCCCACCCCCACCCCCACCGTCGTCGCTCCCCCGAGCGCCGCGCCCGCGTTGGTCCCGGGGCCGGCCCTCTGGAAGCCGGGTGACGTGGGACCCGACGTGCGCAAGCTGCAGGCGCGGCTCAAGCAGATCCGCTGGTACTCGGGCAACGTGACAGACAACTACGACGCCGCCACGGTGAAGGCGGTCAGCGGCTTCCAGCGCAAGCGCGGCTTCCCCGTGACCGGCGAGGTCGACGAGCGGACCTGGTCCCGCCTGCTCACGATGACCCGCGAGCCGACCAGCGACCAGCTCAACAACGTCGCCCCCTCACCGGTGGCGGCCGCCCCGGTGCAGCTGGACCCCCGCTGCCTGCAGGGCCGGGTGGTGTGCATCTCGAAGTCCGCGCGCCAGCTCAACTGGGTGGTTGACGGGCAGGTGCAGTCCACACTGGCCGTGCGCTTCGGGTCGCAGTTCACTCCCACGCGCAATGGGACGTTCAGCATCTACTGGAAGCACCGCGACCACGTCTCGAAGCTGTACGGCAGCAAGATGCCCTTCGCGATGTTCTTCAGCGGCGGCCAGGCGATCCACTACTCGTCGGATTTCGCGCGCCGCGGATACAGCGGCCGCTCGCACGGCTGCGTGAACACCCGCGACTACGCGGGCACCGAGGCCCTCTTCAACGCTGTCGTGGTCGGGGACACGGTCGTCGTCTACTAGCGCGAGCGGGGCGGGCTCATGCGCTCGCCTCTGACCCCTCGGCCGACGTGGCCGTCTGCCGCCGCCACAGCAGCAGGGTCCCGGCGCCGAGGATCAGAGGCCCGAGGAGGGTGAACGCCCGCCACACGATCAGCCCGGCGACGATCTCCGGCTCCCACTCGAGTCCGGCGATCTCAGTCCAGGTCGCCAGGAGCACCGCGTCCAGGACACCGAGGCCAACCAGGGGCATCAACGTGAGCGGGTAGGAGACCAAGAACGCCCCGACGATGTCGGGGGCCGTCAGGACCGTGGCGTCGACGCCGACAAAGCGCAGCGACAGCGTCAGCACGAGCGCATCGCACAGGACCATGCCCAGCAGTGCCGCCATGGACGGGAGCAGCCCCGTGCGCAGCGTCTCGGCCATCCGCCCGCGGAAGTCCACCGTGGCCATCTCCCAGACCTGGGGGTCCACGGTGGAACACACGCGCGCCACCACGCGGCCCGCAGTGCGACCAAGCCACGCCGCGAACGCGTCGCTGCGGATGATGAGCGCGAGGCTAACCAGGACCGCAACCGCGATCAGAGCCGAGGACATCGCCGCGAGCACCTGGCCTCGCTCGACGCCCTGGAAGGACAGCACAAGCAGCCCGACAGCCGGCGCCAGGAACCGCACGCTGTAGAAGGTCAGCATGTTCAGGGTGACCCCCGCCATGCCGTCCACGGGGTTGATTTGCCAGGACTTGAACATCGACACCCGGATGACCACGTCGGCGGGAGGCGGGGCCACGGTGCCCATCAGGTTGGCGGTGACGTCGTTCTGCATCGAGCGCTTGAGCCCCAACCCGGGCACGAACCGGGCCAACGGGACGGCGTTGAGCGTCTGCCGGGCGAGGAAGGCGACTGCCAGCACGACAAGCGCGGCCACGCTGAGCCGGCCGAGGGCGTCGCCGACCTGGGCCCAGTCGATGGCCCCGACGAGGCCGACGATGATCCAGGCGGCGGCGAACGACACCACGATCAAGACCAACGGGCGCACCCACGGACCCTAGACCCACCCCGCCTGGCGCATCACGGGGCCGGCGTGCTGTGCTGTCACCCAGAGCCACAGGAGGCCGCCTTGCGCCAGACCGAAGTGACCCTGCACGGCCACCGCGTGGCCTACCGCGAGGCGGGCGACCCCGCGCTGCCCGTTCTCCTGCTCATTCACGGGATCACCTCCAGCAGCTCAACCTGGGACCCGGTCATCCCTGCGCTGTCTGAGCACGCCCACGTGATCGCCCCCGACCTGCTCGGCCACGGTGACTCGGACAAGCCGCGGGCTGACTACTCCCTGGGCGGGTTTGCAAGCGGGCTGCGCGACCTGCTCGACCACCTCGGTCACGACCGGGCCACCGTGGTGGGCCATTCACTGGGCGGCGGGGTCGCCATGCAGTTCGCTTACCAGCACTACGAGCACTGCGAACGGCTGGTGCTGGTCTCAAGCGGCGGGCTGGGCCGTGAGGTGAGCCCGGCGCTGCGGGCGGCGACCCTCCCCGGAGCGGAGTTCGTGCTGCCCCTGATCGCCAACAACCACGTCCGCAACGCCGGTGTGGCTGCCGCCCGGTTGTTTGGGCGGATCCCCATTCGCCCGCGTCCCTCCGTGCAGGAGGTGGCGCGGGGGTACGCGTCGCTGTCCGAGAGCACGGCGCGCACCGCGTTCGTGCACACGCTGCGCAGCGTCGTGGAGCCCGGCGGCCAGCGGGTGAACGCCAGCGACCGGCTCTACTTGGCCGAAGGCCGGCCGACCCTCATCGTCTGGGGCGCGCTGGACACCGTGATCCCGGTGTCCCACGCGTACGACGCGCACGCGGTCATCCCCGGCAGCCGCCTCGAGGTGTTCGAGCAGTCACGGCACTTCCCGCACATGGACGAGCCCGCCCGCTTCGCCCGGGTGCTGCGCGATTTCCTGCACACGACCGAGACGGTGCCGATCGACCGCGCGCTGCTGCGTGACCGGATGGCCGCCCGCCACCGTGAGATGGTTGATGCCATGGAGCAGGCACTGCTGAAGGCCGAGCAGCAGGCTGAGGGGCAGAAGCGGGTCCAGGAGGCCTGATGGGTGGCGATGCTGCAGGCGACTCGATGCTCGTGCTGTACGGCGCGCAGTGGTGCCCCGACTGCCGGCGCAGCAAGGCCTTCCTCGCCGAGCAGCGGGTGCCGTTCCACTACGTCGACCTGGAGGCGCATCCAGAGGAGAACGCGTCGGTCGAGCGGTACAACGACGGCAAGCGGATCATCCCGACGATCGTCTTCCCCGACGGCAGCCACCTCGCCGAGCCGTCGAACGAGGCGCTGGCCGACAAGCTCGGCCTCAGCCGCGAGGCGGCCGCCTCCTCGTACGACCTGGTGATCGTCGGTGGCGGGCCGACCGGGCTCACCACCGCGATCTACGCCGCCCGCGAGAACCTCCACACCCTGGTCCTCGAGCGATCGGCTCTGGGTGGGCAGGCCGGGGTCACCGAGCGGCTGGACAACTACCCGGGCTTCCCCGAGGGGATCGGCGGCGCCGAGCTCGCCGACCGGTTCGCCCGGCAGGCCGCCCGGTACGGCGTGGAGCTGCTCCCCGCGGTCGACGTCACGGGACTCAGCGCAGATGGCGGCGCGGTGACGGTGCGCACCTCGACCGGGCAGGACCTGCAGGCGGGCGCCGTCCTGGTGGCGACCGGCTCCACGTACCGGCGCACAGGCGCCGAGGGAGAGGCCGACCTGATCGGCGCCGGCATCCACTTCTGCGCCACCTGCGACGGGCCGTTCTACCGCGACGCTGACGAGTTGGTGGTGATCGGTGGCGGCAACTCGGGCTTCGAGGAGGGGCTCTTCCTCACCCAGTTCGCCCGCCACGTCACCGTGGTCGAACGCGGGCCGCAGCCGAAGGCCTCCCGGCTGCTCCAGGACAAGGTGGCCGGGCATCCGAGGATGACCGTGCTCACCGAGACCGAGGTCAGCGCGTTCGTCGCCGATGATCGCGACAGACTCGCCTCGGTGGTGCTCACCGGGCCCAACGGGCTCGTCACCGAGCACCCGGTCGCCGCGGCCTTCGTCTTCGTCGGCCTTGACCCCAACACGGGTTGGCTGGACGGCCAGGTCGCCCTTGACGCCGCGGGCTTCGTCACCACCGACCGGATGATGCAGACCTCGCTGCCCGGCGTCTTCGCGGCCGGCGACGTGCGGTCGGGGTCGACCAAGCAGCTGGCCTCGGCGGTAGGCGAGGGCGCAGCCGTGGCGCTGCAGATCCGCCATCACCTCGACGCGAGGTCCGCCGGGAAGTAGCCCCGGCCGCGGCCGGTCGCTAGCGTGCGGCCATGCAGAGCAGCGCGGAGACCGTCGACGCGTATCTGGCCGAGCTGCCGCCCGACCGAGCGGACCTCGTCGCCGAGGTGCGCGCCCTTGTGCTGGGGGCCCTGCCCGAGGGGTACGAGGAGGGCATGGCCTACGGGATGATCACCTGGAGCGTGCCCCTGGCGGTCTACCCCGACACGTACAACAAGCAGCCCCTCGTCTATGCGGCCCTGGCCTCGCAGAAGAACTACGTGTCGCTGTACCTCATGTGCTCCTACATCGGAACGGGCATCGGCGAGGACGAGATCCGCGCACGCTGGGCCGGAGGCAAGCCGCTCAACATGGGCAAGTCCTGCGTGCGCTTCAAGGCACTGGGCGACCTCGACCTGCCCCTGCTGCGCGAGGTGATCGCCCAGCACAGCGTCGAGGACTTCGTCGAGATCGCCAGGGCGGCCCACCGACGCTAGCCGGCGGTCGCCCCTGGGCCGTTCGCTACCGTCCGGACATGGACCCCCTGGCCGCCCCGCACCCGGGCCGGCCCCAGCACGTGCGCTCCTTCCATCCCCGACGCAGCCGGATCACGGCGGCGTCCGCCGACGCGATCGAGCGGCTGTGGCCGGTGTGGGGCGTCGACCTGGACGGGACGCCGTACGACCTGGTGGCCGCCTTCCGCGGGCGGCCGGTGGTGCTGGAGATCGGCTCCGGGATGGGCGAGGCCGCCGCGCAGATGGCCGCGGCCCAGCCGGATATGGGGGTGCTCGCCGTCGATGTGCACACCCCTGGCCTCGGGGCCCTGCTGCGCGCCGTCGAGGAGGCGGGACTCGACAACGTGCGGGTGGGCCGCGGCGACGCCGTCGAGCTGCTGCGCGACATGCTGCAGCCGGCGTGCCTGGCGGGGGCGCGCGTCTTCTTCCCCGACCCCTGGCCCAAGGCCCGCCACCACAAGCGGCGGCTGATCCAGCCGGAGTTCGCCCTGCTGCTCGGCAGCCGGATCGCGCCGGGCGGCTTCGTGCACCTGGCAACCGACTGGGGGCCGTACGCCGATCAGATGCGAACGGTGCTCGACGCCTGCGAGCTGTTCGAGGCGGCCAAGCCCGTGGACGTGCCGCTGCTCGGCGTACGGCCGGAGACGCGTTTCGAGCGCGCCGGCCGGGCCAAGGGCCACCCGGTCACCGACTTGGTCTACCGCCGCCCCTGACCCCCCCGCCCTCCCCCTAGCCCCGCACCACCCTGTGTTGATCAAGCAACTTTGGTGATGACCATTTCTGCTTGATCAACAACCA
>Ga0114939_10002558_pt1 | contig 13381 bp, 6 predicted proteins | sample AshMeaCrysSpring_FD_87196 | JGI IMG/M metagenome (GOLD analysis project Ga0114939, IMG submission 87196) | Groundwater microbial communities from Big Spring, Nevada to study Microbial Dark Matter (Phase II) - Ash Meadows Crystal Spring | ecosystem: Environmental > Aquatic > Deep subsurface >... | reverse complement strand
GCCGCCGCGGGTTCGTTCGACACCGCCTTCTATGTCGCCCAGGCCGTCGAGCTCGCGGCCGGTGCCACCAATTTCGTGCTGATGGGTCTGAACGTGCGCGACGGCCTTCGCATGGCCGGCCGGTTGCGGCCGGCGCAGCCTGCGTCGGGCAAGGCCGTTTGACCGAAGCGCACATGAGCCGCGCCTTGCCCTCGGGCGGGACAAGTCGCATTCGTCCCGTTCCGAAACGGCTGCGTCGGCGCGCTAGAACGCGAACGTGACCTGGGCGGACAAGACGAAGACGTTGTTGTCGTAGCTGCCGGCCACCCGGCCGCTCGATGCGGCGCTGGGCGGCTGGCCGAAGTTGCTCGAGCCGATCTCGTCGATCGATCCGGACTTGACCCAGATGTAGGCTGCGCCGACATCGACCCACCACTTCGGATCGGGCGTGTAGCGCGCGCCGAGCGCGAGCCAGGTGCGGTTGGAGTCCGGCAGCCGCACGGTGCGCGAGCCGTCCTGCACCGGCGTCTGGTCGTAGGCCAGGCCACCGCGCAGCAGCCACTGCGCGTCGTGGCGGTAGTTCGCGCCGAGCGCGACGCGCCAGGCGTTGCGGAAGTCCTCGGTCGTGGTCTGCAGCGGGCTGCCGTTGCTGCGCGTGAAGGTCAGCGTCTGGATCGAGCTCCAGCCGGTGTACTGGACATCGGCCATCAGGTCCCAGCGCGCGTTCAGCCGGCCGAAGTACGAGATGTTGACGATTTCCGGCAGCTTGATGCTCGAGCGGATGTCGGAGTCGTATAGCAGCTGGGTGTTGACGGCCGCGGCCAGACCCTGCAGCGACGGGGGCAGGCCGGCCGGCAGGCCGGGGTTGTCGAAGTCGACCCGGCCGCCGACGTCGTACTTCAATGCCGAGCGGTACTGCGCGCCGATGCGGTGATCGGGCGTCAGCTCGACCAGCACGCCCAGGTTCCAGCCCCACGCCGCATCGCTGCCGGTGACCTCGACGTTGCTCTGCAACCCGGGGGTGGCCTGCGCGATGGCCGCGCAGGTCTGCGGGTCGGCATTGGGCCCGCTGCAGCCGGCCGCCGCGAGCAATGCGGCCGAGTAGTTGGCGTTGCTGGTGAAGGTGGCGTCGATGTGCTGGTAGTTCGCGCCGAGGCCGAACGACAGGCTGTCCATCGGCTTCCACGACACGGCGGGGTTGACGTTGATCGTCTTGATCTCGGACTTCAGGCCCTGGAAACGGCCGATCCAGCCGTCGTCGTATTCGGTCTTCAGGCCGAAGGGCGCGTTGACGCCGAGCCCGACCGACCACTGCCGGTCGATCGGCCAGCTCAGGTACAGGTTGGGCACGACGTTCAGCCCGCCGGCGTTGCCGCCGTCGCCGCCGAGCGGCTGCTGCAATGCCGCCACCGACCCGGCGTTGCGGAATTCGATCGAAGGCCAGATGAAGTTCAGCGCGCCGGCAAACTGGCCGGTGGGCAGGCGGGCCATGCCCGCGGCGTTGGACCACAGCGTGGTCGCGTCGTCGGCGACGGCGGCCCCGCCGGCGTAGGCGTTGCCCAGCCCGCTGGCCGAGTTCTCCTGCAGGGCGAAGCCGGCACCCAGAGCCGGCGCCGCGGCGATTGCCAGACAGGCACCGGCGATGGCGGTGCGACGGAAATTCGCGGACGGACAACTCATCGCAGTCTCCTCTCAAGGCCTTCGCGGCGCCGCCCGTCGCGGCGGACGGCCCCGGCGCACGCCTCGGCACCGCGCCGAGAAGCGCAGGCTAGGCCGGGCGCGCAGGCACGCGATTGAGTGTGATCACCCGGCGGCGTTGCCCGTCGGCCCGAGCGGCGTCGGCCACGAGCAGCTTCTCGCGCCAGCCCGGCGGATGGCCGGCCGCCACCGCCTGCAACCGCCGCAGCGGCCCGCTCGGCGAGCCAGTCCCCAATGGCGGCTATGTGCCGCTTCCAGGCTCCGGAACCCTGTGCGACCGGCTGCGAATCGGCATCAGCCTGCGCCGGCCACGTGCCGATCGCGCAGCTCGCGCTTCAGCACCTTGCCGATGTGGCTGCGCGGCAGTTCGTCGATCAGGTGCACCGCGTGCAGCCGCTGCGTCTTGCCGACGCGCGCGTTGCACCAGTCGCGCAGCTGTGCCTCGGTGGCCCGGCCGCCGGGCTCGAGCACGACGTAGGCCACCGGCGTCTCGCCCCATGCGGCGCTGGGCACGCCCACCACCGCCACGTCGGCCACCGCCTCGTGGCCGCGCAGCACGGCTTCCAGGTCGCTGGGGTAGATGTTGAAGCCGCCGCTGATGATCATGTCCTTGCGCCGGTCGAACAGCATCAGGAAGCCGTCGGCATCGAAGCGGCCGATGTCGCCGGTGCGGATGTAGCGCCGGCCCTCGACGTCGAACCACTCGACCTCGCGCGTCTTCTCCGGCTGGCCGTGGTAGCCGCTCATCATGCCGGCCGAGCGGCCGACGACCTCGCCGGCCTCGCCCGGCGCCACCTCGCGGCCCTGCTCGTCGATCAGCCGCACGTCGCTGCCGTTGGCCGGGCGGCCCACGGTGTGCAGCTTGTCGGGGTGCTCGTGCGCGTTCAGGATGCAGCTGCCGCCGCCTTCGGTCATGCCGTAGAACTCCACCAGCCCGCCGGGCCAGCGCTTCAGCACGTCGGCCTTCAGCGCGGCGCTGAAGGGCGCGCTGGTGCAGAACTTCATCTTGAAGGATTGCAGGTCGTGGGCGTCGAAATCCGGCCGTGCCATCAGCCGCTGGTACTGCACAGGCACCAGCATGGTGTGCGTGACGCGCAAGGTCTCGGCCAGCTTCAGGTAGGCGGCGGCATCGAACCTGGCCATCAGGTGCACCGTGCCGCCATAGGCCAGCGTGGGGAAGAAGATCACCAGCGTGGTGTTGCTGTACAGCGGCGTGGACAGCAGCGTCACCGTGTCCGGGCCGTAGCCATAGCCCAGGCCGCGCAGCACATGGGCCCAGCGCATGCCGTGCGGCTGCACGATGCCCTTGGGCGTGCCGGTGGTGCCGCTGGAATAGATGATGTTGAAGGGCCATTCCGGCTGGATCGTCACCGGGGCCGGCCGCGTGCCGGCGGGCGGCAGCCAGTCGGCCAGCGCGGGCCCCGGCAGCGAGGCATCCAGCGCCGTCAGCGCCACGCCCTCCGGCCGCGCTGCCAGCAGCGCAACGGCCGCATCGTCGGCGAAGAGCCGCTTCGCGCCGGCATCGCGCACCATCGCGCCGAACTGCCCGGGCGTGACCGAGGGCGCGATCGGCGCCACCGCCACGCCGGCGCGCAGCGCGCCGAGGAACAGCGCCGCATAGCGCGGCGAGCTGTGCGCGCAGATGGCGATGCTGTCGCCGGGCTGCAGGCCGTCGCGCTGCAACGCGGCGGCCACGCGGTCCATCAGCGCGTCCAGCGCCGCATAGTCCAGCCGCTCGTCGCCGCCGGCCAGCGCCAGGTGCTGCGGCTGCGCGCGCGCGTGTTCGCGGATCAGGTCCGGAATGGCGCGAAAGGCGGGCATCGGAGCGGGAGCGTTCATGTCGCGTCTGGGCGAGGCCGTGCGCTTGAGGGGTAGGCATCGCCGCGTCGGCAGGGGTCGGCGGCGCATCCAGGGGACGGCGGACAAGCCTAGCATCGATCGCCCCGGGGCTGCCGGCCGGCACCAGCCAGGAGTCCGCGCCCCGACCCGGCGCCCGCCGCACGCCGGAGGCCCGGCCGGGGGCTTCTTGCGCGCCGCGGGCGGCGATGTCTAGAGCAGCTGCTCGGGCACGAAGGGGCTGACCAGAAGGTTGTGCACGCGCAGCCACAACGAGGCTTCGGGCTCCTCGGTCAGGATCGTCTCCTGCTCGTCGTCCATCGACAGCCACTCCAGGTTGCCGTCGCGGTCCAGCCGCACGCGGTAGGCGCTCTGCAACTTGCTGATGTTGACGATGCGCAGCAGCTCCCTGGCCAGCTGCGGGCTGTCGATGAAGATGCCGAGCTCGGTGTTCTGCGTGTCCGAGCGCGGGTCCAGGTTCATCGAGCCGATGAACACCGTCTTCCGGTCCACCACTGCCGTCTTGGCGTGCAGCCGTCCGAAGGACGAGCCGAACATGCCCAGCCGCTTGGTGCGCCGCGTGCGCTCGGGGCTGATCTCGTACAGGTCCACCCCCGAAGCCAGCAACCGGGTGCGGTAGCGCGCATAGCCGGTGTGCACCAGCGGCTCGTCGGTGGCGGCCAGCGAGTTGGTCAGCACCACGGTGTGCACCTTGCGCCGGCCCAGGTCCTCGAAGGCGGTGATGCCCGTAGGGCCGGGAATCAGGTACGGGCTGGTGATCACCAGCTCCTGCTCGGCCGCCCAGATCGTCATACGCACCTCGCTGGACACGCTCATCTCGCGCGCCTCCTCGGGACTCATCTTGTGCAGCTTGTCGGGCGGGTCGGCGAAGGCGCGCGCCGGCGCCCAGATCAGGCCGACGCGGCCGTGCTGCAGGTCCTCGCCGATCGGGCCGTAGCCCAGCGCGTCCACCGGCGGCAGCGCGGGCGGCGCGTGCTCCACCGCGCTGATGCGCTGGAACTCCGCGGCAGCCTTCGACGGCGGCACCGCCGCCGGCACGATGGCCTGCACCGGGAACACCACCTCGCTGTTCCAGTACCGGTCGAAGATGTCCTGCAGCTGCGAGACGACGGCGCCGGCGATGAAGGCGTCCATGTCGACGAAGTTGCTGCTCATGTTGAGCATGAAGTACTCGTCGGAGATGTTGCGACCGCCGGCCACCGCGAACAGCCCGTCGGCGATCAGCAGCTTGTTGTGCATGCGGTGGTTGACGCGGTAGACGTCGCCCAGCGAGCCCGCGAAACGCCCCAGCGTGGAGCCGCGCAGGCAGCAGAAGGGGTTGAACAGCCGCACCTCGATGTGGGGGTGATCGGCCAGCGCGCGCAGCATCGCCTGGCTGTGGCTGGTGAACAGGTCGTCGACCAGCAGGCGCACGCGCACGCCGCGACCGGCCGCGTCGCGCAGGCTGCGCAGCAGCTGCCGTCCGGTGGCGTCGTCGTCGAGCACGTAGTACTGCAGGTCCAGGCTGTGGGCGGCGCGCTCGATCAGCTGCAGCCGCGCTTCGAGCGCGTACGGCCCGAGCGGCAGCAGCCGGAAGCCGGACAGGTCGCCGGGCGGCGTCGAGGCCTTGGCGATCGCCGCCAGATCGCCCCCGTCCCTGGCCGGCAGGGCCACCGAGGCGGGCTTGTCGCCCGGCGGCGGCAGCGTGCCGCAGCCGGCCAGCACGGCGACCACCAGCGCCGGCAGCAGCCAGCGCCACCAGCGTGCCGCGGCGCACGCGCCAGCGCGCTTCTGGCATGATCTTCCGTCGTTCCATACGAGGCGGGAGCCGCGCATGAAGCACGCAGTGACCAGGATCATGATGCTGTGGGCCCTGAGTATGCCGGCGCTCGCCGCGCTGGATGTGGGCGACATGGCGCCGAACTTTAGCGTGCCGGCAGCGCTGGGCGGCAAGACCTTCCAGTACAACCTGGGGGAATCGCTGGCCAAGGGGCCGGTGGTGCTGTACTTCTTCCCGGCGGCGTTCTCCGAGGGCTGCTCGGTCGAGGCGCACCAGTTCGCCGAGGCGATGGGCCGATTCGAGGCGCTGGGGGCGTCGGTGATCGGCGTCTCCGGCGACGACCTGGAACTGATCAAGCGCTTCTCGGTCCAGGTCTGCCAAGGCAGGTTCCCGGTGGCGGCCGACGAGAAGAAGACGGTGATCAAGGCCTTCGATGCGGCAATGCAGACGCGCCCGGAGTATGCCAACCGCATCTCCTACGTCATCGCGCCGAACGGCAAGGTGGTGTACAGCTACCTGAGCCTCAATCCGAACAAGCACGTGGAGAAGACGCTGGACGCCCTGACGCAGTGGGCCCGGGAGAATCCACGAACCGGCGTGCGCTAGACTGCGCGCCATGTTCACGTCCCGCAAGCACAGGTCGCGCGACCGGGGAGCCTGGCCCTGGCGTCGCTGGCATCCGTTCGCATAGCTTGCCGCTGGCCGGGCGCCAGCACCCCAGACCGATGCAGATTCGTCGTGCCGACGCCGGCCCGGGCCCGCCGGAGCGGGAGTCTGCAGCAGCACAGGAAACGACGTGATCACCGAACTGGAATTCAAGAGCCTGAGTGCGCAGGGCTACAACCGCATCCCGCTCATCGCGGAGGCCTTCGCCGACCTGGAAACCCCGCTGTCGCTGTACCTGAAGCTGGCCTATGCCAGCGGTGGCGGCAGGCACAGCTTCCTGCTGGAAAGCGTGGTCGGCGGCGAGCGCTTCGGCCGCTATTCGTTCATCGGCCTGCCGGCGCGCACGCTGCTGCGTGCCACCGGGCCGCGCACCGAGGTCGTCACCGACGGCGAGGTGGTGGAGGTGCACGAGGGCGACCCGCTGGACTTCATCGCCGCGTACCAGAAGCGCTTCAAGGTGGCCTTGCGGCCGGGGCTGCCGCGCTTCTGCGGCGGGCTGGCCGGCTACTTCGGCTACGACGCGGTGCGCTTCATCGAGCCCAAGCTGGCCGCCACGCAGAAGAGCGGCGGCATCGGCACGCCGGACATCCTGCTGCTGCAGTGCGAGGAGCTGGCCGTCATCGACAACCTGTCGGGGCGGCTGTACCTGATCGTCTATGCCAACCCGGGCGAGCCCGAGGCCTTCTCGAAAGCCAAGCGGCGGCTGGCCGCCTTGAGCGACAAGCTGCAGTACAGCGTCACCGCGCCGGCGGTGAAGCGCGGCGCCAGCCATTCGGTGGAGCGCGAATTCGCCAAGGCCGACTACCTGGCGGCGGTGCTGAAGGCCAAGGAATACATCGCCGCCGGCGACATGATGCAGGTGCAGGTGGGGCAGCGGCTGCGCAAGCGCTACACCGAAAGCCCGCTGAGCCTGTACCGCGCGCTGCGCTCGCTGAACCCCTCGCCCTACATGTACTTCTACGACATGGGCGACTTCCAGATCGTCGGCGCGTCGCCCGAGATCCTGGTGCGCCAGGAGCACACGCCCGAGGGCGAGAAGATCACCATCCGCCCGCTGGCCGGCACGCGGCCGCGCGGCGCCACGCCCGAGCAGGACAAGGCGCTGGAAGAAGAGCTGCGCGGCGACCCGAAGGAGCGCGCCGAGCACGTGATGCTGATCGACCTGGCGCGCAACGACATCGGCCGCATCGCGCGCACCGGCAGCGTCAAGGTGACCGAGGCCTTCGCCATCGAGCGCTATTCGCACGTGATGCACATCGTCAGCAACGTCGAAGGCATCCTCAACGACGGCATGAGCAATGTCGACGTGCTGCGCGCCACCTTCCCGGCCGGCACGCTGACCGGCGCGCCCAAGGTGCGGGCGATGGAGATCATCGACGAACTCGAGCCGGTGCAGCGCGGCATCTACGGCGGCGCCTGTGGCTACCTGAGCTTTGCCGGCGACATGGACGTGGCCATCGCCATCCGCACCGGCATCGTCAAGGACGGCACGCTGTACGTGCAGGCGGCGGCCGGCGTGGTGGCCGATTCGGTGCCCGAGCTGGAGTGGAAGGAAACGGAAGCCAAGGCGCGCGCGCTGATGCGCGCGGCGGAGTTGGTCGAGGAGGGCTTCTGATGCCTGCCATGGCCGCACAATGCCGGGATGGCGCGCCGCAGCACCCCCTTCCAGTACGTCAACATCCACGGTCAGCCCCTGGGCGGGGCCAGGCGGGTCGACCAGGCGGTCAGGCAGGCGGCTGAAGCGCGGCGCGAGGAAGAAGTCGCCGCGTCCCTGTCCGATGCCGACCTGGAGCGGGTGTTCGACACGCTGGCGCTGGCCGGCTGGCGCCGCGGCAAGACGGCGCTGATGGCTCTGCTGCGCGCGCTGGAGGTCAAGCGCGAGGACGGCCGCGCCTTCGGCAGCGACACCACCGGCAGCGCGCTGCGGCGCCTTCAGGCGCTGGGCCGGGTGCAGGCGCACGACAGCGAGGGCTGGTCGGTGCCGCAGGCGCTGGCCGAGCCGAGGCTGGCGGCGCTGCTCGCGCAGCCCCAGGTTGCTGGCGCCTGGCGCGCGCTGCTATGGGTGGCGAACGGCGCCTACGGGTCGATGGATCATCTGCCGGCGTACTTCAGTCCGCGCCATGACGATGAATCGGTGGCGGTGCTGCGGCTGGTGTGGGCCGGCGGCATCGATGCGAAGGGCTATGCCGCGCTGGCGGCCGGACCATTGCGCGCGGTCAACACCACCCAGGCCGTGCTGCGCGCGCTGGCGCAGCTGCGGCGGCTGGGGCTGTTCGATCGTGTCGACGAGCTGCTGCGCTGGCAACTGCTGGCCTCGCTGGACCTCTACGGGCTGCTGGCGCAGGAGCCCGCGCTGAAGCAATGGGTCGAGGCGCACATCGCCCGGGCGCCGGCCGACGGCGCCACCGGGCTGCGCCTGCGCGTGGCCGAGATGCGGCTGCAGCGCGGCGAACTGGATGGCGTAGCGCCGGTGATCGCCGGCGATGCCGCCGCCAGGCCCTTCCTGCCGCTGCTGCAGGCGATGCTGCCGGCGCGCGCCGGGCGCTTCGCCGAGACCGCGGCCGCCTTCCCGCCCGCCTGGAAGGCGTTGTGCGCGCACCTCGGCAAGAAGCGCGGCTTCGCTCCGCCGAGCCTGCTGCAGTGGTACCCGCTGGCGCTGATGGCGCAGCACGACGCCGCCGCCTGGACCGTGGCGCGCAAGTTCTGCGTCGCGCTGTCGGGCTCCCGCACGCCCTCGCCCTTCGACCATTGGGGCCGCTGGGCCCATGTGCTGGCGGTGCGGCTGGGCGACGCGCGTCTGGAGATGGAGGCGCTGCAGCCCGGGCGCCACGCGTCCCATGAAATGCGCGACCCCGACGCGTTCGCCGACCGGCTGCTGCTCGCCGCCTGGCTGGGCAAGTCGCCGCCGGGCTGGGATGCGGCCACGGTCGCGTCGCTGGTTCAGGCGTTGCACCGTGTCGGCCTGCCGTGGAAGGCCGACCTGGTGGTGCAGGCCTGCGAGCACCTGGGCTGGACGATGCCGACGCGCCCGGCGGACGCGCCGCCGCCCTGGCCGGCGGTGTTCTTCGCGCCGCGGCAGGACGCCTGGCGCGACGCGCTGGCGGCCATCGCCGCACTCGGCGACGGCAAGGCCGCCACGGTGGCGCAGCCGCTGGCCACGCTGCGCTGGCGGCTGGTGCTCGACGATGACGGCCGCGTCTACGACCTGCAGGCCTTCGAGCCTGCGGCCACGGCGCGCGGCAAGCCCAAGGCGCTGACGCCGCTGCAGCTGAAGAAGCGCACCCGGCTCGACCCGCGCGACGCTGCGGTGGCGCGCTGCCTGCGCCAGGGCCGCTATCGCGCCAACGAGCTCGGCTTCGACCTGGTGCAGGCGGCGCTGGCGCTGGTCGGCCACCCGGCGCTGGAGCTGGACGACGCGCCCGGCGTGGCGGTCGAACTGGTGGAAAGCCTGCCGGTGCTGGAAGTGCGGCGCGAGCGCCGCGGCGGCGCAGGCGAGCACTACGTCTTTCGCCTGCACGACGAGCTGCTGAGCGAGACCGTACCCGAACTCGATCACCACCTGCCCGATTACGACCAGGAGGAGGCCGAGGAGGAGCGCCGCAACAGCCTGCGCATCGTGCGCGACTCGGCCGAGCGCGCGCGGCTGATCCGCATCAGCCCGGCGCAGCGCCGCGTGGCCGAGCTGATCGCGCAGCAATGGACGGTGCCGGTCGACGCCACGGCCGAACTGGATACCGCGCTGCGCGTGCTGTCGGGCCACTTCGTGCTGCACAGCGACGCCGCCGCGGGCGAGCCGGTGGCCAGCGATGCGCGCGTGGTGGCGCAGCTGCAGCCGCGCGGCGAGGCGATGCGGCTGACGCTGGCAGTGCGGCCCTTCGGCGACTTCGGCCCGCTGCTCACCCCCGGCCACGGCCGCGCGCGGCTGATGACGATGCACGGCGGCATCAGCCTGGCCACCGAGCGCGCGCTCGATGCCGAGCAGGCGCACCTGCAGGCGGTGCTGGAGCGGCTGCCCTTCCTGGCCGGCGACGAACTGCCCGCCGACGGCAGCTGGCTGCTCGAAGAACCCGAGCAGGCGCTGGCGGCGGTGCACGAACTGGGCCGCCTGGCCGGTCAGGCGCAGGCCGTGCGCGCGCTGGAATGGCCCAAGGGCAAGCCGCTGCGCGTGCTCGAGCCCGACGCCCGGGCCTTCGCCACCACGCTGGCCAGCCGCCGCGACTGGTTCGCGATCGACGGCGAGTTGCGCCTGGACGAACAGCGCGTGCTCTCGCTGCAGCAGCTGCTGGGCCTGCTGCGCGAGGCGCGCGGCAGCCGCTACGTGGCGCTGGGCGAGGGCGAGTACCTGGCGCTGGCCGACCAGTTGCGCCAGCGCCTGGCGGAACTGGAAGCGCTGGCCCAGGCGCGCGACGGCAAGCTCGAGCTCGGCGCCACCGCCGCCGCCTGGCTGGCCGAAGCCGCGCCGACGCTGGGCGTGCGCGGCGATGCCGCGTGGCAGCGGCGCGCCGCCGACCTGGAACGCGCCGCCGCACTCGAGCCCGAGGTGCCGCACGGCCTGCAGGCCACGCTGCGGCCCTACCAGCACGACGGCTACGTGTGGATGCGCCGCCTGGCCGAGGCCGGCTTCGGCGCCGTGCTGGCCGACGACATGGGCCTGGGCAAGACGGTGCAGACGCTGGCGCTGCTGCTGGCGCGCGCTGCGGCCGGGCCGGCGCTGGTGGTGGCGCCGACCTCGGTGTGCGGCAACTGGGCCGAGGAGACGGCGCGCTTCGCACCCGGCCTGCGCTGCAGCGTCTACGGCCAGGCGGAAGGCGAACGCGCGGCGCAGATCGACAGCGCGGCGCCCGGCGACCTGCTGGTCGTGTCGTACGCGTTGCTGCTGCGCGATGCCGAGGCCTTCGCCGCCAAACCCTGGGCGACGCTGGTGCTCGACGAGGCCCAGGCACTGAAGAATGCCGCCACGCAGCGTGTGCAGGCGGTGGCCGGGTTGCAGGCGGGCTTCAGGCTGGCCCTGAGCGGCACGCCGGTGGAAAACCGCCTGGCCGACCTGTGGTCGATCATGAACCTGCTCAACCCGGGGCTGCTGGGCAGCGCGGCGCGTTTCGCCGAGCGCTTCGGCAACCCGATCGAGCGCCAGCGCAACGAGGCCGCGCGGGCGCGGCTGCGCCGGCTGGTGTCGCCCTTCCTGCTGCGGCGCACCAAGGCCCAGGTGCTGACCGACCTGCCGCCGCGCACCGAGATCGTGCAGCGCATCGAGCCGTCCGCCGAGGAGCGCGCGTTCCTGGAGGCGATGCGGCGCGAGGCGCTGGCGCGCATTGCGCAGCTCGACCCGGCCGACCCGAACAAGAACCGCTTCAACGTGCTGGCCGAGCTGACGCGGCTGCGCCGCGCCGCCTGCGACCCGCGGCTGGCCGCGCCCGAGCTCGGCCGCATCGGCGCCAAGGTGCAGGCCTTCGAGCGCCTGGCCACGGAACTGGTCGAGTCGCGCCACCAGGCGCTGGTGTTCAGCCAGTTCACCGACTTCCTGAAGCTGCTGGCCGAGCGGCTGGATGGGGCCGGGCTGAAGTACCAATACCTGGACGGCGCGACCCCGGCCGCGGCACGCAGCGAGCGCGTGGCCGCGTTCCAGCGCGGCGAGGCCGACCTGTTCCTCATCAGCCTGAAGGCCGGCGGCTTCGGCCTGAACCTCACCGCGGCCGACTACGTGGTCATCGCCGACCCGTGGTGGAACCCGGCCGCCGAAGACCAGGCGATGGGCCGCGCCCACCGCATCGGCCAGCAGCGGCCGGTGACGGTGTACCGGCTGGTGACGGCCGGTTCGGTGGAGGAGCGCATCGTCGCGCTGCACCAGGACAAGCGTGAGCTGGCCGAGGGGCTGCTGGCCGGGCAGGACAGCGCGTCGCCGCTGGCGGCGGGGGAATTGATCGATCTGCTGAAAGACGCGGGCTGAGGCGCTGTCGCGGCCTACTTCATCCAGGGCGCGAAGGCCTGCGCCAGGCGCTGCAGCATGGCGGGTTCGGGCAACGGCAGGCGCACGCTGGCTTGGCCAGTGTCCGGGTCGCGTTCGATGGCGAACGGTGCGGCGCCGCTGGCGCGGGTGGCGGCCAAACCCTGCAGCAGCGCGGCGCCGGCTTCGAGGATCGCCGCCCAGGGGTCGGCGTGCTGCGCGGGGAGCGCGGGCTTGCCTGCGATGTCCGCGGCCGCTTCGGCCAGGTTGGGCACGCCCGAGGGGTCGTCTGTCGCCGCGGTTGGCTCGGCCTCGCGCGGCATGGCGGTGCTGGCCGGCGTGGCCGGCGCGGCATCGGTGTCCGCCTCGGCCTCGCCCATCGCGCCGGCCACCTGCTCGACGCTCTTCATGAACTGCGACAGCTTGGTGCCCTGCAGGAAGACCTCGCTGGCGCCGCCGTCGAGCACGCCGGCGAAGAGCGAGGTCTTGAAGGCCAGCACCGACAGCATGCCTTCTTCGATGCTGCCCTGGCCGACGAAGTTGATGACCTGCACGCCGCGCGACTGGCCCATGCGGTGCACGCGGCCGATGCGCTGCTCGAGCACCGCCGGGTTCCACGGCAGGTCCATGTTGACCACCACCGCCGCGGCATGCTGCAGGTTCAGGCCCACGCCGCCGGCATCGGTGGACAGGAACAGCCGGCACGCCGGGTCGCTGTGAAAACGGTCGACCAGCGCGCCACGCTGCTCGCCCGGCACGCTGCCGTTGAACAGCACATGGCCCCAGTCGCGCTGGCCGGCTGCGCGCCCCAGCCGGCGCACGATCAGCTCGTGCGTGCCCAGCCACTGGCTGAAGACCACCGCCTTGGTGGCCGGGTCCTCGAACAGCTCGTCGAGCACGGTCATCAGCTCGTCGACCTTGTGGCCGTGGTCGGTCTCGTGGTCGACGAGCCAGGTGCTGTTGCAGGCCATGCGCATGATCTGCAGCGCGCACTGCAGGCGCTTCTGGTCGCTGTCGGACAGGTAGCCGGTCTTGCGCCAGCGCGAGACGATGCGGTTGACGATCTCGCCGGCATCGTCGTGGTGCTTGCGCTGCTCGGGCGTCAGCGGCACGAAGATGCGCTGGTCCACGCGCTCGGGCAGCTGCGCCAGCACCTCGGCCTTGCGCCGCCGCAGCATCACCGGTGCCAGCGTCTGGCCGATGCGGTCCAGGCCGCGGTAGCCGATGACGCGCCCGGCTTCGTCGCGCTGCTGGTGTTCGTCCAGCAGCCGCCAGGTCGGGCCGAGACGATGCCGGTCGACAAACTGCACGATCGAGATCAGCTCCTCGAGCTTGTTCTCCAGCGGCGTGCCGGTGAGCACCACCGCGTACGGGCTGGCGATGCGCTTCAGCGCCCGCGCGGCGATGGTGTTCCAGTTCTTGATGCGCTGCGCCTCGTCGGCGATCACCAGCTCGGGCGCCCAGGCGTCGATCAGGTC
>Ga0114939_10002557_pt1 | contig 13381 bp, 10 predicted proteins | sample AshMeaCrysSpring_FD_87196 | JGI IMG/M metagenome (GOLD analysis project Ga0114939, IMG submission 87196) | Groundwater microbial communities from Big Spring, Nevada to study Microbial Dark Matter (Phase II) - Ash Meadows Crystal Spring | ecosystem: Environmental > Aquatic > Deep subsurface >... | reverse complement strand
CCGCCAGCGGGACCGAGACGTTGCCGAGCTTGCGGTGGATGACGCTGCCCATGATGGCCTTGGCGAAGATGTGGAAGAGGTCGGTGCCCACGGCGAGAATGCCCTTGATGCCCGCGCTCATCAGCGCCGGCGCGATGATGAACCCGCCGCCGGCCCCGATGCAGCCGGTGATCAGGCCTGCCATGAGCCCGATGCCGATCGAGGCCAGGAAAATGGTGTTGGAATAAAAGGCCGGGCTGAAGGTGGACTTGCCCCCGATCATCGCCGGCAGGTCGTCGGCCAGCGCGATGCCGCCGATCACGATCGGCAGCATGAGCAGGAGCAGCACGAGCAGCCGCCGCCGGCTTCCAAAAATTCGGTTGGATACCTCCAGCTCCCACTGCGCGTGGTACCGGGCGCCCGCCATCATGAAGCGTCCAAGCTGTTTTAGAAAATTCATCTCCATCCGCTCTCCTTTTCTCTTGAAAATGGTTGCGTACCCCGAGCATGCCTGCTGATCGCTTGAATTACACCGGTTTCACTTGCGGGACTCGATCACCCCCTCGATGTTCCTGATTTTATGCTGCTGTATGGATTTCTTCTTGTAGGCGTCCTCGAGCTTGTAAAGCAGTTCGTCGAGGTCGATCGGCTTCATCAGGTAGTCGAAGGCCCCGAGCTGCATCCCCTCACGGGCGATTTCGAGGTTGGCGTGGCCCGTGAGCAGAATCACTTCGAGCAGGGGATGATCGCGCTTGATGGCCCGCAGGGTCTGAATCCCGTCCATCCCCGGCATGCGCACGTCGAGAACCACCACGTCGGCAGGGTTCTGCTTGAGCCAGTCCAGGGCCTCCTCGCCGCTGCGCACCCCGGAGGCCAGCACATGGCGCTTCTGCATGCGCTTGATCAGGGTCTCGCGGAAATCCGCTTCGTCGTCGACGAACAACACGTGGAATTTGCTCAAGGATCACCCTCCTCCGGCATGCGCCGGGCCTGCCGGCGGTAGTGCATAAGTTAAAAAACATATAAAAAACAGAAAATAAATTCAATCAATTTCTCAGGGGAGGCCGCCGGGCCCCGGCGGGGCCGCTTCAGGAGGTCTTCGGCGACCTCTTTCAGGCGTTCGACGCTGTTGCCGCCCTTCTCGACCTGGATGAACGGCGCCGCGGCATCCGGACCGATCGCGGCCAGGGGCGGATGGGCATGCACGATGACCGGGATCTGCGGGATGCGCTGTGAAAGGATAGGCATGAGGTGCGAATCGACGGCATCGGGAAGGTCCGGGTCCAGGATGACGAGGTGAACGGGGTCGCGGTCATAGGGCCACTGCAGCAGTTCGCGGGCGCTTTCCGCCAGGCGGATCCGGTAGCCTGCGCGGCGCATCTCGCGTTCGAGGAAACCCCGCACTCTCGGGTTGCGGTCGGCGATCAGAATGGTGAATGGCGGTTTCACAGACCCCTCGGCGGTTTCTCTCAAAGCCCAAAACCGGCGCTTCACCGGGTTGCCCAGCAACTCATATGCCAAACGGCCCTTCTGGGCCGATGGCGGTTAACTGCCTGAAAAATATAGAATTACCTGCAGAAACCGATGGCGCGGGGGAGGAGGCCGGCATCGCCGGCTGTCCGGATTCTTTACACGCTGTAAATATGAGGTCTTCAGAAGGTGCTCTGCTTTTTTCCACGGGCCGATTCGAGTTTGGCGACCAGCTCGTCGATCTCGCACGGTTTGGTCAGGTAGTCATGGGCGCCCAGCTTCATGGCTTCGAGCGCGCTGTCGATCGAACCGTGGCCGGTCAGGATCAGGGTTTCGGTGAAGAGGCCCAGCTTCATGATTTCCTTGAGGGTGGTGATGCCGTCCATGCCCGGCATTTTCAGGTCGAGCACGATGACATCGACCGGGTTCTGCTCGAGCTCCCGGATGGCCGCATCGCCGCTGTTGGCCGAGGTGACCGTGTAGCCTCTGTTCTTCAGGAGCTTGGACATGTTCTTGGTGAAGATGGTTTCGTCGTCGACCAGCAGAACTCGAAATCCAGGCATGCGCGTTCTCCTTTCAAGCCGCTGTTTTCAGGGGATCCTTGTAGGCCAGGCTGTCCCGAAGCTCCTTGGGCGGCAGAAGGGGCAGCCCGACGGTGAACTCGGTGCCTTTTTCCGGCTCACTATGGACTGCGATGCTGCCGCCGAGGCGCTTGATGATGCTGAAGCAGATCGACAGCCCCAGCCCCGTGCCCTTGCCCACGGGTTTGGTTGTAAAGAAGGGGTCGAAAATGCGGTCCAGGTGCTCCGGCCGAATGCCCGAACCGGCGTCCGCCACCTTGACGAAGGCCATCCGGCGATCGGGGTCCGATTGGGTGGTGATGCGGACGGACCCATACGGCTTGCCTTCGTGGGCATCGATCGCGTTGGTGATCAGGTTGAGGAAGACCTGCTGCAACTGCGAGGGATCGGAGAGCACCGGCGGCAATTTCGCGTCTAATTCGCTGAAAAATTTGATGCCGCTCGTGCGCGCTTCGCGCTCCATGAGTTCGATCACCTCGCGCAGAAAGGCATTGAGGTCCACCTTTTCGATGACCGACTGTGTGCGGCGCGAGAAGCGCAGCAGATTCTGGGTGATGCGCTTGCAGCGCTGCACCTGGATGTCGATCTGGCTCATGGAGTCGGTGAATTGCTCCTGAAACTCCAGGTCCGGGATGGCGGCCTGCCGGGCGGCGTCCAAGAGCAGCTGGCGCTCGGTCAGGATGATCGCCAGCGGGTTGTTGATCTCGTGCGCGACCCCGGCAGACAGCTCGCCGATGGAGGCGAGTTTTCCGGCCTGGAGCAGCTGCTGGTTGAGGCGGTCGGCCTCGGCGTCGCGGCGTTTGATGCTCGTGATCATGTGGCGGGTGATGAAGACCGTCACCACCAGGATGCTGGCGGCGCTCAGATGCAGAAAAACGAGGGTCCACGTGTTGGCGTGGCTCACGTCGGCGAACGCCTCGTCATAGTCCTGTTTTACGACCAGGAGCCAGCGCGGATCCTGCAGCCAGGCCTGACAGGCGATCTGGCGCGGCCGCTCCCTGCCCTGGGAGTCCTTCAAGCCGTCCAGGGTCCTGACCCGGGGTCCTTCGTGATACGGCCCCATGGGGTAAGTGGATTTCTCCATGATGGCACCGCTCAGGCGCGGGCGGGTCTGGAGGATGCCTTCCGCGTTCAGCAGATACGCCTGGCCGGTCTGGCCGATCCGCACGCTCTCCACTAGAGAGCGAAAGACCTCCGTGTTGATGGTTGCTCTCAGGATCCAGTTTCGTTCACCGCTGCGGTGAAGCACGGCGATGATGAAATGCGGCTCCTTGCGGAAGCCCATGAACATGTCGCTGATGTAGAGCCCTTTCTGCATGACCTGGGCGAACCAGTGCTCTTTCGCATAGTTGCGGGACCAGAGGTCGTAAGGGCCGATGTAGGCGAGGTGGAACCCGTGCTCTCCGATGACGCCGAGGTCGGTCAGCGACCGAACGTCCTGGTTGAACAGGTCGAAGACGTTCTGAAGGGCGCCGGGCTCGATGAGCTGTTCGAGCTCGTGCGTGCGGGCGATCAGCTGCAGCTTGGACGTGTGCTCTTTCAGAAACCGCTCGATGTCCTTGCGGTGGTCCTCCACCTGGGTCTGGAAAAAATCGAGCATGCGCTCGCCGGCGAACTTGCTGTAGTGCAGGTTGATGCCCCAGCCCACCAGCAGGAGCGGCGCCAGGGAACACAATATGGTGAGCCACACGAAGCGCCAGAACAGCCGTGAGTAGGTGGCGTTGCGCTGCGCGGCGATGTCCGGGGCATCGGATCCATTATGGGCGCTGTCGGGTTCTTTCAACATGGCCTTGACGGATGGAAACCGGCGCTCCTTTTGTGGGAGCGGCATCTTGCCGCGATGGTATCATGGCAGGAGGCCAACTCCGTTGGGGTAATTCTACATATTCGGTTCAGAATGGCTCAGCGCATCTCCGCTGCTCTTTCGCAAGAAATATGCCATTTGCCTGATTGCTGCAACGCCATCGATTGATGCCCGGAAACGCCCGTGCGGCAATCATCTTGGCGGATAGCCGCCGGTCGTTGTCCGCCGCTGATCCCATTGCTGTCACCTGCAAGGTGACATCCATGGGTATTCCTTATTTCAGCACCTCCCAATATCCGCGCTGGATTTCGATGGCCTTTTTCAGCGGCCCCAGCTTCGAAGGATCCTCGCCTTCGATCGCTTGCAGGGTTTCATGGTTGGACGGCGAGGGCCGGCAGAGGGCTTGCAACAGCTTGAGGCCGCACTCCCGGATGCCCTCGGCGCTGTAGCCGCCCTCCATTATGAATGCGATGCGCCCGCCGCAGACCTCGGCGGCCGTGTCCGCCAGATGCGCCGTCATTAGGCCGTAGCCCTCGGCCGAGACGCGCATCTCCGCCAGCCGGTCGTGCATCCATAGATCAAAGCCGCAGGGCACCAGGACGATCTCGGGCTGGTAGGCCCTGGCCAGGGGCCGCACCAGGAAATGCAGGATCCTCAGAAAATCAGCGTCCCCGTGCCCCTTGCGCAGAGGCACGTTCACAGTGTAGCCCTCACCTTTTCCGCGCCCCACTTCGCCCAGCTTGCCCGTGCCGGGGAACCCCGGGAACTGGTGAATCGAAAAGCAGAGCACTTCGTCCGTGTCGTAGAAGACCGCCTGGGTGCCGTTGCCGTGGTGCGCGTCGATGTCCACCACCATGATGCGTTGGAGCCCGTGACGGCGCTGAAGATAGCGCACGCCCAGCGCCGTGTTGTTGAACAGGCAGAACCCCATGCCGCGGTCCGGTTCGGCATGGTGGCCCGGCGGCCGGACGGCGGCAAACCCCCGCTGGATGCGGCCGGACCAAATTCGATCAACCAGATTGAACACCGCTCCCGCCGCGAGGCAGGCCGTTTCGAAGGACTTCGCGGTGGTCTGGGTGTCGAGGTCGAAGGAGGTGAGCGGTCCGCCCGCCGTGCGGGCCACGCGCTCGATGTAGACCGGGGTGTGGACCCAGGCCAGTTCCTCGAGGGTCGCCGGCCGCGGAGCGATCAGCTGCAGCTTTCCGGCAAGCGAGGGGTCGTCCAGCACGGAGCGGATCGCTTCGTAGCGCTTGGCGTTTTCCAAGTGGAACACGTTTTCGAGGTGCTGCGTGAACCGGTCGTCGCAGGCCACGCCCACGCCGGGGCCCTCCCCCGGCAGGAACGCCTTGCGGATGTCGGGGTTCTGCGAAGCGACGGCGAGCAGGTGCTCGAGCTCGGACAGGCTCCTCCGGCAGCGCAGCAGCCCGCGGGTGGCGGCGGCGGCGATGGCCGGGTAGGAGCGCGACGAAAGCGCCGTCCGGGCCATGGCCTCCACCTGCGCGTGGAGGCTGCGCTCGCGCTCGTTCCGGCAGCGCCGGCGGAGCCCTTTGATGCGCTTCATGACCAGACGACCGAGTTCGGCCGTCACCCCGGGCGGGAGGCCGGGGGTGTTCTCGGCCATCATCAGAATCGTTCGCAGCAGATCGGGGCTCGGCTGGGACAGGACGTAGCGGTGGGGCCCCTTGGCCGAAAAGCCGACGTGGGCGTAGAACCGGCGGGCTTCGACCTCGGAGTCCAGAACGATCTCGCGGGCCCGGCGGAAGGCCGTTTTCCAGAGCAGCCAGGTACCCGCCACCAGGAACCGGCCGACGCCGCGCGGGGGCGGCTCCTCATCGTCGCGGCGCCGGCCCCGCAGAGTGGCGATGTACCGGATTTCCAGCCCGGAATAGAACAAGGCGGTTTTCAGGGCCAGGAAAAGCATCCCCGCGATGCGGCCGCCGACCGTGCAGGCGAAGATCTGATGGGCCTGGCCGCGAAGGAGGCTGGCGAGCAGGAAGCGGACGTGAAAGAATTCAAGATTGATGTCCGCCACCTGCATCAGGCTCTCCAGGCAGAAGGGAAAGCGGATGAAGTGGGCTCGGCGGCCGTCCTCCACGCTGCCGCTGAAGACTACGCCGTCGTCGCGGTCCGAAGCCGGAATGCCCCGGCCCGGACGGTCCGACTTGAGGGCGGCGAGCGCGGCGATGAGGTTCTCGGCCTCCCCGGGTGGTCCAACGCCCTCGAGACGGCGCGCCCGTTCGATCGCCGCGTCGATCTCGTGCAGCACCATCAGCCGCAGTCCGGCGGCGCGAACCTCTCGGGCGGCCGCGAGGAAATCCCGTTCCCCGCGGTTTTCGATCAGCTCGCGTTTGCGCAGGAGCTCGCCGTATCTGATGAGCAGTCCGCGTTCGATGGGCGCCGTGCCCTCGTTGATGAAGATGAACTTCTTGACCCGGACTTTCTGGCGGTCGAAGAGGAAATGAAAATCGGTGTCGGCGGAGCTTTCCCTGGATGGGGCGGTCGCCTCGATCCGGCCTACGCCGAGCAGTTCGTCCAGCGCCCGGCCGATCTCGGGAGAGCGTTCGCCGATGGCGTCGATCGCCTGTTTTATGTGTTCGCGCTTGATCAACGGTGGTTGTCGATGTCTGTCAATCGGTAACGCACCACCACAAGCTCAATCCGCCCATCGCTTGTCCCGAAGGACACTCGATACTGGATGCGCGCTTCGCGCACGAAAGAGGTCAGCATTGCGTTATCGAGTATCCAGCATCGAGCATCTCTACGATTGGGCGGCGGCCATTGAGCCACCCATGGTCCCGGCGGGGAAGGGATCAAGGCGTCAACTCGGTTTCAGCGGAATCTCCACCGTGAACGCCGCGCCTCGTCCCGGGACATTGCGGACGCCGAGGGTCCCGCCCAGCCGCTCGACGATGCTGCGGCTAATGCTCAGCCCCAGGCCCAGCCCATCGGGCCGGGTGGTGTAGAGCGGCTCGAAGATTCTCTCGAAATCCTTCGCCGGAATGCCGGGGCCGTTGTCGCTGACCGTGAGCCGCAGCCGGCCGTCTTCGACCCGTGAACCGATCTCGATGTCCCCGCCGTCGGGCGCTGCCGCGGCGGCGTTGCTGATGAGGTTCTGCAGGACCTGCCGCAGGCCGTCCGGGTCGGTGCAGACCGTGGCCGCCGGGTCGAGGGAATCGCGCCTTACGCGGATGCGCTTGAAATGCAGCTCGCGTCGCATGAGCTCCAGGAGCTCGCCGACGAGGTCGTGAACGTTCAGATCGATGCAGACCGGCCCGGCCGAGGGCCGCGCCAGTTCCAGACCGCGCCTGACGGCCTTCTCGCTGCGGTGAATCTCGGCATCGATCTGGTCGAGGGTCCCTGAGATCTCTTCGGGGTCGGGAGCGGCCTCGGGCCGCTGCCGCCACAGCTCCCGCAGCCATTGGGAGGCACTAAACATGTTGGCGAGACTGTCCGTAAGGTCCTCGAGGGCCCCCTGGGCCAGCCGGCCGGCGGAGGCCATCCGGCTGGCATGCTGCAGCTGCTGGTCGAGGAAGCGCAGGTTCCTGCGCTTGGACTCCAGCATGCGCACGAGCTTGTTGGTGGTGAGCATCACGGTGGGGACGATCAGCAGCGCGCCCAGGACGAAGGTGGCAAGGCAGATCCAGCGGGCGCGGTCCAGGTCGGCGAACATGTCCGCCCGGTTCATTTCGACGATGCTCAACCAGGGCACGGTTGTGTGCCAGGCCATGGCGAAAATGCGCCCGCCGCGCTCCTCGATGCGGATGCCTTCGAAAAGGGAGATCGGCTGAAACGGAGACTTTTCCATGGGGGCCCCGGCGGATCGCGGGCGGCTCTGGTACAGGCCCTCGCGGTTGACCAGATAGGCCTCGGCCTTGAAGTGGCCGGCGCTCGCCGCGACAAAGCGCTCGAAGAAATCGGCGTCCACGGTAGCGCGCAGGATCCAGAAGCCATCCGCCTCCTGCTGCCTGACGGCGATGATGAAATGGGGGATCTGGCGATAGCCGAGATAGACGTCGCTGATGAAAAGGCCTTTTTCGACCGTGGGCTGGAACCAGAAATGCTCGCGGTAGTTGCGCGCCATCAGGTCGTGAGGACCGACATAGGCGCGATGGTTGCCATCGGAGTCGATGACGCCCAGGTCGGTGAAGCAGGCCGTTTCCTGCTGCATCGTACGGTACGCGCGCTCCAGGCCGCCGGCATTGGAGAGGTTCTCGAACCCGACGTTGGCCGCCAGCAGCCGCAGGTTCGAGGCTCGTTCGGCCAGAAACTGGTCGATGACGACGCGGTGGTTCTGGACCTGCAGGCGGAGGGTGTCGATGGCCTTCTGCGCCAGCGCTCCCGTCGTAAAGGTGTATATGACGCTGCCCAAGAGCACCAAGGGCAGAAAGGCGGCGGCGAGGAGCAAAACGACCACGAGGTTCCACAGGCTGCGGAAGTAGGGATAGTCTCCGCTTTGGGTGGAGCCCTTGGCGATGCCGTTTGCGGTCATAGGCGGAGCCTCCTTCCTTGGCAGACGGCATAGGGCATAGGGAAAAAAAGAAGATTTGCTTACCCCATGCCCTATGCTCCATGCTCTTTGCCGTTTAGCGCGCCAGGTGCTGCAGAACGTCGGCCAGCCTCACGATGCCGGTGATTTTTTCGCCTTGCAGGACCGGCATGCATCGCACGTTCTGCTCCAGCATGCGGCGGGCGACGTCCGACAGGTCGGCTTCGGGGTCCGTGGCGGCCGGATGACCGGGCCGCATGATGCTGCGCAGGGGTTTCGCCGGCAGCCATTCCGGGTGACCGGCCAGGTCGGCCCATTTGATGGGGCGGTCGGGCTGCCGGCGCTGGGCCGCGGCGATCAGGTCGCGGCGGGCGACCACCCCCTGGAACCGGTCTTCCGCGTCCAGAACGTAGAGATCGTCCCGGGCGCCTATGCCGGACTCCTGCATGAATACCCCGAGGGCCTTCTCCAGAGGGTCGTCCGTCTCCAGGCGGACGAAGGAAGGCCAGGTGATTTCCTTGACCAGCCGGCGCGGCCAGAGCACGGGACGGCGGCGGATGTCCTCGATCTCGTGGGCCTCGCTGATTTTGGCCGCCAGATCCTCGATGTCGCAGGGCTTCATGAGGTAGTCGAGCGCGCCCGCGCGCATGGCCTCGATGCCGGTCTCCACGTCGGCATGCCCGGTGAGCATGAGGACCTCGGTGTCCGGCGCGATTTCTTTGATCCTGCCCAGGGCCTCGATCCCGTCCATGCCCGGCATCTTGACGTCGAGCAGAACGACGTCGAATCCCGCGCCGGCTTCGACCGCGGCCACCCCGGCAGCCCCGTCGAAAGCGGTTGACACGTCAAAGCCGCGGCCGCGCAGGAGCTTGGCCAGGTTCTGAACGAAGCGTTCCTCGTCGTCGACCAGCAGAACGCGAATGGGGTTGCCCATGGGGTCTCCAGGGTTGATCCGGTTTAACCACTCAGATACAAGGGTTCGGGGTTCAGGGTTCGGAAAACCCGGCTCTTCCTCCTGCGCCCTTGAATCCTCTCCGACTCAGTTACTGCTGGAGCAAAAACCCCGGCCCATGGCTGATCTACCATGCGGCCGGGGTGGACGCAAACCTGAAGAGAGGGCGCTCCGGGGAGGGAGGGTTCCGCCGCTGCCGCCCGCCATCAGGCCAGATAAAACATGATCGCGGCGGCCAGGCTGGCCGTCAGGATCGAATTGGCCAGCCTGCCCTTGCGAATCGGATGGAAATGGGCGTCGCTCCGGCAGTGGCCGCGCAGGCAGGTGTACGCCCAGCCCGTGCCGGATTCATTTCGGTGGCGCTGCACGAGTTCGCCGCAGAAACCCTCCTGCGCGCTGCCCTTGGCGCAGGTCAAACACTGGCCGGTCAGGTGAGCGATGAGGTTGAGGACCCAGTTCCAGGTCAGGGCGATGACGAAGAGAATCACGAGCATCACCTGGAAGCCCGTCACCGTGAAACCGGCGTCGGCCAAGGCCCGGCCGATGTTCGGCATGGAAAGCGGCCCGTCCACGCGGCCGAAAAAGCCGAGGTGGTAAAGAGCGAAGCTGACGGCCATCACGATCATGTTGAGCCCGAAGCCTAATTTCCACCGCTGGGCGTAGCTGCTTCTCTGGTTCGGATTCATCGGTTGATCCTCTTTCTTTTTCTTTATTCGTTTTTGAATCAGGGACCCCGTTTCCGGGGTCCCCTTCTCAAGGAGGTCAGCAGGCAGAAAACGTGGGTTCCTCCTTGTGAAGCCGGTTGTTCACATCACACACCGAGGGCCTTCTTGATGTCCGGCCAGGCCTTGTAGGTGCTGTAGAAGGCCAGGATCAGGCTGTAGGCCGGCACCACGAACTGCCAGATCCGCTCCGGGAACACGCGCGTCGCCCAGGGGGCCACGACCGCGGAGAGGATGGTGGCGATCATCATCGAGGGCAGCAGCAGGTAGTCGACCACGACACCGCCGGAGAGCATCAGCAGCCAGATGATGATCGAGTAGGTGCTGACCGTACCCTCGGAGATGGCGGTGACCGCCATCATGCTTTTGGCCGGAACGCCGGAGAGCAGACCGCCGATGGTCACCACCGGGCCGTAGCCGCCGCCGCCGACACCTTTGTTGAAGCCCGCCAGGAAAGCCCAGAATGCCATCATTTTGGGACGGTATTTGCGTTCCCGGGTGGATACGCCCTGGTAGAGGGAAATCAGGCCCATGCCGAGCAGCAGAGCGCAGACGTAGAGGTTGATCCAGACTTTGGCCACCTTGAAGATGGCGTAGACCGAGGTCACCGAGATCGTGACAGCCAGAATGCCTGGGACGGCGATGTAGAGCCAGAGCTTGATGGTCTCCGACATCGGCTTGAATTTCCATTCCACGTTCTGGTACTCCGCGTGCAGGAAGGTGCCGATCAGGCCGGCCACACCCTGCTGGATCATGACGACCGGCACGATCTGCTTGGGGTCGAAGCCGATCAAAAGCAGCAGGGGCGTGATGGCGGTGCCGAAGCCCATGCCGGCGGTGGCGTCCATGAACTCGAAAAACATGGCGATCCAGACTACGCTCCAGATGATGGCCCACTCGTTGGTGCCGGCCCAGCCCATTTCCTTCACGAACGTTGACGGAATGCGCCTGGTGAATTCAAACGGGTTGCCGGCCAGCCAGCAGCCGATCAGGAAGACGGCGAACAGCGCGGCGATGCCGTAGAGCGCCGCCATGATCTGGCCCTTTTCGGGCATCAGCCGTTCCCAGGCGGTTTTTTCCCGATCCAGCTTCTGTGCGATTTCAAACCCTGTTTTTCTGACCTGTTCTTGCGACATATCGAACCCTCCTTCCAAATAAACTTTCTCCTGCGGGTTTAAACCAGCGGGCCTGCCGCCCGCGTCCCTTGCCGATCACTGTTGCGAATGGTTAAGATCAATATGCATGCCAATTTTAAGGAGCTGCTGGTGCGGCGCCTAAAAAATTCAGTCAACGCTCTAAATCCACACGAAATAAATGTTGAATGCCGGGCGCCGGAACGGATCATGCCGTCCGGGATGGCGAAGAAGGTGTAACCTGGTGGGCGACTGTTTCTTCATCCGCTGAAATCGACGGGAGACAAGCTCGGTGGATTCCGTTTCCGCGGGCTCGTTCGACTGGTGGATCACCCGGTCGTTCGAGATGCCTGCCGAACCAAGCCGCGAGGCGGTTTTCGCCCTCGGAGCTGGAGGGATCCGCATTCGACGGGCATCGGCTGGCATGCCCCTTGCTCATTTTTGGGCTTCAGGATCGGGCAGAGAGTTGAATTCGTGCGATGAGCCTGGAGCCGCAGCAGGCTTCCAAAGGAGATCCGCGACGATGACGTCACGCAACATCGATCCCATCATCCGGCCTTGCTGCGAAGAGCTGCCGCCGGAGCCCAGCGTGGACATCGGCGAGAAGATCACTCGGGCGATCGAACTGATGGTGAGTCACAATCTGAACCGCATTGCCGTGGTCCGGAACCGGCGCACCGTCGGGATGATCCGGCTGGAGGACGCTTTTCAGGAAGTCGGATTGGAGCTGCCAGGGAAAAGCTGAACGCCGAAAGCCTTCGCGCCGCCACCAGTATTCCCGCCTGCCCGATGGGTACGCGGGAATATCATTTCGACTTGAAATCGGTGGCCTCGATGCCCGCTTCTTTGATCAGCCGATGCAGGTATTGGCGCTGGATGCCGGCCGCGTCCGCTGCGCGGCTAATGTTGCCCCCGTGCTGTTCGAGCAAGCGACGGATGTACTGGGAGTGGAAGTGCTGGATGGCGCGCTCCTTGGCTTCGCGGAAGGGGATCCCGGCCATCGCTTCCTGGCTCACCGGCAGGGCGACGGCCGCCATCGGCTCCATCTGGAGATCCGCGAGGGTCAGGCTGTGGCTGCGGGAGAAGATCACGCCGCGTTCGATGATGTTCTCCAGCTCGCGGACGTTGCCGGGGAACTCATAGGCCATGAGCACTTGCATGGCTTCCGGCGACAGGTCCATGACAGTTTTGCGGTTGACGGCGGCGTACTTGGCCAGGAAGTGGCGACTGAGCAGGGCGATGTCCTCTTTGCGTTCGCGCAGCGGCGGCAGCTCGAACTGGATGACGTTCAGCCGGTAGTAGAGGTCTTCGCGGAAGCGCTTCTCGCGGATGTCGGTCTTGAGGTCGTGGTTGGTGGCGGCGACGATCCGCAGGTCGGCCTTCTTGGTCACGACGCTGCCGACCGGCTTGTACTCGCCTTCCTGCAGCAGCCGCAGCAGCTTGGTCTGCAGGTGGGGAGATAGGTCGCCGATCTCGTCCAGGAAGAGCGTGCCCTCGTTGGCCTCCTCCACCAGGCCTTTTTTTTCCTTCCAGGCGCCGGTGAAGGCCCCTTTCACGTGGCCGAAGAGCTCGCTTTCCAGGACTTCCGAAGGAATGGCGGTGCAGTTGACCGTCACCATTTTCTTCTGGCGGCGCAGGCTGTGCTGGTGGATAGCGCGCGCGACCAGCTCCTTGCCGGTGCCGCTCGGGCCGGTGATCAGCACCGTGCCCATGGTGGGCGCCACCTGGCGGATGCGCTCGAAGATGTCGCGCATGACCGGCGAGGCGCCGACCAGCGATGCGAACCCCTCCTTTTCCTCCAAGGCCTGCCTGAGCGCCAGGTTCTCGCGCAGCATCTCCTGCCAGTGCATCGCCTTGTCCACGGTGTGCAGGATGCGTTCGTGCCGGAAGGGCTTGGTGATGTAGTCGAAGGCGCCCTTCTGCGTGGCCTCCACCGCGGTTTCGATGGTCGCAAAGGCGGTGAGCACGATGACGGCCGTTTTCGGCCGGAGTTTCTTGACGGCCTCGAGCAGGGCGATGCCGTCAAGGCCGGGCATTTTAAGGTCGGTCAACACCAGCTCCACCGGCTGGGACCGGAAGCGCTCGAGGGCCTGTTGCGGATCGTTTTCGGTGATGACCTCGTAGTCCCGTTCTTCCGAAATCATGCGCTGCAAGAGGGCGAGCATGTCCTTTTCATCGTCTACGATCAAAATGCGGCCGGGCATCGTTCCTCCTAACTTGACTGACAGGGGCACCAGGGTCCAGGGTTCGGGGT
>Ga0114939_10002556_pt1 | contig 13384 bp, 11 predicted proteins | sample AshMeaCrysSpring_FD_87196 | JGI IMG/M metagenome (GOLD analysis project Ga0114939, IMG submission 87196) | Groundwater microbial communities from Big Spring, Nevada to study Microbial Dark Matter (Phase II) - Ash Meadows Crystal Spring | ecosystem: Environmental > Aquatic > Deep subsurface >... | reverse complement strand
CAGATGTATATGGTACACGGTGTTTACATCTAGGTCTAACTAAGCCTTTAACAAAACGGGAATTTCTTTTGCAGCATGGTATTGAGTATGACGAAAGTTTAAGAGTGATTCTTGACTTTTGGTTTGATATGGAGTGCTTGCTGCGAGGAGCAAAGTTTGTTCTTATTCCTGAACCATATTATTTCTATCGCTCTCGCTCTGGTTCTGAGGTGGTCTCTCAAGATCAGGTCGAACACCTCAATCTCTGTTGTCAAGCAATTGAAAGGGTTTTGCAAAAAGATATAGTTAAAAACAATCCCCAATTACACCGTGCGCTGAATAGACATCTGGCAAATTACAGACGTAATAGAGACTATCTGAGCGTTGTCGGACCTATCAAGCGCAGAGAAGCTTTTGTTGCTTTTCAACAAATGTTGAAACATCCCTATTTCTTCCGTCGGTTCCTGATGGAAATTCCCGCTATTTTGGAACGGCGGATAGCATACTATATCGTGGGTAATAAGACCGTCTATGATATGCTTCCGCAGGAAACTGATATCTGGAGATCCTTGACCGAAAAATTTCAGTTTCGCAATCGCCGAGCGGTTTGATAAGAGCCAAACAAAATTACCGCCATATCTAGAAAATACAACTTTTTTGTAATTACGAATTAGATGGAAATAGTAGGTTTATTGCTTATCCATCTAATTGGAAATTATTTTTTGGGGAGGCATCTACAAACGCAGATTAAAAACATTCATCATTAGCAATTTTTTCAACAATGAATATGCAACCAGAAGTATCTATAATTATGACTGCTTACAACACTGAAGCATATATTGCTAAAGCAATAGAAACAGTCTTGGCACAGAGTTATGAAAATATTGAATTAGTCGTGGTCGATAATGGTTCTGTTGATAGAACTAGGGAAATAATTCAAAGCTTTCAGGCTAAAGACAAGCGTGTAAATCTGGTTGTTAATCAAAAAAATCTGGGAGTAAGTGGTGGTTTCAACAGTGCTTTGAGAGCAGCAAAGGGAAAATGGGTAGCGATTGTTGATTCTGATGACTGGATAGAACCACAACGATTTGCAAGACTATTGCAAGTTGCATCTGCTGAAAGTGCAGACATGATTGCTGACGATTTATATTTGATTCGCGATGGTGAAGTGTCTCCCTGGAGTACCCTGATTTGTCAAAGCGGAGAGTCTATTACTCAAGTGACACATATTGATACTGTGTATTTTGTTGCCACAGATATCTATAGAAAGCAGTGTTTGCATTTGGGATTAACAAAGCCTCTAATTAAAAGAGAATTTCTCCTGCACCACGGTTTAGAATTTAACAACAACATCAGCGTGATTGTTGATTTTTGTTTGTATTTAGAGTGCTTACTGAAAGGAGCAAGATATATTCTGGTACCCGAACCTTACTATTACTATCGCTCCCGTTCATCCTCAATGGTTGCTAGTTACGATAAGATAAAAAACCTACAGCAATGCAGTGATATTACCAGTCAATTCTTAAAGCGAGAGGAAGTGAAAAATAATCCCCAATTAAAACAGGCTTTATTAAGAAATTTGGGTGTATTGCAGCGGAACTTAGCTTACGAGCGTGTTGTCCAACCATTGAAGCACAAAAAATGGCTTACAGGGGTGCAGCAAATGGTTAAAAATCCCTATTTCTTTTGGCATTTTATGCTGGAAATTCCCAGTATTGTAGAACGACGGATTCAATACTACATCCTGGGTAATACAACAGTTTATGATATGCTACCCCGCAGAAACAAGTCTTTAGCGTCTTAATATCAACAGGAGAATCCCCTCTCCTGACTAACGGGAGGGGAAAAAGAAGTGGGGTACAGTCGTGGTCAACCACAAAATTGTTAATTGGTTACTAGGGAGCGATTTATCGCTAAATTAAAGCGGTAAACCACTAGACTTGTGGCACTATATCCAGCAGATTTTGATATTGTTGCACCGATATTCCAGCTTTAGCTGATATCATGACCGCTACCTGTTCTGGAGTGATTTGGGCAAAAAACTTTTGTAGTTCTACATCAGACATTTCGTCAGTCTTCCAATAGTCAAGAGATAGCTTCACTGGGTCACAATAATGTCCTGATTCCTCTTTTAAAATTTGTTCCACAAATACTCCGTAGAGTATATATTCGGAAAGATTCCAGGACTTACACAATGTTTCTAACCATCCTTGTCCAGAAACCTTCTCAATATGTTGATACATTTTTAAAACATTGTCCCGCTTCCAAGTAATTATATTACCAATGTAACCAGGAGACGGGTACTGAAATTCTGGTAGACCTAGTAGCTGATTAGCAGCACAATACCACGGGTAACATCTTTCCAGAAGATCGGGATAGGGATATGGAGGTTCAGAGAATAACCTGACTTTACCGTCACGGATTAAGCTTTGGGGGTCAAAAGGTCTCACAAATGTGACATCGGAATCAACAAATATCAAAACATCTTGCTTAAGGTATTGAGCAATGGAAATTTTGACAATTTGCTGCAGTATCCAGTTGCGAATCACAAAAGTTTTCAGACTAAACCATCCATTCTTCACGAAAGGGATGTGTTGAATCCACCAAGGTAGTACTGACTCAACTGTAATCAGTTGAGTCCTCTGGGTTTCTAGCTGCTGGAATAACTGCAAATCCCTCGCATCTACTATGATGTAATGGGTGACAGAAGCTGGAACAAATTGTTCAACACTCCAGGACAATAGCTGACATCTTTGAAAATCAGGAGCATAGCTAGGAGTAATAATTGCAAAATCAAATTGTTGCATTTTCGCTCTCACTATAGATAACAAAAATTGGTGGCTTTGGTCTTTTTAAAATGGGCTTTTAAATAGGCTTTCAGTCCAATTTTTTCTAAGTTTTTGCTGCTCCTAATTTATTAAATGTTTACTTTGTCGTTATAATTTCAGCAACTCATTAATATCCTCGATAACTCCTTTAATTGCTTGAAAACCAAACAGAGATTCTAGTAATTCTCGTTCAACATTAACTTGTGCGGTATGAGATAATAAATTAATTACTTCCTTGGCAAAAGATTGTTCATCGACAGCTATTTGAAAGTATTGTTGGATTGATTCTGGTAATCCAGCTATTCCTTGGGGTGTAGAAACAATAGGTCTACCAGACATCAGCATTTCTAGGGACTTGATACTCACACCGCTACCTGTGGCTATGGGGTTAATTAAGACCCGTCCGGAATTGTAAACAGCACTGGAAGAGGGAGGGTTAATGCTGAGATAAATTCCTGAGTGTTCCTCACATAGCTGCTGGACTTTCTTCACAGGTCTTGAACCTGCTATCAGGAGTTTTACTTCCGGGAAGGTAGAACGAATAATTGGAAAGACTTGGGTAATAAACCAGGTAACGCCAGCTACATTATTATCTGTATTAAGATTACCTAAAAAGACAATATCATATTCCGGTTCTTGAGATTGATTATCTGTAGTGAACTCAACAAAAGGGGGTAAATAACGACCATTAGTAAAACCCTGCTCTTGCCAAAACTTTAAATCGTCCGCTGAGATATCATAAAAAAAAGCGCTATTTTTGAGAATATTTTTCTCGAAATCTTCTAAATTAGAGACAGAAAAATATCTTCTGATTTTACTTTTAATGTCTGTTGCTGATTCAAATAACCGGCGATAATATAAATGCTCTATATTGTGCGAGCGACTGATAATTGGAACTTGCAAATATTTTTTTAATTGCAATGCTAACTCTCCACAGTGGACGTAATCAGACCAAATTACATCTGGATTAAAAGCCCGAACCTCAGTTAGTAAATTAGTTAAATCTTGTCCTCTGAGTATCCGAGAAGTTACTTCTAAAGGATAACGTCGTAAATCAATTATTCTCTGAATACTAGAGCCTATTGTGCGTTTGTAAGAAATGGCATGAAGTTTTTGCACATACTTTTGAATTTCTGCTATTTCTTCTGGTTTAGGCTGTTCACTTGACCAGCATATTAGTTGTAATTCTACACCAAATTTAGCAAAGGCTTTAATGCGGCGCCATGTGTCTACTCGCGCTCCGTGAATTGGTGGATAGGGAATATCATGACAGATAAAAGTAATTTTCATAATTGCAATATTTTTTTATTTTCTTAGTAATCTAATAAGTGGTCAGCAAATCCTGGCTCGTTCATCAATCGCTTCGCACGAATCAGTCTTTGAGTATATTTATATTCCACAGGTATGGATAAACAGGTGGAAACGAATAGTATCCAAAAAATGCTGTTAGTTGCTAGGAGGGTACTTTCTGTGATGTTGGACATGAACAAAAATGTTAAATACATTACTGGCCATATCCCGTCCGGAGTTCTAGTGATTCGCACTAAACCTATTCCTCTCACCCAAGCCATCAAGTAACTGCACAAAAATAGTATTAATGCAGAAAAACCTAATTCGGCTAATAAATCCATAACACCATTGTGAGCGTAGGGACATTCCCACTGGAGTGTTCGCCACATATAAGCAGAGGCTGGACTATCCCATCCTTGCCAAAAAGCATTAAAGCCATAACCAAACCAGGGTCGTTCCCAGATTTTGTCCATCATTGCTATCCAAATATCGCTACGACCTGTGAGGGTCAGGTCTTTTCCTAGCGCTTTAGCAATACCTTCGGCATTATCTACGAAAAAGATACCTAAACTACTACCCAGTAAGATGATGGTGATTAAAAAAGGTACTAGTACCGTGTACTGATATCGTAAAGACCTAAATAAAGGGAAAAGTGCCGATAGGGTAATCCATACCACCAAGGCAGTTTTAGAAGTGCAAAGTAGAATCAAGACAATCGAAAGAGTATAACCAGCCCAAGGAAGCCAACGATATTTGGGGTTTTGGATGTCGTTATCGAGCGCATATAATAAAAAAGTTACCACACTCAAGTCCATCAACCGACCAAGTATATTTTTGTGGGACATTATCCCTCGCCAAGCTCCAGCGTGTGCGCCGAATTCTTGGTAACTCATAACTCCATAAAAGGGGAGCGCGATCGCAAACACAAAGCTCAGAACAATAATAATCCCAAATGCCCAGGCAAGTATTTTTAATTGCTCCTTCAAGCTATAGCGGGTAGCAAAATATAAAGCAAATAAGTTAGTCCCTGCCATTAGTAAAACACGCCGGGGCGTAATATCTGGCATAATTGTCCATGATACTGACGCTATGACAATTCCGATTAGTATCCAGGTAAAAATATCACCGACAGCAACACGTAAGCTATTCTGCCATTGGGAAATAAGTAATACTAAACTAACCGCATAAATTCCCATGAATATCACGGGACTATATGGGTCTTGTACAATGGTACTACCGTTATCCATTAGTACGGGTATCAATGCGCCACTAAAAAAGAAGATGGAGCCAGTGGCAAATATCTTTTCAGCGCGTTCAGGAATTTTGATCATCGTGAATATAGGATTTAGATAATCGGAACTAGGGATTAAGGGTAATCGGAAATCAACATTTGCTGTAATTTGGTTTATTTGTAGTGTCAGAAACAATTTACTAACCGCATAACCCTACAGGTAAACAGCAGGGCTACTTGATTCTCATCATCAACTATAGCTAGTAACGAATTTTTTAACACAGATTTAACGGATTGCCCATCTGAGGTACTCTTGGTAAGTCATGGGTTATTCATATAACTAGGATGAGAATAAAATAGCCCTCTAGTTAAACAGTTGATAACTATTATCAGCGTGAATCGGCGGAAAATACAAAGCTGAGTGTAAATATTCGGAAAATTTTTCCTAAATCTCTAGTTTTACTGATGCTATCAACCCGTTAGCAGCCAGACTTTTTTTGCTCCCCAATCTATAGCCTTGGGACGCGATCGCGAAGTAAAAAGCCAGCATTGCACTTTCCTTGGACCTTACCTTCTTCCCAGCTAGCAACTACTGTTGCTGCAGTGTATGGAAATAATCATCTGCATCTAAAAAGATGACAATATCCCCAGAAATAGCTTGAAAATCAGCATTCAGCACTGATGGTTGCCCACCATTTTGTTTACGAACGGGGATAATGCGATTACCATAAGTAGTAATTATCTCCGGCGAGCGATCGCCCCCTCCATCATCTACTACAATTACCTCAGTATCAGGGTACGTCTGGCTTAAGGCGCTATCAATTGCTTGGCGCAAAAACTGACCGTAGTTGTAATTATTGACAATAATGCTAACTGACGGCTTTACCATGATCTTTGCCCCTGTGATTTGGTACAAAAGGACAGCCCACTTTGACGTGAATTAACCGACATACAGTTGTGGTTGCAAAACTTCAGACCAAATCCTTTCCGCTTTGATGGGAATAGGAACCAAATCAATAGGAAATTTGTATCTATGGGGCATCGTCGTTACTTTTTTTGGCAAAATATTGCTGATGGGATAGCACCAATCACAACTGTTTGCCCTCTGTTGTTAAAGATTAAACTTATGAATGCCAAACTCTACGTCTATCCTGGGAAGTATATGGTTATAAATCTTATGGTAAGGATTGATACTTAAAAATTTATTAATTACATGGTTGACAAATATTCACTAGCAATTTTTTTAATAAAAAAGTAAACTCACGAACTAAACGAGAGGAACAATGCCAAGATTGCTAATCAAATGCTCAGCAAAAAGATTAACTACCAAACCCGGAAGAAAAAGCTTAAATTTGCGTAATAACACGGTAAGTTTATGGAATTTTTATGATTTAGCGTACTTCAAAGAAGTTTATGTGAATTTGGGTAATTCCATGTAGGAATCAAGATATGTTGAGAGTAGCTAAATCTAAACTATTAAACATGCTTGTATAATGCATCGCGATCGCCAAACATATGTATGTATCTAGGATTAAATAGCTAATAACCTGTCCTCAGCCAGCCAACTGCAAATTTTTTCTTGAACGCACTCGCAAGAGTACTAATAGTACGAATGCACTCTTAACTGAACTAAAACCTCAATCCTAGTGAGGAATTATCACGTTATCTACCTTGGCGGTCAAGCAAAAGCTCATTTTTTTTCCAGACCAGGCATTTCTTGAATCGTTATAGTGTAAACGGTTTTGTATGAGACTACCAATGCGAGCTAAGGAATCAGGCTTCCAGAACCTGAAGAATAACACCACCCCACTACCATCGCCCATACCACAACGAGAAGTTCCTCCTATTACCAGATTACCGCAGGGTGAAGAAGAGAACTTGGGGTTAGGTGCGGTTGTGGGAGTTTTGCGCCGTCAAGTATTTGTAATTGCTGGTGTAGCAGCCCTTGTAACTGCAGGAGCCGTAATTTCTAACTCCAGGCGAGAACCGCAGTATCAAGGCAAATTTCAGATTTTAGTGGAACCATTAAAAACTTCCGACAGTGAATTATTGGTTTTGCTATCTCAAACTCTCCAGCAAAATGTTAACGAAATTACCAGAAATAATACAACTGCCTTAGACTATCAAGCTTTATTGCAGGTTCTCAGAAGCCCACAGCTAATGGAACCAGTAGTGAAAAATGTGCAAGTTAAATATCCCAAAGTCACCTATGGCAGTTTGGTGGGTTATGAGGGTGCTGCGAAACCCAATCAACTGAATATTACCCGAATTACCAAAGGCAAAGATGAATCACGAGTCATTGAAGTCAGCTTTCAAGACCGTGACCCAGATAAAGTCAAAATGGTATTAGATCAGGTATCTCAAGCGTACCTAAAGTATAGTGTAGAACAACAAAAAACTGGTATCCGTCAGGGTATCAAATTTGTTAATAGCCAAGTACCAACATTGCAAGCGCGGGTGAATACGCTGCAAAAGGACATGCAAACTTTTCAGCAGCGCTACGGTGTGATTAACCCCGACAAACAAGGTGAACAACTGGTATCTAGACTGGATCAAATTCAAGCCCAACGCTTAGACACCCAGAAAAGACTAGCAGAATCTAGGTCACTTTATGTTTCCCTGGAAAGCCAGGTAGGAATGCAACCAGAGGTAGCGATTGCTGCTTCTGCGCTCAGTGAATCTCCCCAATATCAGCAACTGTTAACTCGGCTGCGGGAAATTGATGCTAAGTTAGCAGCAGAGTCAGCGAGATTCAGCGAAGAAAACCCAGTTATCCTATCTTTGCGCGACCAAAGAGCGAAACTGGTACCGTTGATAGAGCAAGAAAAGAAACTGGCTCTAGGTAACAGAGTATCAGCAGCAAACTCCCAAACTCTGGTTTACCAAAACTCTACTCGGCGGGATCTGACCCAAAAACTAGCTGCTACAGCTAATGAGATTAAAACCCTAGAAACTAGCTACCAAGCTAGTTTGCAAGCCGAAAATCTCTTGAGTCAACAAATCAAAAACTTCCCGGCGATCGCTCGTCGTTATAGCGACCTACAAAGAGACTTAAAAGTGGCTACCGATACTCTTAACCAGGTGTTAGCGAAGCGGGAAGCATTGCGGGTTGATGCTGCTCAGCAGGAAGTTCCTTGGGAACTGATTATGCGTCCGACTTTACCACAGGATAAAAATGGCGAATACGAATCCATACCTGATGGTGGTCCACGCAATATCTTATTGGGAGGAATAGCAGGATTGCTTTTAGGTGCTTTAACTGGGTTTGGTATCGAAAAATGGAAAAACGTATTCTATAGCACTGAAGAACTTAAAGCAGCCACTAAACTGCCCATACTAGGAGTGATTCCTTTCAACTCTCTAGTTAAAAAACACTCTTTTGCTGGTGATGTAGTGGTATTAAATGAAGAAGAGCATCAAAAACTCTCTTTGGCTAATGATAGCAAAGCCCGGCAATACGAACCGTCGGTATTCTTGCAATCATTTAACTCTCTTTATTCCAAAATTAAATTCCTCAAATCAGATAATCCCGTCCGTTCTCTAGCTGTCACCTCAGCTACCACTGGTGAAGGAAAATCCACTGTAGCCGCATATTTAGCACAAATGGCGGCACATGCAGGTCAGCGAGTACTAGTGGTGGATGCTAATTTACGCCATCCCCAACTTCATTTAAGGTTAGGTGTTGTGAATAACCAAGGTTTGAGTGAGGTGCTTTCCCAAGGTTTAGATTTGAGTGAAGCAATTGTCCAATCACCTTCAGAAGAAAATCTGTTTGTCTTAACCGCTGGTCAACAACCGCTTAACCCTGCCAAGTTGTTCTCTTCTAAGAGAATGCAACATTTAGTAGAGCGTACCGAAGCGAATTTTGACTTAGTAGTTTACGATACACCACACATTTTAGGTATTCTAGATTCTAATTTGGTGGCGAATCATATTGATGGGTTGCTATTTGTAGCTGGACTAGGTAAAACTAACCGTCCGATTATCAAACAAGCTGTGCATGAATCGAAAGCTTCTCGCATTCCTATTTTAGGAATGGTTGCTAATACTATGGCACGCTAAGTAGCAATTGACAAACAAGCACAAACGAGAGACAATCAACGAAATTTATTGTTTTTCAGAAATAAATAGTGCCCATAATTCGCATTCGGACATATGTTACCGTACCTCTAACACCTGTGGGTGCGCTAATGACGTTAGAGGTCAGGTATTTTAGTTGTTTATAGCAAAAAGGATATGAATTTTTTTACTCCCTTGCTCAGTAAGATTCGGCAAAAACTATCTAATCCATTTGTTCGCAATCTTGGCTGGCTAGGTATAGCAGAAGTAGTTTATAGAGCTTTCCGGTTAATATTATTAGTACTCACAGCTCGGTTTTTAACTAAATACGATTACGGTTTAGCAGCTATTGTTCTGGCAGTACGGGAATTTACCTTAACTTTTTGTGATATAGGTATTGGTGCCAAGATTATTCAGGCGGATGAAAAAGAACTAGATGAGTTATGTAACTCTGCCTATTGGTTAAACTGGGCAGTTTTTTTTGGCTTATTTATAGCCCAAATTATTGCCTCTTTTCCCATTGCTTGGTTTTATAAAAATAATGATGTTATTCTACCTATTTGTGTATCGTCACTAGCTTATTTAATATGGCCGATTTCGGGTATTCAAAAAACTCTAATTCAAAGAGAAAATCGGTTTAAATCGATTGCCGTAGTGGAGAGCTTTCAAAATATTGTTGGCAGTATAATATCTGGTATATTAGCTGTTTTAGGTATGGGAGTATGGGCATTTGTGTTGTCAGGTGTTTTGCTAGCGCCTGTAGAAGTTGTGATGTTTTATAAACAACATCCTTGGCGTCCAACTTCAAAGTTTACTACTAAATATTGGAAAGAAATTTTTGATTTTGGTAAAAATATACTGGGTGTTACTTTGTTAAGAACTCTGCGGAATAATTTAGATTATTTAATAGTTGGACGCTTCTTAGGTATTGAAGAACTAGGAAAATATTTCTTTGGTTTTAATGCAGGATTTGGTGTCAGTTTAAGCCTTATTAATAGCATTAATCACGCCATTTTACCTCACTTATGTTCTGTACTACCTGACCGTTCAAAGTTTAAAGCAACATATTTTAGCAGTCTCAAAACCATATCTTTCGTAATTGTTCCCTTAGTTTTAACTCAATCAAGTCTAGCTCCTTTTTATGTACCAATTGTGTTTGGTGAAAAATGGATATCTGCGATTCCAATTTTGATATTAATTTGCTTATCTGCAATTCCTCGCGCTTTTGCTGATGCAGCTTCCCAGCTATTGGTTGCTGCTGGTAAACCTCACTTAAACCTCCGCTGGAATGTCATATTTACCTTTATATTTGCTGCTGCATTGTTCCTCGGTGTTCAGTTCCAAGCTATTGGAGTAGCAGCGTCAGTTTTCTTAATCCATATTATTTGTATGCCTTTGTTTATATTCTGGGCTACACGTTATGTTTTCCCTAAAAAGGAATCTTTCAATTTAGGTTCTTAGGATAAAATGAAGAGAACTAATGATTTATTGTCGTGAGTCTAATAATCGGTAAAGACGATGTATCTTCGAGGTAAGATTGTCTGGACTTTTTCAAATAGTCTACCTCGACAGCAATTTGAGAGTTTTTGAGAAGAGAATATAGAAACGTAATTATGTACTAAGGGTTAACTTCAAAGATATGCACGACTGTTAATTAATCCCTAATCTTAACTGGTTGAGTAACTCAGAAAAAGTCTATAATCATCTAATTACTGCACATGTTGCCTGCATATATATCGTTCATTATTTCTTACAGTTAGATTCTTTTTCTACTGTTTAATGTAATTAATGTATGGTAAGATTATAGATTATTTAAATTTTTCTTGAGGTTTGATTAATTTACAAAAAATTCTCATACTTTTGATAGAAACTATTTCTTAATCGTTAATAGATATTGTTATAGTAGATTTACTTTATATTCATCATCTTGTTTGGTGCATCGTGGCTAGGCATTTACTGGTAACTTGTGTGGCAATATCTATTTTTCATTCTACTGGATAGGTCAAAATTTACTGAGAAAATAACTAACTAAATCCAGGTGTGCAAAACCGTTAATCTTTTAATCTAGGGAGGCTGAGGATTTCATATGAAACTATTTTCTGTAATTATTCCCGTTTATAAAGTTGAAAAATATATAGCTGCGACAGTCCAATCTGTGCTGGCACAAACCTATAGTAATTTTGAGATAATTATCGTTGATGATGGCTCTCCCGATAGAAGTATTCAAATTTGTCAGCAATTTACAGACAAGCGAATAAAAATTATTCGGCAGCAAAATCGCGGTGTCTGTGCTGCTCGAAACACAGGTATTAACAACGCTCAAGGGGATTATATAGCTTTTTTAGATGGTGATGATTTGTGGGTGCCAGAAAAGCTAGAAAAGCATCTAGAGCATTTAGAAAATTCCCCCAATGTCGGCTTGAGTTTTAGTCGTTCTGCATTTATTGATGAAGCAGGAAAACCATTGGGTATTTATCAAATGCCCAAATTAAAAAACATAATACCACCCGTAATACTCTGCCGTAACCCCATTGGTAATGGTTCGAGTCCTGTGATTAGAAGGGAAGTTTTGGCAGAAATTAAATTTAACAACAATTGTTATTTTGATGAGGAATTACATAACTTTGAAGATGTAGAATGCTGGTTGCGGATTGCTCTCAAAACTAAGTCGGAAGTTGAAGGGATACCCGACGCTTTGACTCTGTACCGAGTTAACTCTAAAGGTGCTTCGACAAATCTCATGAAGCAAATTGAAAACTTGGAAAAGGTATTAGAAAAAACTCGCTCCTATGCGCCAGATTTGATTGCTAAGTATGGTAATGCGGCTAAAGCTTATGAGTTAAGAAAATTAGCCCGCTGGGCAGTACGCTTGAAAGCAGGAACACTAGCTGTACAAATGGCTCATCGAGCTTTGAGTACCTATTGGCGGATTCTGATTGATGAGCCACGCCGGACATTAATAACTTTAGCGGCTGCTTATTCGCTATTGCTCATACCACAACCAGTGTATCATCAAATGGAAGCGCTAGCTTTGAGAATTACAGGCGCTTCTCAGAAACGTCGTATTATTCAAGAACAGTCGAAGCAATTGGCATAGAGGCTTTCTGGACCCATTGTGACAACTCAAGATGACGAATAAAACACCGCAAGACGAAAACAAACAGAAATTAGCCTCTGGCTTTAACCTCGCTTCCAGTGGTTATGATAAACCAGCCTTGCGGTTTTTGGCATTAACGACTAAACGTCTGGTTGAATTAGCAAACATTCAGCCAGGACAAACCATTTTAGACGTAGCGACGGGGACAGGTAATGTTGCGATCGCTGCTGCAAAAACTGTGAATACTCAAGGACAAGTATTTGGTGTAGACATCGCCAAAGAAATGCTAGCGCAGGCTGAATTCAAAGTTAATCAAGCTGGTTTAACTAATATCATACTTCAAGAAGGGGATGCAGCGGAGTTAAACTTCGCTGTTCATACATTTGACGCAGTATTCTGTGCATCCGGCTTGCATTTTCTAGCTGATATGTTAGCAGCTTTGGATGAATGGCGACGTGTTCTCAAACCACGGGGTTTAGTAGCATTTTCCAGCTTTGGTCAAGGAATGAACAGTCCTTTAAGAGAAATATTAGAAGCACGTCTTTTAAGTTATGGAGTTAGCATCCCACCATCTGACTTATTACACCGTCTAGATCACCCTAATAAGAGTCGTCATTTGTTAGAACAAGCAGGCTTTGAGAATATTCAAACTCATACTGAACAATTGGGTTACTATCTCAGTAATGTAGATGAATGGTGGGATATTGTCTGGAATAGCGGTTATCGTGCTTATATTTCGCAACTCACACCAGAGAAAGTAGAACCTTTCAAAGTAGAACACTTGGCAGAAATCAGTGCATTAGCCACAGATAAAGGGATTTGGCTGAATGTACCTGTAATTTTTGCCCTGGCACGAAAATTGTAGAGGTGGGTTTAACCTATTAATATGTGTATAAATCT
>Ga0114939_10002555_pt1 | contig 13389 bp, 10 predicted proteins | sample AshMeaCrysSpring_FD_87196 | JGI IMG/M metagenome (GOLD analysis project Ga0114939, IMG submission 87196) | Groundwater microbial communities from Big Spring, Nevada to study Microbial Dark Matter (Phase II) - Ash Meadows Crystal Spring | ecosystem: Environmental > Aquatic > Deep subsurface >... | reverse complement strand
GTGACCGGAGAAGGTAGAGAGGCTTTGCTGGAGGGACTGTTCGTCGCCGATGTCTGCTAATACTTGGCTAAACCAGGGGATTTCCACGGGTTCGCGAGCGGGTACAAATAAACCCACCTTTGCCATGATGGCTGCTAAACCTAGGGTTTTCAGGGTGACAGTTTTACCGCCTGTATTGGGTCCGGTAATTGTCACTACTCTGATTTGGGGGTTGACGATTAAATCAACGGGAATGACTGGATAACCTTGTTCGTGGTGATGCTGCCATACTAACAGGGGATGGCGTAGCTGACGCAAGGTGATAGTTTCATTATCCTCCCGGTTAATAAATCGTGGCGGATTGGCTTTGATCCAGAAACTATAACGTGACCTAGCACAAGCGAGATCCAAAGTGGTAGCAATTGCTAATAATCTTTCTAAATCTGGCTGGACTGCTGCTACTTTTTCCGTCAAGCTGCGGCGAATTGCTTCTTCTTCTACTTGTTCGCGTTTAACTAACTGCCGTAGCTGGTTGCCTTGGGGGACAATGGAGTTAGGTTCCACGTACAGTGTCGCCCCACTGGTAGAGGTATCGTGAACAATACCGGGGATGGCATCTTTATGGGTTGATTTGACGGGAATCACAAAGCGATCGCCCCGTTGGGTAATCAGTTGCTCTTGGACAGCATTGGATTTCACCTGCACAATTCTTTGCAGCTTTTCGATGATTTGGCTGCGGACTTGGCGGAGGGAATTACGGATTTCCCCCAGTTTAGGACTAGCTCTGTCTGTTACCTGTCCCCGGTCGTCAATACAGTGGTGGATTTCCTGCTCTAATTCCGGGTAAGTCCGCAATTGGGCCACCAAATCCGTGAGAATTGGTAAATCTGGCTGGTTGTCGATGACACGGCGTAAATTTCTTGTACCGGACAGGGTGGTTGCGATCGCTAACAATTCATCTCCAGACAAAATTCCCTGGAGTCCTGCTCGTTCTAGGGAATCACCAATATCTTGAATCCCCTCAAACGACAGTCCATTTGTCAGACGACTTTCCAGTTCGTATACTTCTTTAGTTTGTGCTAAGAGTTGTTCGCTCTGTGCCTGGGAGTCAGGTATCGTTAACTGACGTGCAGCTATTGCCCCTAATTTAGTAGCGGCAAAGGTAGAAAGGTGCTGGCACAGACGAGGCCATTCTAATAGTTCTAGGGTTTCAGATTGGATCAAGGCTCAGACCGTCGAATCTGAAAATTATGGTAACAATAGTAGCTAGTCATTGGTCATTAGTCATTAGTCATTAGTCTCCCATTACCCATTCCTACATCTGTAGACCAATTTCTTCCCAAGAGTCCAGAGGAGGAACAACTTGGTAGATGAGAGTTGCCTCTATTTGTTCGAGTTGCTCGTCGTCCAGATTTTGAAAAATTGCTTCTAAAGCTTCCCAGTCTCGCTGATGCAAAGGCATGAGCGGTGCTGCATAAGCTACAGTCTCTGTAATCATAATTCATGCCCCCTCTTTGGTAGACAATGATGATTCCTACCAAAGTTGTGCATTTTCCTCACAGATTAAATTTTAAGGAATACAGGGGAATTAAAAGGGTAATTTTTGTGAACTAGATTTTCAATTACTGTGCCATAAATATTACTGACATATTGTGCATTGTCATCTGCACTCATAACATATTACTTACTATTTAAGCTTTCTCAAACCAGCATCTTTAACATTTTCATGATTATCACTTATTGATTTTGTATTAAATAAATTATATGTACTGATTTTTTGAATTAATGTACAAGCATATCTGGCAAGCAGAGTGGATGAAAAAATCAGGCTGTCCCAATAGAGTTTGTCACAGGATAGTGGCAATAATTCGTAGCAAGAAATACTATAAGAGAGCTAAATTACGTATGACATATATTTTTCAACTGAAATAGGTCGTGAGGGCAATTGATGTTGGAAAAAAAACTCGATTTATTGAATAGCCTGCGTAAGTTATGATTGTCAACTCAAAGGCTAGCAGTGCTAATCCTCTATTATGTATTATGGAGGAACTATGTAGGGTTTTACCCCAATGCTGGCAAATATACCGGGAATCTAGGTGACTTGGTAGTTTGTTTAAAAAAAACCGCGCCAATTTGGCTGTAATTTTGATACTCTAGCTTAAATAGTTTTGGGAACAGTAAAAACGTGGACATTCAAATTGGTCGAGGAAAAACAGCCCGTCGTGCTTACGGAATAGATGAAATTGCATTAGTTCCCGGTAGGAGAACCTTAGATCCGAGCTTGGCTGATACTAGCTGGCGGATTGGTAATATTGAGAGAGAAATTCCAATTATTGCCAGTGCTATGGATGGTGTTGTCGATGTTGGCATGGCGGTACGTTTATCTGAGTTAGGAGCATTGGGTGTGCTTAACTTAGAGGGTATCCAAACTCGCTATGAAGATCCAGAGCCAATTTTAGACCGCATTGCTTCTGTGGGCAAAGAAGAGTTTGTTCCCTTGATGCAGGAATTGTATGCTGAACCAATCAAGCCCGAATTAATTGCCAAACGGATTCAGCAGATTAAAGCTAAAGGAGGGATTGCTGCGGTTAGTGCAACTCCCGTCGGAGCAAGCAAATTTGGTGAAGTTGTCGCCAAAGCTGGAGCAGATTTATTCTTCATCCAAGCGACAGTGGTTTCCACGGCTCATTTGTCCCCAGAATCAGTCACACCTTTAGATTTGGCTCGATTTTGCGAAGAAATGCCGATACCTGTGGTGTTGGGAAATTGCGTCACCTATGAAGTCACCCTGAACTTGATTAAAGCTGGAGCGGCTGCAGTGTTAGTAGGGATTGGACCCGGTGCAGCTTGTACTTCCCGTGGGGTGTTAGGTGTGGGTGTACCGCAAGCGACAGCGGTAGCTGACTGTGCTGCTGCTCGCGATGATTATTACCAGGAAACTGGCAAATACGTACCTGTGATTGCCGATGGTGGTTTAATCACGGGTGGTGACATTTGTAAATGTATTGCTTGTGGTGCTGATGGTGTGATGATTGGTTCCCCCTTTGCTAGATCTGCGGAAGCACCGGGAAGGGGTTATCACTGGGGGATGGCGACACCCAGCCCAGTTTTGCCTCGTGGTACTCGGATTCGTGTAGGAACAACAGGTACACTAGAGCAAATTCTTCGCGGTCCTGCACAACTTGACGATGGCACCCATAATTTTTTGGGAGCGCTGAAGACAAGTATGGGTACTTTGGGAGCCAAAAATATTAAAGAAATGCAACAAGTTGAAGTTGTGATTGCTCCATCTTTATTAACAGAAGGTAAGGTTTACCAAAAAGCTCAGCAGTTAGGGATGGGTAAGTAGCTGTGATTAATGGGGTACACCAGGACATGAAAAACTACTCATCGTCTCCTATTCCTACTCAGGACTGTTGGAATTAGGACTGTTGCAGTTTTTCTACTCAGCTATACAGGAAAACTTTTTTCCGAAATTTTTTCAGGTTCCTGAAGGAATTGCTGGAAAATTTAAACTAGTCGCCTACAATAGAAGAAGCGGAGACGCATGTTTCCGTTCACTCCTCACACCACACTCCGCCCGGACTACTGTTCGGGCGGTTCCTTTTGGGGGTACAAAGTAATTATCAGACAAAATATAGTCCAGCAGTTGGGACTGAAAGTCAACAGACTTTAATTCTTGGTTGGCAATCAAAGCAAAAGTAAACTGGTAATGTCTCACGTTGCATACGCTGCATCCGCAAAGAAGAAGGCTTAAAGTATATCAAGATGAATTATGCAAGAAGTCTTTTTCATGCCGCACTCAGATAATTTTCAGGGAAATCTTATGGAAATGAGATTTAATTTTTTAGATATGGATCGAGTCAGCATAAAGCGACAAACTCAAAAAGCTTAATCCCCTGAAGGGAAAACTACACCCAATTTGAGGAGCATCATGACTTATTTGGAAGCAGCAGCACAATTTTACAGCGAAGTCGCTCAAACACCGGAAGTGGGACTGTGTTGCGTCCAAAGCACACCCCTGCAACTACCAGGATTAAAAATTCCCCGACAAATGCAGGAAATGAATTATGGCTGTGGTACTACTGTTCATCCCGCAGAACTTAGCAATCAACCTACAGTTTTATATGTCGGTGTAGGTGGTGGTTTAGAAGCGTTACAATTTGCTTATTTTTCTCGTCATAAAGGTGGGGTAATAGCGGTTGACCCCGTTGCAGCTATGCGCGAAGCTGCTGGACGTAACTTAGAAATTGCTGCAGGGGAAAATCCTTGGTTTGACACCAGCTTTGTCGAGATTCGTGAAGGGGATGCTTTTAATTTACCTGTTCCCGATGCATCCGTTGATGTCGTAGCACAAAATTGCTTATTTAACATTTTTGAACCAGATGATTTAACCCGTGCTTTAAAAGAAGCATATCGGGTGTTAAAACCAGGTGGACGTTTGCAGATGAGTGACCCGATTGCAACTCGTCCGATTCCAGAGCATTTGCAACAAGATGAGCGGTTACGCGCTATGTGTTTATCTGGTGCCCTTACCTATGAAGAGTATATTCAACGTATAATTGATGTGGGTTTTGGACAAGTGGAAATTCGGACTCGTCGTCCCTATCGATTGCTCGATGCTCAGACTTATAAACTGGAAGAAAATTTACTGCTGGAAAGTCTTGATTCTGTATCTTTTCAGGTGCCTATACCCTCAGATGGTGCTTGTGTTTTCACGGGTAAAACAGCCATTTATGCTGGTTACCAAGAGTATTTTGATGATAATGCTGGACATATCATGCAGCGCGGTATTCCCTTAGCAGTATGCGATAAAACTGCTGCTAAACTTGCTGCATTAATGCCAGAAGAAATTATGATTACTGATTCTATATGGCATTATGACGGTGGTGGTTGTTGTTAGTTAAACGGGAAATTTAACAGCGCTAAAATCTTCCACCACCGGAGGTATAACCTCTCAGTTGTCGTTCCTTGCTTGAACTGGGGAACGATAACTCTGGAAAAGTCTTGTTAAATGAAGAATTTTTTAGCCTGGTCATGTACAGTAGTTAGTTGCGTAAAAAATCCTATGATTAAAACAGCATTTACCCCTTTTAAGGATAAACTCACTGCTCCTTTAACCAAAAAGCAAATTACCGTTTTGCAAATAAATCTGGGTAAGCGGTGTAATCTTTCCTGCAATCACTGTCATGTGGAAGCAAGTCCTAAAAGAACAGAAGAAATGACGCCAGAAATTTGCGAGCAACTGATTGAATTAATTCACAGATTTCCGGAAATTAAAATTGTAGATTTGACTGGTGGTGCCCCGGAAATGAACTATGGTTTTAAACTACTGGTAGAAGCAGCAAATAAAAATGGTAACCAGGTTATTGTCCGTTCAAATTTGACGATTTATTTTGAAGATGGCTTTGGTGATTTACCAGAATATTTTGCTAAACATCAAGTTAGAGTGGTCGCATCTCTACCTTGCTATCTCCAAGATAATGTTGATAAAATGCGCGGTCATGGTGTATTTCAGGAATCAATTAAAGCGTTGCGATCGCTCAATGAATTGGGATATGCTCAAAACCCTAATTTAATTCTGGATTTGGTATATAACCCCCAACTTCCTACTAGTGAGAAGTTTTCTTTAACTCCCGATCAGGGTAAGCTGGAACGGGATTACAAAATGTTTTTGCAAGAACACTTTAATATTGTGTTTAACAACCTGTTCACTATCACGAACTTACCAGTCGGGAGAACCAAGTTTCATTTAGAACGTACAAAACTTTACGCGCCTTATTTGCAGTTTTTAGAAGCGAATTTTAATCCAAATACTTTAGAGCATTTGATGTGTCGGGATGAGCTTTCGATTGATTATCTGGGTAATGTGTATGACTGCGATTTTAACCAGATGATGAATTTACCAGTCAAAACTCGTGAGGGGGAAATTTTGACTGTTACTAAGTTGTTAGAAGCTGATAGTTTAGATTTGATTGATGAGGTACAAACGGCAGCTTATTGCTATGGTTGCACTGCGGGATGTGGTTCTAGTTGCGGTGGTGCTTTGGTATAATTTGTCGGGTGGGTATTCCCCACTCTGGGTATACAAAAATATAAATCCTAAAAGTAACTTCAAAAACATTTGTATAGGTAAGCTTTGCAATGGGAAACTCCCATTGCTTTATTAGCATGAGTTTCCAGATTGCCCAGATTAAAAAAAAGTAAAATAAAACACATTTGTTTGACAGTCATTATAAATTGAGTAGCGAAAATATTTAGTAGTCAATTCCCGAACTTTGACAAAAAGATGATTGTACCTATTCAGTGAGGAAATCAAGGCTCAAGCCCTTGTTCTGGCTAGAGTTTAAGAAGGGAATCTAGTATTTGTTTTTACCAATTAATTAAACAGCCTGGAGAGGATGTTTGAAAAGACACGCTCCTCTTGATGTACACAATCGAACCCAAGGAGATAAAAATATGACAACAACACCAGATCAAAATGCAGATGCACGTCAACGAGTAATTGAATCCGCCAATCGCTTGGGGGTTCAACTCAATGAGGAAGAATTAGAACGCTGGATGAAGTCTATCACCGAAGCGACAGGGGACAGCGATATTACTGTCGATCAAGAGACTGGTGTTTTTGGTCACAAAGTCACGATGTTGGATTTCGATCCGAAAGACCTAGCAAGGTTTCGCGCCATCGGTAAAATTGTAGAATTTGAAGACATTCCCGGTGAGGTGGAAACCGCGTTGGCGCTCTCTGGGTCAGCGGCTCAATCCAAGATTCAAACTTTCCCAGGTGACTGCGACTATTTCGAGCGGGTGAATATCATTGCACCCACCCGTGCTGAAGCCTGCCAAATTCTTGCCCGGATTATGCGTGAGAAGGCGCTCAACAGCCTGTCTGGTCCGAATTACCAGTTAATTGAACTGAAGTTCGGCAGCTATCCCCAGGAGGTCATTCGTGAGGAGCAAATCCGACGCAAAGGTTCACCGATTAGCTGGGAACCCAACGATATTGTCGCTGGACAAATCGAGGTAACTGACCCCAAGGGTAGTCCCGTGGTCATTACCTGGGACTCCGTAGCCGATGATCCAGGTTGGTGCAAGTTAGACTGGGTGATCGCCGATAAGATGCGCGGTCAATTGACCAACGCTAGCAATATGTTGGATGTTACCTGGGAAGCTCCCGATGGTACCATCACTCCCCTAGATGGTTATCTCGACGGCTACTTCCAAGAGGTTTACCTGGATGCCCAATCCGCTCCCATCTTTGCCAAACTCGTGAAGCAAGTCTCCACCGATGTCATGGATGATTATGTAACCCAGTTGCAAAAGGAAGTTAAAAAATGTCTCAAGCCCGATAACCCCAACTATGGCAAAGCCGCTAAACGGCTGTACAATATCTTTCGACTAAACGGTCAGTATGAGGAAGCCGCATTTCTGCGCGAGCTATTCGACGAACCGGCTGCTTTGCTTTATCAAGTCAACGCTCTGGTCCGAACAGTCCAGGAAGCCACCGAAAAAAGCACTGTCTTTGATATCGAAAGCATTCTCGATCAGACTGATGAACTGATCATGTCGGTAATCAAGGTCTTGGAAGGGGAAGAGGAATTGGAGATTGTGCGCCATCTACTGCGCTTATCCCGCATCTTGAGCCGCCAAGAGGCTGGTGTCTCCATGAATCCCCAGGTGGAAGCAGCGCAAGCGGAGGTGATGAAAATTGTTAATAATTTCTTCTACGAAAAGATGACAGCACTACCTGCGATTCAGTCTTATCTGGAAGTCGCCAAGGGTTGATGCGATCGCTTAGGGTCGGCAGTTCCCAAACAGGTAAACATCAAGTTTTGAGCGAACGGTGGGAACTGTCCACCCTACAAAATTCTCATAAGACTATTAACTCTGTAAATTCGCTTGCAACAGATTGCAAAACAACGTCCCCTGCTGAATAGCATCATCCAGAGCTATGTGGGTTAAGGGAAGGTCTTCCAACCACGCAACTGGTAGATTTTTCTGCCCCGATTCGCTATAGTTTCGTTTCAGGAATGCCATCGCATAGGAGCGGATATCCAGTCCTGAGTGTTTAAATGGACTATCCCCCACAAAGGTTATCAAGTACCAGTAAACAAACATAAAATCAAAGACGGCTGGATAGGCAACAAAGATGGGTTTACCTGGTAATGCCTTTACCCAAGTGTGGTATTCTTGCATCACCTGCGCTGGGGGCTGTGGGTTGACCCGACAGGCTGACCAAGCTGCTGGCTGTTCTGACCACCATTTCATGGTTTTGGGATGTCCTTGTGCCCCTGATAAGGTTTCCAAATTTGCTGTAAAGGTTGCAAGCAATTGTTTGTCTGCGGTATATGCTGCCGAGCCAATACTAAGCATGGAGTGGGGTCCGGGGATAGGACCATCCACTTCGACATCTGTGCTTACATAGATTTCGATTGTCACCTTTTATCCTGCCTGTGCGACCTAACCATGCGACCTAACCAAAGTTTAGCCGCGTGTGATTATAGCGCTTCTGATTGGAATTAGATAGGCTACTACAAACAAGGATGCGTTAGATTTGCCTTAACGCACCTGATGATTTGTTTAAACCTAATCTAGAGAATATGAAACTTAGAATTTAAAATTTCAGATTTAATTTTATCCTCGCTTTGCAGTTATAAAAAATGCCAAAGCATCACACAATACCCCTTCTTTTGTGGTGGTTAAAGCTTGAATTACTGCTATATATTCCGCCTTACATTCCTCTAACTTTTCTGGTGATAGCTGCAATAATTGATATCCGAAAACATTTCTTGAGTTTATATTCCACAAGTTTTCAGCAGTATTAGCATCTGGTGTGAAATACCAACCAAACTGCTGATTTTGGATTTGAATATCTGTAAAACCAGCCTCTTGCAATAGCTGATAACACCTCTGGTGGGTTCCTAGTGTTGCGTTGGGATTAGGAACTGTTATTCCGTACTTAGCGGCTACTTCCCTAAACAAAACAGAAGGAATAAAAGCATTTTCATCCCAAGCATTAAAAGCCACAATTCCATCTTGTTTCAACCAACGATACCACTGTTTTAAAGCTGCGGGAATATCAGTTAAATAACAAATTGCTAAGGAGCATAATATTCTATCAAAACTGCTTTCAACTAAGTAAATTTTTTCAACATCTGCTTCCAGAAACGCCAGATTTTGTAAACCTGATGCTGCGAGTTTTTCTCTTGCTAGACTGAGCATTCCTGGGGAAATATCCACAGCAATTATTTTACCTGATTCACCGATTATTTGAGCAGCCGCAAAAGCAACTAAACCAGTACCAGTTGCGACATCTAATACTTTTTGTCCTGTTTGTAAATTAGCACAAGAAATCAAGCTTTGAGCTACAGGAGAGTAAAATTTACCTTGGTCGTAGTTAGTGCGAGAATTAAAGTCAGCAAGTATTTGCTGTTTGTACTGGTTAATATCTGAATTTTCTAGCATATATGTATGCGATCGCCTCCTTTTTTCTCTTCCCATCATCAAAGCATAAATTACTTCAACATCACCTTAAATCAAAACTTTTTTCATAATCCAATTATTTTGAAACATTCCCACCTTTTCAAATCCTAATTGCTGATACAAATGAAAAGCTGGATAATTCTTCGGGTCAACACTTAAAGAAATTTGCTGATAGCCATCTAAGCGAGATTGCGACCGCAAAGTAACTAATAAAGACCTTCCTATGCCTTTGTTTACATATCGTGAATCAACAGCAATTGATATTTCAGGAGTCGCATCATCTACATAACCATAAGCTTTGTCATTTTCCGGATAGAGACGATACCAAGCTGCACCTATAGATGCTTGATTCTCTGTATTGATCGCAATAAATCCCTTATCACCTAAACGTCCCCAACCCTGAACATACTTTGCTAACTCAGGCTTTTGTACAACTTCTCTAGCAGGAAGTTCTTCCCCATACCGTAAAGAACGTGTATGACAAATCTCATACAACATATCCCACAAAAACGGCACATCATCTTCATTCACCTCTCTAATTTTATACTCCCCCATCTCTCTCTTCCTCCTCTTCCTTGGCTTCCTTGGCGTCTTGGCGGTTTAAAATTATCCCTTCACACAAACAACCTGCTTTAAAGTCGCCACAACTTCAACCAAATCAGACTGATTATTCATTACCTCATCTATCGGCTTATAAGCACCAGGAATTTCATCTAAAACTCCCTCATCTTTACGACATTCCACACCCTGAGTTTGCTTAATCAAATCATCAAGCGTATAGGTATTCTTCGCTTTATTTCGAGATAGTAACCTTCCTGCACCATGAGAGCAAGAACAGAAGCTATTAGCACAACCTTTTCCCTTCACAATAAAAGATTTTGCTCCCATTGAACCGGGAATAATGCCATAATCTTCTTTCTCTGCTCGAACGGCACCTTTGCGAGTTACAAACACTTCCTCACCAAAATGCACTTCCTTCTCAGCGTAATTGTGATGACAATTCACTTCAATTAAAGCCTTAGTCGCCTTCCCACCCGCTACATGCTTCTCAACAATACGCTTAAACCGCGCCATCATTACCTCACGGTTGACACGCGCATATTCCTGTGCCCATTGCAAATCGTGCCAATAAGACTCAAATTCCGGCGTACCAGCGATAAAATGAGCTAAATCTGGGTCAGGTAGCTTATTACCTACCATCTTCGCTAATTCCTTCGCTGTGTCGATATGGTACTTCGCTAGCATATTGCCGATGTTGCGGGAACCAGAATGCAGCATCAGCCATACTTGGTTCTCTGTATCGAGACATACTTCTATAAAATGATTTCCCCCACCCAGAGAACCCAGCTGCTTCATCGCTTTACCTTGCAAATCTTGCACACCTTTATGCAAGTCATTAAAATCTCGCCACCCTTGCCAGTTGGTAACAATTTTCTCAACATCTTTATTCTCGTTGAAGCCTGTAGGAATTGCTGCTTCAATATCCAGGCGGATTTTCTTCAGCTTACCTTCCAGTTTTTCGGCTGGGAATGGCATTTTCATTGCCATCATGCCACAACCAATATCCACACCCACAGCCGCAGGTATAATGGCTTGTTTAGTTGCAATTACGGAACCAACAAGTGCCCCTTTACCCAAGTGAACATCTGGCATCAAGGCGACATGCTTAAACACAAATGGCAGTGAAGCTACATTTTTCGCCATCTTGGTTTCATCTTTCCCCAAAGGGTGATTCGCCCAAGACAGTACAGGTGCGGGTGTAGACAATTCTAAGTTTTCGTAGGGCATATCAGGTTTGATATTTAAGTTATTCCTCTGTTAATACTACATGTATATTACAAATGATTCCAGATTGCCAAGGTGGCAAATAGTAAAGATTTGGGCATGATAAGCTGTGGATACAATACGCCTTGACCTTCAACAAGGCTGTGAAAGCAATTCCGCACAAGTCCCCTGTCAAATACTATTCTGGTAGCACCTTAACAGATGATAATTGGGAGGGTATTCCAGCTTTTGGCACATCGGTATAGCCATGACTTTGAAGGCGGTTTTATTTGATTTCAATGGTGTCATCATTAATGATGAGCCAGTTCACGAGAAACTGATTGAAGAGATTTTACTTGCCGAAAATCTCCGTCCTCAAGGGGGTGAGTTTCAGCGATTTTGTCTGGGACGTAGCGATCGCGCTTGTCTGCGGGATATACTCAATCATCGCGGTCGAGTTGTGAATGAAACCTATTTAACGCAGTTAATTGACCGTAAGGCAAAAGCATATACACTCCAACTGGAAGCGATAGAAGAACTGCCTTTGTTCCCTGGTTTAGAGGAATTAATCTCTCAGATACGCGCTCAGCATTTAAAACTAGCGGTAGTCAGCGGTGCCATCCGTCAAGAAATAGAACTGGTATTAACTCGTACTAACCTAGCGCCATACTTCTGTGTGATTGTCGGGGGGGATGACATCAGCACCAGCAAACCCGAACCTGATGGTTATCTCCTAGCGGTGGAACGCCTGAATCAGCTATACTCAGAGTTGGATCTCAAACCGGCTGAGTGTTTAGCAATAGAAGACACTCCCGCTGGCATTCAAGCCGCAAAACGCGCCGGAATACAAGTAGTTGCTGTCGCCCACACCTACCCCTTGCACATGCTTCAGCGTCAAGCAAACTGGGTTGTAGATTATCTTAACGACTTGGAACTGGAGAGGGTACAACAATTGTTTGTCCAGAAAGTCCCCCAGAGGCAAGCCTGAGAGTGTTAAAATCACAAATGCTGGATAAAATAGTTTGAGATTGTCAGATTAGTTAACCCAATCGCAAATCCCAAATCTAAAATCCAAACTTTTCTAGGGGAATTAGCTCAGTTGGTAGAGTACTGCGATCGCACCGCAGGGGTGAGGGGTTCGAGTCCCCTATTCTCCATAAAAACTATACTATTTGCACATGCAATTCCGCTAAAATTCCAGCCGATTACAATACCTGACACCAGTTCAAAACCAGAACCTGATTTAGCAATTGTTGAACTTAATAGTATTCCCTCAGAAGATGTGGATTTGTCTTCCTAAGTCGTACTCATAATGATTTGTAATTTTATTAGTAAATGTACTCATAGTTGAGGGTGCAATCCCCTGTACTTGGGCATATATATAAATAAAAATAATATTAAATACATTTTTTAATTAAAATATTCAAATAATAAAACCGTAATTTTGTCAAAAAAACATGACATACTAAATCTTGCACTACATAGTAGCAGTACTTTCAGCCTGCAGTAGATTAAGACTTGTGGAGAGGTATGACTAGTTTTATTCATGGGGCTGAAACCATTGAAATTACGTTGTAATTTCGCTGCAAAATCAACGCAAAAATTGCCAACTTAAGATAAACATTTGCTAGGAATTTTGATACGGTTGACAATTAGTGATAAATATGTATTTAGCTGATAAGCAGATATTTTGGTATTTTGAGTCGATGTCCTTATCTGCATAAATCTTTATCTGATTGTGGATGGAGTTGGGTCTTTCCGTGTAAAAATCTGCTTCCCAGGAATTATCCCCTCAAATTTGTCTGAATCTCCCGACTTGTAGTCAGGGAAGTGGCTGAAATTGACTTATGCGGACGCTTTGAGACCTGAGAACAACGTGAGTGGGTATCACCCCAAGAGGGTATTTTTCCATAACATCTAGCAACCAGGGCAAAAATCATCTGGAAAGTTATGCCTGTGAACGGTATACATCAGAGGTTGTTCAGGAAATTAAGGAAAGTGCATCTTGTTGGAGAACAAAGACCTATTAATTAGCAAGTACAGACTAAAGCGCCCCACGCAAGTGAGGGTTACTACCGCGTTCTTGGGGAGCGCTGACGTGGTTTGTTTAGCTGTACAGTCGCTGCAAAACAAGCGCGTCTCTAAGATATGTGGACATTTCTG
>Ga0114939_10002554_pt1 | contig 13400 bp, 15 predicted proteins | sample AshMeaCrysSpring_FD_87196 | JGI IMG/M metagenome (GOLD analysis project Ga0114939, IMG submission 87196) | Groundwater microbial communities from Big Spring, Nevada to study Microbial Dark Matter (Phase II) - Ash Meadows Crystal Spring | ecosystem: Environmental > Aquatic > Deep subsurface >... | reverse complement strand
TGCTCCAGGAAGTCGATGTGGAAGTAGGTGCGGCGGAACTCGCCGTCGGTGATGCTGTGCAGCCCCACGTCCTGCTGGAACTTGACGATCTCGGTGATCGCCTTGTCTTCCACCGCGCGCAGCTGCGCCGCGTTGATCGACTTCTGGTTGAAGAACTGGTCGCGCGCTTCCAGCAGGTAGGCCGGACGCAGGAAGCTGCCGACATGGTCGGCGCGGAAGGGCGGCGTGGTGCGTGTGCTCATGGTGTCTCCAGCGGTGGGGCGGGCCGTGCGCGGCCCGTGCAGATCGAACGGTAGCGCAGTTCTGGAGCGCCCTCGTGAATACATTCCTCGCCCATCGACTGGTGTTTACCCTTATTCAATAGCCACTCCAGACTGACAGAATGCACTTTATGTATACAACGTGTATTCATTGACGCCAATGAAGCCCTTCCCGCTCAATGCCTGGTACGCCGCCGCCTACGACGTGGAAGTCAAGGCCGCGCTTCTCAGCCGCACGATCTGCGGCCAGAAGATCGTCATGTTCCGGCGCAAGGACGCATCGGTCGCCGCGCTGGAGGACGCCTGCTGGCACCGGCTGCTGCCGCTGTCCAAGGGCCGGCTGCACGACGACCAGATCACCTGCGGCTACCACGGGCTGGTGTTCAACGGCGACGGCCGCTGCACCCACATGCCCTCGCAGGAGACGCTGAACCCTTCGGCCTGCGTGCGCGCCTACCCGGTGGTGGAGAAGCACCGCTTCGTCTGGGTGTGGCCCGGCGACCCGGCGCTGGCCGACCCGGCGAAGATCCCCGACCTGCACTGGAACCACGACCCGGCCTGGGCCGGCGACGGCAAGCTGATCCAGGTGAAGTGCGACTACCGGCTGGTGCTGGACAACCTGATGGACCTGACGCACGAGACCTACGTGCACGGCAGCAGCATCGGCCAGCTGGCGGTGGCCGAGGCGCCTTTCGTCGCCACGCACGGCCACCGCACCGCCACCGTGACGCGCTGGATGGAGGACATCGACCCGCCGCCCTTCTGGGCCGGCCAGCTGAAGCACGCCACCGGCTACGAGGGCAAGGTGGACCGCTGGCAGATCATCCGCTTCGAGGCGCCCTGCACCATCGCCATCGACGTCGGCGTGGCGCCTGCCGGCAGCGGCGCGCCGCAGGGAGATCGCTCGCAGGGCGTGAACGGCTATGTGCTGAACACCATCACGCCCGAGACCGAGACCACCTGCCACTACTTCTGGGCCTTCGCGCGCAACTACTGCCTGGCCGAGCAGCGCCTGACGCACGAGCTGCGCGAAGGCGTGTCCGGCATCTTCCGCGAGGACGAGCTGATCCTCGAGGCGCAGCAGCAGGCCATCGACGAGCGCCCCGGCTACCGCTTCTACAACCTGAACATCGACGCCGGCTCGATGTGGGCGCGGCGGCTGATCGAGCAGATGGTGCGCGCCGAGACCCCGGCACACGAACGCCCCGGCGTGATTCCGCTGCGCGCCGCCTGATGGGCGCGCCGGGCCGTTCCCAAGCGCTCATCCCGGAGCGCAGAGCGCGGAGGGTCGTCCATTGAACACCGCCACCGACATCGCCGAGCCGTCGCAGACGGTGCGCGTGCAGCTGCACTTGCGCGAACTGATCCTGGGCGGCGAGCTGAAGCCCGGCGCGCGCATTGCCGAACTCACGCTGGTGGAGAAGCTCAACGCCTCGCGCACGCCGATCCGCATGGCGCTGGTGCGGCTGCAGGAAGAAGGCCTGCTGGATGCGCTGCCGCACGGCGGCTTCGCGGTGAAGGACTTTTCCGAAGCCGACATCCACGACGCCATCGAGCTGCGCGGCACGCTCGAGGGCCTGTGCGCGCGCCTGGCCGCCGAGCGCGGCGTGACCACCGTGGTGATGAGCGAGGCGCGCGACTGCGTCGAGCAGATCGACGCGCTGCTGGCCGCGCCCAGCCTCAGCGAAGAATCGTTCAGCGGCTACGTGCAGCTGAACGGCCGCTACCACGACCTGCTGGCCGAGATGGCCGGCAGCGACATGGTGCGGCGCCAGCTGGAGCGTGCCAAGACGCTGCCCTTCGCGTCGCCCAACGGCTTCGTGCTGGCGCGCACCAGCGGGCCCGATGCGCGCGACATCCTGGTGGTGGCGCAGGCGCAGCACCGCGCGGTGCTGGACGCCATCCGTCAGCGCCAAAGTGCACGCGCCGAGGCGCTGATGCAGGAACATGCGCGCAGCGCCCACGCCAACCTGCGCGCCGCGCTGGCCGACCACCGCAGCTGGCAGCGGGTGCCGGGCGCCAGCCTGATCCGCCGCCGACCCCCACGTTGAACGCGACATGAAGCACAACGCCCCCTGGCACAGCGCGACGATCCGCGCACAACGCGACCTGAGCCCCAGCGTGCGCGAGTTCGAGATCCGCCCCGAGCGCGGCGTGCGCCCGTGGAGCGTGGGCAGCCACCTGGACCTGCGCGTGCTGATCGACGGCCGCGAGGAGAAGCGCTCGTACTCGCTGGTCGGGCTGCCGCCTGCAGCAGGCGGGGCGCCGGACGCCGACGAGGTCTACCGCATCGCCGTGCGCCGCGCCGACGACGGCCGCGGCGGCTCGCGCTTCCTGTGGGGGCTGCAGACCGGCGACGAGCTGTTGATCGGCGAGCCGAACAACCACTTCGAGATCGGCTGGCAGGCGCCGCACACGCTGCTGGTGGCCGGCGGCATCGGCATCACGCCGATCCTGGGCATGGCGCAGCAGCTGGCGCGGCGCGGCGCGGCGCTGCGCATGCTGTATGCGGCGCGCCGTGCCGACGAGCTGGTCTACGCCGACACGCTGCAGGCCACGCTGGGCGACCGCCTGCAGCTGCTGCGCAGCGACGCCGGCCAGCGCATCGACCTGCAGGCCGAGATCGCCGCGCTGCCGCCGGGCGCGCAGCTGGTGCTGTGCGGCCCGCTGCGGCTGATCGATGCCGCGCGCGAAGCCTGGCGGCAGGCCGGCCGGTCCGAGGCCGACCTGCGCTTCGAGACCTTCGGCAACAGCGGCATCCGCACGCCCGAAGCCTTCTGGGCGGAGCTGCCGCGCCACGGCCTGCGCATCGAGGTGCCGGCCGACCGAAGCCTGCTGGACGTGCTGGAGTCGCACGGCGTGCAGGCGCTGTCGGATTGCCGGCGCGGCGAATGCGGGCTGTGCGCGCTGGACATCGTGTCGGTGCAAGGCACGGTGGACCACCGCGACGTGTTCTTCAGCGCCCACCAGAAGCAGGCCGATCAGAAGCTGTGCGCCTGCGTGTCGCGGGTCTGCGGCGGCGGCGTGGTGCTGGATTCGGCATTCCGGCCCGATTGAGTTAGGGTGCGGGCTCCATCCTCACGGGAGCGCGCCATGCCGGTCGAATTCATCAACCCCGCGGAACTGGTGCAAGGCACCTACTCGCATGTCGCCGCCGTCGGCGGCGGTGCGCGCACGCTGTACGTGTCGGGCCAGGTGGCGATGGATGCGGCCGGCAACATCGTCGGCGGCAGCTTCGCCGAGCAGGCCGAACAGGTGTTCCACAACCTCGGTCTGGCGCTGGCCGCGGGCGGCGCGCAGTTCCACCACATCGTCAAGATGAACGTCTACGTGCGCGACCTCACCAGCGAAAAGGTGAAGACGCTGCGCGCCATCCGCCAGCGCCACTTCGGCACGCACCAGCCGGCCAGCACGCTGGTCGGCACGACCGCCCTGGTGCACGAGGACCTGATGCTCGAGATCGAGTGCGTGGCCGCGCTCGACTGAGCGCGCCGGCTTTCAGCCCGCCCCGCCGGCCGGCCCGCGCTTCGCCCGCTCGATCGCCCTGCGCGCCTGCTGCTCGGCGTCCAGCGACAAGCCCAGCGGCGAACGGCAGAGTCCGGCATGCCGGTAGTTCATGTTCTCGTACAGCTCGGCCGCGGACGGGAAGGCATCCAGCAGCTTCGACAGGCCCTCGTCCGACCGCAGTTCGCCGAATTCCTCGGCCAGGTGGCGCACGACCGAGCGGTACTGCTCCGCACCGACCGGAACCTCGCTGCGATCGAGGCGCTCCAGCAACTGGGCGAGCAGCACGGCCACGGCGTAGCGGGCGGGTGATCCGCTGGCGGACTTCAAGATCTTCATGGCCCTCAGCTGGGGCCGAATCGACGCCCTGCAAGAGGGCGCGGCGGCGGGCCGCCGCCGCTCAGTCCTGCTCGGGCTGGATGAAGCGGTAGGCCACCGCGCCGAGCACCCCGCCGAGGATCGGCGCCAGCCAGAACAGCCACAGCTGCTGCACCGCCCAGCCGCCGGCGAACAGCGCCACGCCGGTGCTGCGCGCCGGGTTGACCGAGGTGTTCGTCACGGGAATGCTGACCAGGTGGATGAGCGTCAGGCACAGGCCGATGGCGATGGGCGCCAAGCCCGCCGGCGCACGCTTGTCGGTGGCTCCGAGGATGACGATCAGGAAGAACATCGTCATCACGACTTCGCAGACGAAGGCCGCCATCAGCGAGTAGCCCCCAGGCGAATGCGCGCCGTAGCCGTTGGACGCAAAGCCCTTCGACACGTCGAAGCCGGCCGCGCCGCTGGCAATGGCATAGAGCACGCCACCGGCCACGATGCCGCCCAGCACTTGCGCCAGGATGTATGCAAAGAGCTGCCCGCCCGGAAAGCGCCCGCCGGCCCACAGGCCGATGGACACCGCCGGGTTCAGGTGGCAACCGGAAATGTGGCCGATGGCGAAGGCCATCGTCAGCACCGTCAGCCCGAAGGCCAGCGACACGCCCAGCAGGCCGATGCCGACCTGCGGAAAGGTGGCCGCCAGCACCGCGCTGCCACAACCGCCCAGCACCAGCCAGAAGGTGCCGAGAAACTCTGCTGCGTACTTGTTCATCCCGCCATCGTGCAAACCCCGCAATCGGGCGGGAACGATTCTACGGACTCGTCAGCCGCCGCGCGCCGGCAGCACCGTGCCGCTGCACTCGCCGAAGCCGATGCGGCGCGCGCCGGCGCGCTCGCAGTGCGCGCGCAGGATCAGCCGGTCGCCGTCCTGCAGGAAGATGCGCGTCTCGCCGCCCGGCAGCGCCACCGGCTGCTTGCCGCCCAGCGACAGCTCCAGCAGCGAACCGCCCTGCCCCGGCAGCGGGCCGGACTGGGTGCCGGTGCCCAGCAGGTCGCCGGTCTGCAGGTTGCAGCCGCCGCTGCTGTGGTGCGCCAGCATCTGCGCCACCGTCCAGTAGGCATCGCGGAAATTCGAGCGGCTCAGTTCGACCGGCGGCAGGCCCCGGGTGCGCATCGCCTCGGTCTCGATCAGCACCTGCAATCCGATGTCGATCTGGCCGCGCTCGCGGTTGGCGGCCGAATCCAGGTAGGGCAGCGGCTGCGGGTCGCCGGCCGGCCGGCCGAAGGGCAGGCGGAAGGGCTCCAGCGCCTCGCGCGTGACGATCCACGGCGAGATCGTGGTGGCGAAGTTCTTCGCCAGGAAGGGACCCAGCGGCTGGTATTCCCAGGCCTGCAGGTCGCGCGCCGACCAGTCGTTGAGCAGCACGATGCCGAACCAGTCGGCCTCGGCCTGCGCCATGTCCATAGGCCGGCCCAGCGCATTGCCGGCGCCGACGAACACGCCCAGCTCCAGCTCGTAGTCCAGGCGCTGGCACGGCCCGAACTTCGGCTCGGCGGCCCCGGCCGGCAGCGACTGGCCCAAGGGCCGCACGAAGCTCTGCGGGCTGACGCCGATGCTGGAGACGCGGCCGTGGTAGCCGATCGGCACCCACTTGTAGTTGGGCAGCAGCGGGTTGTCGGGGCGGAACAGCTTGCCCACGGCGGTGGCATGGTGGATGCCGGTGTAGAAGTCGGTGTAGTCGCCGATGGCGCAGGGCAGCGCCATCTCGGCCTGGGCCTGCGCCACCAGGCACAGTTCCAGGAAGGGGGCCTGCTCGCTGCCCTCGCTCAAGGCATGCGACAAGGCGCTGCGCAGGTGCCGGCGCGTGGCCGCCGGCGCGGCCATCAGCGGCTTCAGCTCGCCTTCGGCCAGCGGCGCCAGCAGTTCCTCGACGCCGGCGCCCCAGGGGCATTGCTGGCGCGCCTGCTTGAGGTCCAGGATCTGGTCGCCGATGGCCACGCCGATGCGCAACGGCTCGTCGCTGCCTTTGCGGCGGAAGGCGCCGAAAGGCAGGTTCTGCACCGGAAAGTCGCTGTCCGGCGCGTTCGCCGATCCGACCCAGCTGCGCAGCGCAGCATCGTGCGAGGGGTCCGGCATGGCCATCGGGATCTCCAGTGCGCTAGGCCGCGGCGTGGGCCAGCGTGTTGTCGCGCGCCAGGGCCATCGCCTCGCGCAGCACCTCGCGGTCGCCCACGTGGTTGGCCAGGATCAGCACCAGCTTCGTCGTCAGCATCTCGGCCTGGGCGTCGCTCAGGCCGCGCTGGCTGTCGATCAGTTCGCGGTAGAAGTCGTCGGGGTCGGCGATGTTCGGTCGTCGGTTCAGCGGCATGGAGCCTCCTTCAATGCTGCGCGGTGGCGCGGCGCAGCGCGGCGCGCACCTTGGCGGCGTCTAGTGAGCGCCAGCGCGCCGCCACGTGCTGGTCGGGGCGGATCAGGTAGACGGTGCCCGGCTGCGCGCCGTAGCGCTGCGCGAGCAGGCCGTCCACGTCCTGCACGTCGTCACCCACCGACAGCACGCGCGCGACGATCGGCCCTTCGGCCACGCTTTCCACCTTCGGCCGCGGGCCAAAGCACAGCAGCGTGAAGCCGCCCGCCGGCCCGTGCAGCGTGTTGATCACGTTCAGCAGCCAGGCGTCGCGGCCCTGGTGACGCAGCGGCGCGTCGGCGCAGGGGGTGCCCGGCTTCATCAGGCCGTCGAAGCGATCCTCGTCCGGCGTGTTCAGCGACGAGTGCAGGTACGGCGTCGGCGTGGACAGGCGGCCGCTGTTGATCAGCGGCCGGGCGAAGGCCTCGGTGCGCGCCAGTTCCAGCACCGCGTTGCGGTAGCGCAGGCTGACGGGGCTTTTCGGCGAGATGAAGTCGGTGGCGCGGGTGGAGTTCAGCAGGTTGTCGTCGGCGGCGAAGGCGCGCTCCTCGTGGTAGCTGTCGACCAGCGCCAGCGGCGCGCTGCCGTCGAGTACCAGCTTCAGCTTCCAGGCCAGGTTGTCCACGTCCTGGATGCCGGTGTTGGCGCCGCGCGCCCCGAAGGGCGAGACCTGGTGCGCGGCGTCGCCGGCGAAGATCACACGGCCGTAGCGGAAGTTGTCGATGCGCCGGCAGGCGAACTGGTACACCGACACCCATTCCAGCTCGAAGGGCAGCTCGGGCCCGAGCATCGCCTGGATGCGCGGGATCACCCGCTCGGGACGCTTCTCGGCCTCGGGGTCGGCGTCGCGGCCGAGCTGGAAGTCGATGCGCCAGACATCGTCGCACTGCTTGTGCAGCAGCACGCTCTGGCCGCGGTGGAAGGGCGGGTCGAACCAGAACCAGCGCTCCGGCTCGGCGCCCAGCCGCTGCCTGCCTTGCGCCTGCGCCAGCGCGCCGGGCTTCAGCACCACGTCGGCGATGAGGAAGCGGTCTTCGAAGAACTGGCCGGTGAACTGCGCGCCCACCATCCTGCGCGTGTCGCTGTTGGCGCCGTCGCAGGCGACCACCCAGTCGGCCAGCAGGTCGAAGCGGCCGTCGGGCGTTTCCACCGTCAGCCGCGCGTGGTCTTCGGCCTGGGCCACGGCCACGACCTTGTGCTTCCAGCCGATGTCGACCTTGGGATGGGCCTCGCAGGCGTCGACCAGCGTCTGCTCGACGTAGTACTGCTGCAGGTTGATCATCGCCGGCATCCTGTGCCCGCCCTCGGGCAGCAGGTCGAACTGGTAGACCAGCTCGTCCTCCAGGAACACCTTGCCCAGCTGCCAGCGCACGCCCTTGGCCACCAGCGGCGCGGCCACGCCCAGGCGGTCCCAGATCTCCAGCGGACGCTTGGCGTAGCAGACGGCACGCGACCCGACGCTGACGGTGTTGTTGTCGTCGAGCAGGCGCACCGGGATGCCGCGCTGCGCGCAGTCCAGCGCCACGCTCAGGCCGATGGGCCCGGCGCCGATGACCACCAGCGGATGGCGCTCGAGCCGGCCCTCGCGCTGCGCCGCGCTCTGCCGGTACGGGAACTCGGGGTAGGTGTAGCTCTTCGACATGGAAACCTCACGCCCCCAGTTCGGCCTCGTGCATCCAGTGCGCATGTTTGGGCGCGCGCTTGGTCTGCGCCCATTCGTCGAGCATGGCCCACTTCACGTCGTCGAGCTTTCGGTACATGTCCGGCGTGCCGGTGTCGCAGGCCAGCTCCAGCCGGTGTCCGTTGGGGTCGAAGAAGTAGATCGACTTGAAGATGGTGTGGTCGGTGACGCCGACCACAGGGATGCCGGCCGCCTCGAGCCGCGCCTTGGTGTCTTCGAGCTCCTGCACGCTGCCCACCTTGAAGGCGATGTGCTGCACCCAGTCGGGCGTGTTGGCGTCGCGGCCCATCGGCGGCGAGTTCGGCAGCTCGAAGAAGGCCAGCACGTTGCCGTTGCCGGCATCCATGAACAGGTGCATGTAGGGGTCGGGCGCGTGCGTCGACGGCACCTTGTCCTCGGCGATGGCGAGCACGAAGTCCATGCCCAGGTGCTTGCGGTACCACTCCACCGTTTCCTTGGCGTCGCGGCAGCGGTAGGCCACGTGGTGGATGCGCTCAATCTTCATCGTGTTCTCCTGTTTGGGCGGAGGGGTGTGTCGCTCGGGCGCTTCGAGCAAACGCCGTGGAACCGGCTTCGCCGGGCCACTGGCGATGCCCCCTCGAGGGGGCGGCCGAAGGCCGTAGGGGGTGGGCTCGTTCCTAGGTCTCCAAGGATTTCCACATCTCGATGTCGCGTTCGGCGGTCCAGATGCGCGGGTCGGGGTACTGCGTGGCCTCGTCGTAGGCGCGGGTCACGTCGAAGGGCATGCAGTGGTCGAAGATGACCCATCGGCCGTACTTCGGCTTGAGCCGGTCGTAGGTCTCGCGATAGACGGCGCGCAGTTCCTTGCCTGCGGCCGCGCCGGCCTTCACGCTGGCAAACAGTTCGCTGACGAAGGCGCGCGTGCCCTCCAGCCCGGCCGCCACCTGCGCCGCGCCCTGCAGCGCCGCGCCGCGGCCCGGCACCAGCGCCTCGGGCTTCAGCGCGGCGATGTTGTCCAGCGTCCTCGGCCAGTCCTGGAAGTAGGCATCGCCGGCATAGGGCGTGGCGTCGAATTCGACCAGGTCGCCGCTGAACAGCACCTGGTCCTGCGGCAGCCAGACCACCGTGTCGCCCTTGGTGTGGCCGCGGCCCAGCTGGATCAGCTGCACCTCCAGCCGGCCCAGCCACAGCGTCATGCGGCCGGTGAAGGTCAGCGTCGGCCAGGTCAGCCCCGGCGGCACCGATTCGACGTTGCGGAACAGCCGCGGAAAGCGGCCGATCTCGCTGGCCTTGTCCTGCTCGCCGCGCTCCTTGATCAGGCTCAGCGTGTCCTCGCTGGCGATCACATGCTCAGGGTTATAGGCCGCCGCGCCGAGCACGCGCACCGCGTGGTAGTGGCTCAGCACCACGTACCTGATCGGCTTGTCGGTCACTTCGCGGATGCGGCGGATCACGTCCTGCGCCATCGCCGGCGTGGCCTGGGTGTCGATGACCATGACCGCGTCGTCGCCGACCACGATGCCGGTGTTCGGGTCGCCCTCGGCGGTGTAGGCCCAGGCACGGTCGGACAGCCTGGTGAAGCTGACGGTCTTTTCTTCCAGGTCGGCCTGGCTGGCGAAGGCTTTGCTCATCGAAGACTCCTGTTCGATTTAGTCGAACGTATTCGTATTGGTAAAACTACGGGCTTGATTCTAGTCAACACGTTCGATATTGTCTAACTCATTCGGTTAAGTAGAAACCCGGATCCGATGAGCGTTTCGCGCAAGAGCCCCTCCCCGCCGCCGGCCAGCGCCGCGGCGCCGCGCGCGCAGCGCGGCATCCAGAGCGTGGAAGTCGGCGGCCAGCTGCTGCTGGCGCTGGCGCACCAGGGCCGGCCGATGGCGCTGAAGGACCTGGCCCGGGCGGCCGGCATGAGCGCCGCCAAGGCCCACCCCTACCTGGTGAGCTTCGGCAAGCTCGGTCTGATCGAGCAGGACGCCCATTCGGGCCGCTACGGCCTGGGGCCGCTGGCCATGCAGCTGGGGCTGATCAGCCTGCAGCAGTACGACCCGGTGCGCCTGGCCACGCCGCTGATCGGCGAGCTGGCGCGCACACTCGGCCACACCGTGGGCGTGGCGGTGTGGGGCAACCGCGGCCCGACCATGGTGCGCATCGAGGAGGCGCCGTCCGCGGTGCACGTCAACATGCGCCACGGCACGGTGATGAGCCTGCGCGGCACCGCCTCGGGGCTGCTGTTCTGCGCCTACCTGCCGCGCGAACTGGTGCTGCCGCTGCTGGCCGCCGAATCGGCCGCGGGCTTCGACGCCGCGCTGCAGGCGCAGCTGGCGATGGTGCGTCAGCAGGGCCTGGCGCAGGCGGTGGACGCGTCGGTGCCGGGCATCAGCGCCATGGCCGCGCCGGTGTTCGACATCAACGACCGCATCGTCATGAGCCTCACCGCCATCGGGCCGAGCGCGACCTTCGACGTGCGCAGCGAAGGCGCCGTGGCGCGCGTGCTGCGCCGGGGCGCCGGCGAGCTGTCGCGTCAGCTCGGCGCCGGCATGGCCGCGGCTTGAGCTTCTCCCTCGGCGCACCGCAGCGCCAGCTTGCGCAGGCTGCCCGGCGGCAGCAGATGCGCGTAGAGCCGCGCCATCGCGCCGCCGCGCGGCAACGACAGCAGATCGGCATCGCCCGGCGCGGCGAGCTGCTTCTCGTCGACGCCGAGCAAGCCCTCGACCTCGAGCTTCCGGCCGCCGGGCAGGTCGGCGTCGACGCGCATGGCGCGCAGCAGCGCGGGGATGTGCAGCGCGCCAGCCCCCGCCCTGCCGATGCAGACTTCTCCTGCGGCGCCGGGCCGAGCGCCATGATCGGCGCCAAATGCGGCCTGCCCTGCGGCTCGTTGCCCGCGCGCACGAACAGGATCGGGTGCTCGCGGCACGGGTCGCCGAACCCGGCCGCGGGCACGCACATCGCTTTCATCCCCGCAGCGCCGCGCCAGGTGGCCTGGGGCGCGTGGATGCGCCTGCCGCGCTGCAGCGCCGGATCCAGCGGCACCATCCGTCGCTGCGCGGGAACGATCATGGACTCTGCGTCGCGGGTTCGGCGATGCGCTGCACCAGTAGCTTGTCGACACGCTTGCCGTCGAGATCGACGACCTCGAAGCGCCAGCCGTCCCAGTCGACGCTGTCGCCCGTGACCGGCAGCCGGCCCAGCAGCAGCATCACCATGCCGGCCAGCGTGTTGTAGCGGCCGCGCTCCTCCTCGGGCACTTCCCTGAGCTCCAGCCGGTCCTTCAGCTCGGGGATCGGGATCAGCCCGTCCATCAGCCAGCTGCCGTCGGCGCGCTGCGTGGCCCAGGCTTCCTCGCCGGGGTCGGCGCCGACGAACTCGCCGGTGATGGCCTCGAGCAGGTCGCGCTCGGTGATCACGCCCTGCACCGAGCCGTACTCGTCGACCACGAACACCATGTCGGCGCTGGTCTGGCGGAAGTTCTCCAGCAGTTCCATGCCGGACAGCGTCTCGGGCACGAACACCGGCGCCTTCATGTGCTGGTTGAGGTCCGGCGTCGACCCCTGCGCCAGCGTCGGCAGCAGCGTGTGCGCCGCCACCACGCCGATGACTTCGTCCAGGCTGCCGCGGCACACCGGGTAGCGCGAGCGGCCGCTCTTGACCATGCGGTCGAGCATCTCCTCGAAGGGCGCGCCGGCATCCAGCCACACGATATCGGCGCGCGGGATCATCATCGAGCCGATCTGCCGCTCGTCCAGGCGGAACACGTTGCGCACCATCTGGTGCTCCTGCGCCTCGATCACGCCGGCATCGACGCCCTCCTCCAGGCTGGCGGCGATCTCCTCCTCGGTGACGCTGCGCGACGGGCCGCCGCGGATGCCCAGCAGGCGCAGCACCGTCTCGGTGCTGGCGCCGAGCAGCCAGACGAAGGGCCGCGTCGCGGTGGACAGCCAGTTCATCGGCTGCGCCACCAGCCGCGCCACCGTCTCCGGGTACATCTGGCCCAGGCGCTTGGGCACCAGCTCGCCGAAGATGATGGTCAGGAAGGTGATCGTGGCCACCACCAGCGCCGTGGCGGTCAGCGCCGCCGGCCTGCTGCGCATGCGCAGCACCTCCTGCAGCCAGTCGGCCAGCGGCGCCGAGAAGGCGGCCTCGCCGACGATGCCGTTGAGCACGCCGATCGAGGTGATGCCGATCTGCACCGTCGACAGCCAGCGCGTCGGGTTCTCGTGCAGCTCCATCGCCGCGCGCGCGCCGGGCTCCTCGCCTTCGACCATGACCTGCAGCCGCGCCTTGCGGCTGGCCGTCAGCGCCATCTCGGACATGGCGAACACGCCGTTCAGCAGGATCAGGAAGACGAGAAGCGCAACGTCCATGCACGGCCGCCTGCGGGCGGCAAAGCCTTGAGACCGCAAGCAGCGTAGCAGAATCGCCCCATGGACTATCTCGTCGGCGACGTGCAGGGCTGCTGCGACGCGCTGGAGCGGCTGCTGGCCGAAGTCGGCTTCTCGCCGTCGCGCGACCGCCTGGCGCTGGTGGGCGACCTGGTGAACCGCGGCCCGCGCTCGCTGGCCACGCTGAAGCGCCTGCGCGCGATGGGTGACGCCGCCATCTGCCTGCTCGGCAACCACGACCTGCACCTGCTGGCCGTGGCGCACGGCGTGCGCAAGCCGCGCAAGGACGACACGCTGGAGGACATCCTCGGCTCGAAGAGGCGCGACGCCTGGATCGACTGGCTGCGCCACCGGCGCATGGCCTGCCTGTACCAGGGCTGGCTGCTGGTGCACGCCGGCGTGGTGCCGCAGTGGGACACGCCGGCCACGCTGGCGCTGGCGGCCGAGGTCGAGGCGCTGCTGCAGGGGCCCGGCCTGTCCGACATGCTGCACCAGATGTACGGCAACGAACCGGCGCAGTGGAACGATGCGCTGCAGGGGCCCGAGCGCTGGCGCTTCGTCATCAACGTGCTCACGCGCATCCGCTTCTGCACGCCGGACGGCCGGCTGGACCTGAAGGTCAAGGAAGGCGCCGACGCCGCGCCGCCCGGCTTCAGGCCCTGGTTCGACATCCCCGGGCGGCGCACCACAGGCACGCCGATGGCCTTCGGCCACTGGTCGACGCTGGGCCGCATCGACCGCCCCGACCTGCTGGCGCTGGACACCGGCTGCGTGTGGGGCGGCGCGCTCAGTGCGGTGCGCATCGACGGCGGCCGGCGCGAGTGGGTGCAGGTGGCCTGCGAGCAGGCGCAGGTGCCGGGCTGAAGTTCGACAGGCTGCACCATGCGGG
>Ga0114939_10002553_pt1 | contig 13400 bp, 10 predicted proteins | sample AshMeaCrysSpring_FD_87196 | JGI IMG/M metagenome (GOLD analysis project Ga0114939, IMG submission 87196) | Groundwater microbial communities from Big Spring, Nevada to study Microbial Dark Matter (Phase II) - Ash Meadows Crystal Spring | ecosystem: Environmental > Aquatic > Deep subsurface >... | reverse complement strand
GTTTCTGGTGTCGGCTGAAACCAACTTACATCTTTCAGTTCTTTTGTCTGATAGATGTTTTCCCAATGTTTTTTGCGGTCAAAAATTTCCATTATTTCTATGTCTTTTTATATTCGTTTGATGTCGGTCGTGTCGTCTTTTAGGGTGAGGCATAACTCAAATATTTGTGTTATTAGACGCCACCTTTTTTCGAGGGGCGATTTTGAAAGTGCCTGACTTTCAATGTTTTACAATTATAAATTTTGGATAGATGCTGCGTCTATCTATTTTTAATGTGGTTTCTATCCGGAGCTGTTTTGCCCGCCATTCCAGTTTATTTTGCCCTTTCTAAACAGGTCGTCCAGCGGGCTTTCTATTTGATTGAGCTGCTGCTTGCTTACGTGCAGGTAGCGCTCGGTGGTCTTTATATTAAAATGGCCAAGCAGGTCTTTTATATATCGTATGTCGGTGCCTTTGTCGAGCAGGTGGGTGGCAAAGGAATGGCGCAGGCTGTGGATGCCTACGTCTTTGGCTATGCGTGCCTTCGCCTTGGCTGTGCTGAATATTTGCTGTATGGTACGGGTAGGGTAGGGGCCGCCGGTTTGTTCCGATTCAAACAGGTATTCTTTGGGCGGTTTGTGGTAGGTCTTTATGTAGTTGCGCAGTACATGCAGCAGCACGGGGCTCAGGTTGACATAGCGGTCTTTTTTGCCTTTGGCATGTTCTATGTGTATTTGCATGCGCCCGCTGTCTATGTTGGCTATGCGCAGGTTGGCCAGCTCGCTTACGCGCAGGCCGGCACTGTATGTGGTAAACAGCATGGCTTTGTGCTTTTTATTTTCCAGGGCGTTGAACAGTCGGGCCAGTTCATCTTCGTTCAATAGTTTGGGCAATTGTAGTGGCCGCTTGGGCCGGGGTATATCAAAAAACAGTCGCTCGCGGCCAAGTACCTGCTCGTAAAAAAACTTCAGGGCGTTTATACGGCTGTGCAGGGTATGCTCGGTCAGGTGGCGGGTTTCGCTGCACCAGGCCAGGTAGCGCCGCAGGCGGTCGGTAGTAAAAGCGGTGGCGTCTTCGTGGCGTATGTCGCGCAATAAACGGCCCAATTCGCTCAGGTAGGTGCGTTGGGTGCTTTTGCTCATACCCTGCAGCACCAGTTGCTCCTTGCAGCGCTGCAGGTGAGGCTCATTTATGGCAAATATGGGGTCGGTAGCCGGCGGCGTGGCGGCTTTGGCTGCTACCAGGGTGGCCTGGGCTTCTGCCGCCTCGGGCATGGGTGTACCCCACAGCCGGGCAATCCAACTGCGCGATTCCTCGTTGTCGGGCACATGCCAGCTTTTCAGCGTTTGGCTCCATTGGCGGCCCGGCACCTGTTTTATCAGGGCCTGGTTTTGCGTACTGTATGGCAGTTCTACCTTCAGGCGTTGCTGGTTATGGTGTACTATAGGGGTGATGGCAGGCATAGTAGTAGGGGTATGATGGCTTTGGCCAAATGGATTTTTTAAATCAAGGTTTTCTTTTTTTCGAGGGTACACCTGTATGCCTGGCAGCAGGCAACGGCAGGCTCTAAGGTAGTAAGCATTTTAAATTGGCAGGCGCAAATTTTGCGGTTGGTAACTGCTGCCCCTTGGTTTTGCGCTTTCTATATCATCATACATGCTGAAGCGTGGCGGGAATTTTCTAATATTCCTCAAGTTTTAAATATTTATAAGTACGCATGGTTGCGAAGCTTATTACAAAGACTTATCGTAGCGATATTTGGGTAGAATATGAAGTGCACAGGATGATGCCGAGCCATGTAGGGGCAATATTATTCGCAGGTATAAGTGCTGGTAGATAAACAAATGAATCATCGGTTTGTCGCTGAAAGCGACAGAATAAGGATTGCGAAGCGTCCTCGCTTCGCAATCCGGCAATGAACAGCTATACAATTATTGGCATTTTTCAATCGCAATGATCACATGCCCGAATGCGTGCCTTGACGGTAGTACCGGCCGTGGCGGTAAAGCCAGGAGTGAACTGAATAAAATTGGCGCTCTGGTAACGCACATCGCCTGATGTTATGTTCTGGTTGCTGCTAATACTATTGGATACTATGTAACCACGGTTACTATTCACCGTGCCCGTTAGGCTTTGGTCGGCTATACAGCCAACCGTAAAATAATGCTCGGCGAAAGTGCTCTGGTAACTTCCTTCAGGATTGGTAGGATTAGTTGGGTTAAAGGGGCGGAAAAAATATTGGGTCCTTACCCGGTATGTGCCCGTTGGTGCAAAAACCGGAAGCGTTATGCCCTGCGAATGAAAGGATTCCCGCCTAAAGTTGAGGATGATTCCGTCCACTCCATCAGGAATGGGCATGGGGATATTGGACCAAATCGTTCCATTGGGATAGTAAATGGTGGTATGAATGGAGTCATAGCGATTGGAATGCGATAGGGCCACCCCTACCACCACAAGATCGCCTTGGTTAAAACGATTCTTAAGCTTGGGATCTTCTGTTTCAGGGCAGAATTGGTTATTTCTTGTACTATTGACTACACCATACAAAACAGGTGTACCGGAATGGGTGGATACCCTATGAAGCCTTGGTTTTATATAGGTTATCTGATCTTTCCACCAGGTGGTATTGGTGAAGTCATTGCAGTCATTGGCTGTATCCTCAATTTTTATGAAAGGTTCAATGAATCCATAATCATTGTCGTTGTCGCGGTAAAACTTTGTATCGAAGTGCAGGTGCGGGTTGGACGAGCGGCCCGAACTGGCAATATAGGCCAAAGGCTGTCCTTCCACCACAAACTGACCTTCCTTAACCATGGCCGTGCCTTGCCTGATATGCCAGTAACGTGCTATGCTGCTGTCGGCATTCAGGATAGCAATTCCATTGCCTTGTGGATTCTCCAGCGTATCCCTGCGACAATTCAGGGAATTGGGTATGGTATCGCACACATAAACGACTACGCCCGGCGCTCCTGCAGAGGCAACCACATTGTTGTTTTGCAGCATACGCCAGAAAAAGGGATGCAGGTTATAGTCATTCCCTTGATGACCGTCATAACTTATCGGATCATATTGTTGGCAATACCAGTCTATATATGAGTACTTTGTATCCCGGTATATATCCATATAGTTCGATACATGAAATGCATTGGGATGATGATCGTAGTTGGCATGCACCCGCATGGGCCAGCGGTATTTTACATGCTGGCGAAGGGCTGGGTTAAGCTCAATATTAATACCCTTTTTGCCCAGGCTCTCTCTCAGTTCAGTTAACGCGTTCCGGTACTCAAATGCCTTTGCATCCACAGCCGCACTATCCACCGGCGAAAACTCATCGCCCTCCTGCGCATTCGCCACTATAGTTGAAGCAATTACAATCAAGACGATAGACAGATTTCTCATAATCAGCGGTTTTTTGCTTTAAGTTCATTCAGTTCCTTGTTCAACTGGATAATATACAGGGTCAATTCTTCAATTTTTTCTACCAGTTGCTTTTGCATTTGGCCAACACCAATTCCCTGTTCGGCCACTTCCTTAGCCGCGGGTATACCTGGCAGGTGTTTGTTGGCTCTGATGTAAGAATCCAGGCTTTCCAGGTTGCGCAGGTGGTAGTTATCCTCAAAAACATAGTCGGGCCAGGCGCCCATCAATTGCACTTTCATTTCTTCGCAAATGATATTACCCCCTACATTCAGTTTATATCCAACCGCTGTTTGCGCGGTGCCAATGCTTACATTGCCCGATTCGTCCACAAACATCCTGTCGGCGCCATTGGTGCGTATTACAAAACTGCCATTCACGTTGCCTGAGTTGGTGCCCAGGCGCAGGTCGTCACCATCCAGTTGCACAAAACCCTTTTTCTCCGCGCTGCTTCCGGCAGGCTGCTTGTAAAATTGAATGGTACCTGTTTCGCCGATAGCGCCCTTAATGGAAAGTTCATCTTCGCCTGCTTCGCCTTGAATATGGAATTTTGCCAAGGGTAGCAGTGAGCCCACGCTCACCTTATTGTCGCGTACAATCAGGTCATTCGATCCGGTATTGCCAATACCTATGCGTATGTAATTGGTAAAATTGGCAGTATCCACGTATTCAATTCGGCCCAGTTCGGTGCCATCAGGCCGCTGAAACATGAGCCCGGGTTTACGTGATCCGATACCAGTAGAAGGCGTCTCAAATTTTATGCGGCGGGTGGTGGTACCCGACAGGTAAATGTTTCCATTCACATCCAGTTTTTCCTTGGGGTCGGTATCGCCAATGGCTACAAAGCCGCCGGGCCGCTGCAGGTAAAGGGTGCTGGATACGCCGTTGTTGCGTGCGAGCATTTCGTTGGTATCAAAAATAAGGTTGGTGCCTGTTAACTGACCCAGGGTAAGGAACCCCGGTGTGGTGAGGCTTGCTCCAAGCTGTCCTACAATTTGCACATTGCCCGATGAGTCAATCATTACCCTGTCGGTTCCATTGTTACGCACAATCAGTTTCCCCAGTGTATTACCGCTGCTGGTGCCCATACGCAGGTTGTCGCCACTCAGTTGTACGTAAGCTTTTGAAGCACCCGCATTCTGAAACTGAATGAGGCCTGATGCGTCATTAATAGTCCAACTACCTCCTTCGTGCAAGGCATTACCTACTATGTGCAGTTTTTGGGTGGGGTTAGTTGTTCCAATGCCCACGTTACCGGCTACATTACTGTATTGGTGGGTGTTGCTCACCGTCCACGAGTTGGCGGTGGCAGCCACTTCGCTGGCCAACGCCATGCGATGCCAGGTGGTGCCGTTGTACACGTAATATCCGGGCGTATTGCTTGGCGTGTTGCCCTGTATATCGGTTTGGTAAACCATGAGCCCGGTAGCCGGACTTGCAATAGCAAGGCGTTGTGCAGCCGTCATGCGAGGCGCAAGCAGGCCCCGGGTATTGCTGGTTACATCAAGTATAGCGCTTGCATTGGGACTATTGGTGCCTACACCTACCTGTGCTTCAAGGCCCGTGCTGATCAAGAGCATCGCTGCAAGAATTTTTTTCATGGTATTATATAATTATTTGTGATGCCAAAATTGATTCTAACCGGCCCGCGTGGCAATAGCGAATTAGGGGGATTTCGTGACGAGCCCATCTGGGTGGGACACAAAAAAGGCCTGCAGATTGCAGGCTTTTTCATAATTAAGATTAAAAAGTTATATTATTCGTTCTCGGATAGCTTTGTACACGGCCTCGGTGCCATTGTGTACTTTCAGCTTGGTGTAAATGCGACCAACGTGGGTCTTAACTGTTTCGTGCGAAATAAACAATTCGGCAGCAATCATCTTGTAGCTCTTGCCAACAACCAGGTGTTGCAACACTACTTTTTCCTGCCTGGTCAGGTCATAATCTTCTTGGGATGCAGTACCCAATCCCTGGTTTCTGAAAAGCTCAAGTACCCTTCGGGCAATACCCGGTGTCATAGGCGAACCGCCGGCATGGGCATTCAGGATGGCTTCCACATAACCATCGGTACTTGTAGTTTTGAGTACATAACCTGAAGCTCCCGCACAAATGGCATCATAAATGTATTTGTCTTCGGCAAAGGCTGTTTGAACCAGCACTAATATATCGGGAAAATGCTGTTTAATAAGCCGGGTGGCCTCAATGCCGTTGGTGCCGGGCATTTCTATATCCATAAGTACCACATCGGCCAGTGAAATGGTGAGCATGGCTACTGCATTTTTTGCATCGGCATACGCGCCTGTAAGCTCCAGCAGTGGGCTGGAACTGATCAACAGTTCCAGTGTTTCACGAAAATGCCTGTTGTCCTCAAACAATGCCACTTTAATCATATACAAATGTACTGTTGCATAGTAGGAATTCCTGTAGCGAATTCGGGGGATTTATATCAGCCACCAAGGGGTACTGTCAGTAAAACTGCAGTGCCCGAAGGGTTGCTGTCAACCATAAGCTTGCCACCCAAGTCGGCGGCGCGCTTGTGCATATTACTGATGCCATTGCCCCTACCTGATTGTACCATGTCAAATCCGGTGCCGTCATCGCTCACCTGGAGCTTAAGTTCACCATTTGCCAATTGCAGATCTACAGTCAGGCGTTGCAGACTGCTATACTTCAAAGCGTTGTTTACCGCTTCTTTAAAAATGAGGTAAATATTTCGTTTTTGCCCAAGATCGAGCATCAGTGTGTCCGATTCACTTAAGGTTGTTTCCACGGTAATGCCATAGTTAGCCTGTACATCGGCCAGCACCTTACGCATGCGATCGCTTAATGGATTGCGGCCATCTTCCTCGGGCTTTATCATCCACACAATGTCGCTCATTCGCTCCACTGTTTCCGAAGCATATTCCTTCACTTTTTGCAGCAGGTGTGTAAGCTTTTCGGCTTGCCCCTGTTGTTCAAGCGCCATCCCACTCATCATGCTGATGCTGCTGATGGAGCTGCCAACCTCATCGTGCAGGTCGCGGGCAATATCACTTCTCACCCTGGCAAGTGCCAGTTGCTGGTTGGTTTTTTGACGTAGCCTGTAGCGGCTGAACCAGGCATAGGCAGTACCCATCACCATAATCATCATGGCCAAAAGCCCCCATTGCATGAGAGATCTTTTGCTAAGCTCGGCGGCGGCTAGCGCTTTGTCGCGTTGCAGTATTTCAATTTCTTTTTCTTTACGGTCGCGGTTGTATTCTTCCTCCAGTTTGGCAAGTGCTACCTGCTGATCAAACCCTGTCATACTGTCCCTGAGTTTGTAAGCCAGCTGTAAATGTTTCAAGGCAAGTGCATAATTGCCCTGCTTTTGATAATGCTCGGAAAGCAGTTGGTGCGATTGTTGCTGATCGTTCAGTTTGCCGGCACGTTCGGACAACTGCAACGACTGCTGAATAAGCGCCTCTTGCTTGCCCATGCTTACCTGGTTTTTTTCCATTAGCATTTTTTCACGGTTGGCTATGGCATACAGGCCGGTGTCGTTCATTTGCCGCGAAAAAGTCATGCTTTGGTCAAAGTGAACCAGTGCAAGTGAGTCAAATTTATATTCTTTGTACAGTATGGCTTTATTGTAATGCGTTTGCGCGCTTCCCCTTACTAGTTTCAGTTCTGCTGCTATTTGTAGCGCATCGTTGTAGGCTTGTTCTGCAGCAGAAAATCTATGGAGACCCGCGTAAATCTGTCCAATCAGGGAATTGCTGGTGTGGAGGCCGCGGGTATCTTTCATGCTCGTTTTAATATCCCGCGAAAGATTGGCGTATTCCAGCGCACGGTTGTATTGCTTGAGCTCATAAAACGATTGTGCAATACCCTGGTAGCAAAAAGATATGCCGCGGTCGTTATGTACTTCTTCGAACAGCTTCAACGCTTCCATTCTGTTTGTGAGTGCTTGCTTATGCTGTCCCATCTCGCTGTAGGTATTGCCCAGGTTGAGCAGCATGCCGGCAATACTTGTTTTGTCGCTACGCTCACGGGCATACTTAATGGCGGCCTTCTGATAGGGTATGGCTGTGGTATAATTTCCGGAGTTTTTATAATATAAACCTGCTGCCTGGTTGAAATTGATGAGGATGACCAACCTGGCAGGTCCCTGCTGTTTGAGGGCGAATTGCTCAAACAAGTTCATGTAATAGCGGGCGCTGTCTGCCAGCCCAAGGTCCTGGTTGATGGTGACCAGGTAGTTGAGGGCATTACTTTCTAGCAGGCTGCTGTTAACCTGCCGCGACATTTGCAATGCCTCGTGCGTGTAAGCTTTTGCCTTAGGCTGGTTGGTGCGTGCCAATTCGTTCACCAGAGCAATGATGGTTTTGGCTGTTGATTCCGATGGTTCGGCACCAGCCAATACCCGCTCGAGGCTGTCAATTTTGCCAGGCTGTGCGTTTACAACCGTAGTTAAGCATGCAAGGGCCAGACCCATGGCAGTTAGCAATATGCATATAGGATTTGAAGTATTCATAAGCTATTTAATCCCGAAGAATTAATAATTGGTTACCAAAGTACAAATGTTCGTGGAAGTTTCAATCGGTTAAGCGGGTTGGTAACCGCAGCCCTTTGGTTTTGCATTGGCTGCTTTAGCGGCAATGCTGCATCGTGGCGCTTAATTTTATGCTGTTACAAGGTAGGTATAATTGAAGAATGCCTTATTGCTAAGCGGGAATGTGAAGTCGGGATGAGATGGATAGAAGGATTATGTAATTGTCGCCAAAGGCGATAGCATAAGGATTGCGAATCGAGGGACGCTTCGCAAAGCGGATTGCTTCATTGCGCATAATTTTTAAGCCGCCTCCAGTTAGGCATAATTGTAAGAATGCCTTCCTGCAAAGCGTAATGCGAAGACGGGAACAGATGAATAAAAGGATCATTTCGTTGTCGCCATAGGCGACAGCATAAGGATTGCGAATTGAAGATACTTCGCAAAGCTGAAGTAGTGGGCATTTTTATGGGAAGGTGCAGATTTAGCCGGTTGGCGACTGCATATGGCCCGGCTTAGTCTTGGGTACGCTCATGCTTCAGCAGGTAATTGCCCACCATGGCGCGGGCCTTGCGCAGTTTGCGCATATTGAGCAAGGTAAGTACAATGCCTGCCGCCAAAATGAGGGCCCCGGCCACAATGCCGGTGGTTTGCAGGGTTTTGCCAAAGGGCAGGTTCAGGGCGTGATTCATGGATATGCCGGCCACCGGAAATTACAAAGAGGTGCGTACAAATGCGAGAAAAGTGGTTTGTATGGCTAGCCGGGTGCGCTCTATGGCAAGCTCTTCGCGCAATATGAGGTCTTTGTTTACAGCCATAAGTTAATGTACTACCGAGTTCCCGACAGCATGGCTACAAATTTTTCATCGGCATAATCGCTCATGCCGGTGTGGCTGAAAACAAGTTTGCCGTTTTCGTCAAAAATATAGGTGGTGGGTATGCCATCTACATTCAGCAGGTTGGGCAAGGGGCCGGCAGCGTAGTATATGGGCATGCTAAATTGCTTGCGGGCTACAAAGGATTTCGCTTTGTTAAAGTCTTCGTCAAACGAAAGCATTACAAAGGCCGCATTACCCGATGTTTTATTATACAAATCCTGAATAGAAGGCATTTCGGCTACGCAGGGTGGGCACCACGTAGCCCACAGGTTCATAAAAATGCGTTTGCCTTTAAGGTCCTGCAGGTTTACTTTGTTACCGTTGGCATCGGTCATCTCAAACGAGGGTATGTCGCCCACAGGTGCCGCCGAAATTGCCGGCTTTTCATTGGTAGGGAGTTGTACAGGTTCTTCGGCTTTTTGCTGTGAGCCGGAGAGGCAACCGGCTAAGTTGAAGGATACAGCTGTAGCTACGATAACCGTGCGGATGATAGAATGCATGGTAGAAGGTATCTTGGCTGTTCGGTTATAAATGCAAAGAAAACAGGCGGATCCATTGCCACTTTTTTCCTGAATTTGTTTTTGGAAATTGTTAATGAGGCAACTTATCGCGAAAGCGGCCATACACCCAGGTGCCGGCAATGGCGCTCAACAGGGTAACAATGACAACCGTGGCACCGGTGCCTATTTGGGCAAACAGCGGACCGGGGCATGCGCCGGTAATGGCCCAGCCAAGGCCAAAGGTGAGTCCGCCGAAAATCTGCCCCTTGCTGAATTTTTTAGGTTCCAGTTTTATCTCCTCGCCCTCCATGGTACGCACCTTAAACTTTTTTATCAGCCAAACGCTGATGATGCCTACTACCACAGCCGATCCTATTACGCCATACATGTGAAAGCTCTGCAGCCTGAACATTTCCTGAATGCGGAACCAGGATATGATTTCGGATTTAACAGCAATAATGCCAAACAGCATGCCAAACAAGCTATATTTTATGTTGGCGCTCAAAGGGTTTTCGATCTCACTGCTGTTGACGCACATGGCATCTTGCGAGCGTTTATCTTTATCGGTGTCTTTGTCAACGCCAACAAAATGCACTTTTTTGGGAGCCATTGAAACGTGTTGTGAATTCATAATGTATTCTTTTTGAGTGGGAATATTTAGAGTTTCAAAATATATGGCAGGATGAGGTTAGCCATAATGAAGCCACCCGCCATGAAACTGATAGTGGCTACCAGAGAAGGCCATTGCAGGTTGCTGAGGCCCATAATAGCGTGGCCCGAAGTGCAGCCGCCGGCATAGCGGGTACCAAAGCCTACCAAAAAGCCGCCAACCACCATCATAAGAATACCGCGCAGGGTAAGCAGGGCCGGCCAGTTGAAGAGTTCCGAGGGAATGATACCGTGGTAGCTTTTTTCTGTAATGCCATACCCCGACATTTCTTCCAGCAGTTTTGGGTTTACGGCTATCGGTTCAGGATTGGAAAGAAACTGTGCAGCCACGAAGCCACCCACCACGATGCCTGCCACGAAAAACAGGTTCCAGATTTCTTTTTTCCAATTGTATTGGAAAAACGAGATGTTGGCCGGCACACAAGCTGCACATACATGCCTCAGGCTTGATGAAATGCCAAACGATTTGTTGCCCACCAAAAGCAGGGCAGGAACGGTTAGTCCTATAAGCGGGCCTACTACGTACCATGGCCAGGGCTGTCGAATCCAATCAATAAAACTCATACGATGTGATTTCTATTTGTGAGATGCAAAAATGTCTGTTCAAAGAACAATGGTTTGGTGATTTTGGTCACCGATTCTTGTTAAGATTACCTGAATTCATATCCTACTCCCATTAGCTGCGTGAGTAGTGTGTTGGGTGCATCAGTAGCTGTGCATCGGCCCTCCAATTTTGGTTCTACCGGAGAGAATTTTGCCAGGTATTCTTCTATTACGGTGTGTAAAGTTTCCTTCATTTTTGTTGGACTTGATACACCTTCTACGCGACAAATAGTTGTGTCGGGGTCGCCTTCGCGTTCGCAGGCTACAAAGGAATATGATTTGTTCAGGTCAAGGGGTTGGTCCTGCACTTTGATCCAGTTCACCCGTTTACCCTTTGCGTTGCCTATTGTAAAGTTTACCTGCATGCCTTTAAAGCGTACTACCCAGCCCCCAAAGCGTTTAGCCGGGTCTTTGGCAAATGCATTCTCCAATTCTTTTTCCATCCAGTCGAGCAATTGTTTGCCTGTGATATAGCCCATTTTTGCTTCGCTGTCTACCGGCAGTATGCTCCACATGTAATCTTTAGTAATAGTGGCAAGGCCGGTTTTAGGGTCCACATTCAGCGGGGGGCAAAAGCGGAAACCATTGCTGACGGCAAAGTCTGGTTTGAACTTCCACATAATGGCATCTGTGAGCAGGTTGTCAATAGGCGTTTCAATTACATAATAGCGCATCAGCGGCACTTTGGATGTGCCTATCACTTTGTCGAGTTCTTTTGCGTAGGGTGCACGGGCTTTTTTTACAAGCTCTGCCATGCCGCTGTCGGGTTTGTATTTGGCGGGGTCAACGTCAAGTAGTTGATAGTTGTGATCCTTTACTTCTCCATTTTCTACCACCAGATCCAGCCTTGCTACAAACGATCCAAAAGCCCCGGGCTCGGTTACTTTAGTGTATTTGCCCGCAATAGGCTCACGTACCCGCTCGTGGGTATCGGCGCCCAGTATATAGTCCACGCCCTGTACCTGTGGCATATTGGCAAGGCCTACCTGCTGGGCCAGGCCCATGTGCGTAAGCAAAATAACCATGTGGCATTGCTCGTATTCGCGCAATAGTTTTACATAACGTGCCACGTTGTCTTCGGGCCAGGCAAAGCGAATGCCTTCGCTGTACGCCGGGCTTTGGCGCTTGGGTGTAAGCGGGTCGTTGTAGCCTATAAATCCAATTTTGATGCCGCCAATATATTTTACAAAGTATGGTGGAAATATTAGTTGGCCATTCACGGCATCTTTGGTATCGTGAAACATGTTGGCGCACACTTTCACCCCGTTGTAGGAAAACATGTCTTTCATCATCATCTCTTTGCCGTACACCACCTCCCAGTTGCCGGGCAGCATAATGTCGTAGCCTATATGATTCATCAGCGGTACAATGGCCTGCCCCTGCGATAAGGATGCCACACCACTACCCTGAAAGCAGTCTCCGCCATCTATCACCAGGGTGTTGGCTGCATTGGGTTTGCGCAGGGTGTCTATCATGCCCTTAAGGGTGGCAAAGCCGCCGCGCTTTTTGAAAACATTTTTGCCATTTTCTACAAAAAATTCATCATGCTCCAACAGTTGTGCATGTATATCGGCGGTGTGCAGCAGGGTTATCATCTGGGCTTTACCGCCGGTTACCGCTTTGTTGTTTTCAAACGTTTGGGTAATGTAGGCCCCATCGTCGTTTTGCAGGGCACTTGCTGCCAAGGGCGATACCAAACCTCCGCCCACGCCCAGACCCATGCCCAGGGTGGTAGCCCGCTTCAAAAATTCGCGCCGGCTGTTCTCGGCTATTTGCACATGGTATTGCGCCTCCTGCCTGCTAATGGCTTCGGATACACATGCTGTGCAGCCGCAATGTTTTTGGTGATTTGTCATGGCTTTTGTTGCAATCGCTTTATGAAAGTAATGGATCTAGAGGGTATTCAAATTGAAATCCTTGCGCGGTATGCACAAGGACTAATGAACGCAGGTATATTTATTTGTCTAACAATATTAAGGGCTTGCCTGCTTTTTGCGTGCTGCCACAATTGGCTTAAAGGGACCGTATTTATGTTGCTCTTCGCTAAAGCCATCGGCATAGGGGCCAAAAGGATGGTCCACCGGTTTTTTGCTGATGTCGGGCCAGTCTTTGGAAAGGTCTTTGGATGGCCGCGGCATCGAGTTAATATAGGCCGCCACATCCCAGGCTTCGGCATCGGTGAGGCGCGGTTTGCTCCAACTCGTTTGCCCAAAGGGCATGTTGGTTTTTACGTACCCTGCCAGCCTGCTCAGGCGAAATAAGCCGGCGCCGCTGTTGTAGCTGTGTGGCCCCCACAATGGCGGATAGATGTATAAGCCTGTTTCAGCATTCAATTGGCCTTCGCCATTGGGGCTGTGGCAGGTTACACACTGTTCCTGATATACTTTTTTACCATTTTCGGGGCTGGCAGCCCTGTCTAGCAATGCCAGTTCCATAATGCCGCTGCCTTTGGGTTTTTTGCCTTTTTCGATGCCCTTTCCCAGCCAGTGCATGTAGGCTTCAATGGCTTTCATTTCCACGCTGTTGGTGTCCAGTGCTATGCCATTCAGGCTGCGCTCAAAGCAATCGTTCACTCTTTTGGACATGGTTTCTATCGAACCGCTGCGGTCGCGAAATTTGGGATAAGTGCTTGCCACTGCCGAGTAATTGTTGCCCCAAGGGGCGGTGCCGCCCTCCAGGTGACAGTTTTGGCAGTTCATGCCATTGCTTAGTTGCGCCACGCTGCCTTTGGGTCCCAGGTATTGCGATGTGTTGGCAATAAGCTCGTAACCATATTGTGCCAGCGTATCTTCTTCGGGTATTTGGTAGCGGTTCCAGCCATGCCACAGGGGCTCATCCTGCGTC
>Ga0114939_10002551_pt1 | contig 13403 bp, 13 predicted proteins | sample AshMeaCrysSpring_FD_87196 | JGI IMG/M metagenome (GOLD analysis project Ga0114939, IMG submission 87196) | Groundwater microbial communities from Big Spring, Nevada to study Microbial Dark Matter (Phase II) - Ash Meadows Crystal Spring | ecosystem: Environmental > Aquatic > Deep subsurface >... | reverse complement strand
GTCTGTGGAGAGGAAGGCGCTGGCCTTGTGGTCAAAAATCATAAGGTGAAACCGGCCTCTGTGAAGCAGGAACTCAGCGCTAAATCTACCTTTGGGTAGATTTGGGGAGGTCTGAGAGAACGGCTACTAGGCATTAGCGCAGGCTCTGATTCAAAATTGTTGAGTGAATTTTAATGAGGATAGTCAATTGGATAAAAATATGAAAATTCTTGTCGTGGATGATTTCGCCACGATGCGGCGCATTATCAAAAATCTGTTGCGTGATATTGGTTTTAGCAATATTACCGAGGCTGATGACGGTAGCAGTGCCCTGCCTTTATTACAAAACGGCGATTTTGACTTCCTAGTTACTGATTGGAATATGCCCGGTATGCCCGGTATTGAATTACTCAAAGCAGTGCGGGCATCGCCAAAATTGGCCAAATTACCCGTTCTCATGGTCACCGCCGAATCTAAACGCGAACAAATTATTGCTGCTGCTCAAGCCGGTGTAAATGGTTATATCGTTAAACCATTTAATGCCGTTACCTTGAAGGAGAAACTTGATAAAATCTTCGAGCGTCTCGAAAATTGAGGATCAATTAATTTATGGAAAATCTGGAGCGTAATAACTTGTTAGAGCGGATTAAATTGTTAGCCGAGTGCATCGAAGCTGGGAACGAAGAAGAGGTTAATCGAATCCTGGATGATATTTTGCAAAAGCGCGAGCATATGCTCTTCCAGGAATTGGGGAGACTCACCCGAGAATTTCACGATGCACTAAATAGTTTTCGCTTGGATTCACGAGTAACGGAATTAGCGCGGGATAACATCCCCGATGCCAAACAACGGCTAAATTATGTAATCTCGATGACCGAACAGGCAGCTAACCGCACCCTAAATGCCGTCGAGGGGACTACCCCGATCTGCGAAAAGATCGCCGCGCAATCTCGGATGTTGCGAGAACAATGGGCGAATTTTATCCAACGGAAAATGACGGCACAAGATTTCCGTAATATGAGCCGCGAATTAGATTCCTTCCTAGAAAATATGTCCGCTGATACCGACCGAATTCGGGAAAATCTCTCCGAAGTCTTGATGGCGCAGGATTATCAGGACCTCACCGGGCAAATTCTCCAGCGGGTAATCTTCTTAGTAAATGAAATGGAGGGACATTTGAGCCGCCTGGTGCGCAATGGTTCAGCGCAAACTCCCCACGACCCAACTGTTCCGCCCCTTTCTTTCGCTCCTTTGGCGCCCAAGACAATTCCCGATAAGCCATCCGCCGAAGAAGCCCATGGGCCTTTTGTCCCAGGTGTAATTCCAGCCGAGGAGGTAATTCACAACCAAGACGACGTTGATTCCCTCTTGTCTAGTTTAGGGTTTTAGATCACCCCGACGGAAATAAGTCAAGGATGACAATTCTCCCCAAAGAGCCTCGCGGATATGAAAAAATTATGCGGTTTTACCCTGTTAGAAATTTTAGTAGCACTGTTGATTCTATCCATAGGACTATTAGGTTTAGCGTCACTTCAAGTAACGGCATTGCGAGCTAATTCAAATGCCCTATTTCGCACCCAAGCAACCAATTTAAGCTATATGATTGTTGATAATATGCGCGCAAACATTCAGGATGCAAGAAATGGAAGGTACAATGTTGGTTTAGAGCCGATGCCAGCATGTCACGCAAGTACAACTGACCCTATTGACGTATCGTCTTTTACTATTGCCGAACAGGATACCTATTCATGGCGTAATACAATTGCTTGTACCCTGCCGGATTCTACTGGCAGTATTGCAACTGCGAATACACCAACGGGCAATACCGTGGTAACTATTACAATAAGATGGAACAGCAATCAACCCGATACTGAAGCAAAGAAAGAGAAAGAGAGATCCATACTGATAACGATGTTATGAATCAAAAGACGCTTTTATCCCAAAGAAAAGGATTTTCGCTAGTAGAAATTATGGTCGCGCTAACGATTAGCCTCACGCTGATCGCGGGCGTCGTGACGATTTTTATTAAAAATAAACAGACTTATCTTTATCAAGAAATATCATCCCGACTCCAAGAAAACGGGCGCACAGCAGTAACAGTACTAAATAGGATCATCCGTATGACCGATTTTTCCGGTTGTTCAAGAAATAATAACGTCGTTAATGTATTAAATAACACCGCAAGTTGGAATGGTAATGATTGGTGGCAAAATTTTGGTTCTAACGGTACAACTTTTGGTAACCAATTTTTGAGTCTCGTCGGTTTTGATGGCAATCAGGCATTTCCCGCAATCGGTAATTCAGGTAAATTCAATACGCTCTCCGGCGGTGATAGAATCCCCGGAACTGACGCAATGATCTCGCTCGGCGGTAGCGGAGGATATGTAATTACCGGAGTAAATAATGCCGCAGTTCCACCCACCTTTACCCTAAGTTCATTAAATCGTTCAGCCGGAGGAAATTCTCAAAATCAAGGAGGCCAGATTAAGAGAGGCGATTTAATGATGGTCTGTAATGCACAAACTACTTCTATATTTCAAGTTGGAGATATATTTGCTCCCCCTACTATTACATATAAGACAGGAGTCACGGCTCCAACTCCAGGAAACGCTACGACCAATTTGGGCGCGAACTACAATAATAATTCAACCATGATGGATTATGTACCGAGTGCTTTTTATATCGGTGAGAGTAATTCAAAAACTAATCGCGCTTTATATCAACTTTATTTTGAGGCGGGAAATACCGGGGCTATGAGAAGGAGAGAAATTATTGAAGGAGTCGAAAATATGCAGATTCATTATGGGATGGATTTTGACGGAGACCAAATTATTGACCAATATTTAGATGCAACTAATGTTGCGGACTGGAGCAGGGCAGCGAGCGTGCGTATCCATCTTTTAATGACTAATTATCATGAAGAAAATGAAGATAATGAATTCGAGAAAGATGATGTACTTACCCAAGCGCAAATATATATTTTCCCCAACGATGTTGGCGACGCAACAATAATTGGCCGGGCTGTATTAGCGCCTGACCTAAGAGTTTATCAAGTATTTTCTACTACTATCGGTATCCGTAATCGAATTCGCTAAGAGGTGAAATATGAACTCCAATTACTTTTCCGGAATGGTATTAATTACCTCGCTAATATTTACGACAATCATGTCGCTACTTGCCGCAAGTTCGATGCAGAATACTACGCTCCAAGAAAGAATCAGTGATAATGCCTATCAATGGGCTGTCGCTTTTCAGGCCGCAGAAGTGGGATTACGTGAAGGTGAGGCGCAATTGCGTCAGGCAGTATTGCCAGCATATAACGCAACCTGGTTTCGTGATATCCCCAATCAAATAACGGCGGCTGATATTAATAATTGTGATGTTGCAACGTTTTGGCTCAGTGCCTATTGTTGGGATAACGCCATAACGATAAATTGCGCGTCTAATCCCATTTCACATATCAATTCGGGGTGTACTAGCGCGTCTCAGACAATTCCCATGACGTTAGATGCCACCCTCAAAGAACAGCCACGTTATGTAATTGAGCGTTTAGTACAGCTTCCACCTATAGGCGGAGGTAGCCTCCAGGCCGGTCGTCCAATTGGTGGCGGGGCGGCGCAATCCGTCTGGCGCATAACCGCCCGGGGGGTTGGTAATACCGGCGACGCGATTGTTGTTTTGCAGTCTACTTTTCAACGTTAAACTCCATAGTTAATTTTCGGAAATAACACAATTTAATCTGTTTAGTCGGAAAACATTCAGGAGCTTGATCATGAAAACGCAAAGATGGTTAATTTTCTGCGCGGCTTTTTGCTGTGCGTGGATTGCTGAATTTAGCCAAGCCGGTGAACTCGCGCAAATGCCGCTCTTCTTATCGGTAATCCCCGGTAAGCCTAATATTATGCTAATGGTTGATACTTCCGGATCAATGAGCATCAAAGTGACAGCAAATAATGATACCCGGATAAATATTGCTAAGACCGCGGCAAAAAATTTGGTTACCCAATTGACACCTGCCAGCGGTGCCGCCGCAACTGTACGACTCGGGCTAGCTACTTATAATTCCGGTAAAGGCGGAAAATTATTATTCCCCCTTAAAGACTTGGATGAAGATCAAGCGAATGCTATTAAGGCCCAGATCACCAATTTCAGCGCCGGCGGTACTACGCCACTTGCGACTACGCTCTCGGATATTGGTTATTATTTTACTACGGGCAATACCACCGGCAATTTAACTTTACACCCCGGGAAATCTAATGAAACAGTAAAAACGGTTTCCGAGGTATTTACCAAAACCGACAGTAGCCCAATTCTGCTCGGATTCGACCCCGCTACGACCGAGAGTTGTACTGTTTCCTCGAAGACTTTAACTCCAGCGGATATGCCGGTTGGATATCAATCTGGTTGTGGGGGCGTGAATATTGTCTCCGGCGGGGCAACAACTTCATCTGGTGCCGATAGCTCAAATCCAATTCAAATGTTAGTTGTCAGTGGCGTGCCAACAATTTGCACCAGTCAAACCAATCCTGTGTGTCAAAATCAGCAAAATTACGGCATTGGATCGGAATTGGGGCCTTGTCCATCATGCACCGATACCACCGGAACAGCAGAAACAATTAAATTCAGCACCTCGGGCAGTTATTCAGGAACATACTACGACCCAAAAATTCATACTACGTCTAATCCGCTATCAATTGCCATTAATGGCCGGGCTAATATCAAAGGATATGAGTCTCCGGATGTCAGTAAAGCGGGTGTCACGTTTTCAACTGTCACGCCCAACAGTTGCATCATCTACGATGCAGATACCACCACCACTGCGTGCGATGGCAGTGAATGCTCAATTATGGGCGCAACAGACGGGCCGTGCCGGATATGCGCCACTTTTCCCGGCACGAATCCCGTCATCTGTAATTGGTCGGATGGGAGTGGCTCTTGCTCCGTAAGCGGCCAAGAAGTGTGTACCCAAAAAAAGTGTGTTGAATCGAAAGTCTGTACCTGCGAAGGGGCGGCGTGTAGCGTATCGACAGCGGATATCCAAGTCGGAAGTGGCGGCGCAAGTCCAGCGAGTAGCTGCCCACCCTGTGATGATAATACCGGAACCTCCGAGGCAATTAATTTTTCATCCGGTTCTTATAGCGGCAGTTATTACGCATCGGGTACTACGCCCACAATCGCAATTAATAGCCGAATCAGTATCCACGCCACCGAATCACCCATCGATCCCAAAGAAGATGTGAATTTCTCTACAGTCACGGCGGATGTCTGTAAAGTTACCGATTCGCCGAGTAGTGATAAATCCTGTGACGATGACGATTGTTCAGTTAAAGGTTTAGGTAATGGGATATGTCGTGTTTGTGCTAGTTTTCCCGGGACTGATACCTGTAGTTGGTCAAATGATGGAAGTTCATGTAAAAGTAAAGAAGAGGGGAAAGAGGTCTGTATTAAGGAAGAATGTATCACTAAAAAAATCTGTAATTGTGATCCGCCCCAAGCGGGTAGTGCCTGCGCAACAGCGACTGTAGACGTGAAAATTGGAACTGGAGTTAGTAGCGGCGGCGGGTCGAATAACGGCGGCACCGGCGGGACGTTATTGACTGGCACTCTGTGTTTTGATGATACGAAATATTATCGGGTGCAATACAATGGCAGCGGCGATATTTATGGCCCGTGGTCGGGGGCGCAATTAAATTGGTTCTTCAGCCAACCGGGATTTACCGAGGGGAGTTTGGAATTACCGACCGATACTCAGACCACCTGTGATCCCAGCAGTAGTGATAAACGCCCGATTCAAAATTATTGTCAAAAGAGTTTCGCTATCTTAATTAGTGATGGCCTGCCAAATGGAGATCGGTTCGTAAGCAATCTCCTCAAAGATTATACGGGCGACTGCGGGACAAAAAGCCTCTGTAATTCAACCGCAAATACCCTCCAACTCCCCGGCGTTAGTACGCAACTAACCAGTTCGGGTACGGCCTGCAATAAGACCGGCGGGACAAATAATATGATTTGCCAAAATGGAACTAAAGTCGGGCGCGGTTATGAAACTAATGGTAGCGATTATTTAGATGATGTTGCCCAGGCGCTCTATGAAATGGATTTACGCCCCGATTTAGGCGTGGCTGAAAAGGCCAACACGAACATGAAGAATAACCTCGTCACTTATTCGGTGGGCTTCGCTGACCCGAATTTGACAGCCAGTTCAGTTCTAAGTGATGCAGCAAGTGTTGGTGGAGGTAAATTCTTTTACGCTGCCGACGCCGCTGAGCTCGCCGCAGCGTTAAATAGCGTCCTGACTAGTATCGCGGCTCAAGTAGGTTCCTCCGCTTCAGTCGCGACGAATTCGACTCAAGTCGGTAGCGATACGATGATCTATCAAGCCAAGTTTGATAGTGGCGGTTGGTTTGGCAACTTAAATGCCTTTCCCATTATCACTAATTCATCCGACGCCAATTATGGCGGGGTTAGTGACCTCTTATGGGATGCCGCGACGAAAATCCCCGCCTACAGTGTCCGCAATATCCTGACCTATAATCCTACCACGGGCGCCGGAACAACTTTTGATTGTGCAAATTTAACCACGACTCAAAAAAATAATTTGGGCATTAGCTCGTGCGTAACTAGTGATCAGGGTGTATGGCGTTTGAATTATATTCGCGGCGACAAATCTCATGAATTAAAAAACGCCAAACGAGTATTAAATCCCGGAAATAGCAACGATACTGAAACGCGCTCCAGTAGTGCTACCGAGGCGATTTTCCGAAATCGTACTCGGCTCGACCCACTGACCAATTACGCAATCCCTAGTAATGCGACTTACCCGACTGACCCGTGGGTGTTAGGTGATATCATTAATTCCAATCCAATCTATGTCGCAAATGATGATTACGGATATAGCGAATTGTCGCTAGAGGGTGGAAGTTATAATTCCTTCCGTGCGAGTATTAGCGACCGCCGCCCGATGATTTATGTCGGTGCAAATGACGGGATGCTCCACGGATTCGATGCGAGTTCCTCGACAACTACCGGCGGAAAAGAAATCGTCGCATATATTCCTGATGCGGTGTACAAAAAATTCATTAATTTTAGCAATTCCGGTTATAGCCACCATTATTTTGTCGATGGTTCGCCGGTAGTTGCGGATGCCTATTTTGCGAGCGGCTGGCATACGGTCTTGGTTGGTACGACCGGCGCCGGAGGAAAATCAATTTTCGCCCTTGATGTTACTAATCCTGGAAAAAAGGGAGACGATTCCTCAGGGTTTAATGCAAGTAGCGTCTTGTGGGAAATTAATGATACGACCGCGCCTAATAATTCGGATTTGACTAGCGATACCCCAAGCAAAAGAGGATTTGCAAATAATCTCGGCTATACTTTGTCGCAACCGTCAATTGTACGTCTGCATGATTCTTCCTGGGCCGCAGTCTTTGCAAATGGTTATGAAAGTGCGCATAATAGCGCCGTGTTGTATATCGTGAATATTCAAAATGGTAATATCATTCGCGCTATCGAGGCAATCAATTCCGACGAGAGTAGCTTTACTACAGAAAACGGACTTTCTACTCCCATTCCTGTAGATACGGATGGCGACAAAATCGTTGACTATATCTACGCCGGCGATTTACGCGGTAATCTTTGGAAATTCGATGTAACTGATTCGGATAATACTAAATGGGCGGTCGCGAATTACGGCAAGCCCCTCTATATCGCGTGTGACCAAGACATTAATGCCCCCTGCCCGTCGGACCATCGTCAACCAATTACCGCGAAACCCGAAGTCGGATATGGCTCCACGAAGAGTAGTTATATGGTCTATTTCGGAACCGGAAAGTATTTTGAATCTGCTGATAATAATCTGACCAATTCTCAGCGTCAGAGCGTCTATGGAATTGCCGACAATGCGGTAACTGTCCCGAGTACTGGGTCAAAAACTCGGAGTAATCTCGCAGTTCAAACCATTACCGCAACAACGACCCAAAACGGCAAAAATTGGCGCTCCTCATCATCAAATGGTTGCTCCGGCGATGGGTGGTTTATGGATTTACCCGAAAGCGGCGAGCGGGTAATTACCAATCCGCAATTACGCGGCGACCGCTTGATCTTTACCACCCTAATTCCTTTGCCGCCTTCCGAGTCCGACGATTGTAATAAAATATCGAATGGTACCGGGTGGTTAATGGAATTGTCCGCGCTTTGTGGTGGTCCAATCTCATCTGACCTTCCTCCCTGGGATGTGAATAACGACGGGAAAATCGATAGTAGCGATTTAATTAATGGAAAATCTCCTTCCGGTATTCAGCCAGATGTAGGTATTCCAACCATGCCCGGAATAGTTCGACTTGATCCAGATACCAATCCCAATTTAGAGCAAAAATACGTTACTGGTTCCACTGGAGCTATCCAAAATTTGCGCGAGTCTTTTTCTGATGGAAGTGCGAATATTGGGCGGCGCTCCTGGAACCAAATCAATTAGTGGCTGGAGAGAAAAATGTCACTCAGAAGAATTAAATGCGGCGGGTTTAGTTTAATTGAGTTAATGATTACGCTGGCGATCATCGGGGTTCTTGCCGCGATTGTCTACCCTTCGTATCAGAAATCTATTCATAAAGCCCGTCGCATGGACGCGAAAGCCGTGCTATTGCAGGCGGCAAATTGGATGGAACAATTTTATACGGTATATCACCGCTATGACCAAGATACCGCTGGAAACTCTGTGACAGCGGAAAGTAACGCAAATGCCTTCCCTAATTCTGGATTTATCCGAAGTCCGATTGATGAGAATATGCCTAAATATTACGATATCGAGTTGTCTGCAGTAGCCCAGAATACCTTTACTCTACAGGCCATCCTAACCGATGCTGATGATAATCAGAAAAAAGGAGATAATTGTCAAAAGCTAATTTTAGATCAAGCCGGTCGAAGATCAATAGAAAATAAAAGCGGGAATATAGTTACGAGTGGTTTTGAATTAGAAGAGTGTTGGCGTTAAAGATTCTTTCTATGAGCCTAATCAAGAGAGATGCGGGTTTTTCGATTATAGAATTGATCATAACGATGATGGTTGTGGCGACGGTATTGGCTATTGGTGCCCCGTCATTTCAAGCTGTCATGAATAAATCGGTAGCGGTCAGCGATGTAAATGATCTATTAGCGTCGTTAGCTTTTGCCCGCAGTGAGGCAATCAAAAGGTCAAATCGCGTAGTTATATGCAAAACCGAGGATAGTGTAAATTGTGCGGTTACTTCAACGGGAGAAGGCTGGGAAAAAGGCTGGATAATCTTTGTGGATACAAATAATAACGGTATTTTAGACGGAGCCGAGTTGACCTTGCGGGTTCACGCTCCATTATCCACTAAGTTAAATAGAAATAACGAAAACATCCGGACATTAACCGGCAATACCCCATTCCGAAATTATGTATCTTATACCTCGGATGGCGCAGCGCGATTTACTACCGGTGGATTTCAGGCAGGAAAATTTGAGTTTGGCTTGTTATGTATAAAAAGTAAAAACCAAAAATATCTGGTCTATAAGATATCCATCTCTGATACAGGAAGGGCGCGGATTAAAAAGGAACAACCTGAGATTAAAGTCGATTGGTGTCCGAATTGAAAAGACAAGATCTAGCGTCCCAACATCTTTTCCAAATAATGGATATTAGTCCCGCCCCGAAGAAAATTGGAATCGTCAAGAATCCGTTGATGAAGGCTGATATTGGTTTTAATCCCGTCAATTACAATTTCCGCAAGTGCATTCTGCATCCGAGCAATTGCCTGCTCGCGGTCTGTGCCGTGAGCGATAATTTTCCCGATTAACGAGTCATAATACGGCGGCACGCGATATCCACTATACAGATGCGAATCGACTCGAATACCTGGCCCGCCGGGTGCATGATACATCGTAACGGTTCCGGGTGCTGGGAGGAAATTCTCCGGGTCTTCGGCGTTAATTCGACACTCCAATGCGTGACCGCGTAATTGAATTTCCTCTTGAGTATAAGAAAGTGCCTCACCCGCCGCAATCCGGATTTGTTCCCGAACAATATCCACCCCAGTAACCATCTCCGTAATTGGATGTTCGACTTGGACCCGGGTATTCATCTCAATAAAATAAAATTGCCCATCTTGATATAAAAACTCGAAAGTCCCGACCCCGCGATAACTAATTGTACGACAGGCCTCCGCACAGCGTTCGCCCATTTGCTTTCGCAATTCCGACGAAATACCTGGCGCGGGAGATTCCTCAATAACTTTTTGATGCCGGCGTTGCATAGAACAATCGCGCTCGCCAAGATGAATTGCATTTCCGTGGGTATCAGCGAGCACCTGAAATTCGACATGACGTGGATTGTCTAAATAGCGCTCCATATAGACCATCGGATTACCAAAATAATTGGCCGCCTCTGTACGCGTGAGTGCAATTGCAGTCAATAAATTATCTTCGTGATATACCACGCGCATTCCGCGCCCGCCGCCGCCCCCGGCGGCTTTAATAATTAACGGATAACCAATTTGTTGCGCAAGACGGATATTTTCCGCGTCGTTATCGCCTAATGGACCATCAGAACCAGGAACTGTCGGCACGCCCGCCCGCTTCATTGCGAGAATTGCCTGGACTTTATCACCCATTAAACGAATATTATCTGGTCGCGGCCCAACAAAAATAAATCCGCTTTGTTCGACCCGCTCGGCAAAATCCGCATTCTCCGAGAGAAAACCATATCCGGGATGAATTGCCGTAGCATCAGTGAGTTCGGCGGCACTAATTACCGCCGGAATATTCAGATAGCTGGCGCCCGCCGCCGGTGGACCAATACACACGGATTCGTCTGCCAAGCGCACATGTTTGAGGTCGCGATCGACCGTCGAATGGACGGCAACCGTTGCGATATTCATTTCATGACAGGCGCGCAAAATGCGCAAGGCGATCTCCCCGCGATTGGCAATTACAACCTTTTTAATTATCGGCTCGGGCATAAAAGGGTATCATTCCAAAATAATCAATGGCTGGCCATATTCCACCGGCTGACCATTTTCGCTCAGAATGGATTTAACTATTCCGGCACGATCGGACTCAATTTGATTAAGCATCTTCATTGCCTCGATAATACACAAAGTATCACCGATATTGACATGCTGTCCGATATCAACAAAAGGTTTCGAACCTGGAGCTGCCGAACGATAAAAGGTACCCACCATCGGCGAAGTAATGACGTGGCCATTGGGCAAAGAATTATCCGCAGTTGGTTGCGGTGTGGGAATAATCACGGGTGGGGGCGCAGTAATTGCGGGTGGCGATGCAGTTTGGGGAATTGGTGCAATTGCCGAAGGTGGAGACACGGCATAACGACTAATTCGCACTGACTCCTCGCCCTCGTGGATTTCAATTTCAGCGATAGTAGACGCCTCGACCATCTCAATTAATTTTTTGATTTTACGGATGTCCATAATGCAATTTTACCCATATCTAAGATGATGGAGTGAGATGGCGTAGTGCTGCCGCGAAGGCTAATTCATAGCCCTGCGCACCGAATCCGCTAATCACCCCTTCGGCAATATCAGAGAAATAGGAGTGATGCCGGAATGATTCCCGGGCGTAAATGTTCGACAGATGAACCTCAATAAACGGAATGGCAACGGCTAATAGGGCGTCGCGCAAGGCGATGCTAGTATGGGTATAAGCAGCGGGATTAATTATCACAAAGCTCACCCCCGCGCGATACGCCGTATGGATTCGTGCGATCAATTCGTGCTCGGCATTCGACTGAAAAGTCTCTATCCGGCAATTTGCGCTCTCTGCCAATTGACGTAGACGTGAATCGATTTCTGCGAGGGTAGTGTGACCATATTTTTCTGGTTCGCGCATCCCTAACAAATTCAAATTTGGTCCGTGGATAATTAATATCTGCTTCATAATAACTTTTGGATTTCCGTTTCGGTGTGAGAAATAGACAATTCCCCCAGGTGGGTAGATGCGATTTTCCCGTTCCGATCAATGATCACAGTGTACGGCAATCCACCATTATAATTACCATAACGAACGGCCAATTCCATGCCGTTATTCTCATCGACCAAATTAAGATAATCCATCGACAATTTGTCGACAAATCGACGCACCTTATCCGGCTGATCAATAGCGACACCCACAACCAATAGCCCTCGGTCACGATAATTGCGGTAGAGGCCAATTAATCCGGGAATCTCTCTGCGACACGGCGGGCACCAAGTTGCCCAAAAATTAATTAGGACGATCTTTCCCCGCCATGTGCTACTACTATGCGTCTGCCCGGTTAAATCGGTCAAGGTAAAATCGCCGTGCTGACCCAAAGTTGAATATGAGGATCGCATCATCACCGTTAAATAATTTAACGACACAATTCCTAATCCGGTGCTGAGGACTGCCGCAATCCACAGCGTTGCTAGACGCAACAATCTAGTCACACCGGTCATATTAAACTTTCCTCAATCCAATCGAGATACGTATTCAGTCCTAACTGAATCGGCAGGGCAATTATTTCCGGGATTTGGTATTCGTGGTGGGTGTGCAGAGTAGCCTCCAATTCTTTATATCTAGAGGCGTGGGTCTTAATTATTAATAAATTCTCTGCGGATTGGGCAATTTTTCCTTCCCAGCGATAGACCGAAGTGAGATTGGGGACAATATTGACACAGGCGGCGCATCTGCGCTCGATAATTAGATGGGCCAATTGCTGCGCCGTTTCGGCACTCGGGCAGGTGCAGAATACCACTAGATAATCGCCCTGAGATTCCTTATTCATCTATTTATCCCCCCCGCGTTTATTTTATGCCGGTAATTATTTCCCGAGCCAATTATTTACTGCCTGCAAATCCTTCTCGTTAATTTGTCCAGCGGCTTGTTTGAGAAGTAAAGTATTCAATACGTAATCATAGCGGGATTGAGAATAATCGCGCTCGGCGGCGAACAGCAGACGCTGGGTATTTAATACATCAACAACAGTACGAGTACCGACCTGATAACCAGCCTCGGTGGCCTCGAGGGCGCTCTTGTTAGATACCACTGCCTGGCGGAGTGCCTTCACCTGCGAGATCCCAGTCACAATCCCGAGATAAGACCTGCGGACCGCGAGTTCGGTGGCGCGGCGGGTCTGTTCGAGGGTCTCCTGGGCACGGGTGTACTCGGCCGCGGCCTGGCGTACCCGGGAGCTGACCATCCCCCCCTGGTAGAGCGGGGCGGTGAGGCGTATCCCCAAGACGGCGCTGTCGGTGTCGGTAGCGCCGGCGATCCCGCTGCTGCCGCTAGTGTTTTGCAGGCTATAGCTGCCGACGGCATCGAGTCGGGGATAGTGTCCGGATCGCTGGACCTCGCGCTGGTGACTTGCGAATTCCAGTTGGAGATGCGCCGCCGCAATCGCCGGATTATTCTCCATCGCATCCTTCACCCAG
>Ga0114939_10002549_pt1 | contig 13417 bp, 13 predicted proteins | sample AshMeaCrysSpring_FD_87196 | JGI IMG/M metagenome (GOLD analysis project Ga0114939, IMG submission 87196) | Groundwater microbial communities from Big Spring, Nevada to study Microbial Dark Matter (Phase II) - Ash Meadows Crystal Spring | ecosystem: Environmental > Aquatic > Deep subsurface >... | reverse complement strand
TGATTCGGATTGGGATTGTCTTTGCAATCATCACGATTATCCTGATGAACTGGGCTTATGTTCACACTAAATCTCTACCAGGAATTCCCGGACTTGACCCCGACCGCTGGGAAACAATGGTATTTACTACCTTGTGTCTGGCACAAATGGGTCACGCGATCGCGATTCGTTCCAATACCCAGCTAACAATTCAGATGAATCCCTTGTCCAATCCGTTTGTGCTTGGTGCTGTCATTTTAACGACGATTTTGCAGTTGATGCTAATTTACGTCCCGCCGCTACGAGCTTTCTTCGGCACCCACTTACTCAGCAATCAGGAACTATTAATCTGTTTCGGCTTCAGCGCTTTGATGTTTGTCTGGATTGAACTAGAGAAGATTGTTATCCGCTTGCTGGGTAAGCAACGAGTCTAGCAATTTTAGATTTTCGATGCGTGGATTTTAGATTGGGGATACATGCAAATAATCTAAAATCTAAAATCCCCAATCCAAAATCTCTGTATGTTCCTCAAAACCATTCACCTCCGCCAATTTCGCAATTACCATGACCAGCGCGTGGCATTTCTCGCGCCGAAAACAATTTTGGTAGGGGATAATGCTCAGGGAAAATCTAATCTCCTGGAAGCAGTAGAATTACTCTCAACATTGCGATCGCATCGCATGGGGAGCGATCGCGATTTTATTGCCGAAGGTGAAGCCTTTAGTCAAATTCACGCCTCCCTGGAACGACAAATGGGTAGCAGCGAACTAACTTTAACTCTACGTCGTAACGGACGCCGTAGTGTGGCACTCAATGGCGAGTATCTCCGTCGCCAGATAGATTTCCTGGGCGTGTTAAATGCGGTACAGTTCTCTAGTTTGGATTTAGAACTAGTGCGCGGTAGTCCAGAAAAACGCCGTCACTGGTTAGATACGCTCTTGTTGCAACTCGAACCTGTATACGCTCATATTTTGCAGCAGTATAATCAAGTGCTGCGCCAGCGAAATGCCCTGCTCAAAAAAGCGCGGGACTGCTCCCCTACGGCTAGAAATCCTGAGCTAGCCGTGTGGGATGCTCAGTTAGTAGCGACGGGGGTACGGGTGATTAGACGGCGTGCTAGAGCCATAGCTAGATTAGCTCCTTTAGCAGCCGCTTGGCATTCTAGCATTAGTGGTTCTAAGGAAATTTTACAAATTAAATACACCCCAAACGTACCTTTAGAACAAAACTCTTCCGAAACTCTCCAGCTAGCTTTTGTAGAAAAACTACAGCAGCGTACCGTTGCGGAACAACATCAAGGTACTACCCTAGTCGGTCCCCATCGTGATGAGGTAGAGTTAGTTATAAATAACACTCCTGCTCGTTTATATGGTTCTCAAGGTCAACAACGAACACTGGTACTATCACTGAAATTAGCTGAGTTAAAATTAATTGAAGAGGTTGTCGGCGAACCACCCCTGCTGTTGCTGGATGATGTCTTAGCCGAGTTAGACCCATCCCGACAAAATCAGCTACTGGAAGCAATTGCTGACCGTTTCCAAACTCTAATTACTACTACTCACCTAGGTGCTTTTGATGCTCAGTGGCTGGATTCTGCTCAAATTCTCTCTGTTTGCGCTGGACACATCAGTTCCGGGGAATAATAGCTTGGGAAGGTGAGCAGAATAATCAATAGCTGTTGAGTGTTGTTTTTGCCAGTAATGACTAGCAATGAAGTTATGTAGGTTCAATTTGATTTCGATAATTTTGCAATGACTGTTGATTAGTATAAGTTACAATATTCTGGGGTAAAAATTTTAAATTTCTAGTTAAAAATTAGGTAGTTCTGAAGCGTGAAATCAGTCAGCTAATTAATTGCTGAGTTGATGAAACTTGACGATATCATCAAATTTTTAATTGGATATATTTCCCAAATTTTATCCTGAACACTATAAAAACATCTGTATTATTATTTAGATTTAAATAACAGATATCATATCGGAATTTGTTGTAAAAATCAAGTCAACTTCGATACTAATTCTGTGATATTTCGATTACCTTATAAAGATAAAGACTATTACCACTGGGCAATTCAGAAATAACGGAGTTGGCAACGCTTCACATAAATTTTCGCTAATCGTGATGAAAGTTCCCCCTAAAGATAGATTACATATGTCCAAAGTTCAAGAATTAGTAGAACCTAACGAAATTGCAGTCCTAGGTTCCTCCCTCAGAGCTATAGATCAAAAGATTCTCAAACCTGGTTACGAATCTGGGATTAGAAGGATTTGGTATCAGGGTGAAGAACCTTACTTTGATGTGTTTTTTGACTTAAAAAACAATGAAATCCTTTGGTTTCAGTTTACTTTACGAGGGCACTGCTTATCTTGGGATGTTAAACATCAAGAATGGCAAACAGGCGCTACCAACGAATTAAAACTAGATGATGTAAAGTACTATCCGGCGAGCAAAACCATTGAAACAGACCACAAAGTAGACTGGGCTTTTATTTCATTAGTTAAATCCATCCTGCAAATTAGAGCCGCAGACGATCCGCTGTTTGCGAAAGCCTTGAAGCTATTTATGTATTAGCATTGGTGATAGGGCAAGCTACAAGTTGGTGCTTGGCTATTAATTGTTGATTACTGAACATTAAATATTTTCACATGTTCTCAATTTTTTTAAATATATTGAGAATCAACAAAGATACGAAAGCACCAGTCAACCCTAACCGCCATAAACCACAACCAGCAGCCACACCCAAAGCAGCCGACACCCAAATAGCTGCAGCCGATGTCAGTCCCTGTACTGTTTTGCTTGAGTTAGTTTGAGCAGATGGACGTAAAATTTCCCCTGCACCGATGAACCCTATACCCGCTGCTACACCTTGAACTACACGACTTAAAGCATCAGGACTGGATGAGTGGATAGCTATTTGCAGAGGTATGAGTACAAACATAGCACTCCCAACACAGACCAACATATGAGTTCTCAACCCAGCCGGTTTCTGCTTGATCTCGCGTTCTGAGCCGATAATACCTCCCACTACTAATGCTAGGCATAATCGGAAGATGATGTTTTGCCAATCATTGGGAGCTATGTAGTAGGAATCATTAGTCATTTACGATTAATATTGCCAGCAAAACAGATTTACTTTATCCTCCATAAGGGTGATTTGGTGGTGAAGGATGAAATTGACGACGAGCAGCTTGTAAGATTAACCGTTGTTCTGCACGAGCGATCGCATTCATCGTCCGCTCGACCGCTTCTGGGTCTACAGAAATAGAAGTAATTCCCCACTCTACTAAATCCTGGATAATTTCCGGATACAGTGTTGGTGCTTGACCGCAAATAGAGCAAGGAATTCCGGCATGATTTGCCATGCGGATGAGTTGAGCGATCGCACCTGTGACGGCTGGATGACGTTGATTGAAGTAAGCGGCTAGTTCTCCCTGCTCCCGGTCTACTCCCAACAGTAGTTGGGTCAGGTCGTTAGTCCCGATGGAAATTCCCTGGACACCAGCTTTGATATAATCCGGTAGCAAAAACAACACGCTGGGAACTTCTGCCATGATCCAAACTTGAAACTGAGGTATTTGAGTTAACCCAGCCGTTTGAATGCGTTGGTAGCAAAATCTAAACTCCTCCAGACTGCGAACAAAAGGCAATAGCAGGTGGAAATTATCATATCTCGATTGCTGCACAGCCACCAATGCTGCCAATTCTAAATCAAACACTGCGGGATTGGTCACATAGCTGAAAGTACCTCGTTCACCGAGGATAGATAAGCCTTGCTGCTGTTGTGACAATGGGGAATCAGCGGAAGTATGCTTAAGAGATGATAACTCCTGGGAACGCCAATCTAAAGAACGATAAAAAACAGGTCGCGGAGCAAAACCGCGGACAAACTGCAGGACTGTATCACTCCAACGTTCCAGCAATTGCTCCGAACGTCCCTGCTCGATCCAACTATGGGGGTGTTGTCCTTCCAGCAATGCGATCGCCATTAATTCCGAACGCAGTAACCCAACGCCATCCACTGGTAAACTTTGAACTTGTTCTATCAACTGCGGCTGACTGAGATTAACTAGTAACTGGGTGGCGATAATCGGCAGTGTAGATTGTTTGACAGGGGTAGGTTGGTATTGTGGTGAGGAACTGTGCTGTCCATTTCCTCCCATGACAGTTTCCCGATTTCTGTGGACTTCTTGATTACCCAACAGATAAATTTCTCCGCGATATCCATCTAATAACAGTAGCGCTTCACTCTGAATCAAGGTTGTGGCACCACTCACATTTACCACAGCCGGAATACCTAATTCTCTGGCTAGAATTGCTGCGTGGCTAGTTAATCCACCTTTTTCTGTGACTATACCCGCAACTTGTTGCAGTTGTGTTAACCAATCAGGGGCGATCGTCGGTGCGACTAAAATCACTCCTGGGGGGATTTGGTCTAGTTTTTGTTCACCATAGGGGATTGTATAAGCTTTAGCTTGGACTTTACCTGCTGCTGCCGCTAGTCCGTTGAGTTTTTGGGTATGATTAGTCAAGAAGTGAGGGGTAATAATTTGCGTAATCGTCACCTGGGTCAACTTTGTTGCTGTTGAGGGACAAATAACCCACTCCAAGGTGAAATTTTTGCCCACATCCCCAGCCAGCCTGATTCCCAGTTGAATTAACTGTTGCAGATGTTCTGCTGTTAAGGCGTATTGCTGTTGTAAGTTTAAGTCACTCAGGTATTGCTGCAAACAGTTACCGTAACTACTCCGGGTCGCCGTAGGAACTGCTTGGAACCCCGCTTTTTCTTCGTTAGCTAATCCATAGGCTAGCATTTTGTTCCCCAGATGGCGGGATATCACTTCCCCGGTTTCCCATTTAACTTGGTAGCTATCGGGTAGTACTTCTCCTTGGGTGATGGCTACTCCCAATCCCCAGGTGGATTGAATCTCTAATCCTGTTGTCCCCGCATGGAGAGTACCAGAAGCTAGGGGATTTTGCAAAGGTTGCACCAATACCGCCAGATTAACTGCTTGTAAGTTTATATCCATCCGCTGCCAGTACATCAGACTTTTGGCAGAAAATAGCTGACTCCAGGTTTGCTTCAACGATAGCGCAATAGCTTCTGGCTGACATTCGCAAATATGCGCTGCCATTAAACCAGAGGTATTATTGAGATTACAAGTCGAATTCGACACACTTACCGACGGACGTAACATCAGGTAAGGTACTTGCCACCCTTTAGCTGCGTTATAGATAGCGCTAACCCATTGTTGTGGTATGGAAGCGGAAATAATTTCCTGACGAACTCTTGAAGCCACCTGTTGTAATTGTCGCCAATTATCCACATCTAAATGTAAGGAAGAATGGGGTAAATCAGCCACTAATGGTTCTGAACCATTAAGACTTTCGAGAAATTGACGCAAAGCTGGAGTAGAAATGACAAAACCAGGGACTAATGGATAACCCAGCTGCTTCAATCTACTCAAGTTAAATGCTTTCTCCCCTACCAGATGGCGATGTTGTGGTTTAATTTGCTCGAACCAGTAAAGTGTGTCCACAAGTTCATTTGTCATTAGTCATTGGTCATTAGTCATTAGTGAATGGGGTTGAGGACATACGATTAACTTATGACCCATTACCGATTCGCTATCAGTCGTTGCGTACCTAGATTGATGACCTCAGCAAAGGAAGCCACACTATAGCACCATAGTCAATATCTGATATCACAGCATTTTTGACTATTTTTAGCAGTGAAATAAACTTAATCTCGTCTGGAAGACTGTTGTTTTACTACATTTCAGGGTTTGTATAGTTCAGTATATCTAAGAGGATGTAGTCTGCGAAGAACTCATGCAGTTTCTGGGTAGGAGATATAGTAACGCCCTAAATTCGACAAGACATGGTACTGATTTGATAAATTTTCCCAGTAAAAACCTGAAAATATATAGTTAATTCAATAATTTATTATTTTTGTTGATGAATTGTTGAGTTGGGCAACAAAACTATAAAAATAATAGAGTGTAATACCTCCGTGCTGTGCTTATAAACTTAGAGACAGGAAAAATCGCATCTCTAGTCAGCTTGGTTTAAGGGATGTAGCCTGTTTCCCGCAGGAAGCGACGCAAATCGGCAAAGAATTGAGTGTGTGAAGCGTAGCTATCCCCAGCTTTTGTTACAGCTAGCTGATGCTGGGGGGGTAAATATCGCTGCTGACGTAAAAATAGCTAGAGAAATTAAATAGGGTCTGAGAAGACTAGGAAAATAATTCATCGGGAGGTGCTGTATAAAAGTTCATCGAAGATTGTGCGTTCAACTTAGTACCACACCACCCAGAGGGTAAATACCGGAAAACTGCGCCAAGATGTGAGGTATTATTGGCTGAGACTATGGTGCTTTGGGGAGACAAAACCCAAAGTCACGCGCTTCATCAGCCAGTACAAGCCTACTAAAACCGCAAAGGTAATCACAATAATCACCAGTGGTTGTTTACCAAGTACATCCTCTACCACGCTAGTCAGCAAAACATCGGGTTGGGTAATAAAATCCCAGCTATTGAACCGCAAGAACCTACCTAAATAAATACCCACGGCAGAGAGAATATGGGTAATCAACTCTACCCCAACAATCCACTGGCTTTTACCAATCCGGTGCAAATAATGACCTAAATTGATTAATGAGATGACGTAGGCTTCAAAACCCCCCAGAATCACTAACAAATATAGGGGAATCAAGACCAAGGTAATCATCCATACCGATTGCACAGTACGGATATCGTGGATTAAGTGAATGATATCAGTTAAAAGATAGGGTGCATTGGGTAAAAAAGCATAGAACACCAGAAATCCCAACCACCAAACCCAAGAACGTCCTCGATGAGAGCGGAACAACCACACACTTAAAGCTAAGGGGATGAACGCTAAAAATAAATTCCACGTCATCCAGCGCATATTGATTTGTAAGACACCTAAAACTTTGTGTATCAACTCCACCACTTTTACCCATCCTCCTTGTGACTGGTTCATGCACTGCTGTTTCTAGTTTTAACGCATGATTCTGACTACAACTTCCCAGGGGCTTTTTTCAGATACACATTTTTATATCCGGGGGATGGGGAATCAATCAAAAAATTAGCCCATCCCTTATGAGGATGGACTATAGAGGTAACCAACTAACTTGAATATTTTTCTAGAGTGACCCTAGGTGAATAGGTTTATTTGTGAAATTTCCTGCCAGATACCTGGATGAAGGATGGGATTAACCAGGATGCTCTTGGCTTTTTGGGATTGATTCAATAAGCTTTTGATTTAGCTGAAGTATTGCAATTCTGCTTCTAACTGACGGATTAGGGTTTCATCGCCATTAGCACGGGCAACTTCCAAGCGATGTTGCAGGCTTTTTTGAATGTTCAGGCGATGAGCTTCTCTTGCGCTTCTTGCAGCTTGTTGTCTATTTCTGTTCATTGTGAGCTTTTTCCTCTGTTTATCTTCTTTCTATAACATACCATAACTTTCGTAACCGTTGTTACAGAATCTAATTTCGTAATATATATTAATAATTATTTTTGATTGAAAAACTTCGTAGCAGATCATGCTCACGTTGCTCAGTGATTTTGGCGATCGCGATGTGTATGTAGGGGTGATGAAGGGGGTAATTGCCCAAATCAACCCAGGGCTGAAAGTTATAGATTTGACGCACCAAATTCCACCGCAAGACATTGCTGCAGCTAGGTTTTGCTTGCTGAATGCTTACTCCTATTTTCCCAAGGGTACAGTACATGTAGCGGTGGTAGACCCAGGAGTGGGGGGAGAACGAAGGGGAATTGCGGTAGAATTAGCTGATGGGTTTTTAGTCGGACCAGACAATGGGATTTTCAGTGGGTTACTGGCACAAAGTCAGGGAACAGCAGCGGTAGAATTAACAAACCCCCAATATTGGCGGACTCCCCAACCTAGTAGAACTTTTCATGGTCGAGATATTTTTTCAGCGGTGGGAGCGCATCTTGCTAGTGGTGTCGCGCTGAAAAATCTTGGGGAAGAAATTGCGATCGCTAGTTTGGTACAACTGGATATAGCTGCACCCACCTATATAGACAATGGTATAGTTGGTTGCATTCAATATATAGACCATTTCGGCAATTTAGTCACCAACATTTCCGGAACGCAGGTCGAAGGTAAAACCTGGTATGTGGAAGCTGCTGGGAGGACAATTCCGGGATGTCATACCTATAGTGATGTCAAAGTTGGTGAGGTGTTGGCTTTAGTTGGGAGTCATGGTTGGATAGAAATTGCTGTAAATAGCTGGAACGCACAATTACAGTTACAGATGGAAGTGGGAGAGGTTGTGCAAGTCAATATCAATAGATATGCTAATAGCTAATTGTGCTTTGACGATTAGCCATTAACCATTTTCCCACTGGGGCTAATTATTTCTGATATAGGGAGCCAAAAGTCTCTCCCAAGATTTGCTGATTTGAGCGTACTCGGCTTCACATTTTGCTAATCTTTCTGGAGGATACTTGAGTCTGCGGACTAGGGAAACATATTTAGCAGGATTTTTACCGTAAAGAATACAGATTAGGGAATACGTCCGTTGTTGGTTCAAGGAATGCTCATCCATAAATTGATCTTGACTATTTTGTGAGGATGTTAAAGCAAACCATTGCGATGCGGCTAAAATGGCTTGTTGTCCAACTTCTGTCGCGTTAGCAAGTAGTAAAGCGGAAAATTGATCTGCTACGTCTTCTTCTTTCCCTGTGATTGGTAAATCCCATTCATGGATTAACATGTGTGCAGCTTCATGATAAAAGGTAAATACGGTAGCATTTAAGGCTTGAATTTCTGCCTCACGATTTGATAAGCCAGCGGAGCGGAAGACCTTTGCTAGATACTCTGTCAACTCATAGCACATGACAATCCGGTGTTTTGCTGGCTCATAGAAAGCATTAACAAACCCACACTCTGCTAGTACAATTGACAAGTCACGGGGTAGCAGAAAGTTTTTGTTAATCGGTCTAACTGCTGCTTCAAATAATTGTGATTTTTGATAAATATCTTGAAACCGTCGAGAAAATGGACGCCTTACCGGGGAGTATAAAACTCGAATTTGTCCAGAAGAATTGCGTAGAACAGGTGTAGCAGCCTTGACCCTATTTAAACTCTGAGGTTGATTACCGAAGAATAGCGCTAGGGTACACAGTCCAGCAAATAATGGGTGCCAAAAACGACGACGGGAGTTGTGATTGGTGAGATGCATGGAACAGAGTGGAGATAACTTTCAACACAAGTAAACCAGGATTGCTTCGGGAATGGAAGAGGGGACTGGAAGGCACAATTATGTTCAAAATAGTAGTGTTAAGGTAGGCAATACCTAACTAAATCAAAACTAACAATTTCCTAGGACTATGGAAACAACTTTACAACCAGAAGTTTATCAAGGTCAATTTGGCGAATTTACAATTTCCAAGAGCGATCGCACTGGTGTGATTGTGTATCGGGCTGGATTAATGGTAGCAGCAGTTAGCTTTGCTATTGGTAGTGGGTTGGTTTTATTGACAGATTATCCAGGTGTTATTCCCGTACTCACGCCTTTATTTGCCTGTTTTAGTCTGGGGTTGGGTGTGAGTTTAGTTACCATCCATATTTATATGGCAACTTTGCACCGACTGTTACAATTGTTTTGGGCTATTGGTTCTATAAGTGCGATCGCACTAGCGGTGACGATTCCCGAACCTCTAGCAGTAACGATTTACACCCACTGGTGGGGATTATTCGGCGTCGGGTTTAGCTTTGCTGCGTTGACAGGAATTTATTTCAAAGAAGCCTTCTGCTTCAATCGTTTAGAAACAAAAGTCCTGACACCAACGGTACCGTTGCTGTTATTGGGACATTTAAGCGGGATTTTACCCAGCCAAGGAGAACGGGTATTATTGGCTATTTGGACAATTTTGTTTGTAGTTTTTGCTATCCGTAAGGTAGTACAAGCAATTCCTCCTGATATTGGTGACAAATCTGTGTTTGCGTATATAAAAGCAACAAAGATGCAGACTTCTGCCCAATCATCACAGTAGCCTAATGCCTAATCAGTTTCGTCGTCACAAAAATTTATTTTCCTTTCGGCTGATCACACACAAACAAGTGTGGACTCTGACGCTGCAGGGATGGGTACTAATATGTACTTTAATTTCTGGTTTGATGGTTGTCAGTATTACTCAAGTCCACTCTTTTCTTGCTCCTAATCAACCTATTACTGCAGATATATTGATTGTAGAAGGATGGATGCCAGATTATGGTATTGAGCAAGCGGTGAAGGAATTTAATCGTGGTGGTTATCGTCAAATTATTGCTACCGGAGGTTCTTTAGAAAAAGGCACTTACATCACTGGATATCAAAGCTTTGCAGATGTGACTGCAGCCACTTTAAAAATCTTAGGTGTACCACCAGAAAAAATTGTTGCTGTACCTACAAAGAATGTAGTTAAAGACAGGACTTATGCATCAGCAGCAGAATTTCGTCAATGGTTGAATGAATCAGATTTACAGCTAAAATCAGTTAATCTGGTTTCTTTTGATGTTCATTCCCGTAGGAGTTGGATGCTGTTCCAAAAAATCTTGGAACCGGAAATTAAAGTGGGGATAATTTCTGCTCAGAGTCGTGACTATGAACCTAGCAAATGGTGGACATCGAGCTATGGTGTGCGGTTTGTCCTTAATGAAGGAATAGCGTATATATATGCTCAGTTTTTTAGTTTAACAACTTAAATCGGAGACAGTTATCTCTAAGCTAGAAACGCAATATAGCAGTCCGTACATCATTCCTGAGAAACTAGAAACCCGACTTCTTTAAAAAGTCGAGTTTCTGAGGATTACAGAGATGAAAAATCAGATATAATTGCAATATTTCATGTATCTACAAACTAGTGCTACCGTTAGTAATTAATTCCCAGAGAAAATAGCCAATAGCTGCACTACCTACAGGGACTGTCAAATTATCAATTCCCAGAAAGGAAATTGCTTCTAAACCAGTGGCTGCTATCGCAACTATTAAAGAAACAATCCAAGTTTGCCAAAGGTTTCCTTGGACAGGAAGTAAAATCAAACTACAGACAAGATAGGTGACTAAAAACATAGTCAGGGAGCCTTCCCAACTTTTTTCGGAACTTAGAAATTTGTATTTGTGTTTACCGAAATTTTTCCCAATTAATGCTGCTAGTCCATCTCCCCATGCCATAATTAAAATACCAATAGCTGCGTAGTATGGTTGTTGTAAATGCCAAAACCAGGCAACTAAAATACCGATACTTACAGCATAGAAAAACGTACCAAAACTGCGACGACCGACACTATTAATACCGGGGAGAATCGGGAAGATATAAGACAATAAGGTGACAGCACTGGCTACAATTGAAGCAGTAATGCCGATAATCGCTGGCATATTTAGCAACCAGGCAAATAAAATCACATTGCCAGTACCAATATGTACCACCTTGCGTACTAGCTCTGGTTCGGCTTTGCCAAAGCTATGCAACCACCATGCTATCAGAAGAATGATACCCACCCAAAGAGCAACAACGGCGATTTGCTGCGCTAAGAGGGGGATTGAGGTTAACCAGGGAAATGAAATCAACAAAGAAATTAGATAATCAACGATTTTTACCTTTACTAATACTGTATTAGATTTGAGCGATCGCCATGAAACTATTACTGATTTGGCTGATTAAATTTTATCGGTTATTCATTTCACCCCTGTTTCCTCCGACTTGTCGGTTTCAGCCGACCTGTTCGCAGTATACTTTAGAAGCAATCGAACGCTTTGGTGCGTTGCGTGGTAGCTGGTTGGGAATCAAGCGGATATTACGCTGTCATCCTTTTCACCCTGGTGGTTACGATCCTGTACCAGAGGTGGGAGATAGGGGGAAGTGTGAGTGTGGACATTCCCACGAGGATTAGACCTTAAATAAAAACCTCAACATTGTTTAAATTCCACCTTTAATAACCTGGAGGACAATCGCAACTAATTCATCAGGGTCAACTGGCTTCGTTACATGGGTTTTAAAGCCAGCACTTAGGGCTTGTTCTTGGTCTAGTTCCGCAGCATAAGCTGTGACTGCAATAGCCGGAATATTGCTGTTGTATTCTGATGGTAATGAGCGGATTTCTCGTAACAACATATAACCATCCATTTCTGGCATTCCGATATCGCTAATTAAAATATCAAGTGGAACCTTGGGTAAGATTTGCAAGGCTTCAAATCCTGATGCTGCTGTGATAACTTTAGCCCCTTCTTCTACTAAAACAAAGCTGACAAAATCCCGTGAATCAGCATCATCATCTACAAGCAATATTTGCATCCCCTCAAGATTTAAATAGTTGGATGTCAAGTCATCTCTGTTTTCTTTATCTGTTGTACCAAAGTTTTCTACCATAAGTCCTTGAATTAAGGTAAAATTTTACCTTGCTCTTTGCCTACGCTGTCAACTTGAATCTTACCACTGTAGATTTATAGTAAATAAACTACAATTGTTACTCTTTAATCAAGCCTGTCAGATTTTATACTATTCCCAGTATTTGTTGATTATAAAGCATCAAAAACATAGGGTTAAAATCCATTGAAATTACCTTATTTTCATCGATGACAGCGATTTTAGCATAGTTATTAACTAGTTAGAGATGTAGTTTCACTGTACCGCTAGTGCGGTTTTTACCACCGTTGAAAGTAAATTACAAAAAATTGCTGCAAGTAGAGTGCATCTTCTAAAAGATAATAATTATTATCTTCAATTTAATTGATAGTTGCTTTAATTAAATTAATATAATTAATGTATCAAATCTTTTCTTTAATGATTCAACTTTCAAATAAATCAATTTTTTTGCCGATATTTACACTATTTGCCAGATGAAGAGCATCATATAATAATTATTAAACTTAGACAAGATTTTTATAGTTTAAATTTGACAGGGAAAATCCATTTTATACTATTTCACTATGTTCGCCATATATAAAAACTAACCTAGGGGCAAGTTAATACCTTACCCCTACAAATGAATTCTCAAGTTTTACCGACAAGCTACAGAAAAGTTAAGCTTTATTTTTCATTGGGTCAGCAATATACTTAAAATTCTCATCCGAATTCCAAGGACCACGCTCGTCTTTGCCGTTAGTAGAGAGGTTATAGTAAATATCTACAGTCTCATCCGGCTGAATATTACCAAAGAATGGATCTGTTAGTTTATCCAAGGATTCCAAGGCTTTCATAAACATTTTAGTGTGGGAAATTTCCCGCGTAAGCAGGTGTACTAAGGTGTCTTTGGTACCTTGGTCGGGAGCGAGTTTAATTAAAGCTTCATAAGTTTGACGCGCTCCTGCTTCGGCTGCAATATTAGCTCTTAAATCGCGGACTACATCACCACCTTCGTTAAGATAAGCTGCTGTCCAAGCAACACCTTGAGAGTCAAGAAAATGT
>Ga0114939_10002548_pt1 | contig 13418 bp, 13 predicted proteins | sample AshMeaCrysSpring_FD_87196 | JGI IMG/M metagenome (GOLD analysis project Ga0114939, IMG submission 87196) | Groundwater microbial communities from Big Spring, Nevada to study Microbial Dark Matter (Phase II) - Ash Meadows Crystal Spring | ecosystem: Environmental > Aquatic > Deep subsurface >... | reverse complement strand
AGACCTTCGGGTCCTCGAGCTCCCGGGTGACCTCGGTCAGCCGCGCCGCCTTGACCTCGAAGTCAAAGATACCTCCGCATCGCCGCGGAGCGATCCTTGAGTCCCGCGCGCGAGTTGGCGATCTGGTTCAGGGCTTCGGCTTCCATGGCGCGATCCGGACGGCGGGAGCAGGCGCCGGATTATACGCCCGCCCCGCATCGAAGCCGGGCGCGGGCATGCCGCGGGCGGGCCCGCTGGGCGCCGCGCTCGTGCAATTGGCAAGCCGTGGGCGATGGCCTACCATCCTCACCCTCTCGCCGCCCCGGCGACCCGCCCTGCCCGGAGCACCCGATGCCCACGCTCTTCATCAACAAGGAACGCGTCGACGTCTCGTCGAACGTCCCCGGCGACACCCCCCTGTTGTGGATCCTCCGCGACTACCTGTCGATGACCGGCACCAAGTACGGGTGCGGCATCGCCGTGTGCGGCGCGTGCACCGTGTGGATCGAAGGCCAGCCGGTTCGCGCCTGCGCGACCCCGCTGTCGTCGATCAGGCAGGGCGCCGAGATCACCACGATCGAGGGCGCGAAGACGAAGGAAGCGGCCGCGATACAGGCCGCCTGGGAGAAGCTCGACGTGCCGCAGTGCGGCTACTGCCAGTCCGGCCAGGTGATGGCGGCGGCCGCGCTGCTCGCGAGGAAGAGGCGGCCGACCGACGCCGACATCGACGAGGCGATGACCGGCATCCTCTGTCGCTGCGCGACCTATCCGCGCATCCGCGCGGCGATCAAGGAAGCGTCGAAGGCGCTCGGCTGACCGGAGGCAAGCGATGAACGACATCCGCATCGAGAACCTCTCGCGCCGCAGCTTCCTCAAGTCCGGCGGCGCGCTGTCCGCCGGGCTGGTCCTCGGCGTCCACGTCCCGGCGTTCGCGCAGGGCGCCGCCGCGAAGACCGGCGCCGCCTTCGAGCCGAACGCGTTCGTGCGCATCGGCCCCGACAACACGGTGACCGTGGTCAGCAAGCACCTCGAAATGGGCCAGGGAAGCTTCACCGGCCTCGCGACGATCCTCGCGGACGAGCTGGACGCCGCGTGGAGCCAGGTGCGGGTCGAGGCCGCGCCCGCCGACGCCTCGCGCTACAACAACCTGTTCTGGGGCCCGATGCAGGGCACCGGCGGGTCGACCGCGATCGCCAATTCGTGGGAGCAGTTGCGCAGGGCCGGCGCGACCGCCCGCGCGATGCTGGTCGCCACGGCGGCGCAGCGCTGGAACGTCCCCCAGGCGTCGCTTACGGTCAAGGGTGGCGTGGTGATGCACGCCGGCAGCAACCGCAAGGCGACGTTCGGCGAGCTCGCCGCCGCCGCGGCCTCGCAGCCGGTGCCGGCGGACGTGAAGCTCAAGGAACCGAAGGACTTCACGCTGATCGGCCGGCACGCGCCCCGCGTCGACTCGAAGGCGAAGTCCAACGGCACCGCCGTGTTCACGCAGGACCTGAAGCTTCCCGGCATGCTGACCGCCCTGGTCGCGCACCCGCCGCGCTTCGGCGCGAAGGTGGCGAGCTTCGATGCGGCCGGCGTGCAGGGCATCCCCGGGGTGCGCACGGTGCTCGAGATCCCGACGGGCGTCGCGGTCCTCGCCAACAACTTCTGGTCGGCGAAGAAGGCCCGCGACGCCGTCAAGGTGCAGTGGGACGAGGGCTCGGCGTACAAGGGCTCGTCGACCGACATGATGGCGGCCTTCCGCAAGGCGGCCGGAGAGCCCGGCGCGGTGGCGAAGCGCGAGGGCGACGCAGCCGCGGCGATCGCCGGCGCGGCGCGGGTGGTCGAGGCGTCCTACGAGTTTCCCTACCTCGCCCACGCCGCGATGGAGCCGTTGAACTGCGTGATCCGCATCGCCGACGACGACACGATCGAGGTGTGGAACGGCGCCCAGCTGCACACCGGCGACCAGATGGCGCTCGCGAAGTACTTCGGCGTCAAGCCGGAGAAGGTCAGGATCAACACGCTGTTCGCGGGCGGCAGCTTCGGCCGCCGCGCCAACCCCGCCGCCGACTATCTGCTCGAGTGCGCGAACATCGCGCTTGCGCTTGCGCGCGCCGGCCAGCGCAACGTCCCCGTGAAGCTCGTCTGGACGCGCGAGGACGACACGCGTGCGGGCTACTACCGCCCGGCGTTCTTCCACGCGCTCAAGGCCGGGCTCGACGCCGGCGGCAACGTCGTCGGCTGGCAGCACCGCCTGGTCGGCCAGTCGATCGCGGCCGGCACGGCCTTCGAGTCCGGGATGGTCAAGGACGGCGTGGACACTCTGTCCGTCGAGGGCGCCGCGAACCTTCCCTACGCCGTGCCCGCGATCCACGTCGACCTGCACTCGCCGAAGCTGCCGGTGCCGGTGCTGTGGTGGCGCTCGGTGGGCTCGAGCCACACGGCCTACTCGACCGAGACGTTCGTCGACGAGCTCGCGACGGCAGCGAAGAAGGACCCGGTCGAGTTCCGGCGCGCGCTGCTGGCGAAGCACCCGCGGCACCTCGCGGTGCTGGAGCTCGCGGCAAAGGAGGCCGGCTGGGGCAAGCCGCTCGCACCCGGCAAGGCGGGCGAGCGACGCGGCCGCGGCATCGCGGTGCACGAGTCCTTCGCGAGTTACGTCGCGCAGGTGGTCGAGGTGACCGTCAGGAAGGACAACTCGTTCGCCATTGATCGCGTCGTTTGCGCCGTCGACTGCGGCATCGCGGTCAACCCGGACAACGTGCGCGCGCAGATGGAGGGCGGCATCGGCTACGGGCTCTCCGCGGCGCTCTACGGCGCGATCACGCTGAAGGACGGCGTGGTCGAGCAGTCGAACTTCCACGACTACCCGGCCCTGCGGATCAACGAGATGCCGAGGATCGAGGTGCACATCGTGCCCTCGACCGCGGCGCCGACCGGCGTCGGCGAGCCGGGCACCCCGGTGGTCGCGCCCGCGCTCGCCAACGCGATCTTCGCCGCCACGGGCAAGCGGCTGCGCACGTTGCCGCTCAAGCTGGCATAGCAGCGGGGGCGCGCGGGCGGGCCCTGCGATAATCGTCGTGCGGGCCGCCCCGGCGAGGCGGCCCGCTCGCGACGATGCACACGCCCGAAGGCTTCCACCCCGCGCACACCCCGCCCGGCGACCTGCCGGCGACCGCGCTCGCGTTCGCGTTCCGCGAAGCGAAGCTCGCCGTGGGCGGCGACGAGCGCGCGCCGTCGATCCCCACGCTCGCGGCGATCGAAGCCGCGGGCCTCGCCGGCCCGCGGCACTACCTGGGCGATCTCGCCGGGGCCCCCTGCGTCGCGCTGGCGCTCGCCGACGACGTGCCGGACGTTCCCGGCCTCGCCTTCGCGGGCCTGCGTTCGCTCTTCTTCCGCCTGCCCGACCCGCTGCTCGCGCTCGCCGCGCGCGCGTTCCAGGTCGTCGAGTGGGACCGCACGCACCGCTATTGCGGCCGCTGCGCGACGCCGACGCGCGACAAGGCAGGCGAGCGGGCGAAGGCGTGTCCCGCCTGCGGCTACGTCGCCTATCCGCGCGTGTCGCCCGCGATGATGGCGCTGGTCACGCGCGGGCGCGAGATCCTGCTTGCGCGCGCGCATCGCTTTCCGCCGGGCATGTTCAGCGCGCTCGCGGGCTTCGTCGAGCCCGGCGAGACGATCGAGGACTGCCTCGCGCGCGAGGTGCGCGAGGAAGTCGGCGTCGAGGTCCGCGACATCCGCTACTTCGGCAGCCAGTCGTGGGCGTTTCCGCACTCGCTGATGATCGCGTTCACCGCCGAGCACGCGGGGGGCGAGATCCGCTGCGAGGACGAGGAGATCGCCGAGGCGCGCTGGTTCCCCGCCGACGCGCTGCCGCCGCTGCCGCCCTCGGTGTCGATCGCGCGACGGTTGATCGACGCCACCGCGACGCGGCTGTGCGCGCCGTGAGGGCCGAGCGCGACCGGTTCGACCTCGACGCCTATCTCGAGCGCGTCGGGCGGCCGGCGATCGGCGGCGCGAGCCTCGCGACGCTCTCCGCGCTGCACCTCGCGCACGTCGCGTCGATCCCGTTCGAGAACCTCGACGTGCTGTGGAAGCGGGGGATCGCGCTCGACGCGGCATCGCTCGACGCGAAACTCGTCCGCGGCGGACGCGGCGGCTACTGCTTCGAGCAGAACGCCCTGTTCGAGCTCGCGCTGCGCACGCTCGGATTCGACGTCGTGCCGCTCGCGGCGCGCGTGCGCTACCGTGCCGCCCGGGTGCTGCCGCGCACGCACCAGCTGCTGCTCGTGACGGTCGCCGGCGAGCGCTTCGTGGCGGACGTGGGCTTCGGCGGGCAGACGCTGCTCGTGCCGCTGCCGCTCGAGGCGGACGTCGCCGTCGCGCAGCACGCGTGGCGCTACCGTCTCGCGCGGGAGGACGACGCCCTCGTGCTGCAGGTCGAGGGCGACGAGGCGTGGATCGACCTCTACGCGTTCACGCTCGAGCCGGCGCTCCCTCCCGATCTCGAGATGGCGAACTGGTACGTGTCGACGCACCCGGCGTCGCGGTTCGTCACCACGCTCACCGTGCAGCAGGCCACACCCTCGGTCCGGCGCGTGCTCGCCAACCTCGACTACACCGAGGACCGCGGCGGCGGCCGGGCCTCGACGCGACGGCTCGCCCCGGACGCGCTGCCGGCGCTCCTGCGCGACACGTTCGGCCTCCGCCTCCCGGAGGGTCGGCCGCTGCCCCTGCCGCCGGACGCGCTCGCCCCGTGACGCGGTTTCCGTCGGTGTCCGCGGTCACCGACGACGAAGCGCCGGGTGCGCGACAATGGCCGTTCCCCAGACCGCGAAGCGCGCCGGATTCGGCCGCGACGCGACCGCCCCGACAAGGACACGACATGGCAGCCTACGCTTTCGGCAAGACCGTTCCCCACGGATTCGACGAGGCGGTGACCCGAATCACCGCCGCGCTCGCCGAGCAGGGCTTCGGCATCCTCACCGAGATCGACGTCAAGGCGACGATGAAGAAGAAGCTCGACCTCGACGTCGCCCCGTACAAGATCCTGGGCGCGTGCAACCCCCACTTCGCGGCCCAGGCGATCGCCGCCGAGCCGGCGATCGGCGCGCTCCTGCCCTGCAACGTCGTCGTCCGCGTCGACCCCGCGGGCAAGACCGTGGTCGAGTTCATGGATCCGCTGGCGGTGATGAAGCTCGTCGGGCGCCCCGAAGTGGAGACGCTCGCGACCGAGGTGCGGCGGCGGCTCGACCTCGCCCTCGGCACGCTCTGACCGGGAGCGCCCCGGCATCGCGCGCGCCGCGGCTGCTAGAATCGCGCACCTGTTCCGCCTGTCCGGCACGATGCCCCCGCGCGCCTTCCGCCTCCTCGCTGCGCCCTTCGCCGCGCTCGCGCTCGCCCTGCCGATGGCGAACGCCGCCCTCGCGCAGGCAGCGGCACCGCCGCCCCGGGTCGAGCCGGCGCCGCCGCTCCCCAAGGAGCCGCCGGCACCCGCGCTGCCGGCCGAGTACGACGAGGCGGCGCGCCGCGCCTACGCGCAGGGGCTCGCCGAGGCGCGCGACCTCGCCGCCGCGAAGCGCTCCGACGAGGCGCTCGCGAAAATCGAGGGGCTGCTCGCGCTGCGTCCGCGCGAGCCACAGGCCCGGTTCATGAAGGCCATCGTGCTCGCCGACACCGGGCGCAGCGACGACGCGGTGGCGGTGCTGCGCGCGATCGTCGCCGACTATCCCGAACTGCCGGAGCCGCGCAACAACCTCGCCGTGTTCCACGCCGCGCAGGGCAACTACGCGCACGCGCGCGAGGAGCTTGAGGTCGCGATCGCCGCCGCGCCGGACTACGCGATCGCCCACGAGAACCTCGGCGACGTCCACGCCCGCCTCGCGCTTTCGCACTACGAGCGCGCCGCCACGCTCGACAAGGGCAACAAGGCGCTGCCGCAGAAGCTCAAGCTCGCCCGCGACCTCGCCGGCGCGCCGCGCTGACTCACCGCTCCACCCTTCACGGAGGTCACCGATGTTCCGCCACGTCCTCGCGATCGCGTCGTTCGCGCTCGCCTTCTGTGCACCGGCGGGCGCGCTCGCCGCGAACCCGCAGGTCGAGCTCGACACCAGCGCCGGAAAGATCCGCCTCGAGCTCTTCCCGAACGCCGCCCCCAAGACCGTCGCCAACTTCCTCGAGTACGTGAAGCTCGGCCACTACAAGGGCACGGTGTTCCACCGCGTGATCGACGGCTTCATGATCCAGGGCGGCGGCTTCACCGCCGAGTACTGGCAGAAGCCGACGAAGCCGCCGGTGGAGAACGAGGCGCAGGCGGCCAGCAAGGCGGGCCTCCAGAACACGCCCGGCACGATCGCGATGGCGCGCACCGCCGACCCCAACTCGGCGACCGCCCAGTTCTTCATCAACGTCGCCGACAACAAGTTCCTGAACTACAGGAGCCCCGACCCGCAGGGCATCGGCTACACGGTGTTCGGCAAGGTGGTCGAGGGCATGGACGTCGTCAACCGGATCGCCAAGGCGCCCACCGGCGCCGGCGGGCCCTTCCCCAAGGACGTGCCGCAGACGCCGGTGGTGATCAACGGCGCAACGCTCCTTCCCGGCAAGTAGCCTCCCCCTCCCGACCCCGACACGGAGAAGCCATGCGCAAGGTCCGCCTCGACACCAGCCACGGCGCGATCGTCCTCGAGCTCGACGACGACAACGCCCCGGCCACCGTCGCGAACTTCCTGCAGTACGCGAAGGACGGCCACTACGACGACACGGTCTTCCACCGCGTGATCGACGGCTTCATGATCCAGGGCGGCGGGTTCGCGCCGGGCATGAAGCAGAAGCCGACGCGCGCGCCTGTCGCCAACGAGGCTGGCAACGGGCTCAAGAACCGCAAGTACACGGTCGCGATGGCGCGCACCAACGACCCGCACTCGGCGACCGCCCAGTTCTTCATCAACGTCGCCGACAACGACTTCCTCGATCACAAGGGCCCGAGCCCGCAGGGCTGGGGCTACTGCGTGTTCGGCAAGGTCGTCGAGGGCACCGACGTCGTCGACCGCATCAAGGGGGTCGCGACCGGCCGCAGCGGCTTCCACGAGAACGTGCCCACCGACGACGTGGTCATCCGCAGGGCCGAGGTCCTGGCCTGACGGGATCGGCGCCCGCCGCCGCCGCGGGCGCGCAAACGGAAGCCTGCGCGTCCCGATGCGGCCCACGCTGTTCCTCTCCGACCTCCACCTCTCGCCGGACCGCCCGGCGACCGCCGCGGCGTTCGAGGCGTTTTGCGGGGGACCGGCGCGCGCCGCCGCGGCGGTGTACGTGCTGGGCGACCTCTTCGACTGGTGGATCGGCGACGACCAGCTCGACGAAGCGTTCGCGGCGCGTATGGCCCGCGCGATGCGCGACGTCACGGCGGCAGGCGTGCCGGTCGCGCTCACCCAGGGCAACCGCGACTTCCTCTACGGCGCGCGCTTCGAGCGGGACACCGGCGTGTCGCTCCTCCCCGAGCAGGTCGTCGTCGACGTCCTCGGCGCGCCGACGCTCCTGCTGCACGGCGACGAGCTCTGCACCTCCGACGTCGAGTACCAGCGCTACCGGGCCCGGATGCGCACGCCGCAGACCGCGCGGCGGCTGCTCGCCCTGCCGGCCTTCGTGCGGCGCTGGATCGCGCAGAGCCTGCGCAGGAAGAGCCGCGACGAGTCGGCGTTGAAACCCGAGTCCATCCTCGACGTCGCCGAGGACGCGGTGGTCGCCGCGTTCCGCGCCCACAGCGTCGCGCGGATGATCCACGGCCACACGCACCGACCGGCGACGCATCATGTCGACGTCGACGGCCGCCGCTGCGAGCGCATCGTGCTCGCCGACTGGCGCGACCGCGGCCACTGGCTCGAGGTCGGCGCGGACGGCCTCGTCCGCCGCGACATCGCGTAGCGGCGCGCGACGGCGCGCGTCAGCCGGACGGTCGCGCCCCGGCCTCGCGGCTCGCGCGCGAGGCCTCGACGCGCAGCCTGAACGTCAACGCGAACGCCACCGCGAGCAGCACGGCCTCGCCGGCGAAGACGGTCGCGTAGGCCGCGAAGTCGTCGCCGGTGGCAAGCCGCACCGCGTCGACGACCATGCCGCCCATCAGGCTGCCGGCCGCCTTGCCGACGAGGCTCGCCATGCCCCACACGCCCATCAGGAGGCCGGCGCGCACCGAGGTCGCGAACGTCGCGATCCCGCCGAGGAGCCCGGCGCCCGCGAGGCCGGTGCCGAGCCCCATCACCGCTACCAGCGCCCTGAACGCGCCGGGACTGCCGAGGAGCCCTGCCGCGATGACGCCCGCGAAGACCGCGACGGTCGCCACGAGCCCGATGCGCAGCAGCACGAGGTGGCCGACGACCCGCAGCAGGAAGCCTCCCGACAGCAGCATCGACAGCAGTACGCCGCCGCCCCACCACGCCGTGAGCCGGGTCGTCTCCGCGACGGTCATGCCGAGGACGAGCGCGCCGTAGGGCTCGAGCAGCACGTCCTGCGCGAGCGTCCCGACGAACGTGCACACGATCAGCAGGAAGAAGCGGCGTACCTGCGGGTCGCCGAGCAGGAACTCGGAGAGCGCGGCGCGGAACGGCTTCGCGCGCGACTGCGCGGCGGCGCGCAGCGCGCCCTCGGAGCGCCGCTCCTGGCCGAGCGCCGCCGCGAGCGTCAGCACGAACGCCACGCTCACCGCGACCACCGTCGCGGCGACTAGCTTCTCCGGCGTGTAGTCGCGCAGCAGCGCGCCGAGGCCGCCCGCGCCGGCGACCAGCCCGAGCATCGTCGCCACCTCGTAGAGCGTGAGCGCGCGCGAGCGCGCGCTGCCCTCGAAGCGATCGGCGACGAGCGCCTGGAACACGTTGTGGCCGAGGTTGCGGCCGAAGCCGTAGACGACGAACGCGAGCACGAGGCCGGCCACGAGCGTCGCGCCTCCGCCGACGCCCGTCATCAGCAGCACCGCGGCGAGGAGCCCCAGCCCCGCGAACAGCGCGCCCGCGACGATGTACGGCTCGCGGCGCCGACCGAGGATCGGGTAGCCGTCCGAACGGTAGCCCAGCCAGACGCGCAGCGGCGCCTCGACGAGCGGCAGCGCGAACAGGAAGCCGACCAACGTCAGCGGCAGCCCCAGCTCCGCCACCATGATGCGGTTGAGCGTGCCGCCCGCCAGCGCGCCGGTGATGCCGTACCCAAGCGGAAACGCGGCGAGACGGAGGGCGCGGAGGCGGTCGGACACGCGGCGAATGCTAGCAGGCGGCCGTACAATCCCCGGCGGCATCCGAAGGAGAAACAGCGATGGGCAACCTGTTCGACCTGCACGGCCGCGTGGCGATCGTGACCGGCGGCAACGGCGGCATCGGCCTCGGCATGGCGAAAGGCCTCGCCAGCGCCGGTGCGGCGGTCGTGGTCGCAGCGCGTAACGCGGAAAAGTCGCGCGCCGCGGTACGCGAGCTCGAGGCGCTCGGCGCCCCGGCGCTCGCCGTCGGCGTGGACGTGACCGACGAGCCGTCGGTCGAGGCCATGGTCGCCGCGGCGGCCGCGTGGCGCGGTCGCATCGACATCCTGGTGAACAACGCGGGCATCAACATCCGCAAGCCCGCGCAGGACCTCTCGCTCGACGAGTGGCGGCGGGTGATCGACGCCAACCTCACGAGCGCGTTCCTGTGCTCGCGCAGCGCCTATCCCCACCTCAAGCGCGCGGGCGGCGGCAAGATCGTCAACATCGGCTCGATGCTGTCGATCTTCGGCGCGTCGTTCGGGCCGGTCTACGGTGCGAGCAAGGGGGGAATCGTGCAGCTCACCAAGTCGCTGGCCGTGACCTGGGCCCCGGACAACATCCAGGTCAACGCCGTGCTGCCGGGCTGGGTCGACACCGAGCTCACCCAGCGGGGGCGCAAGGAGATCCCCGGGCTGAACGAGAAGGTGCTGGCCGGCACCCCGGCCGGCCGCTGGGGCCGCGGCGACGACTTCGCCGGCATCGCGGTGTTCCTTTCGAGCGCCGCGTCGGACTTCCTCACCGGCGCCGCGATCCCGCTCGACGGCGGCTACTCGACGCAGCTCTGAGCCGCGGCGGCCGGGCCAGCCTCGACGGGGCGGCGGCGCGGAAGCACCGCGCGGCTAGGCTGCGGAGCCGTCGCGCCCGCCCAGCGCCTGCTCGAAGTCCGCGACCAGGTCGTCCTCGTCCTCGATGCCGACCGAGACGCGCACCAGCGAGTCGGCGATGCCCATCTCGGCGCGGCGTCCGGGCCCCATCTCCCAGAAGATGGTGTGCGCCACCGGAATGGCGAGCGTGCGGTTGTCGCCGAGGTTCGACGACAGCACGACGACACGCAGGCGGTTAAGGACGTCGAAGACGTCGAGCGGCGGATCGACCTCGAAGGACAGCAGCGCGCCGAAGTCGCGGAACAGTTCGCGCGCGATCGCGTGCTGCGGGTGACCGGGCAGCCCCGGGTAGTGCACGCGCGCGACGCGCGGATGCGCCGCGAGAAAGCGCGCGAGCGCCTGCGCGTTTTCGCACTGCCGCGCGAGGCGCAGCGCGAGCGTCTCCGCGCCGACCGCGATGTGGTGCGCCTGCTCGGGCGAGAGCGTGCCGCCGAAGTCGCGCAGGCCCTTCTTGCGCACCTGCGTGATGCCCCAAAGTCCCGGATCCGCGCCACGGTAGGCTGGCAGGATGTTGTCCCATCGCGTCCAGTCGAACGCGCCCGTGTCGGTGAGGCTCCCCGCGAGCGCGTTGCCGTGGCCGCCGACGTACTTGGTCAGCGCGTTGACGACGAGTCCCGCGCCGACCGACTTCGGGCGGAACAGCCACGGCGAGGTCATCGTGTTGTCGACGACGTAAAGGATGCCGCGCGCCGCGCACAGCGCGCCGATGCGCGCGAGGTCGGCGACCTGCGTGCGGGGGTTCGCGATCGTCTCGACGAACACCACGCGGGTCTCGGGGCGGACCGCGCGCTCGACCGCCGCGGCGTCGGTGGCGTCGACGAAGGACACCGGCGTGCCGTGCGCCTCGAGCGTCTGGAACAGGCTGTTGGTGTTGCCGAACAGGTAGTGGCTGGCGACGACGTGGTCGCCCGCGCGCAGGAGCGCGAGCAGCGCCGCGCCGATCGCCGCCATGCCGGTCGCGAAGCACACGGTCGCGACGCCCTCCTCCATCGCGGTGACCTTGGCCTCGAGCGCCGCCGACGTGGGATTGCCCTGCCGGCCGTAGACGTGACCTGGCTGCCGGCCCTGGAACACCGCGGCCAGGTCGCGCGCGTCGCGGTAGCCATAGGCGACGGAGACGTGCATCGGCTTGTGCAGCGCGCCGTGCTCGATCGGGGCGGCGCGGTCGGAGTGGAGGATCGCGGTGGTGAAGCCGCGCTGGTCGCGTTCGGTCATGTCGAGTGCACCCGCAAACAAAAAACCCGTCGAGCCGCAAAGCCGGACGGGTTTCGTGTGCCCCGCCCGGAATCCCCGGGCTGGAGCGGTCCTCGCTTTAGCGGCATTTGTTACGCGCCCGCAAGCTGAAGCCTCAAATCGGCGCGCCGCCAGTATAGCCGCGCGCCGCCAGGCGCGGCAACCGCCGGTCGGCCGCGATCAGCCGGCGACGCCCTCGCGCGCCGCGTCGACCAGGTCGGGGTCGTCGTCGCCGCGCCCCTCGTGGCGGTGGTCGGCGAGATGGGTGAGATAGTCGGCGGTGATGTCGCCGGTGATGTACCGGCCGTCGAAGCACGACGCCTCGAACTCGGAGAGCCGCGGGTTCGCGCCGCGCACCGCGCGCTTCAGCGCCCCGATCTCCTGGTAGATCAGGAGGTCGGCGCCGATCTCCCGCGCGACCTCGGCCTCGGTGCGGCCGTTGGCGACCAGCTCGCGAGGCGTCGGCATGTCGATGCCGTAGACGTTCGGGTAGCGCACCGGCGGCGCGGCGGAGGCGAAGTAGACCTTGCGCGCACCGGCCTCGCGGGCCATCTGCACGATCTCGCGCGAGGTCGTGCCGCGCACGATCGAGTCGTCGACGAGCAGCACCACCTTGCCCTGGAACTCGCTGCCGATCGGGTTCAGCTTCTGGCGCACGCTCTTCCGGCGGATCGCCTGCCCCGGCATGATGAACGTGCGGCCGATGTAGCGGTTCTTGATGAAGCCCTCGCGGTAGCGCAGCGACAGGCGGTTGGCGAGCTCGAGCGCCGCCGGTCGGCTGGAGTCGGGAATCGGGATGACGACGTCGATGTCCTGTGCCTCGGGCATCGCGCCGATGCGGGCCGCGAGCTCGGCGCCCATGTTGACCCGCGCCTGGTAGACCGACGTGCCGTCGATCACCGAGTCGGGCCGCGCGAGGTAGACGTATTCGAAGATGCACGGCACGCGGCGCGGGTCGTCCGCGCACTGCCGCGCGTGCAGCGTGCCGGCGAGGTCGACGAACACCGCCTCGCCGGGCTCGACGTCGCGCAGCAGGCGAAAGCCCAGCGCCTCGACCGCCACCGACTCGGAGGCGACCAGGTACTCGTCGCCGCCCAGCGCGTCATTGCGCCCGATGCACAGCGGGCGGATGCCAAACGGGTCGCGGAACGCGAGCAGGCCATAGCCGGCGATCATCGCCACCACCGCGTAGGCGCCGCGGCAACGCCGGTGCACGCCCGCGACCGCGCGGAAGATCGCGTCGGGGTCGAGGCGGTGGTGCTCGGCGGCGCGCTCGAGCTCGAGCGCGAGGACGTTCAGCAGCACCTCGCTGTCGCTGTTGGTATTGACGTGGCGGAAGTCCTGCTCCCAGAGCTCGCGCTTCAGGTCGGTCGAGTTGGTGAGGTTGCCGTTGTGCCCGAGCGTGATGCCGAACGGCGAGTTCACGTAGAAGGGCTGCGACTCGAGCTCCGAGAACGCGCTGCCTGCGGTGGGGTAGCGGCAGTGCGCGATGCCGGTGCTGCCCGAGAGCTCGCGCATGTTGCGCGTCCGGAACACGTTCTGCACGAGTCCCGGCCCCTTGAACATGTGGAACACCGGGCCCTCGCTCGTGACGATGCCGGCGGCGTCCTGGCCCCGGTGCTGCAGCAGCAGCAGCCCGTCGTAGAGCAGCTGGTTGACGGGGGTGTGCGCGACCACCCCGAGAATGCCGCACATCGCGTCTTACACCTTGGCTGGGCCGGGAGCCGGCCGCCGTCCGGGGTAGTCGAGGCGCTCGGCCCACGGCGACGGCAGCCACGGCTTGAGCGACAGGGCTGCCGCCTCGAACAGCGGAGCGAGAAGCGAATTCTGCCACCAATCCCGCGCCGGCAGCGCGGTGAGGCCCGCGACCAGCACGAAGGCGAGCACCAGCACCGCGCCGCGCGCGAGCCCGAACACGCCGCCCAGCCCCCGGTCGACGAAGCCCAGCCCCGCCCGGTGGATCACGGCGTGCAGCGGCCAGGCGAGGAGCGCACCGGCGACGATGACGAGCACGAACACCAGCACGAAGGCGATCGCGAGCGGAAGCAGCGGCGCGT
>Ga0114939_10002547_pt1 | contig 13419 bp, 11 predicted proteins | sample AshMeaCrysSpring_FD_87196 | JGI IMG/M metagenome (GOLD analysis project Ga0114939, IMG submission 87196) | Groundwater microbial communities from Big Spring, Nevada to study Microbial Dark Matter (Phase II) - Ash Meadows Crystal Spring | ecosystem: Environmental > Aquatic > Deep subsurface >... | reverse complement strand
TCGCAAGGCGAGCATCTCGAGGATCGTCGGGCGATCGCTGACGTGACGGTTCGGCCCGCGGAGCTCGTAACGCGCGAGGTGGAACGGCAGCTCGGCCCAGTCGGCAAAGGCCGCCTCTTCATCGATGGCCTTGAGCAGGTTCTCGCGCCGAATGCGGGCGGAGCGGGAGCGCTGCCTCCACCAGCGCGAAAGGATGCCGTGTCGAGGACCGAAAAAGAGCGCCGCGGCAAAAACCACCGCCGCCGCGAGGACCATGAAGGGTCCGGTCGGCAGGTTTCGCCCGACAAACGAAAAAAACGCGCCGATCGCCCCCGCGCAAAGGCCGAATGCCGCCGAGAGCAGGAGCATCAGACCGAAACGGTCGGTCAGCAAATAGGCCGCCGCCGCCGGGATGACCAGCATGGCCGACACCAGCACCACGCCGACGGCCTGCAGCGAGGAGACTATGGCGAAGGCCAGCAACAGCATGAGGCTGTAATGCAGAACCTGCACCGGCATCCCCACCGCCCGCGCAAAGCCCGCGTCGAAGCTCGTGAGCGTGTATTCCTTGTAGAGCAGGACCACCGCGCCGACAGCCAGCAGGGTCACTGCCCCGAGAAGCTGCACATCGCCCGAACCCAGCGCCGCCGCCTGGCCGAACATGAACTTGTCCAGCCCGCTTTTGTTTCCGCCAGGCAGGTTCTGGATCATGGTGAACAGGCAAATGCCCACTCCGAAAAACGAGGCGAGCACGAAACCGAGTGCCGCGTCTTCCTTGTGTTTGGTCGTGCTCCGGATGAGTTGCACCGTGCCGGCACCCAGCAGGCCGACCACCGTCGCGCCGATGAAGATGGCGACGGGATCTTTGCTAATGTTCCAAAGAAAACCCAGTGCCACCCCGGGCAGCACCGCATGGGAAAGCGCGTCCCCCATAAGCGCCAGTTTGCGCACCACGAGGAATGCCCCCATGAGCCCGCAGGAAATCCCCAGCAACATCGACCCCGCCAACGCGTTGCGGAGCGAGGGATCCTGAAAGGTGAAAAACCGCACCGCGCGCTCGGTCATCGTGGATTCGGACAGCTCATTGATGCGCGCGGCCTGCGCGGCCTCCGGCACCAGGAAGAGCAAACCCAGCACGATCAGCGCGAGAAGCGCTCTCATGATTGCGCCCCCAAGGTCTCCACCACGTCGGAAAGGATGGTGAGCCGTCCGCCGTAGGTGGTCTGGAGAATTTCCGGCGTGAACACCTCCGGCGTCGGGCCGAAAGCCACCAGGCGCATGTTGAGGAGGATCAGCCGGTCGAAGTATTCCTTCACGCTGGCGAGATCGTGATGCACCACCAGCAGGGTTTTGCCGCGCGATTTCAGCTCCCGCAGAATCGTGATGATGGCGGATTCTGTGGCGGCATCAACGCCGACAAACGGCTCGTCCATGAGGTAAAGGTCGCTCTCCTGGGCGAGCGCGCGGGCCAGGAAGACCCGCTGCTGCTGCCCGCCGGAGAGGTTGCCGATCTGCCGGTTGGCGAACGGCAGCATCTTCACTTTATCCAGGCATTCGCGCGCGATTTCACGATCCTGCTTTCTCGGACGCTGTGCCAGCCGCAGATGCCCGTAGCGCCCCATGAGCACCACATCCATCACGCTGACCGGAAAATCCCAGTCCACCGATTCGCGCTGCGGGACGTAGCCGACGCGGTGGCAGTTCTCCCGATACGGCTTGCCGAAAATTTTGACCCACCCGCTCGAGACCGGCAGAAGGCCCATCACCGCTTTGATGAGCGTGGATTTCCCCGCGCCGTTCGGCCCGACGATGCCGACCAAACTCCCCGCCGGAACACTCAGATCGATCCCGTAAAGAACCGGCTTTTTGTGATAGGCCACCGTGAGGTCGTGAACCTCGAGCGGAGCCACGGCGGGGAGGTCGGAATGATTCATGCGGAAATTAGAAGGCTATCGAGGCGCGTGCGCCGATGACCAGCGCGTTGGTGAGGTCGGAAGTTGCCCCGGGGTTGATGATGAATTGCAGGTCCGGCTGCACGGCGAACCATGGCGTGATCTGGCACTGATAAGTGGCCTCCAGCACCATTTCCGCACCGACCGGGCTGCTGCCTTCCCCGCGCAGGGAAGCGCGCGCCCCATCGGTCAACTGGCCGTAGGCGAAGGCGATGCCAAGCGTGTCTTCACCCCGCGACGGGATCAAGCCCTTGTAAGTCAAGCCGGTGTCGAAATAGAACCCGATGAAGTTGCGATCCTGCGGGCCGAAACCCACCCGACCGAACCAGCCGAGCCCCTCGTCGGATTTCTCCGCAGCGACGGATTTGCCATCCTTGTCGGCAACGGCGGTTTCCCCGCCGGGTTCCCGGTAGAGCATCTGATCGAGCACGGCATAAAAGCCGTAGTTGCCCTGATAAACCTTGCCGGACGACGCGTCGGCGCTGGCGAAATCCGCCGTGTGATACCAAAAGCCGCCCTTGATCTGGCCGGTCAATCCGGTGGAGTCCTCCCGGTGATTCCAGCGCACCTGCGCCTCGTTCATCCAGAGATACCCGATCTCGCTGTTGAGTTCCCACCGGAACCCATGCCGGTTCACCGTGTCCTCGAAGGGATCGCCCTGATACACCGCCGTCTGCAAGGTGAACCAATCGGTGGGATTCAAGGCCAGCCTTGCCCCGAGCGTCCCCTTGGGAAAGGCGGGCCCGACATTCGGGATGTTGAAGGAAAGGAAGGGCGGCCAGCCAAAGCAGGAGTTCAGAAAAAGCGAACCATAGTCGCTCCCGGCAAATTCCGTATCCGCCGCCAACTGGCCGACCCGGATCGAAACGGCGTCTTCAAGGAAGTTCTGTTGCAACCAAAGCTCATACAAATAGAGCGAGTTGAACGCCGCCGCGTTGCTGATCGTGAACAAATTGCCGGCGTATTCGGACGAGACATCCTTCCCCATCGGCGCGAACCAGCTGTTGTGGAACGTGGCCCCCTCCCAGCCGACGAGCTTGTCGAGGTCAATTTCGACACCGAAGTCGAAGAGGCTGGTCGAGACCGCCCCGGTTCCGCTCCCCCCGGCCGTGTTGCCCCACACTTCGGTGGTGAATCCGCCGAAGATATCCACCCCGTGCTCCAGGAGGGCATTGCGCACCCCGAACCAGCCGCCCGTGGCGGCATCCCATTCCCACCACGGCCCGGCGTCATTGATTTGCTCGCCCTGCTCCTCGCTTTCCATCACAAGCTCGGCGGGCATCTCTCCACGGGGAGTGGGCGCCGGTGCCGACTGCCCAAGCCGCTGCTCCGATCCGGAGGCGGGTTCCCCCGCCGTTTCATTTTGCGCGACCGCTGCACTGACGGGCAAAGCAAGCACCGCCGCCCCCAACATGGATGTGAATACTGATTTGATCATCCATGCGGTGGTAACAGGCGGAATCCTTGAGTCAACGTTAATGAGACACAATCTCAATCTTTTCACGCCATGGCTTTTCCCTCTGAAGGCTGTAGGTCCGCATGCCCGCGAAATCGGCGGAGGTTGGGGCAAAGCGACGCGGCAGCCGCGAGTATCTGGACCACGGATGGCATGGCTCTGGCAGCACCCTTACTTGAGCGCGTTGACAATCGTTGTGAGATTGCAGCGGACCATGCCCTCGTAAGTGCCGACATCGAACCCCTCCTTCATTTGGCCGGGCTCACCCATCGCATCGGAGAACAGCTCGCCGCCGATCTTGACGCCCGCATCCTCGGCCACACGCTTGATGGCGGCCGGGTTGACGCTTGTTTCGACAAAGATGGCCTTCACGCCCTGCTTTTTGATGAAATCCACCAGGCTGGCCATGTCGGCGAGCGCGGCCTCGGAGACCGTCGAGACGCCCTGCAGCCCGACGACTTTGAATCCATAGGCGCGCCCGAAGTAGTTGTAGGCATCGTGGCTTGTCACGAGGATGCGCTTCTCGGCGGGAAGCCCCGCCGCCGTCTCCTTGCACCATTCATGCAGCCTGGTGAGACGCTCCGTGAGAGCGGCGCTATTTTTCTCGTAAGCCTCCTTGCCGGCGGGGTCCACTTGGCTCAGGCCCTTGACAATCGTCGGCACCGTTCGCGCCCAGATGCTCACGTCGAACCACAGATGCGGGTCGAAATGCCCCTCGAACTCGGCGGGCTCCAGCAGCACATTCTCCGGCACGCTCTCCGTGGTGGGATAGACCGGCTTGCCGGTGCGCGCCAGCTTGGTAAAGAGATCGCCCATTCGCCCCTCGAGCATCAGCCCGCTGTAGAAGATCACATCGGCCTGACCCAGCTTCGCCGCATCCGCCGAGGTCGGCTTGTAGAGGTGCGGATCCACCCCCGGTCCCATCAGCTGTGTGACGATCACACGGTCGCCGCCGACCTGCTTGACCAGGTCGGCCACCATCCCGATCGTCGTTGCGGCAGTGATTTTTTTGCCCTCGGCGTACGCGGGGGCTGTTCCCACAGCGCAAAGCGTTGCGAACGCGGCTGCGGCGGCCATCCATTTTTTGGGTTCAATGAGGCTGGGTTTCATCGTCGGTGTTTTCTATGGAGTGTGCTGCTTTTTCCTGCGGATGTAGCAATAGCTACAAACTGACGCACCATCTACTTGTGAACCGCCGCCTTGTCAAACGATTTTTTTTTTGTGATAGAGAAATCATGGCCTCCAGCCGATCGAAACCACGCCGGACAGCGGCGGAACAAAAAACCGGCGGCTCCGCCGCCAGCCGGGCCGATCAGACCGCGACCATCCAGCGCCTGACCCGTCTGGCCCATGCCCAGGAGCGCGCGCAGGACTATGTGGAGGTGATCGCCGACCTGATCACGAGCGAGGGCGAGGCGAGGGCCACCGATGTCGCCAGGTCGCTGGGGGTCACGCACGTGACGGTCATCCGCACGGTCGCCCGACTCCAGAAGGAAGGGCTCGTCACAACGAAGCCCTACCGCTCGATTTTTCTCACCGAGGCCGGGCAACGCCTTGCTGTGACGGCGAGAGCGCGTCACAAAACTGTGGTGGACTTCCTCCGGTCGATCGGCGTTCCGGAGCGCGCCGCCCTCGCCGACGCGGAAGGCATCGAGCATCATGTCAGCGCAGACACCCTTGCCGCGTTCGAGCGGCATCTTGCGAAACAGGAAGCAAGAAAAGGCAGGACTTGAACACGTTGGGGCGCAACCTCGTCCCCATGCGCTCCCCAGCCCGATCACCGGCAGACCCACCGCTTGGTCTTTCTCACCGACGCGGGGCGGAAGCTGGCCGGGCGGTCCCGAGCGCGCCATGCGACCGTGGTGGCGGTCCTCGAGCGGATGGGTGTTCCGCGCGCGGCGGCTTTGCGGGATGCCGAGGGCATCGAGCACCACGTGAGCGCGGCGACCCTCCGCGCGTTCGAGCGCCATCTCGCATCCGGCAGTGCGGAGACCGGCCCGCGAAACATGCACCAAAAGAAGACACAGAAGCCGACGAAAACCGGGGCGGGGGCGGGCAAATGAAGCTTGCGGGCCGGGTTCCGGTGGCGGAGGGTGCCGGACGATGAGATTCCCGAGCACGGCCTGTCTGTTTTTCCTTGTTCTCCAGCTTGTGGTTGGCCCGGCGATGGGTCAGACCGGTTATGCGGAAGGTGTCACCGGTGGAGCCGGCGGGCCGGTGGTGGAAGTTTCGACGCCCGAGGCGCTCCGCGCGGCGGCGGCCGCGCCGGGGCCGGCGACGATCCGCGTGAGGGGACGCATGACTGTCGGCCGGGTGGCGGTTTCCTCGGACAAAACGATCGAGGGATCGGGCCCGGCCCCGACTCTGCACGGCGCCCTGGCGATCGAGCGCGGGGTCTCGAATGTGATCGTGCGCAATCTCACTATCACTAACCCGAGCCAGAAAAAAAATTCGGAAGGATTCGACGGGATCGCGGTGCGTGGCGGGCGGCGCGTCTGGATCGACCACTGCACGTTCAAGGATTGCGGGGACGGGATGGTGGATGTGACCTACGGGGCCGACAATGTCACGGTCTCGTGGTGCCTATTCAAGTATTCGTCGGACGACCTCAAGCACCGCTTTGTGATGCTGGCGGACGGGCCGCACAAAAAGAAGTCCAAGGGCCGGCTGCATCTGACCCTCCATCACAATTGGTTCGCGGACAATTGCGGGGCGCGCATGCCGGCCGCCCGGCGCTCGCGCGTCCACCTCTTCAACAACTTCTTCGAAACCGGCGGCGGCACGTCCTACGCGACTCTCGCGCGGGAGGGTTCGGAAATCTTGAGCGAGTCAAATTTTTACCGGAATGTCAGGAATCCGTCCTACACCGAGGACGGCGGCCGCCTGCGGCGCAAGGGCGACATTTTTGTGAGCAGCCCGGGCAAACGCTCGAAGGGCGGCGACAAGGTTTTCGACCCGCCTTATCATTACACGCTCGACCGCGCGGTGGATGTCCCCGAAATCGTGAAGGCCGGCGCGGGCTGTCCGCTTTGATTTTGCCGCACAGCCGGAATGTCGCACCGCCTCTCGGATTACGATTACGAATTGCCGCCCGGTCTGGTGGCCACGCGTCCGGCCGACCGCCGGGACGCGTCGCGGATGCTCGTGCTCGTGCGCGGATCCGGGCGGGTGACCCACGCGGGAGTCGCCGACCTGCCCGCGTTTCTGCGGCCGGGCGATCTCGCGATTTTGAACAACTCGAAGGTCATCCGCGCGCGGCTGGTGGACGGCCGCGCGGAAATTTTCCTCCTCGAGCGCCGGGAGCCGCTGGTCTGGATCGCCATGGTGCGGCCCGGCAGGAAATTCCGCGCCGGCGCGCGGGCGTCGTTTCTCGGACACGAAATCGAAGTCGCCGAAGCGCGCGAGGACGGAACCCGCGTGATCCGGTTCGACCGCGAGCCCGACCTGGAAAAGGCCGGGCGCATGCCGATCCCGCCGTATTTCCGGCGCGAGCCCGAGCCAATCGATGACGAACGGTATCAAACTGTCTTCGCGGCCGAGCCCGGATCTGTGGCGGCTCCGACCGCCGGGCTGCATTTCACGCCGGAGTTGCTTGCGGCCGTGCCGCACGCGTTTGTGACCCTCCACGTGGGGGCGGGCACATTCCTGCCCGTGAAGACCGAGGATGTCGCCGGGCACGTCATGCACGAGGAAACCTATTCGCTTGGCGCGGACACCGCCGCCGCCGCCAACCGCGCCTCGCGCATTCTCGCCGTGGGCACGACGGTCGCCCGCGTGCTCGAATCCCAGCCCGCCGGCCCCTTGCGCGCGGCCTCCGGCCGGACCGCGATTTTTATCCGTCCGCCCCATGAATTCCGGCACGTCGGTGCGTTGCTCACAAATTTCCATCTGCCGCGCTCGACCCTTCTCATGCTCGTGAGCGCGTTCGCAGGGCGCGAGGCTGTGCTGGCCGCCTACCGCGAGGCAGTCGAGCGCCACTACCGGTTCTTCAGCTACGGCGATTGCATGTTGATCGTTTGAGAACGTTGAACATCCAAACCTGAACGTTGAAGTTCCAAGGGGGATCAGGGTGCGGGGATTTCGGCGGAGGTGGTCCGGGCGGGGTTCCAGAAGCCGTTCTCCTCGTCGGAACCGAACCACCCGAGTTTCTGAGATCCGGCGTCGCCATTGTGCGGGTTGAATCCGACTTCCCTCGGATCGCAGGAAACGGCCGTCACGCGCCCGTCGCACCAACCGACCAGCGCGCGGTCGTTGAAGCGGAAGTGGACGGTGGGAGATGGACGGAAGCCCGAAGGTCCGGTGCCGAAGTCCCAGAACGGGGGTTCGCAAAACGGGTATTCCTGTACGCTCGCGCCATTTGCGTAGGCGGTCGTTGCGAACATCACGGTTTGCGAGCGCGCGAGGCCGAGCGCGTGAAGCGAATCGCGCGACTGGGTGTCATCCTTCAGGTAGGCCCATGTGGGCAGGCCTCCGATGTAGGACGCATTGTAGCCGTAGCCGCCGGTGCCGTCTTCGAAACTGCCCGAAGCCATCGCTTCAAGTTGCGGGCAGATGCCGACCGCGCGCGATTTGCCGAGGTAATCGGAGAGGTAGCCTTGGGTGCGGTCCCATTTCGATCCGACTTTTTTCGCGCACCAGCGCATCGTGTTTTTCCGGTTGTCGGCCGGGCAGTAACGCCCGTTGTCATTGGCATACGATTGGTTGGCGACGACCAACTGGCGAAGGTTGTTGAGGCTTTTGGTGAGGTTGGCCGTCTCCATCGATTTGGCCACGGCGGGCACCACCAGCGCCGCCAGAATGCCCAGGATCGCCACCACCACCAGCAACTCGAGAAGAGTGAAACCACCCCCGCCCCCCGGCTTCCGCACGGAGCGCTCCTGGGCGAGGTGCTTGCCCGCCCCGCTTTCGCGAGCCATCGTTGGAGAATTTGGCGGCATCAGAGTCTGGAAACCCGGAGCCGCAGAAACCGACGGCTTCCGGTGGTTTGCGTATCGGTCACCGAGACCCGCCGGAGCACCCCCACGCTGGCCACGGTGCTGGCGGATGTTTCGCTGATGGCGGGGGAATGCCCGCCGAATCCCGTCACTGGCGAGCCGCCGGCGCTTTGTGCGATGACAGTCCACCCCGAGAGATCGCTGCTTGCTTCGACGGCATAAACCAAATCGGTGGCCCGCTCGTCGCGGTCGAAGGTTAACACAAGCCGCCCGGCATCCATCGAGAGCGCCGTCACAGGCGCGCTGTCCGCCCGATCCGGCAGGCGTGCGGTGGCATATTCGATCAGGTTCGGGAGGCCATCCTCATCGGGATCGGCCAAGTCGCCCAACTGCGCACCGGCCAGCCCGCGCTGGTCCTGCCATGTCTCGAAATCCATGTCGCGGGAGATGACGCCCACGGCCTCTAGGTCCACCCCGCCGGAGCCATACGTGAGCCAGGCATCGTAGATGGGGTTGTTGTTGCTGTCGGTGAATGTGCCGTTGCCGGGGATGTCCACGATGCGGATGTGGATGATGGCGTCCAGATTGACCTGGCCGCCCGTGACCAGCGGGTCGTCGGCCAGCCACGACAAATCGAATGGCGTGGCCCACGATTCCCCGTAGGCATTGGCGTGTTTGCCGGCGAGGCCGAAAACGTCGGTCGCGTTCACCGTCCCGTAAGCGCCCACGGCGGCGGGCGTGAGCGAGGCGCACGGCATGCGGGCGAAATGCACCCCGTCGCTCGAAACCTCGACGTAGCCCAGCTCGGCGGTGATCTGCCCCGCCACACCCGCGCCGCCGCCAGAAACAAAGCCGTTCTCGAAGGTGGCGAAATCCGCGCCTGTTTTGTTGCGGATCGGCTGGGAGAAGGCAAGCGTGATCGTTCCCGGCAAACCACCGTTGGCGATCTGCGTGGCATCGAGGTCGCCCAGAGAGACGACATCGAGGTTGTCGCCGGTCGCGGTGCCCAGCGCGAGGTCGGGATCTTGCCAGGAAGTGCCCACCCCCGGCGCGGGCGAATAGCCAACCCAACCATCGGCCCAGCCGAAAAAGAGTGGGTTCACGAAGTTGAGCGGACTGCTGGCCGGAGAAATGCCGTCGCCATCCGGTCCGACAAAACCTGGCACGGGGGCGTCGAAGGCATTCGCCGCATCGGACAAGGCCCGGGAATACGGGCCGGCCCGTAAGACGGATCCGGCCAAGAGCCAAAAGATAATGGACGATGCGACGAATTTCACCGGCAAAGGCCTCACCCGTTTCGCCAGGCATCGGCCGGGCAGAAACGACGCCGGCGAAAGGCGAAGAAGCCTGCTGCGCCAAAGGCAAGCAACGCCAGAGCTGCTGGCTCGGGAATGACGTTCGCGGCGAAGTCGTATCCGTAAGTGACCGCGTCGCCTCCGACCCAACCGCTGCGGTTCAGCCAGCCCACGTAGTTGTTGGTTCCGTCCGAGAAGGTCATGACCTGGTAGTTGGCATTTGCAAGACCAGGCACGAGCGAGCCGGTGCTGGAGTCATCGAGATCAAGGAACTGGATGCCATTGAGCTGCCATCCCGCCGCGTAGAGACGGTTTTGCACGCCGTCGTAGGCGAGCGAGCCGCTCACGCCAAGGTTGCCGAGGAGTGTGCCGTTGCCCATGGTGAGGGGGGTTCCGCCGATAGCGGCGGCGATTTGCGCGGAGGAAAAGCTGTAAAGATTGCCGTCGTCGGCATCCGCAAGGAAGACATCCCCGGCATCATTTTGCGCAAAGCCGCCCGAGTAGGTGGAAATCCCGTCGATCAGCGTTGTGTAAACGTTGGAGTCGGTGAGGTATCCAAGGTCGGAATCCCCTCCGCTGGTTCCGACCACCAGCAACCCCGAACCTCCCCGATTAAGCCCAGCGTAGGTCTGATAATTGCCGATTGTCGTGAAAACCGTGGACAGGTTCCCGCTCGAATACGACGCGACGGGTCCGCCACCCCACGACCCCGAGCCGAAATATTTCGAGGTCAGGAAGGCGTAATCGCCTGCGGGCGCATTCACATAGGCGCCGGTGGCGTTTGCCCCGAACGTGTTCTGCAAGAGCATCGTGCCCGAATGCCCGTAAACAAAACGCCCATCCGCAAGGTGGGCCATGGCCGTGTTGCCCCAGTCGGTTGTGTCCGGAAGGTTAAGCACCGTCCAAGCCGCATTGACATTCGAAATGGCCGCAACAACGGCGGTCGCCAGGATCTTCTTCATATCGTTTCCAATTTTGTGTTTTCGCGGGGAGTCTCGGTGGACAGCCTTCCCCCCGTCATTGGAAAGGACTACCCCCACACGGACAGTCGTGCGCTGCCGGTGCGCCATTGCAGGCGCGGTGTGGTTTTCTCCGCCGGTTCGAACCCGGACTTTGACCTTTGCGCGACAGTGAGGGACTTTCACCCTTGCTTTCCTAGGCCGGCGGATTGGTTGGGAGCGCGACGGTTGAGGGCCGCGCGCCAAAGATCGATCGGCGGGGTTTCGCCCTGCCGGATGTGAGGTAAGCTAAAAAGCTGAGGGCGCGCAAGAATAAAATAAGGGCGTCTGCTTTTTTGTTTCTGCGGACGAGAATCCGCGAGATGCCGCCCAAATCCCATCTAACCACCCTGCCCGATTGGGAGATGCGCCCGGCGGCATGGCGTGGGGATCCCAGAGCCGCGCGTAATTTTTAAGTTCTAGAAAAAATCGCTCTTGCGGCTCATTTTTTCCTGATTTTGTTATAGATATAATGTCTTCAACAACTTATGCCCGCCCGCATCCCGGCTCTCAACAAATCCCCCTTCGTCATCGACCCGCGCCCCCTCCAGGAAATGGGCAGCGCCCACGCCGGACTTCTGGCAACCTCCCCGGATCTGCGTTCCATCGACTGTCCGCAGGACAGCCCGCAAGGGCGAAGGGCCGGGGACGGCACGAGTCAATTCCGCGATGGCATTGTGCCGGCCAGACAGGCTTCCCTCAACTGTGCGCGCATGGCCTTTGATGCGCTGCCTGCGGGCATCAAACAAAGATACTTCCGCGGCGACAGCGCCTCCCAGGAAAACGAACTCATCGACTGGCTGAGGGATCCCGCCCGCGCATCGGAACCCGGCTGGCGCATCGGCTTTTCAGAAAGTCTGGAAAGTCTTCGACCTTCCCACCCGGGCAACAGCCTTTTCCCGATCCCGCCTCGCGGAAATTGCCCCCCCAGTTCTCTTTATCCGGTCACCGGGGCGGCCGGCGTGCCCGGGTGTCACGCTTTTTCGTCAATTCCGGCTTTGATCTGCGCTACGGACCAAAAAGCGAGCGGTCCGGCGGCAAAAAACAGGCGAACCGACTCGCCAAGCCGCCAAAATCCCGCCCCGAAGACAAATCGCGCCGCCGATTTATTGAAGTCCCGCGCTTGCGCGCGCAGTTGGGAAGCAGCGGCAGCTTATTTCCTTCCGTTCCAAGCGAGTTCCTGAAGTTTTTTGTCCCCATGCAGCTTGAGGAGTGGGCGGCACCTCGCAAGATCTGCGGCGTCAAACAACGTGATAAGCGGTTCAATATGTTCCACTTAAAATGATCGCGCGCATCCCCGGCACCGGGGGGCGGATGCCCGAAAAGGGCAAAAACTCACGGGAACCTCCCGAGGGAACCCCGGGGCACCCGCTTGAGTCTCGCCAGGAGTCCGGGCTTCCACGCCGGCCCATGCCACGGCATCCGGATCTGGCCCAGGTGGAACCCCCAACCCTCCATGCCCGACCCGCAAGGATGCCCTGCGCTCGTGCGCAACCGTCCCAGGTACGCCACCAAGGATCCCCAGCGGAAAACCTGCATCTTCGCGGCCGATCAACACAAACAGGCGCGCGGATCCCGTCCGCACGGATGCCAAGTTTTTGTAACAAACTTGTTACAATCTCCCCGTTGCCACCGCTTTCTGGCGCGGATACATGATACATGTTTGCCAACCGTGAGCGCAGCCATCGGCTAAGTCCACCCTTCCGGAAACGTAAGGCCAAAGCCAGCAGCGCGGCCGCGAATGCGCTGACGGTCCCGCGGTCCCACCCCGCCCGACCGCAAGGCTCCCGCCAGAACACTCAAAAACTTAACCACAAAAAACACATGAAAAAATTCCTCACAATCATCGGCCTCGCGGCGGCCTCGCTGGCGGGGGTTCATGCGCAGGTTATCTACAACGGGGGCAACTACTCGGAGAACTTCGATGGCCTCATCAGCACGGGAAACGTGGCAAGCGTTTTCTCGGCTACAATTGGAACCCAGGCGGGAATTCCCAGCCTCGCAGGCTGGCAGGGCGCCAAGATTGCGGGAACCGGAACCTCTGCCACGAACTTCACCACAGACACTGGTTCCTCGAATTCCGGCGGCCTCTACAGTTACGGCAACACGCCTACCAGTGATCGTGCGCTCGGAGCGCTGGCCTCGGGCTCTAACACGATGACCTTCGGTGCTTCGTTCACAAATAACACCACCAGCACACTCACCTCGGTGACCATCACCTTCGACGCCGAGTTCTGGAGAAGCTCGACTACTAGTGTAAACACCCTGAGCTTCTTTTACGGGCTCTCCTCCACATCCGGGCTCACCAATTCCAACTTCCTGAGCAGCAGCTCAATGATCGCACTCACCAGCTTGGATGTTTTTGGTCCCCCTCCGGTATCATCGAACGGCGCTCTGGATGGAAATCTCTCCGGGAACCGCAGCGCCGGAGTCACCGCAACCTTCGCCGCCACATGGAATGTTGGCGACACGCTTTTCATCGCATGGCGTGATACTAATGACGGTGGCAACGATGCCGGTCTGGCTGTTGATAACTTCAGGCTCTCCGCCGTTCCCGAGCCTTCTGCGGTGGCGCTCCTTGGCGCAGCTGCACTGGGCGCGGCGGTCATCTTCCGTCGTCGCAAACTGAACTCTTAACATTCAATCTAACAATTCATCCAGAAGGGTGCTGGCGGTGACGCCAGCACCCTTTCCATTTTCCGAAAATGGAAAAACGATGTCCTTCGTGGCGTGAGCCGGTTTTTCTCGCCCTGCTTGCGTGTGTGGCCTACGGGCTGACGCTTGGGAACCCTTTTGTTTTCGACG
>Ga0114939_10002546_pt1 | contig 13420 bp, 13 predicted proteins | sample AshMeaCrysSpring_FD_87196 | JGI IMG/M metagenome (GOLD analysis project Ga0114939, IMG submission 87196) | Groundwater microbial communities from Big Spring, Nevada to study Microbial Dark Matter (Phase II) - Ash Meadows Crystal Spring | ecosystem: Environmental > Aquatic > Deep subsurface >... | reverse complement strand
TCGACCGTGTCATCGACGCCCGGCTCGCCGCGCAGGAGCGGACCTACCGCGCGCTCGTGCCCTCCGACGCGGCGGTGCCCGTACGCGTGCGGGCGCTGGCCGAGCTGCGCACCGCCGAGGGATACCTGGCCGAGGTGCTCGACGACGGCGACGCCCTCGTCCTCGTCGAGCACCACTGCCCGGTGTGCGACGCGGCGCGTTCCTGCCAGGGGCTGTGCCGCAGCGAGCTCGAGCTGTTCCAGCGGGTGCTCGGCGACGACGTGAGCGTCACCCGCGCGAGCCACCTGCTGAGCGGCGACCAGCGCTGCTCCTATCGGGTCAGCGCGCGCTGATCACCACGCATCGTCCGGGGGCATCTCGCTCGGCCCGACGTGGGTGTCGAGCCAGCTGACCACCGGGTCGGCCGCTGCCCAGGCCGCCTCCACCTTCTGCCTGGCCTTGGCCGTGTGGAGCCACGGCTCCACCGGCCAGCTCCGCAGGACGATGAGGCCCTTGCGGCGCAGGAGCTCGACGCGAGGGTGGTCGCGGGCGTAGCCCTTCGGCGCCGTCTTCAGCTCGCCGATGGCACCGGCGGCGTAGCCCTTGCGCTCGACGGCCCGCACGAGGGCGGCCAGCTCGGCACCGTCCTCGGCGTCGACCGCGTCGCGGAAACGGGCCAGCTGGTCCTTGGCCATGTCGTAGTAGCCGGCGCCGACGAGCAGCCCCTGGCTCGACAGCTGCACGTAGTAGCCGGCGCCGCCCTCGCTCTCGCCGTAAGCACCGCAGTGCTCCTTGTAGGGCGTTTTGTCGCGGGCGAACCGGACGTCGCGGTACGGCCGGAAGAGCTTGAGCGGCCGGTAGCGCTCGGCGACCTCATCGCACAGTGCCTGCATGGGCCCGCGCACGGCGCGCTCGTAGACCTCTTTGTGGGCCGCCCAGTAGGCCTTGGTGTTGTCGGCCGCCAGACCCTCGTAGAACGTCACGGCTTCGGGCGGGAAGCCCTGGAAGGCCACGGCTACTGCTCCACCGCGAGCGCCGGCACGGCCCCACCCTCGGCCGAGCCGAGCGCGGCAGCCTCCGAGCGCCGACACCTCGCGAGGACTCGGGTCATGGCCTCCCCCCAGATCGTGGAACCGGCGACAACGTACCGTCGACGGCCGCGCCGCGCCCGAGGCGGATCTAGTTTCGGCGGCCATGGCAGAGCTCTTCCTCGGTCGCCACGTCGACCCGGCCACCCACGAGCGCACCGACGCCGACGTGCGGTTGGCCACGTCGGACTTCACCACGCATGGCGTGATCGTCGGCATGACGGGCTCGGGCAAGACCGGTCTGGCGCTCGTGCTGATCGAGGAGGTGCTGCAAGCAGGCGTCCCGGTGCTGATGATCGACCCGAAAGGGGACCTCGGGAACCTACTGCTCACCTTCCCCGCCCTCGCCCCGGCCGACTTCCGCCCCTGGATCGACGAGTCGGCCGCCAACAAGGAGGGGCTCTCGCCCGACGACTTCGCCGCGGCGCAGGCGACGCAGTGGCGCAACGGGCTGGCGCAGTGGGGCATCGACGCGGCGCGCATCGGGGCACTGCGGGCGGCGACCGGCATGACGATCTTCACCCCGGGCTCCACGAGCGGCGTGCCGGTGAACATCGTCGGCTCACTGCAGGCCCCGGCCGACATGAGCGACCTCGAGACGGTGCACGACGAGATCGAGGGCTACGTCACCGGCCTGCTGGGCCTGGTGGGCATCGACGCCGACCCGCTGTCGAGCAAGGAGCACATCCTCCTCGCCAACCTCGTGCAGACGGCCTGGACGAGCGGCCACGACCTCGACCTCGCCCAGCTCGTGGCCCAGGTGCCGGCGCCGCCCATCCGCAAGCTCGGCGTGTTCGAGCTCGACACGTTCTTCCCCGAGAAGGAGCGCATGGCGCTGGCCATGCGCCTCAACGCGCTCCTCGCCTCGCCGGCGTTCGCGGCGTGGTCGATGGGCACCCCGCTCGACATCGGCGCGCTGCTGCGCACCCCCGACGGCAAGCCGCGGGCGGCCATCGTCACCACGGCCCACCTGTCGGACGAGGAGCGGCAGTTCGTCACGTCGCTCGTGCTGGCCAAGCTGGTCACCTGGATGCGGCGCCAGAGCGGCACGAGCGACCTGCGGGCGATGCTCTACATGGACGAGGTGGCCGGCTACGTGCCTCCCACCGCCAACCCGCCCACCAAGAAGCCGATCATGCTCCTCATGAAGCAGGCCCGCGCGTTCGGCGTCGGGGTCGTGCTGGCCACGCAGAACCCGGTCGACGTCGACTACAAGGCGCTGTCGAACGCCGGCACGTGGATGATCGGCCGCCTGCAGACCGAGCGCGACAAGGCCCGCCTGCTCGACGGCATGACGGCGGCGGCCGGCTCGGTCGACGTCGGCGCCGTCGGCGACACGATCAGCGGCCTCGGCAAGCGGGAGTTCGTGCTCAAGCGGGCCGGCAAGGACCTGCCCGAGGTGTTCACCACCCGCTGGGCGATGAGCTACCTGCGAGGACCGCTGACCCGAGACCAGATCGCCCTCCTCATGGACGAGCAGGTGCCCGCTCCCGGGCCTGCGGCGCCGGCCGCGCCGCTGCCGCCGCCGGTGGCTGGCTCGGCCGCTCCCCTGCCACCCCCTGGTGGGCCGGCGTCGCCGTCGCCGGCCGAGGCCACGGCCGGCGGGGTGCACCCGGAGGTGGCCGGCGGGCTCGTGGTGCGCTGGCTCGACCCGGCCGCCCCCTGGGCCGCCCAGGTCGGGGGGGCGCCTGCGGGCACCCGCTGGGTGGCCGGCGCCGCCGCACGCGTGCGCCTCCTCTACGACGACGAGAAGGCCGACCTCCGCCACCAGGAGGAGTACGAGGCGGTGGTCGCTCCCCTGCCGGCCACGCCAGTGGCCACCGGGTTCGTCGCCGTCGACTACGACGACCGCGACCTGCGGGCCGCAGCGCCTCCCGGAGTGCAGTACGAGCCGACCGACGCACCGCTCAAGACCAAGACCTACTGGACCGCCCTCCAGCGCGACCTCGTCGACCAGCTCGTGCGCTCGCGCACCGTCGAGGTGTGGGCCAACCGCGACCTGAAGCTCTACGGCCGTGTGGGCGAGACCGAGCAGGAGTTCCGAGCCCGCTGCGAGGCGGCCGCCGACGCCAAGACCGACGAGGAGCTGGCCAAGCTGCGCCTCAAGTACGAGCCTCGGCTGCAGCGGGCCAAGGACGCCCTCACCGACGCGTCGATCAAGGCGCAGCAGCACGCCGCCGAGGCGAGCGACTTGCAGGCGGCCACCGTCACCGGCACCGTTGGCTCGTTCATCGGCGGCCTGTTCGGGGGGCGCCGCAACGGCCGGCAGCTGGCGCGAGAGGCCGAGCAGCGCCAGCGCGCAGCGAGCAGCGCGGCCCGCAAGGCCGACGCCGCCGGCCAGAGTGCGTCGGCCAAGGAGCAGGCCCTGCGTGAGCTCGAGGCCGACCTCGAGAGCGACGTGCTCGAGCTGCACGCGACCTGGGACGCCAAGGCCCAGGCGGTGAGCACGCTCACCGTGCCCCTCGAGAAGAGCGACGTCACCGTCGCCGAGCTGGTGCTCGTGTGGGTCCCCACCGCCTGAGCGGGTGGGACCTGCCGTGCCGGCGGTGGGACTCGAACCCACACTGCACAGGACCTAAACCTGTTGCCTCCTGCCACTTGGGCTACACCGGCGATCGCCGCGTCAGACTACGCCGAGGGGGAATGCAAGCGCGTCCGTGGTAGTTGCAGATGCAACCACAAGCTCTCGGAGGAGCGCATGACCAGCACCACGATCGACGTCCGCCGAGCGTCGGAGCGGTTCGCCACCCGGATCGCCTGGCTCGACAGCAAGCACAGCTTCAGCTTCGGGCGCCACTACGACCCCCGCAACGTCGGTCACGGGCTGCTCATCGTCAACAACGACGACGTGGTCCGAGCCGGCACGGGTTTCGACACCCACCCCCACCGCGACATGGAGATCGTCACGTGGGTGCTGTCGGGCGAGCTCGAGCACAAAGACAGCGAGCGCAACCGCGGCATCATCTACCCCGGTCTGGCCCAGCGCATGAGCGCCGGCACCGGCATCTGGCACAGCGAGATGAACCCGAGCGGCGACGCCGACGTCCACTTCGTGCAGATGTGGGTGGTGCCGGACACCGAGTCGGTCCGCCCGACCTACGAGCAGCTCGACATCAACGACCAGCTGGCCAAGGGTGGCCTGGTGGCCGTGGCGAGCGGGCAGGGCCACGACGCTGCCATTGCCATCCGCCAGAAGGGCGCCGTGCTGTGGGCCGGGCGCCTTCAGCCGGGTGAGTCGGTGCCGGTACCGGACGGCCGCTTCGCCCACGTGTTCGTGCCCGTCGGCAGCGCCACGCTGGAGGGTGCCGGCAGGCTCACAGCCGGAGACGCCGTGCGCCTGACGGGCGCCGGGTCGCCGGTGCTCACGGCTGGTCCGGAGGGTGCCGAGGTGCTGGTGTGGCAGATGGACGGGGCGATGCGGCCGTGGTGACGAGCTGCTCGAGGAGCGCCACCACGGCCGGCGGCCCGGCAACCCGGTAGGGGGCGGCCGTGGCACCGCCGCCCACCTTGACGCCGACGTCGCCCGGGCCGAGCACCTCGAAGACCTCCTCGTCGGTCCGGTCGTCGCCGAGGTAGACGACCGACGTCACGCGCTGCTCCCGCCGCAGCCGCTCCAGCGCGTCGGCCTTCGACGACGCGACGACACCGGCCTCGACCACCTCGTGCCCCTCGCGCACCCACACGCCGTCGAGCCTGGAGGCCTGCTCGACGAACCACCCGGCCGCCACCCGGGCCGGCTCGGGCACGGCCTGGCGACGATGCACCGCGACACCCGTCGGCTTGCGCTCCACCCATGTCCCGAGGGCCAGGTCGGCCGCGGTGTCGCCGAGCTCCTCGAGCGCGCCGAGCCGCTCCCGCCTCGCCGGGTCGAGGGTGGGCGGCGGGTCGCCGTCGACCTCGAGCCCGTGGCTACCGACCAGCACGACGCCGGCCGGCAGCTCGAAGGTCCGCAGATCGTGGAGGGCCCGACCCGAGAGGACCGCGACCGGCACGCCGCCGCGCACCAGGGCCGCGAGCGCCTCGTGCGCGCCGGCCGCCAGGCGAGCCTGTTCCGGCCGGGGGGCCAGCGGGGCCAGCGTGCCGTCGAGGTCGCAGGCCACCAGCAGCGGGCGCGGCGCGGCGCGCAGCGCCACCGTGAGCGTGCGCGGGCGGTCCATGTCAGGAGGCGCGGGCGAGGGCCTTGCCGTCGAGCAGGCCGAGGAAGCGGTTGGCCCAGCGCCCGACCGAGCGGCCGGCCACGACCGTGCGCAGCCGGACCATCCGCGCTCGCACCTCGGCCTCGGGCATCCAGGCGGCCCGCACGACGGCGTCGGCGACGGCCTGCTCGTCGAAGGGGTTCACGACGAGGGCGTCGTGCAGCTCGTCAGCGGCGCCGGCGAACTCCGACAGCACGAGCACCCCTCGCCCGTCGACGCGGCTGGCCACGAACTCCTTGGCCACCAGGTTCATGCCGTCGTGGAACGGCGTCACCAGCAGCACGTCGGCGGCCAGGTAGAGCGCGACGAGCTCCTCGACGGGCAGCGACCGGTGCAAATAGGTGACGACCGGCGCCCCGATGCGGCTGTGGCGGCCGTTGAGCTCGCCGACGAGGCGCTCGACCGCCTGGCGCTCGTTCGCGTAGGCCTCGACGCCGCCGCGGGTCGGCACGGCGACCTGCACGAGCGTGCACGTCGCCGGGTCGAGGCGGCCCTCGTCGAGCAGCGCACCGAACGTGCGCAGCCGAGCGTCGATGCCCTTGGTGTAGTCGAGCCGGTCGACGCCCACGAGCAGGGTGGTCGGGTCGCCGAGCTGGGCCCGCAGCTCTCGCGCCCGGCCGATGATGTCAGGCCGTCGAGCCAGCTCCTCGAACTCGACGCTGTCGATCGAGATCGGGTGGGCGTCGAGATGCACGGCGTGCTCGCCGAGCATCAGCCAGGGCGACTCGTCGACGGCGTCGTCGAGCAGGCGCAGCGACGCGCGGGTGAGGTTCTCGACGTCGGCCTGGCGCTGGAGGCCGACGACGTCGGCAGCCAGCAGCCCGCGCAGCAGATCCTCGCGCCACGGAAGGCGCTGCAGCAGCTCCGTCGGCGGGAACGGGATGTGCAAGAAGAAGCCGACGCGCACGTCGGGCCGCTGCCGTCGCAGCATCGCCGGCAGCAGCATCAAGTGGTAGTCGTGCACCCACACGACCGCGTCCGGCGCCGCCACGTCGGCGACGGCGTCGGCGAAGCGCTGGTTCACCGTCACGTAGGCGTCCCACCAGGTCGGCTCGATCTCCGGCGGTCGCAGCGCGCTGTGGAACAGCGGCCACAGCGTCGCGTTCGCGAACCCCTCGTAGCAGCGCTCGTGCTCGGCGGGCGACAGCGGCACCGGCACGAGGTGGAGGCCGGCGTGCTGGAACGGCGCCGGTGCGACGTCGACGAACCCGGCCCAGCCGACCCAGGCCGTGCCGGGGGGCAGCGACGACCCGAGGGCCCGCACGAGCCCGCCGGGGCTGGTCCCCCAGGGGCCGCTGGGCCCCGGGGCCTGGACCGGCAGCCGGTTCGCCACGACGACGAGGTCGTGGCCGGCGGTGAGGGTCATGCCGCCTTCCCCGAGGCCAGGCGGGCGAGGCGGTCGAGGCCCTCCTCGCGCAGCAAGCGCACGAGCGGCGCCGCAGGTGCGAGGAGCTGGACGGGGGCACCCGACCAGCGAGCACGCAGCAGCATGCCGACGAGCGCTCCGAGGCCGGGCCGGTCGACGGTGCGCACGCCGCTCAGGTCGACGGTGATCGGCGTGGCATCCCTGATCTGCGCAGTGGCCCGGCGCAGCAGGCTGGCACCGGCTGCGGTGAGCTCACCGGTGAGGCGCCACGAGGCGCCGCTGTCGGCCCGGGCGATCTCGATGTCGAGCATGACGTGGTCTCCTTCGGCGGTCCCTCACGGGGAGGCGTCGGGGGGATGGCCCGCACCCAGAGGCTTCCCGCGCCCGATGACGGCCCGCCGCGCTCCGGGTAACGATCGGGTGACGAGGATTGCTCGGCTCACCAGCCCCGCAGGTCGACCGGCCACACCTCCACGACCTCGCCGTCACGAGCGAGGTGGACCACCTCGTGCAACGCCATCGTCGGGTCGACGTGGGCCGGCCGCACCGCCACTCGGCGTCCGGCGGCCAGGCCGTCGAGCCCCGAGAACGTGACGTGCTCGTCGGAACAGAACCACACGGTGGCCCCGTCGATGCCGGGGTTGCCGTGGTCCATGCCGAGCGACTTGAGGCCGGCGTCGCACACGGCCCACTGCGGGGTCACCGACACCACGGTGCACACGAGCGACAGGGCCTGCTCGAACGGCAGGCCGAGCTTGGCGTACGCGGTGTCCATGAGGGCGTAGCTCCCCGCCTGCACCTCGGTGGCCACGCTGTGGAGGTCGAACGTTCCGGTGCCGCCGGTCGACACGACGTCGCCGCCCACCGCGGCGTGGGCGGCCGCCAGCGCGCCGGTGACGTCGACGAGCCGGCGCACCCGCTCGTCGCGGTCGTCGACGATCATCAGGTGACCCTCGTAGCCCATCACGCCACGCACCTCGAGCCCGCTGGCGCGAGCCAGGTCGGCGAGCCGGCCGGCGTCGTCGGGCCGGCACCCGCACCGGGGCAGGCCGACGTTCACGTCGATCAGCACCTCGCCGATGCCCGACGCGGCGGCAGCCTCGACCGTGGCCTCGCTGTCGACCGCGACCGTCACCCGGGCGTCGCAGAGCGCCATGGCCCGCAGGCGGTCACGGTCGAGCACCTCGTTCGCCAACAGGAGGTCGTCACCCAGACCGGCCGCCGCCATGCCCACCACCTCGCGTGGGGTGGCGCACGTGAAGGCCCGGTGCCCGTGGCGGGCCTGCTCGGCCGCCAGCGCCGTGCACTTGTGGGCCTTCACGTGAGGGCGCAGGCGGGCACCCGGGAGCGCGGCCGCCATGGTGGCGAGGTTGCGCTCGAGCGCGTCGGCATCGATCACGAGCGCGGGGGTGGGCAGCTCGTCGACGAACATCAGACCTCCTCGGCCAGTCGCGGCGCGAGCGCGCGAAAGGCCCGACCGCGATGGCTGAGCGCGTGCTTCTCGTCGGCCGTCATCTCGGCGAACGTGCGGCCGTCGCCGTCGGCCGGTGCGAAGACCGGGTCGTAGCCCCACCCGCGCTCGCCGGCTGGCTGGTCGGCGATGCGGCCCTCGACCACACCGTGCGCGACCACCTCGCGTCCGTCGGGCCAGCGCACCAGGGCGACAGTGACGAAGCGGGCGGTACGCCGCTCGGCATCCACGCCGGCCAGGGCGGCGAGCAGCTTGGCCGTGTTGTCGGCGTAGGTGGCCGACTCGCCCGCGTAGCGAGCGGCCCGGACGCCGGGGGCACCGTCGAGCGCGTCGACGAACAGGCCGGTGTCGTCGGCCACCGCGGCCAGGCCGGTGGCCGCCACCAGAGCCGTCGCCTTCAGGCGGGCGTTGGCCTCGAGGGTGTCGCCGTCCTCGACCACGTCGGGCACCTGGGCCGGTCGGGCCACCAGCTCGACATGGCCGTCGAGCACCTCGGCGATCTCGGCCACCTTGTCGGGGTTGGCCGACGCGCACACGAGCCGCAACGTCATCGCCCGAGGGGTCGCGGCGGGGGTGGGTCGGCCACGAACTCGTCCTGGAGGGCGAAGATCTCGGTGCAGCCGAGCTCGGCCAGCAGGAGCAGCTCGTCGAGCTCGCCGCGCGTGAACGGCAGCCCCTCGGCGGTGCCCTGCACCTCCACGAAGCGGCCGCTCGAGGTCATCACGACGTTCATGTCGACCTCGGCGGTGGAGTCCTCCACGTAGGGCAGGTCGAGGACGGACACGCCTCCCACCACCCCCACGCTGATCGCGGCGCAGTGGGCCGTGAGCGGGTTGGCTGCCAGCGCCTTGGCCTGCACGAGGCGGCTCAGCGCGTCGTGCAGCGCCAGGTAGCCGCCGCAGATGGAGGCCGTCCGGGTGCCACCGTCGGCCTGGAGCACGTCGCAGTCGACGACGATCTGACGCTCGCCCAACGCCACCAGGTCGCACACCGCCCGCAGCGACCGGCCGATGAGGCGCTGGATCTCCATGGTCCGTCCGCCCTGCTTGCCCTTCACCGCCTCGCGGCCGATGCGCTCGGGTGACGAGCCGGGCAGCATCGAGTACTCGGCGGTCACCCAGCCTTTGCCGGTGCCGCGCATCCAGCGGGGCACGTCGTCGTCGATCGACGCCGTGCACAGCACGCGCGTGCGCCCGAACGACACGAGCACCGAGCCGGCCGAGGTGTCGGTGAAATCTCGCTCGAAGGTGATGGGCCGTAGCTCGTCGTGGGCGCGGCCGTCGGGGCGGGTCATCGGGTCTCCGTTCAGGGGGTCCAGCGGGTGGCGTGGGCCAGCTCCGGCCCGAGCAGGCGGCGGCCGAGATCGGCGAACCAGGCGACGTCGCCCGACGAGAGGAACCGGTGGGTGCCGCCGTGGCGGCGGCCGCTGCCGAGGCCGGTGTCCTCGAGCATGCGCCGCACGGCGAAGGCGGTCTCGTCGGCCGAGCTGACGAGCACCACCTCGGGACCCATCACGTCGCTGATGACGCGAGCGAGGTAGGGGTAGTGCGTGCAGCCGAGCAGCAGCGCGTCGACTCCCGCGTCCTTCACCGGGGCCAGGAGACGTTCGGTGAGGATCTCGATCTGCGGCCCGCTGGTCTCGCCCCGCTCGACGAACTCGACCAGCCCCGGGCAGGCGGCCGACGTCAGCGCGACGTCGGCCCCCGTCTCCTGGACCGCCTTGTCGTACGCGCCCGAGGCGATGGTGCCGACGGTGCCGATCACGCCGACCGACCCTGATCGGGTCGCCTGCACGAGCGAGCGCACGCCCGGCTCGATCACCTCCATGAGCGGAACCGGCAGCTCGGCGGCCAGCTCGTGGTAGGCGGCCGCCGACGCCGTGTTGCACGCCACCACCACGAGCTTGGCGTCGAACTCGCGCACGAGGCTCCACGCCAGCTCGCGGGCGAACTGCTTCACCTCCTCGAGCGGTCGCGGCCCGTAGGGGTAGCGGCCCGTGTCGCCGATGTAGACGAGGTCTTCGCCCGGGAGCAGGTCGATCACGGCCCGGGCGACGGTGAGGCCGCCGAAGCCGGAGTCGAACATGCCGATGGGGCGCTCGTCGGTCATCGCCCGGCCGAGGCTAGGTGACGGCTGGTGCTCAGGAGAGGGTCATCACCGGCTCGCCGTTCACGAGCCCGGTGCCCGAGATGCGGCAGGTGCCACCCCGCACGGTGCCGTTGTCCCACACCTGACGCACGCAGCTCTGCAGGGCCTGCTGGCCCCAGTAGTTCGGGTGGATCGACTCCTGGACCTGGTAGGGCCCGAACACGGTCGACACCGTGCGGATCTGGGCGATCCACTCGGTCTTGTCGACCGCGCCCGTCGACTGCCACGTGGCCACGCTCTTCTCCTCGAGCAGGCCGACCGTGTTCTCGCACAGCCGCCGTCCGTTGAAGGCCGACTGCAGCTCGAGCACCGGCACGCCCTCGGCCGTCGCCGCGCTGCGCACGGCGCCGTTGATCTTCACGATGGCGGTGTCGTTGGCCCAGTCGGCGTCGCGGTTCCAAAAGCCGCAGCCGCCGGTGTTCTGGCGGGTGTAGCCCGACTGCGAGTACCGGAAGCCACTGGCCTTCGGGATGGGTGACGGGTAGGTCTGCACCACGAGCTTCCAGTCGGAAGCGGCATACCCGCTGTTGGCCATGGCCGCCTTCACGTTCTGGATGGCGGTGCGGATCTTGGTGGTGTTGTTGCTCACCGCCGTCGTCGTGAAGTTCGACGACACCGAGGAGTCGTCGTAGCAGTAGTCCGGCCACCAGCTCGGCGACAGCAGGAAGTTGGTGACGCACGTCTGCACGATCGAGGCGAAGTTGAAGTCGTTGCCACCGATCGACAGCACCACCAGCTTCACGTTCTTCGTCGCCGCCAGGTCTTGGAGGGCCCGGGCCTGGCCCTTGCGGCCGGAGGTGTCGCTGTAGAAGTCGATGCCCGGCTTGAAGTCACCGCTCGTGGTGGTGCCGGTCTTGGCGCCCGAGCAGGCCAGGTTCACAGCGTCGACGCCCGGCACGGTGATGAACACCTCGGCGACCTTCGACCGGTGGCAGTTCGCGATGGCCTCGCCGGTCGGCGTGTCCCAGTAGGCGCTGCTCCCGAGGGCGTCGGTGCGAGACGAGTCGCTGTTGGTGTTGCCGGCCCACCGTCCCGCCTCGCCGGAGATGTAGGAGTCGCCAAGGATCACGACGGTCGGGTTGCCGGCCGGCACCGCCGCCGACGCCGGACCCGCCACCGCCACCGCGGGCACGGTCGACAGGGCCGCGATGGACGCGGCCAAGAACATGCGCTTCACGAGTCCCTCCCTCGGCCACCCCCGGTGGCACCGGCGCGACGGTAGCCGCGACCGCGGAGGGTGGCCGGCAGAACAGTCAGAGCAGGCGGACCAGCGCGGACACCCCGGCGACCAGCGCGGGCAGCACGAGCGCGGCAAGCACGACGACGGCCGTCACCCTCACGCCCGGTCGGTCACGGCTCGACCGGTCGCCGTCGAGCTCGTCCCAGTCGCTCACGGGTCAGAAGTAGATGATCTGCTCGGCCTTGTGCTCGGCTTCGTCGAGGTCGTCGGTGAACGCGCCGGTGGACAGGTACTTCCACCCGCCGTCGCACACGATGAACACCACGACACCCTCGTCGAGCTTGGCCGCCACCTTCACCGCGCCGGCCAGCGCGGCGCCGGCCGAGATGCCCGAGAAGATGCCGGCCTTCGTGGCGAGGGCGCGCGTCCATTCGATCGACTCGCGGGGCCGCACGATGCGCTTGCCGTCGAGGATGTCCATGCCGTGCCAGGTGTCGAACACCGGCGGGATGTAGCCCTCGTCGAGGTTGCGCAGGCCCTCCACCAGCTCACCGATGGGCGGCTCGACGGCCAGCACCCTGACGTCGGGGTTCTGCTCCTTCAGGTACCGGCCGACGCCCATCAGGGTGCCGCTGGTGCCGAGGCCGGCCACGAAGTGGGTGATCTCGGGGGCGTCGCGCCAGATCTCCGGACCGGTGCCCTCGTAGTGGGCGCGAGGGTTGGCGTCGTTGGCGTACTGGTAGGGCAGATACCAGTCCGGGTTGGCCTCGGCCAGCGCCAGCGCCCGCTTCACGGCACCGTTGGAGCCTTCGGCCCCTGGGGTGAGGATGAGCTCGGCGCCGAACACCTGCAGCATCTGGCGCCGCTCGATGCTCACGCTCTCGGGCATGAGGATCTTGATCGGGTAGCCCTTGAGCGCGGCGATGGCGGCCAGCGCGATGCCGGTGTTGCCCGACGACGGCTCGACGATCTGCTGGCCCGGCTCGAGCAGGCCCTCCTTCTCGGCCGTCTCGATCATCGACTTGGCGATGCGGTCCTTCACGGAGCCGAAGGGGTTCTGGCTCTCCATCTTGGCCAGGATCCGCACCTGCGGGTTGGGGCTCAGCACGCTCACGTCGACGAGCGGCGTGTTGCCGATCATGTCGAGCACGTTCTCGTAGATGGGCATCGCGGCCTCCAGCGACCGTCGGCAGGGCGATTGCCGAGAAGTCCGATCAGGATTCTATGGCATGCCAACCCGGTTGCACCCGGCCGGATTCCCGGTTCACCCGATCCGGGTCACGGGCTCCTCGGCCACCTGGTTGCCCTCGATCCGGTAGCTGCGCAGCACCGGGGCCTCCTGGCGCAGGCTCACGATCACGTAGTGCCACGACGGGTCGGGGGCCTGCGCGACGTCGGTGGGGCTCGGGTAGGCCTCGGTGTGGGTGTGGCTGTGCATCACGCCGATGATGTCGAGGCCGCGTGACTCGGCGTCGCGGTCGGCTCGCAGGTGGTCCTTGGGGTCGACGGTGTAGACGCGGCTCGACGCCGCGGCGTTGCGGCACGGGTAGAACAGCGTGACCGTGCCCGCGGCCGGGTCGCCCCCGAGCAGCCCGCACGCCTCGAGCGGCAGGCCGTCGTAGGCGTGCGCCACCATCGCGAGGTAGGCGTCGTCGGAGAGGACCAGCACGGGCGGCGATCCTAGGGACCGTCCGCCCTGGCCGGGCACGGGGGCCGGGCGTACCGTCGGAGCCGGAGGCGATCCATGGCCACCGTCGCCGTCGACCCGACCCATCGCTGGCGCCGGCTGCGTCGAGGGGCACGAGCGCCGGGGCGCCGGGCATGGCACCCTCCCGGTTGTCGTCGTTCACGACGATCATGAGCGCCGGTGGCACCGGCCACAACGCCCCCGAGGTCGGCGGCCTCGGTGCCGAAGGGCCCGGGAGCCGGCCGTCGGGGCGGTCGGGGTGGCCACTACCCTGAGCAGCCCCTATGGCACCGAAGGGCACCAAG
>Ga0114939_10002545_pt1 | contig 13421 bp, 11 predicted proteins | sample AshMeaCrysSpring_FD_87196 | JGI IMG/M metagenome (GOLD analysis project Ga0114939, IMG submission 87196) | Groundwater microbial communities from Big Spring, Nevada to study Microbial Dark Matter (Phase II) - Ash Meadows Crystal Spring | ecosystem: Environmental > Aquatic > Deep subsurface >... | reverse complement strand
TCAGCGCTTGTTGCAGCGCCGGGATGTCCTTGTGGATCAGCTGGTCCTGCAGGTTGATCGTATTGGTGGAGATGACCACGCGGCGGCCGTTTTCCGTGGCCCAGAAGGCGGCGGGCAGCAGGTAGCCGAGGCTCTTGCCCGTGCCGGTGCCGGCCTCGACCAGCACCTGCTGGCCCTGGTTGAACGCCTCGGCGACGGACTGCATCATTTCGATCTGTTGCGGCCGGTACTCGAAGCCGTCGAAAGCCTGGGCCAGGTGGCCACCCGGTTCGATCAACGCCGTCAGCCAGGGCACATCGAGCGGGATGGGGTGCTCGGCCGGGACGGGGACTTGTCCCTCCAGCTTGGGCGGCGAGAACAAGCGCGGAAGGCGGCCGCGCTGCCGCAGTTCCGCGCTTTCGAAGGCATGGATGGCGCGTTCGGCCAACACCTCCTCGAAGAAGAGCGTCTCCGGCCAGCCCAGCTTCCGCCCGGCTTCGACAAGCTCCTCCAATTGGGTCAGCGACAGGGCCAGGGCGCGCTCGCGCAAGGCCAGGAACAGCTCCACCGTTTGCTCGGCGTCGACCAGGGCGCGGTGGTTGCCGCCCCCGGCCGAGGGGAAGTCAAGGAACTCGGCCAGCGCCCCCAGGCTGAAGCGGCCAGCCTCCGGGGCCAGGATGGAGGCCAGCGTCACTGTGTCGATGCGGCGATTGCCGCGCACCAGCCGCGCCTCCCGCAGAAAGCCCAGGTCGAACTCGACGTTATGGCCGACAAGGACGTGATCGGACAACACCCGGTTGAGCGGGATGCGCAAGGCGTAGAGACTCGGCGCGTCGGCCACCATGCTGTTGGTGATGCCGGTCAGCTGGCTGATGAAAGGCGGAATATCCCGGCCGGGGTTGACCAGCGAATCAAAGGTGTCGAGGATGTCGTGGCCGCGAAAGGTAATGGCGGCGATTTCGATGATCGCTTCCCGTTCGGGGTCCAGGCCGGTTGTTTCGAGATCGACGGCGACGTAGGTGGTAGGCATAAGCCGCGATCCTACCCCATTTATCGCGATTTTTCTAGGAAAGACTAGCTCAAATGGTCGAAATGCTACCGCTCAAACGCCGGCGAATTACCGGTCCTCATCTTTTGGAAACAGGAGCCGGTAGAGTAAGACGACAACGAAGATACCGGCGATGCCGACAGAAATGAAGAAAACAAACAACGCCCACTGCGCCAGCCGGCTGCCCAAGTCGCCGGCCACGGCCGAAAAGCTGGCGGCGATGGCCGACCCGACGATCATCCCCACCAGGACGATGCCGAGGATGATTTGCTGGGCGATGCGCCGTAGCGTTTTGACTTCCTTGGCGATGTCGGTCGTGTCAACGTGAAGCTCGAAGCGGCCGCGCCGGTACATGCCCAGCCATCCCAGCGTGGCGTCTTTGAGCGACGGCAATTCCTTGACCAGGTCCTGGGCCAGGAGCGATGCCTGCTTGGTTAGCACGTTCTTCACGTTGTCGGCCGTCGTTTCCTGCAGCAGCAATTCCTTGGTGGTTTCGAAGCCCATCTCGGCCAGGCCGCCGCCTTCGGGATAGAGTGCGGTGTAGATCGCTTCCGCCTGCATCATGGCCTTGATAGCCAGGGTCAGCTCGGAATCAAGCCGCAGGCCGTGTTCCGAGAGCAAGCCGAAGACAACGCTCATAAGCGGGCCGAATGACGTCGGTGTGTCGGGGTCCATATAGCGGCCCATGCCCCGTTCGAAATCCTTATAAAAAGCGGCATCATCGACATTCTTGCGGAAGGGCGTGGAGAGACTGCGCACGGCGCGCGCCAACCCGGCCGGGTCTTTTTGCCGCGTCACCATCAACAGGTTAATCAAATTAACGCGCTGGTTGAAGTCGATTTCGCCCATCATACCCATATCGAGGAAGCCAACGATGCCTGTCTCCAGATTGACCAGCACGTTGCCCGGGTGCGGGTCGGCGTGGAAGAAGCCGTCTACCAACAACTGCTTGATCAGGGCGCGCAGCACGTTCACGCCGATTTCCAGCCGGTTCAAGCCGGCGGCGTCAATCGCCTCGACATTGCTGATCTTGACTCCGGGCAGCAAGTCCATGGTCAGAATACGCGCGCTGCTGTACTGGGGATAAGCCTTGGGGATGACGATGCCCGGCATGTCCTGCATGTTACGGGCCAGCCGCTTCATATTATACAACTCGCCGCCCAGGTCCAGTTCGCGGATGATACCCTCGCCAAACTCGTTGATCATCCCCGGCAGGTCGATGTCGCGGGCGTATTGCGAGCGGCGCTCGAGGACACTGGAAAAGTTTCTCATAACGCCGATGTCGGAGCGCATTTGCTTCTTGATCCCCGGCCGCTGCACCTTGACCACGACCTTCGTGCCGTCATCCAGCATCGCCCGGTGGACTTGGGCCGTTGACGCAGCGGCCATCGGGTTGGGGTCGAACTCCTTGAATATCCGCTCCGGCACATCTCCCAAATCCTCGGTGAGAATCGCCCGCACATCCTCAGATGGGAAGGGTGGGACATTGCTCTGCAGCTTGTTCAGTTCTGTCGCCCATTCGGTGGGTAGGACTTCAGCCCGGCTGGAGATGATTTGGCCCATCTTGACGTAGGTCGGGCCGAGCTCCTGGAGCATCAGGCGAACCTTGACCGGCATGCTCAGCGCTTCGACCGGCTCGTCCGGCTGGTAAACAAACTCCTGCATCCGCCGGCGAAAATCGCCCAACATACCCCGATCCATGACAATATCGAGGGCATAGCTGGAGATGGTGTTATAAATTTGTTGCAGGCGCAGGCTCTCGCGCGCCTGGTCGAGGCTACTGCTTCGCTGGGCCATGGGGATTATCCTGTTCTGGGGTGACAATAATTTCTTGGGTCGGCGTGTCCGAAGTTGAATGGACAACCGGAATTTGAACCGGCGCGCCGCTCAGGCTGAACCATCGTTCCATGGTTTTCGCGTCGGGATTATCGTCGCGCAGAGGCGGCCGCAAGCCGAGCAAGGTTTCAAAAAACATACCAAGCACACCGACGAGGATCGCAGCCAGAATCGTCCATAAGATATGTTCGCTGGAGAACCAGCCCGGTGTCAGCCTGGCCAATAACCATAGCAAGATAAAGTTGATGACGATGAGCACTAGGCCGAAGGTGATGAATAGAAACCGGAACATGATGAACTGCAGGATGGGCCGGATAAAGGCGTTGAGCAGGCCGAAGATCAAACCGGAAACCAGTAACGCCAGGATGAGACGGTTCGGCTGGAAGCGGATGCCGGGCAGCAAGAGCACCGTCAGGCCCAATGCAAACGCGTTGGCGACGACTTGGACGAGCATTAAACGCCAGTTGAAATGGATATTCCTGACTTGGATCATATTACCGCCCTGTTAACCTGTTAGTGCCTGGGCGAGGCTCCCGGGCAGAGGTTTTCTTGGTTAACCATGTAATGATATCCCGGTTACTTCACCTCTATATTCTATCTTTATCCACCAAATCCATTAATTGCGCCATCACCACAATGGTGCAATTTGGGTGTGATTCCGCAAGGATCAAGCCCGATGGCGGGCGCTTTGTCCCTGGGGCGGTTTTGGTTACGGTAGCGAGATCGTCATGTCGAAGTTCCAATTGCACACATTGCTCTCGGTTGCCGGGTCGGCCACATTGGAGACGACCTCGATAAAGACCTGATAGGTTCCGGGCTTAACTACCGGACCGCCCACGCCCCAAGTGTATTGCCCAAATTCATTGGCCGGCCAGTTGTTGCAATTCGGTTCGCCGCCCTGGAAGATACAGTAAGCCGCATTGCGTTCTGTATTCTGGTAAACCTGCCCGGTTTCATCAAAAATCGTGAACCGGACATAATCAATGCCGTCGCCATCATTCTCTCCCGCCCGTTCGTCACGCGCGAAAACCCGAAATAAGTGGTTAGGGTCATACTCACAAACGGATATGATATGTTGGGTGCGCTCGCACGCCCCGCTGGGAATATCATTAATAACATTCGGCGGCACACCCTCCACTACTCGAGTCGGCGTGGCCGTTGGCGGAAGCGGGGTCGGCGTGGCCGTCGGCCGCGGAGTGGGCGGGACGGCCGCCGACACGGGCAGAGACGATGGGTTAACCGTGCAGCGAACGAATTGGGCACCGGCCGAGACCCAGGCGGTCTGCCCGGTGTTGGCGATCTGCACCTGCAACCATTCGCCCTGGGGAAAGCCGCGGGCTACGTAGCTGATCGGAATCAACACCGCACCCCCCGGCAGCGTGCCCAGCGGCGGTTCATAAGCCGTACCGGGACCTGAACGGAAATTGACCCCGGCGATGGTCGTGCAGCTTGGCGGTGCCTCAGCCGGTGGAGTATCGGTGGCGGCGCCGGCGACCGGCGAAGGTTGCTCGCTCACCGATTCGGCGGTTGCCGCAGCTTGTTCGACCGTTCCCTGAGTCGCTGCTGGCGGCGGCGCAATCGGTGTCGCGGTCGAACCGGTCAGTGCAGCCACCGTTTGGGCCACTGCGATCGCGGCCACCGTCTGGTTGACCGACTGCGCCACGGAGTCAACGGTTGGGACAGCGGGGGGTTCGGGGTTATCGCCGCCGCCGCAGGCTGACGCGAGCGACGCGATGATCACCATTACCACCAGCGTGAAAACACGATACCGGGCCATTATCCACCTCCAATGGTTGTTTGCAGCGCCTTGATGCGCGGCTGGCACAATTCGGCAACGATGCGATCTGTCAGGTAGACATCGATTGGAAAATCCTCCCCCAATTGGCGGCACTGATTGTAATAGGTCAGCGCCTGGTTATAAGCCTCCACAGCCGCCGGGTCGAGGGTCTGTTCAGCCAAAAAACCCTGCCACTCATAAACCGTGCCTAAAGCCTGGTAGAGCTGAGCCATCAGCCGGTAATCCCGCGCTTCTTCCAGGGGCGTCACAGCCGAATCGAGCGTCTCGATGGCCCGGTTGAAAGCCTCCCCGGCCGCTACCGGATCGCCCGCACGATAGGCCGCGTCGCCAAAAATACGGAGAGCGATGCCCTGGCCCAGGCGGGCGATGCTGCCAACCGGCAAGCCATAGATCTCGGTTTGTTCCGGCTGGACTGCCACCCGGTCATAGGTAGCCAATGCTCGCTGCGCCTCAGCCTGGACCTCGGCGAAGACCGCCGCGACATCGCCGTCATAGGCGGGGTCCTTGCCGGTCTCTAACAATCGTTGGGCGCGCAGGGTCTGGACACCGGCTAGGCCGATGATGGCGCGGGCATTGTCATCATTAAGCTGCAGCGATTCGTTGAAGGCCGCTTCGGCCGCTGCCTCGTAGGCCAGAGCGGCCTCGCCCCGCGTTTTCTGGGCCAGAAACAGATTCTCCTGACCGACAAAGTAGTGCAGAATATCGGCGTCAGGTATCAGTTCAGCCGCCCGTTCGAATTCGGCCAGCGCCTGGGCCGGTTCGCCGATACGCTCCAGACGCAAGCCCAGCAGCATCCGGGCCAAGGCTTTGGAGAGCGGGTCCAGTTCGCGCCACACTTCAGCCGACGGACGGGCCGGATCAAAGACCGGTATGGTGGCGTTGAAGGTGTAGTTGCCGACCATGTTGGTGAAATCCTGGCCGAATTGCGGCGCCAGGTAAAAGCGCAGGCTTTGGCGGGCCATCGTCACCGACGGTTCGACCCGGCCGAAGATCAGCACATCAGCGCCCAGCTCCTCGGTCACCTCAACCGGCGGGCGGGCACCTTCGACATCATCGGCGACGACGCCAATCGTGACGTAGTGTTCGGCGACCAGCTCCGGGCTGTCGTTCCAGACCTCGACGCCCGGTTCGCCGGTGAATTCCTGGCGCAGGTTTTGCGCCACCCGGTCGGCCAGCCGCCGGCCACCCTCATGCTGGTCGTTGGTCAGCTGGCCGGCTTCGTCCAGCACGGCGAATTCGGCCACGGCGATGTTGAAATCGCCGGCCATTTGGTCGGGGACCGGTTCGGGATCGAAAAAGCCCAGTGAATAGAGGACGCCACCCCCGGTTAAAAACAGAAGGGTGACCAGAACAGCGACGGCGATTCGCCGGTTGCGGGCGGATTGAAACAAGTTACCGAATGGGCCGGTATTGATCTGGATGGTCGCGCCGCTGAAATCGCCGGATAGCTGGATGAAATCGCCGTCGTCATCGATCGCCTCGATCTGCCGGTCAAACAGTTCCGGGTTCTCACGGGCAGCGAGACGAATCTGCTCCCAGATATTTACAGCCGGTCGCAGAGCCTGGCATTGATCCAGTAACTCCTCCAGCCGGCCATTGATAACCATAGCCCGGATGAGCCGGAAGACGCGCGGCGTCTTGGGACCATCGCCGAGCTCCTCGAAATCGAGTCCTAAGCGCAGGCAGAGGTCCTGCAATTCATCCAGGGTGAAGTAATTGGCCAGCGCCTGTTGTAATTCCAGGGGCCAGTTGTTAACCAATGGGATGGGTTCCGCGCTCATCGCCATAGGCCTACCATCATATCACGGAAATGCCCGGCGTGTGTGGCGAATTTGACGGGGCTTTAGGTTTCCGATGGCTCGGCCGCGCTCAAGTCGTCGACAATTGCTTGTTCGAGAGGCACTTGAACCCGGTAGGCAGCCGAGGCGATGACGTGGGCGGATACGGGGCCGGTGATCATCAGCAAGACGATCAGCAGCAGGGCGCGCCCCCAACCCAGGGGCGTCCAGGCGGCGGCGGCGATCAGCAACAAAACCACGCCATAGACCCCCACCTTGCCGGTCGCATGCAGCCGGGTAAACACGTCCGGCAGGCGCACCAGGCCGATCACGCCGATTAGGGAAAAGCAGGTGCCGACGATCACGGCGATCAAGGCGATTACTTGCAGGACCTTTTCCATTGTTTGTTGCACCTCCTAAAAGAGTTGCTCGTCAGCCAGGTATTTGGCCAGGGCGATGGTCGTGACAAAGCCCAGAGCGGCCAGGGCGATAGCGATGTCCATGTAGACGCTGTCGCGCTGGATCAGCCCGAGCAGAACCAGGACCGCCATCGTAAGGGTCGTGATCAGCTCCACGCCGATCAGCCGGTCGGCGATATTCTCGCCGCGCCAGATGCGCCAGGCGGCCACGGCCACCATGACGATGTGGAGAACCAGGGCGATATTGAAGGCCACTGTCAGGACTGAGGTCAACATACTCATTCTCCGGCCGGATCAGGGGAAGATCTGATCGAGCAGTTCGCGGCGCATTTCCTGGGCGTCGTGCACATAGGTCGGCGCCTGCGTCGCGTCCAGGACATGGGTGTACATATTCCGATCCGTATCCATCTCGACCACCAGCTCGCCCGGCGTCAGGGTGATGGCGTGGGCGCTGAGTGCTGCACCGAGGTCGCTCTGGCATTGGGAAGGGATGTTGATAATACCCGGTTTGATCGGCAGGGAAGGGGTGAGGACCAGGCGGGCGATCTGGATGCCGCTGAGGATTAAGTCGTAGATCAGGATGAGGATGTAACGCCCAGCCCCCAAGATCGAGGACGGGTAATTGCGCGGGCTCATGGATTCCAACGGCGGTCGGATGAGCGTCAGGACGACGACACCGACAATCCCACCCGTCAATAAGTTAAGGGGTTCTAGGTTCGATGTCAGCGCCAGATAAATCAAGGTAAATAATAACCAGGTTCGGATGTAATACATCTGTTTAACCTCCAGGCAACAACCCCATCGCCTGAATATAGAGCGAGGGATCGGCCAGCCATGCGCTGACCTCTGTAGCGAACGACACCAATGGGTCGGCCCAGATGCCAAATATCAGCACCAGGGCGATGAGGATACCGGGTGCGATCAATAAATCGCCACCCGGCTTGGCTTTGCCGCCGCCCTCCGGCACCACCCACCAGATGCGCTGAAAGGCGCGCATCGTATAGATCAGGGTCAGGATGCTGGCCAGGCCGATCAGAGCCAGCGACAGGTAATGTTCGCTCTGGATGCCACTGTTGAAGAGCAGGGCCTTGCTGATAAATCCGTTGGTAGGTGGGATGCCGGCCAGTCCCAGGCTGCCCAGAAAGAATAACACGCCCCCCAGCGGTAGCGTTTTACCGACGCCGGTGACGACATCAAACGCGGCTGACTTGACCGGCGCACGGCTGGCGACATAACCGGCCAGCATCAGCATGGCCGACTTGACCAGGCTGTGATTGAAGGTGAATACAAGCGCCGCGGCAATCGCCAACGGTGTTCCCCAGCCGATGCCGACCAGGATAAAGCCGATCTGGGCAAGCGTTGAATAGGCCAGCATGCGTTTGACATTTTGGGTACCGATGGCTGACAAACCTCCGAAGACGATTCCGACAATCCCCAGAATCAACAGGATGGTTCGAATCTGGGGGGCTTGCGCGACGAACAGCAGTGACGTCATGCGCAAAAAGCCGTAAACGCCCAGTTTGACCACCACCGAAGACAACATAGCACTGACAGCCGTTGGCGCGGCCGCGTGAAAATCAGGCTGCCAGAAATGAAAAGGAACGATGGCGCTTTTTAACATAAAGCTGGCTAACATAAACGCAATACCGGGCAGGAGTAAAAGACCGGGCGACTGGGACGCGATACGATTCGCCAGGTCGGCCAGGTTGAGCGTGCCGTATGACACATACAGCGATCCGACAGCCAGGAGCAGGAACGTCGCGGCCATCAGGCTGATGTAGAAATATTTGTAAGCCGCCTCCGTGCCGTAGCGGTCGTCGGAGGAGGCCGTCAACGCCGCGCCGGAGATGACCAGCAATTCGGTGAAGACAAAGAGGTTGAACAGGTCGCCGGTCAGGAATGCGCCGGTCAGGCCGACAGCCAGGGTCAGGAAGAGCGGGTAGAAGAACGGGTAGGAGACCACCGAGTCCTTGCTACCGTTGGCGTAAAGGATCCCCATGGCGATGACAAGCTGGGACATGACGACAAACAAAGTCGAAAGAGGATCGCCGACAAGGACGATCCCGAATGGGGCCGTCCAGCCCCCGGAGCGGAAGACCACCGCGCCATCGCCGTTTTGGACGGTCCACAGCAAGACCAGGCTGGCCGCCAGGCTCGTCAGCATCGTGCCCAATGCCCAGAAACCCTGGACTTTGGTCCGGCCATAAAACAGCAACGCCACCATCGCCCCGGTCAACGGAATGATGACCGGTAAGAGGGCCAGATGGCTGCCGGGAATGGATAGATTGATCATCGAATCCTGTAGCACACTGCGCGCAAACTTCAATTCTTCAAGCCGTTAATTTCTTCGGTGTCACTGGTGCCGTAGCGGGCCGAGATGATGTAGAGCATCGACAGGACAAAGGCTGTGCCGCCCATGCTGATGACGATGGCCGTCAGGATCAACGACTGGGGCAAGGCATCGCTACGTGCTCCGCCGGCCGTGGTATAGGCCGGGACCAGTCCGTTGTAAGCGCCGGTACTGAGTAAAAACAAATTCACGGCATTGGCCAGGATGATCAGGCCAATGAGTGAGCGGATAATGCTCCGGCTCAAGATTTGAAACAGGCCGATGCCGAATAATGTGCCAATCGTCAATGCTGTGATGAATTCCATATTATCCCCTTTGCAGTGTATCAGCCGGATCGCCGGGATGGCCAAAGGCGTCCAGCAGGAGCGCGACGCTGCCCACCACGGCCAGGCAGATCGAGACTTCAAACAAAAACGAACTGCTGATATGAAAGCCGCCCGGCAGCGGCAAGCCGATCAGCTCGCCGTAATCGACATTGCCCATCACATTACCGGTCATTAAGGCTGAAGCAATGCCGGTGAGGATGGCCAGCAAGATGCCGCCGCTGATGAGCGGCGCGCCGCGCAGCCAGAAGATGCGCCGCCGCGTCTCGGCGTAGCCGAAGACGAAGTACCACAGGCCGACGGCCAGGCTGAGGATGACCCCGGCGGTGAAACCATCGCCGGGTTGGTCGTGACCGTACATCATGTGCACGAAAGCCAGGATCATGGCCACCGGGAGGACAGTCGCCGCGCCGATGCGAATGAAGGGCGATGTCTGGCGGCCGCCGATTCCGAGCGTTGCAAACTTCAGGCCGATTGGCTCAGGATTGCCCTCGACCTGCCGGCCGGTGTCGCCGTACTTGCGCGAGGCATAGCGCAGCAGCATATAGGCGGCCAAACCGGCGGCACTGAAAACGGTGATCTCGATCAAAGTATCCAGTTGACGGAAGTCGACGACGATGGACCCGACTACGTCGGTCGCGCCTGTTTCTGTCTTGGCGTTGGCCTCGTAGTAAGGAGTGACAACGCTCGTCCTCGGCCGCGATGTGAGAGCCACAAATGTAATCGAAGCGACGATCGCTCCAACGACAACAGCGATGGCCAGGTCGCGAATCAGACTGGTTCGGTCCCGCCCGCGCAGTTCGTTATCGACCATCTTTTGGGCGCTTTCGCGCTGTTGGCGGGGGATGCGCGTCAGGGCGATGACCAGGATGACCGTCGCCAACAAGTCGACCACGATCTGAACCAAAGCGACATCGGGTGCCGGTTCGAGGACGAACAGGATGGCCATACCCAGGCCGGTGGCGGTCATGGCCATCACCGCGGCGAGGTCGCGCCGCAGCAGGACGGTGAACAGGGCCGCGCCCACGGTCACCAGTAAGGCGAACAGGCGCAGCAGCCCGGCCGCCCCGGTCAGGGCCAGCCGCGGCGGCGTCGCCTGGCTGAGGTCGGGGATCAGCGTCCGGTTGGCGATGATGATGACCAGCGCGGACATCGCGGCCAGGATGATAGACAGGTAGACGCGCAAGCTGCCCGATTGCAGGCGCGTGGCGAAGGCCGCCGATCGGTCGATGCCGGCCAACACCCCACTGTATAGGGCATTGAAGCTCAATTCGGGTAGCAGCCGATCCATGCGTGTGCGAATGGGACCGCGGAAGTAGAAAATGATCGATCCCAGGGTGACAGCCACGATCGACAGCAACAGCGGCACATTGATCCCGTGCCACAACTCCAGCGAGACCTTTACCTTCTCGCCATAGGCGGCCGAGGCGGCCCCGGCGAGGAAAACACCTTCTTCGCCCACGCCGGGTAATAGGCTGAAGACTACGGAGATAAAAGCCGGGATGGCCGGCATCAGCCACATCGCCGTTGGCGCTTCGTGGCCGTGAATAGACGGGTCTTTCGGTTTGCCCAGGAACGTCTCATAGATCAGCAAGCAGGCCTGCGCCAGGATCAACGCTCCGGCCAGGACGCTGGCCCAGGGCAGCAGGGTGCCGATGATCGGCGGCAGCGACGGGTGAATGGCGGCCGCCAGCAACGTCTCCTTGGCCAGGAAACCGAACAAGGGCGGCAATCCGGCCATCGACAGCGCGGCCAACGTAGCCACAATAAAGGTGAAGGGCATGGCCTTCCGCAAGCCGCCCAAGCGGCGGATGTCGCGCGTGCCTGTCTCGTGATCGACGATGCCCGCCACCAGGAACAGCGCGCTCTTGTAGAGGGCATGGGCGACGATGCCAATGACCAGTGCCTTGAAGGCCTCGGCGATGTCCTGGCCAATGAGCATCATCAGCACGCCCAGCTGGCTGACAGTCGAATAGGCCAGCAACGCTTTCAGATCGTTTTGCTTCAGCCCCAGATAAGCCCCGGCCAGCATCGTTGTCAACCCGGCCAGGGTTAGCAGCCAGAACCATGACTCGGTGAAGCCCAGGGCGGGGTTCATTCGAGCCATCAGGTAGATGCCCGCCTTGACCATCGTCGCCGAATGGAGGTAGGCGCTGGCCGGCGTGGGCGCGCTCATGGCCCCCGGCAACCAGATGTGGGCCGGGAACTGGGCGCTCTTGGTAAACGCGCCGAAAGACACCAGCCCCAGCATGACCAGGTAGAGCGGGCTGGCCCGCAGGATGTCGCCGCTGGTCAGGATGTCGGCAAATTGGGTGCTACCGGCCACGCTGCTGACGACCAGCAAACCGGCCAGCAGGGCGATGCCGCCACCGCCGGTGATGAACAGTGCCCGGAATGCCCCTCGCCGGGCAGCCTCGTCTTTGGTCTTGTAGGCGATCAGCAGGAAGGAGACCATGCTGGTGCCTTCCCAGAAGATGAATAGCGTCAGGACGTCCCCGGCCAAGACCACGCCCAGCATGGAGGCCATAAACAACAGCATATAGGTCTGGAAGCGCCACGCGCTCTGGTCACCCTTAAAATACTGGCCGCCATAGATGATGACCAGGACGCCGATCAAGGTAATGATCAAGCCGAATAGCGCCGCCAGGCTATCGATATAGAGACCCAGCGACACGCCCAGTGAGGGCAGCCACTCGAATTGCCAGCTGAAAATCTCGCCGTCGTTGAGGCGCGGCACAAGCCCGGCCAACACCACGAAAGCCGCCAAGGGAAAGACGGCCAGCAGCCAGCTCAAGCGGGTGATGCTTATTCTACGGTTTAGGTGAGGCAGGCCGAAGAGTGCGGCCACGGCTGCGCCTATCAGGATCAGGCCAACCGGCAAGAGCAATACAGTTTCATTCGTTCCCGCCATATCCACTCGTAACGTCAGACGACGATATCCGCGACCGAATCAAGAATGCGCGACGGTTGGTAAGGGAAGCGAGTCAGGTCGGTTTTCTGCGTGACGCCGGATAATACGAGGATCGTTTCCATGCCGCTTTCGACGCCGCCCTTGATGTCCGTGGTCATCGAATCGCCGACCATAATGGTATCTTCGGAATGAACATCGAGGTAATTCAGGGCGGTGCGCATCATCAGGGGATTGGGCTTGCCGACAAAGTAGGGGCTGACACCGCTGGCTTTTTCGATGAACGCGGCCATCGCGCCACAGGCGGGCACGGTGCCGCCCTCGCCCGGACCGCTGGGGTCGGGATTGGTGGCCAAGAAGTGCGCGCCAGTGGCCACGAGGCGGATGGCCTTGGTCAATTGTTCCAGGTCGAAGCTACCTTCGCCCAGGACGACGTAATCCGGCTCCAGATCGGTGATGACGTAGCCGATGCCGTGAATGGCCGAGGTCAGACCGCTCTCGCCCAGGACAAAAGCCGTGCCCTCCGGCCTTTGGGAGTGTAGGAAGCGGGCCGTGGCCATGGCCGAGGTGAAAATGCGTTCCTGCGGCACCTGCAAGCCGAGGGTGGCCAGGCGATGGGCCAGATCGGCGGGCGTATAGCGCGGGTTATTGGTCAGCACCAGGTACTCCGCTTTTCGCTCAACCAAGCGTTCGATGAACTCGGCGGCGCCGGGGATGAGCGAGCGGCCGCGCACCAGCACGCCGTCCATATCGATCAGGTAATTCTTGGGTTTTTTCATATCGGTTCCGGTTTTGGATTGCCAAACCGCAGAGGATTATAGCAGGAGTTGGGGGAGACCCAAGCTCAGAGCGATAGTTAGCAGGGCTTTTCAGTGTTTAACAATCAACGAAGTTGAGCTGCAATTTGAGCATTGAACGTCCTCCGCGCTGCGGCGAGATTGGTGTAACCAAGTGACCTGGAAAGGCTAATGACGAAATTGTT
>Ga0114939_10002543_pt1 | contig 13427 bp, 10 predicted proteins | sample AshMeaCrysSpring_FD_87196 | JGI IMG/M metagenome (GOLD analysis project Ga0114939, IMG submission 87196) | Groundwater microbial communities from Big Spring, Nevada to study Microbial Dark Matter (Phase II) - Ash Meadows Crystal Spring | ecosystem: Environmental > Aquatic > Deep subsurface >... | reverse complement strand
ACACTATTATCAAAAAAAAATGACTATTTCAAGGGTTTCCCATTATTAAAAATATCACTTTTTCTGGGAAAAGTCAAGCTTTTCCCAGAAAAAAAAATCGCCCCCGCTCTTGAAAGCGAAAAAATACAAAAAGTCAATAAATCTGAAAGAGGGAAAATGGAGCCACCAGTAGAGAGAATTAGACTATCACAAACAGCAAGGGAGCAGTTAATCAAACTGAAGCGACTGACAAAAATAGAGCAGTGGAATATTTTGTGTCGCTGGGGCTTGTGTCGCTCCCTAGCAGAGCCAAGTATTCCATCTCCCGTACCCTTGCCAGCAGATAGTAATCTAGAAATAACCTGGAGGGTATTTGGGGGAGAAATAGGAGATTTATTGATTATAGCATTAAAACAGAGGTGCGAAAAAGACGGATTGGGAACAGATCAAGAAACCCTAGCCAATCAATTTAAGTTACATTTGCATCGGGGGATAGGATATCTAGCAGGAGATCAGAAAATTAAAAAAATAGAAGATTTAGTGGGGATGGTGGTAGAAGAAAAGAAAGAAAAGGAGAAAAATCATCGCACTTAATGCTGGCGTTTTGAGGATCTTAAGTTTTGGGAAGAATGAATTAGACGTAAAACCAAGAAATAGGTAGCAATACTAGCAACAGAGCCAACAATGAGACAACCAAAAAAGAGAGTAAAGACAAAAGTCAAACCAGACTCCATCAACTCAGTATCAGACTGGAGATAAAGCTCATCCACAGATAAATTTACCCAGGGTAAAAAGAGTTTGCCAACTTTAAAATTAAACAAGAAAAGGGGTACAGAGGTAATAGGGTTACTCACCCAAGTACCAGCGGCGGCTGCCAATTTATTAGCCTTGAGCAAAGCAGCCAGTAAGACAGCAAAAATCATTTGCACACCAAACAAAGGGAAACACCCAGAAAAAACCCCGATTGCGAAACCCAAAGCAATTTCTTTCGGTAAAGCTCGCAGACGGAGAAAGCGGATATAGATGTAACGAGTGCGCCGCAACCACCAGGGAAACTCCCGTCTAAGCTGGGGGTTAATTGGTTTTTCCAGGAGCGCTACAGACAGACGGGAAGGCTGATCTTGTTGAGAATTTTTATTCATAAGGGGACTCGCCGCTAAAAGTTGATAATTAAAGTGGATAAGTATTTAAGGCAATGAAATTAATGTCTAACACTTATGTTGGGGAAGAAACCATAGCAGCGATCGCTAGTGCAGTTGTACCACAACAAGGAAGTATTGGGATAGTGAGAGTATCGGGGGAAAAAGCGGTAGAAATTGCCCAGAGACTATTTTTTGCTCCAGGGAAACAAAGCTGGGAAACTCACCGCATTTTATATGGATATATTCGCCATCCCGAAACCCAAGCAGTAGTGGATGAAGCACTATTATTAATCATGCTTGCCCCCCGTTCTTACACTAAAGAGGACGTGGTAGAATTTCACTGTCACGGTGGAATTATGCCAGTGCAGCAAGTTTTACAACTGTGTTTAGTTTTAGGTGCAAGACTAGCTAACCCTGGAGAATTTACCCTGAGAGCATTTCTCAATGGGAGAATAGACTTAACCCAAGCAGAAAGTATCTCGGAAATAGTCGGTGCTAACTCACCCCAAGCGGCTCAAATTGCCTTAGCTGGGTTACAAGGAAAACTTGCTCAACCCATAAGGAAATTAAGAGCTAGTTGTCTTGATATTCTAGCAGAAATAGAAGCGAGGATAGATTTTGAGGATGATTTACCCCCTTTAAAAGAGGGAGAAATCTATCAGCAAATAGGGGAAGTATTGGGGGAAGTAAAGGGAATTTTGGCAACGGCTTCTAGGGGAGAATTATTGCGGAGTGGGATAAAAGTAGCCATAGTTGGGCAGCCAAATGTGGGAAAATCAAGCTTATTAAATGCTTGGAGTCAAAGCGATCGCGCTATTGTCACTGATTTACCAGGAACCACCAGAGATGTGGTAGAATCTCAGTTAATTGTGGGGGGTATTCCTGTTAAAGTTTTGGATACAGCAGGAATTAGGGAAACAGAAGAGCAAGTAGAGAGAATTGGAGTAGAGCGCTCTAGACAAGTTGCGAAAACTGCAGATTTAGTGTTATTTACCATTGATGCTGCGCTTGGTTGGACAAAATTTGACACAGAAATTTATCAACAAGTTAAACAAAGTCCTTTAATTTTAGTTATTAATAAAATAGATTTAGCCACAGGTGAAGGGGTAAAATATCCAGAAGAAATCACAAAAGTTGTGAAAACTGCTGCCGCTTTAAATCAAGGGATAGAAGAGTTAGAAACAGCGATTTTAGCATCAGTAAAAGGGGGAGAAATTATGGCGGCTGATATAGAAATAGCCATTAATCAAAGACAGGCGGCGGCTTTAACTAGGGCAAAAATTGCTTTAGAGCAAGTGGAGGAAACTATTAATAATCAGTTACCGTTAGATTTTTGGACAATTGATTTAAGAAGTGCAATTCAAGCATTAGGGGAAATAACAGGAGAGGAGGTAACTGAGTCGGTTTTAGATAGGATTTTTAGTAAGTTTTGTATTGGGAAATGAGGGGAGGTTAGTAAGCTGTGAGCGCATTTAAACGACTTATGGGAATTTTTGGAAAAAAAACCTTACTATATCTGGCTTTTATCCTATTTTTTTCTTATATAATTGAGTTATCTAAATGCTGAATAGCTTAGTAATAACTTAAGTGATTAATCAAGCTCTTTGGGTGCATCTCATTTTTGCAAAAATATCAAAAATCGCAACCTGTTTTAACAGGTTGCTACACAAACAAAGTCTGCGCTTAAAAAATGCTTATTTACATAATTGAGATTCACCCGTTATTTTCAAGCTTTCCATTAACTCTTCACGGGTTTTTTCTTGACAATTTACACCTGATATTTATTCAATCCAATTAATCTACTAATTATTAGTTTCTTTAATAACTGCTGTAAAAGTATTCATGGTTTTTTTGGTTAATTATCTTTGCTGTTATAGAATAAATTTACCATTATCATAACATTAAATCTCAATCTATAGCAAACCTAAATTGGTTGTGAGGAGAGAAGGGGTTTAAACCCCTTGTCTGAAGCCATGATTTATTTTATATTTCATAAAAAAATTGCTAGATAACAAGAAAAAATTTTTGATTTGGGGTTTTTTTAACACTTTTAAGACTAAAAAAGCAATTGCCTTTGTCATTCAAGAAAACAAGCGCGTAGTTGATTTAAGGCGGGGTGGGTGGGATGAAATTTGAGCTGGGTGTGTGGGAGAATAATGGTGTGGATGGGGATGACTTCTACTGCACAGTTAGTATAGGCGATCGCTTCTAATTCTTTTACAAAATCTAAATTCCAGGTGTTTTCTTCTGCACCAGATAACTTATTAAGACATAATTGGCGGGTAATACCTGGTAAAATACCCGCAGATAGAGAGGGGGTGTACCATTTTTGGTTTTTGTAGCCCCAGAGGTTGCCTGTGCTGGTTTCTAACCAGTTACCTTGAGTGTCTTGTAAGATAGCTTCAGATGCGCCTAATTTTTGGGCTTGTTTTAATGCTAAATAAGCGCCGAGATAGTTACCTGTTTTGTGTTGGGGGAGTGAGCGGTGAAATTGATTTGAGGGCGCTAACCAGGCTGTTATACCTTGTTGTTGACGTTGGGATAAATGGGGGGGTAAAGAGCGCCCTGTAATTAATTCTCTGCCATCGGGAAAAATGGTTATTCTCAAAATGGGGAAATGGGGGATAAGAGAAGTTGCACCTATTTCTAGATTTTGCCAGTTGGGGAGTTGCCATGCAAAAGTTTCAAGGGAAAGACGGAGACGGTGACAATGAGCTTTCCATTGTGTGAGAGGATGGGAGAGAGACTGTTGATAAACCCGTAAAGTAGTAAAAACAGTGGCACCGTAGATAAAAGCTGGCTCACTGATGTTTAATTCTAGGGTATTTCCATTAATTAAGTTGCCGTCATACCAAAATTTTTGAGTCATGCTCATTTTTTGTATTTTTTTATTCAAAAATGTAAGTTACAATACTAACAAATAAGGTGGTTTCGACTTGCGCCATACCACCTTTTGCACAAGGTGATATGGCTACCCTCAACTACATTTCTATCTTAAAAATTATAAATTGCTTTAAATTGGTATGAAAACTGGCTCAACTTCTTTGAGTTGAATTTGGATGCACAAAAGATTATATCAGGGTATGGTTTTGTCTCATAAAGTTTTAATTCTAAAAAATACCCTGGTGGTGCGTTAGGACACCGCTGAACATGCACTCTGGGTTTTGTATGAATTTGCCAATTAGATGATTTTCAGGAAATTCTCAGCTAATAGTCATATTATATTCTCATAATTATCTATTAATATTGACCGAAAAAAATAGGAATCATCGCCTCCTCTTTTAAGAGAAAAAAATTAAAATAAATTCCACAATTGCCTCTGACTTCAGGCAGAGGTCAAGATACTGATCGCTGATCACTGCTCATTGAAATGACTTGGTAAAATGAAAAGTAACGTTAAATTTATTAAAAAAATAAGAGATTTTTTTGCTCCATCTTCTTTGAGAATGCGGTTAACTGTTGGGGTAGCTGCGGTTTCTGCTTTGGGGATAAGTGGGGTTGCAATTTGGATGAGTGTGAGGATGCAATATATTTTAATTGCTACTCATAAACAAACTATTCAATACATAGGAGAAAGATTCCCCCGTGATGTGGAAATTTATAGTGATATGGTTAGTTTGGAAGTGGGAATGGATAAAGCAATTGCTAATTTAACTAATAAGAATACTTGGCTGTGGATAGAGAGAAATCATGAGGAAGTTATTGCTGAATCTGCTAATATAGATGAGAGATTATTTCGCTTGAGAAATGTTCCGCCTATGCCTATGGTATATGAGGTTAGTAATGGTTATTGGTTAATTTGTGCTAATGATTTAATGGTAAATGGGGCAAAGGTTGGGAGGGTTTATATTGCTCAGGATATCACCAATGACCAAATTATGTTTTTAAGTTTGATTAGGAGTTTGAGTGTTGCTAGTATTTTAGCAATTGGGGTGATGGTTGTGGCGATCGCTTTTTATGTTAATCAGTCTTTATTACCTCTTAAAAAAATTAGTCAGGTGAGTGAAAAGGTGTCGGTTAATGATTTGGGTGCAGCAAAAATTAACTTAAAAAATGCTCCTAAAGAAGTAAAAGACTTGGCAGAAACTTTTGAAGAGATGTTAGTTAGACTTGGGGATGCGTGGGAGTATCAGCGTCAATTGACTAGCAATGTTTCTCATGAGTTGCGCACTCCTTTAACTATTGTTTCTGGTTATATTCAAAGTGTTTTAAGACGGGGAAATAATCTGACTCAACCGCAAAGGGAAGCTTTAGAAATTGCCTCAGCAGAAGCAAATAGAACTATATCTTTGTTGCAAGATTTGTTAGATTTAGCTCGTGCGGATAGTGGGAGAATGCACTTTCAAATGGAAGAAATTAATGTGAATGAGTTGGTAACAGAAGTGGTGGGAATGGGGAGACAATATAGCGATCGCCAGATAATTTTAGAACTGAATGAGGAGAATATTAAGCTAAAAGTAGATGCAAATAGATTAAAACAAATATTGTTAAATTTAATTGATAATGGGGTAAAATATTCGGAAAAAGAAATAACTGTAAAAGTGGAAAAAATGGGGGAATTAGGGATAATTAAAGTGAGCGATCGCGGTTATGGTATTCCTTTAGCACAACAAACACGAATATTTGAACGTTTTTATCGGATGGATGAAGCGAGGAGTCGGATTACTGGGGGAACTGGTTTAGGGTTATCTATTGTTAAAACTTTAGTAGAAGGAATGGGAGGTCATATTTCTGTGCGATCGCAGTTGGGGGAAGGAAGCACTTTTATAGTTAGTTTTCCTCTTTATAAATAAACGTAAAATAAGATTATATTTTTGCTAAGTGATAATATTGTCGGAAAACAAAATTATCAATATAAAAAATGTAAGCGTCAATTTATTCAGTTTAACCTACTTAATTGTTAACCATTTATTCCTTCCCCTGACGAGCTTTCCACCCCGAACTTCTTACTTTCTACTTTAGGGTTTCATTTTCCAATTCAGCAACGCCTGGATGGGCGATCGCCTTACTGCGTTATAAATAGGTTTAACCCTCCCTGGTTCGTCAAAAATAAGACTATGACTATAATCAAATTGACAGTTTTCTAAATAAAAATTAGTCAGTTGAAGCCTTACTAGCAAATAATAATCTTTTCAGGAGATGTCTTTAGACATCTCCAATAATTAGGGAATGAGTGCCCTTGTAGTTACACTTCCTCTAGAGTGAACCTGTTACTAATTTATAGCCGCACAAGCACTTTTTGAGTAGCCTTTTGCGCCTTTTGTAAAAGTTCCGTCTCAGAAGGTGTTCGAGTAAGAGACCTTTTGCGAAACTAAAAATTAAATCAATTCTTTCTCGCTTCTTTCTTCTCCCCTTCTATTAGACTTTTGCAAAAAGTCTAATATATTGCCCCCTATTCACTGCGGTTGTTGGTCATTAGAAAACAAAAGACCAATGACCAATGACAAATATGGCTTAATTTAGAGGAAATTCTTCACGAGAGAGAGGACAAGGAACAGATTTTGTTCCTGAGCAATCTGTAAATGTATTCTCATCTTTATAGTGTCTGGGAGTTTGCAACAACATCCGCCAAGCTTCTAGAGCATCTAACAAATTAAACCGATCCTCAAATTGGGTTTTTAATAGCTCTTGGACTTTTGGGTAATAATCTGAATTTAGACCTGGAAAAATATGATGCTCGGTATGGTGTGAAAAATTCAAATGGAGTATGTCAAAGATTTTCGGAACTCGCAGTGAGATACTGTTAATGAGTGGGTCGTTAATACTGGTCATCCGACACAGCATATGATTGGTATATACATAAAACATGACCCCGCTGTGCCCAAGCCAAATGGGGAGAAAGTAACCCAGAATCAGCTTCACTGGATTAAAATCTAAGTAAGCCAGAATGCTTAGATGAATCCCTAAGATTGTCAAATATTCAAAAGCGATCGCCTTCCGTTCCTTATTACTTACCTGAAATGAAGCGCAAGGATACTCGGTTAAACCGTTATTGAATAATAACACTGAGGTTAAATTGCGAAAGCCATGTACTCCCCAGGCGAATCCCGTACCGAAGATCAACCAGAAGGGATGGACTTCTGCTGAAGGGACAAAGAGATTTTGAATCCATTTTCCCCAAGTTTTGGATTGTTGATCCAAATAGTTGCGATCGGGGTCGTCCAATGAATTAGTTTTGTTGTGATGCTCTCGATTATGAACAGCTTTCCACAATGTGGGTGGCATCCACAACAGAGTAAGTCCGATTAGACTAATGAATTGCTTTAATCCTGGGTTTTTAATCGCACTACTATGCATTAAATCATGGGTACTGAAGAGGAGAACAATCACGCTATTACCCATGATTAGAACAAAGGGAAGATAAAGCCAAAGTGCATACCAGTGCCACTGATCCAGATAATCGGCAATTCCCCACCCTAGTAGTACGATAGCAACATTAATTAAGAGAATCCAAATTTTATTTGGATCTGGCATAAATGCTTCTGGGGGAAGAAAGGGACGCAGCTTTTTAGCATAGTCTGCCTGGGTCATTAACGTTTTTGTTTCTGTTGTTATCATGCAAATAATTACGATGTTTCTTTGCTTAAGCTTATCCCTCGAATCTAATCATAGTTTCGGCTTTCTTCATAGGGGGTGTCAGGCAGAAAAATTGGGAATTTCTCAGTTAAACCTTAAAATCTGGGGAGTGTAGCCAGATGCAGTATCTAGGAATAAATAAAAGCATCCCCTCTCCATGCAACTACCCAGAAAATACTAGGTTAGAGAATGTAGCAATTCTTACATTATTCAACAGTGTCTAATTCTTACTCAATACCTAAACAAGTCTTAATTTTTAGTAAGTGATAACATTGACTATATTTAGTCAAAGCAACAAAACTCAAAAGAAACTATGAATAAATGGAAAAGTTTATTAATAACAACTCTACTCATGGTGCTACCCCTAGCTGCGTGTGAAACTGCACCAGAGCAAACACAAGCAAGCAATGGCGATACTCAAGCTACCAGCAGCAAACCCACCAGTCGTTTAGATACAGTGAAAAGTCGCGGTAAACTCATTTGCGGTGTGGATGGTGGGATACCAGGTTTTAGTTATGTGGATCAGAATGGTAACTACTCGGGTATAGATGTGGATGTTTGTAAAGCAGTAGCGGCTGCTTTATTTAATGATCCCAGTGCGGTGGAATACCGCAACCTTGACGCAACTGAGCGTTTTACTGCGCTTAGTAGTGGGGAAGTTGATATGCTGGCTCGTAACACTACCTGGACGATTAGCCGTGATACGAGTGTGGGGTTAGAATTTGCTCCTACTACGTTTTATGATGGTCAAGGAATGATGGTACGGGCGGATAGTGGCATGAAAACACTAAAAGATATGCAAGGTAAATCTATATGTGTAGAAGCAGGCACAACATCAGAACTAAACTTAACTGACAACTTGCGTAAACAAGGAGTAGAAGCAGAAACTGTTACCTTTCAACAAGCGGATCCCGCTTATGCAGCTTATGCAGAAGGGCGTTGTGATGGGATGACTTCTGATAAATCTCAACTTATAGCTCGTCGGAGTAATTTACCTAATCCTGAAGAGCATATTCTGTTAGATGTAACCATGTCCAAAGAACCTTTAGGACCCGTTACAATCAACAATGATTCTGCTTGGTTTGATACAGTTAAATGGGTAACTTATGCTTTAATTGAAGCTGAAGAATTAGGGATTACTCAAGCAAATGTAGATGAAATGAAAAATTCTACTGACCCCACAATTAAACGTTTCTTAGGATTAGAAGGTGATTTAGGAACAGGAATGGGTTTGAGTAATGATTTTGCCTATAATGTTATTAAACAAGTGGGGAATTACGGTGAGGTTTATGACAGAAATTTGGGCAAACAATCTCAATTCAAACTAGATCGGGGTTTGAATGATTTATGGACTAATGGTGGTCTGCTTTATTCTCCTCCATTTCGTTAAAATAAGAGCAAAGTTCCTATGGTTGAGCGTAAAAAGCAAACAATACCAATATGGCGAGATGAGAGATTTTGGCGCATTGCCCTACAAATATTAGCTGTGCTAATTTTTGTGGGCATTGTGGCTTTATTAATGGGCAATTTAAACCGCAACCTGGCACAACAAGGTAACAATTTTGGGTTTGGTTTTCTCAAAAATGAAGCGGGATTTAGTATTAGTGAAACCCTAATTCCTTACAAACCCAAAGACCCTTATAGCCAGGTATTATTAGCAGGTTTAGCTAATTCTCTCAGAGTAATGATTTTAGGCATGATCCTGACAACAATAGTAGGGGTTTTAGCGGGTATTGCGAGTTTTTCTGAAAACTGGTTGCTGCGTCAGTTAAATCGGGTTTATGTGGAAGTTGTCAGAAATACTCCTCTTCTTCTCCAACTATTTTTTTGGTATTTTGCGGTTTTTTTTAGTCTACCTAAACCACAAGATATGATTAAATTACCAGGACCAATATTTATGAGTAAACGAGGAATTGCTATTCCATGGCCTGCAAATACTCTTAATGTTTGGATCGGTTTATTGGTGTTAGGAATAGGAATAATTGTAGCTATATTTATCTGGCGATCGCGAATTCAATTAATGACAGAAAAAGCTGAGTCAGGTCAACCACAATTAATTGCTTTAATTATCATAGCAATTATCTCCATATTAATTATTATTTTCGGGTTGGGTTGGCAAGCTCCCAAAATAATAGCAACAGGGGGAACAGAAGGGGGATTAAATCTCACTTTAGAGCTCTCAGCTTTACTGACAGGTTTAGTATTTTATACAGGTGCATTTATTGCGGAAATTGTCAGAGCGGGTATTCAATCAGTACCCAAAGGACAATGGGAAGCAGCTAAATCTTTAGGTCTAAAATCAGGTTTAGTTATGCGTTTAGTAATCTTTCCCCAAGCATTACGGGTAATGATTCCTTCGTTGAATAGTCAATATATGAACCTCGCAAAAAACTCAAGTTTAGCTATTGCTATTGGTTATCCTGATTTATATGCAGTTGCTAATACTACTTACAATCAAACAGGTCGCCCTATAGAAGTATTTCTCTTAATTATGGCTGCCTATCTTTCCATCAATCTTATCATTTCTCTGTCCATGAATTTATTAAATAAAACTGTCCAAATTAAAGAAAGATAGTAAATGAATACCATCAAGACTCAACCTTTGGCAAAAAATAAGCCTCAAGAATGGCTGCAAAAAAACTTATTTAGTACCTGGTACAATAGTTTAATAACTGTGATTTTATTAGCCATAATTTTCTGGGGATTTTATGGCTTTTTTGGTTGGGCTACTACGGTGGCTGAATGGGAAGTAATTAAGGTGAATTTACCCCTATTTATGGTGGGGAGATATCCCAAAGACCAATACTGGCGCATCTGGTTAATTTTCGGGATTATTAATAGTTTGGCTGGGTTTTCTTGGGGAATAATAGGGAGAACAGCAGCTAAGTTATTTACTAGACCAGTATTAGTTTGTTTGGGGGTTATCTCAGTTATTGTTTTACTCATTCCTGTAGCTATTCCTGATAAATTATTGTTAGTTTTAATGGTAGGTTTAGTAGCAGGAAATGCCTGGGTAGGTAAACAATTAGGAAATAAGATAAGTACTTTAGGTAGATGGTTATCATTAGCTTGGTTTATGGCTTTTTTGGTGATATTATGGTTAATGTTAGGCGGGTTAGGAATTAAGTCAGTATCAACTAATGATTGGGGTGGTTTAATGCTAACTATTTTAATGGCAGTAGTGAGTATTTTTCTCTCTTTTCCTTTAGGTTTACTTTTGGCTTTGGGGCGACAAAGTACTTTACCAGTAATTAAACTATTTTCTATTGGTTATATCGAAATAATTCGGGGTTTGCCGTTAATTTCTATCCTATTTATGGGACAAATTATGATTCCTTTATTCCTTCCTGAAGGAATGCGCCCAGACCGAGTTTTACGAGCAATATTAGGTTTAACTTTGTTTAGTTCTGCCTATCTTGCAGAAAATGTGCGTGGTGGTTTACAATCAGTACCAAGAGGTCAAATTGAAGCAGCCAAAGCATTAGGTTTAAATACTCCTTTAGTATTGACTTTAATTGTTTTACCTCAAGCCTTAAAAGTTGCTATTCCTTCAATTGTTGGTCAGTTTATTAGTTTATTTCAAGATACGACTTTATTGGCAATTGTAGGCTTAGTGGAATTGTTAGGTATTAGTCGTTCTATTTTGGCTCAACCCCAATTTTTAGGAGACTATGCTGAGGTTTATTTGTTTAATGGCATTCTTTTTTGGCTTATTTGTTATTCTATGTCTATGGGTAGTCGTCAGTTGGAAAAAAAGTTAAATACAAGTCATAAATAATGGTCATTAGTTATTAGTCATTGGTCATTGATCATTAATCAAAATTAATTAAAATGAAACAAATACAAGAACCAAAAACACAAACAGAAATAGATTCAGATGTGGGAATTATTGCCACAGATGTGCATAAATGGTATGGGAATAACTTTCATGTGTTGCGAGGCGTGAGTTTAACAGTAAAACGGGGCGAAGTAGTAGTAATTATGGGGCCAAGTGGTTCGGGAAAATCTACTTTTATTCGCACTTTTAATGCTTTAGAAGAATTTCAAAAAGGCAGCATTATTGTTGATGGAATTAATCTTTGTCATGATCTAAAAAAGATTGAAACTATTCGCCGAGAAGTGGGGATGGTGTTTCAACAATTTAATTTGTTTCCCCATTTAACGGTTTTACAAAATGTCACTTTATCTCCCATTTGGGTAAGAAGATGGCCAAAAGCTAAAGCAGAAGAAATAGCTATGCAACTGTTAGAAAGGGTGGGAATATTAGAACAAGCGCAAAAATTTCCAGGCCAACTTTCGGGCGGTCAACAACAACGAGTGGCGATCGCCCGCGCTTTAGCTATGCAACCAAAAATCATGTTATTTGATGAACCAACCTCAGCTCTTGATCCAGAAATGGTACGAGAAGTTTTAGATGTAATGCAAAATTTAGCGCGTTCTGGAATGACAATGGTAGTTGTTACCCATGAAGTAGGTTTTGCAAGAGAAGTAGCCGATCGCATTGTTTTAATGGCTGATGGTTTATTAGTAGAAGAAGGCACCCCAGAAGAATTTTTTCAAAACCCCAAAGAAGAAAGAACAAGGCAATTTTTATCACAAATTCTTTAACAATAAAACAGACTTAACTGGGCGCTCAATTAAATTACCTTCTGAGTCAATTTTTCCCAAATAAGTTGTACCTTCATAATAAAAACTAGAGGAACTACCCCCATCTAAATTAAGGGCTTTTTTTGCCCCTAAACTATTTAAAAAATCAGCTAGTTCTGCTAATGTTAAACCTCTGGGTTGTTGTTCCACCATTACCCAGATAATATCCCCTGTTTGGGTAATACCTAAAGCGGTTCTCGCGTTGGGTTGAAGAGAGGCGATCGCGTCTCTTCCTCTTTCAATATCCACAAAACCTTCTACTTCTGCAGTTATTTCTGGTAATAGTTGGGGTCCTCCTCCCAAAGAAGTAATTATTTGACAATTTTCTGGAGGTGGTGAGTGATGAAAAACAATATCATAACGAGTATTTTCACCACATTGATAACGTCTAAATTCACTGCGGTTAAGGATTTGTTCAAGATAAGGAGTAAGAGTGGGATTATTAATTAATCTGGGGTTATCTTCGGGGTTAGCTATTATTAGTTCATTTTCCCTAACATAAGAGGTAGTTTGTTGATTTTGCGGGTCAAAAAAACCACCATTGATAACAGCAGTAGCTTGATATTTTGCCGCAAAATTCGCCAAAGTATCTAATTTTGGTGCAACCGCAGTAGTAATTAAAAAGGGACTATTTTGGGGAATTAACAGAGTGTGAATTTTGCTATTTAATTGAGTGTAAGTTTGATATTTGACATTATTAGAGTTAGCAACTGCGGAAAGATTGAGCCAAACTATAATTAAGAGAGTGAGGATAAAAAGCCAGAATTTATTCATTTAAAAGAAGGAAAAATATATTTTTTCTATTTTACCAATTATGGAAGCGATCGCCATATTTTTTTAGACAAGGGGCTTAAGCCCCTTGTCTATATACCTGGCGATTTGTTATAATAACCAATAGATTGTTAATCAAACAAGTAAGCCAGAGGAATTTTGATATATTTTTATCCTAAATTTGAGAAAACTATGGAATTTATCAGCCCAAAAACAGATTTTGCATTTAAAAAGATATTTGGGAGTGTAGAAAGCAAAAATATACTTATCAGCTTTCTCAACGCTATTTTGTATCAAGAAAGAAAAGTAATT